>Ga0310098_1000069_pt1 | contig 24695 bp, 27 predicted proteins | sample LakMicMIDCLREDC7_FD_194453 | JGI IMG/M metagenome (GOLD analysis project Ga0310098, IMG submission 194453) | Enriched freshwater cyanobacterial communities from Lake Michigan, Michigan, United States - MI23.DCL.RED.C7 | ecosystem: Environmental > Aquatic > Freshwater > Lake | place: USA...
GCCGACCTGCAGGAGCAAGGGTTCGCCCTGCTGTGCGTGTCCTATCCCCGCAGCGATCTCACCGTCCTGGCCCGCCAGGAGGACAGCCTCTACGAGGCCCAGTTCGGCAAATTCCAGAAGTGAGGCGGCTTCGGTGAGGTTGGTGCCTTTGGAGCTCTGGTTGGAGCCGGTGCCTGGCCCGTTGCGTCCCCAGATCCTGGCTGCCCTGCGCCCGTACGGCGAGCCGTTGCGCTGGGCGATCACGGCGGTTGACTCCAGTTCCGACGAGGCCCCAGCCATCGAGGGGTCCCAGGAGCTGTCTCCCGCCCCTGTTCCTGTCCCGGTGGTGGGTGGAGACACAAGCGTGCCCCAAGGAGCCGGTGCGGTTGGCCTCGGGGCCAGTGTTTGCCTTGGGGCCCGCGATGGCCGCGCCCAAGCGGATCAAAGAGGTGATGGCCCAGGCCGGCTCCGCCTGGAGGCGGTGATGCTGCGATGACGTCCGCCGCGCCGCTTCCCACCCTGCTGGTGATTCCCACCGGGATTGGCTGTGCCATCGGCGGTTACGCCGGCGACGGTCTGCCGGCGGCCCGGCTGCTGGCGGCCGCCAGTGGCTGCCTGGTAACCCACCCCAATGTCATGAATGGGGCCTCCCTCTATTGGAGTGATCCCCGCATCCACTACGTAGAGGGTTCGGCCCTGGATCGCTTTGCCGCTGGCGAGCTGGCCCTGCGGCCGGTGCGGCGCCAGCGGCTGGGGTTGTTGCTGGATGCCGGCATCGAGGAGAGCCTGCGGCTGCGGCACCTCCAGGTGGCTGAGGGCTGTCGCGCCAGCCTGGGCCTGGAGATCGGCCCGGTCGTCACGACGGACCGGCCCCTGGAGGTCAGCCTCAGCAGGGGGCCGAGCGGCATGAGCTGGGGCCGCCTGGGGCAGCCCGAGTCCCTGCTGCGGGCGGGGGAGCGCCTCAAGGCCCTAGGCGCCACGGCGATTGCCGTGGTCAGCCGTTTCCCCGATGACGACGGTAGTGAGGCCCTGCAGGCCTACCGCCAGGGCAGTGGGGTGGATGGGCTGGCCGGCGCCGAGGCGGTGATCAGCCACCTGCTCAGTGGCCACCTGGGCCTGCCCTGCGCCCATGCCCCGGCCCTGGCCCCCCTGGAGCCCGATCCCCGGCTCGATCCCCGCGCCGCCGGCGAAGAGCTGGGCTACACGTTTTTGGCCTGTGTGCTGGTGGGCTTGAGTCGGGCCCCCGATCTGGTCAGCCTGGGGGCTGATCTGGAGCGCAGGGGGGCCATGGCCGATCCTGGCTTGCTCTGGCCAGGGGCCATCGGAGCCGTGGTGGCCCCGGCTGGGGCCTTGGGGGGGGGGCCGTGTTGGCTTGCGCTGAACGGGGTGTTCCCCTCATCGCCGTGGCTAACCCTTGCCTGTTGGAGGTGACGGCCGGGGCCCTGGGATTGCCGGCCTTGGCGGCGTCGAGCTACGGCGAAGCAGCCGGGCTGCTGCTGGCCTTGCGCGAGGGGATCAGCCCCGCTGCCCTGACCAGGCCCCTAGCTCCCTTGGAGCCCCTGCTTAGCTGAGCCAGGCCGGTGCTGGGTGTGAGGCGTTGCACCTGGGTCAGGCCATCCAGCTCAAATAAGTGGCCCCTTGAGACAATCCCTTCAGCGGAGGCAGGCCATCGGATGGCGGCTGGGCACCCCCAGGGCCTTGGCCACGCCGGGGTGGCAGACCGCCCCATCGATCGTGTTCAGCCCCGAGGCCAGTTCGGGCCGGTCCGTGATCGCTTCGGCCAGGCCCCGGCCGGCGATGGCGAGGATGTAGGGCAGGGTCACGCTCACCAGGGCCTCGGTGGAGGTGAAGGGCACGGCCCCGGGCATGTTGCCGACGGCGTAGTGCTGCACCCCGTGGATGGTGACCACCGGATCGGTGTGGGTGGTTTCGCGGCTAGTGGCAATGCAGCCGCCCTGGTCGATCGCCACATCCACAATCACCGATCCGGGCCGCATCTGCTGCACCAAGTCTTCGTAGACCAGGATGGGGGCCCGATCGCCGGGGGTGAGCACGGCCCCAATCAGCAGGTCGGCGCTGGGCACGATCCGCTCGATCAGACCCCGGCTGCTCACCAGGCTCACCAATCGCCCGATCCGCGTTGTCTCCAGGCCGCGCAGGCGCTGGGGTGAGCGGTCGAGCAGCACCACCTCCGCATCCATGGCGGCCGCCACCCGGGCCGCATACCAGCCGACGGTTCCTGCCCCGAGCACCACCACCCGGGCCGGCTGCACGCCGGTGCAGCCGCCCATCAGCACGCCGCGGCCGCCATGGGGTTGTTCCAGGAGGTGGGCCCCCACCTGGGCGGCCAGCCGTCCGGCGATTTCGCTCATCGGCGCCAAGAGGGGCAGGCTGCCGTCATCGAGTTGCACGGTTTCGTAGGCCACCGCCGTGGTGCCCGCCTCGAGCAGGGCCCGGCCCACCTCGGGGTAGGCGGCGAGATGCAGATAGGTGAACAGCACCTGGTCCTGGCGCAGGAAGCCAAATTCCTGGGGTTGGGGCTCCTTCACCTTCACCACCAGGCGGGCGGCCCAGGCCTCCTCGGCGCTCACCAATTGGGCGCCGGCGGCGGCGAAGGCCCCGTCGCTGATGCCGGCGCCCGCGCCCGCCTGGCTCTGGATGCGCACCTCGAGCCCATGGCTCACCAGTTCGCGCACGCCGTCCGGGGTGAGGGCGACCCGCTGCTCATCCCGTTTGATCTCGGTCGGCACGCCGATGCTGGCGATCGGGGCGTTGGAACTGGCTCTCAACACGCTGGAGTTGGGGCTCGCCATGTCGCCATCCCGTTCCCCCCAGGGTGGCCCCGGCGGCGGCCCCTGGCCAGGATCCTGTTAGGGACCGGCCGCAATCGGCATGCGCCAGCCGCTGCCAAAGGCCCGCGGGCTCACCTTCAGCACCGGTGCCGCCTGGCGCCGTTTGAATTCGGCCCGCCGCAGCAGCCCATCAACCCGCTGGGCCAGGGCCTGATCCACCCCCCCTAGTTCGGGGCCCAGGTCCTCCGGGCTGCGGTGCTGCTCGATGTAGGCCTGGAGCAGGGGATCGAGCAGGGCGTAATCGGGAAGAGAATCGCTATCGAGCTGGTCGGGGCGTAATTCAGCGCTGGGCGGCTTCAAGCGGATCGCCGCTCCGATCAGTTCGCCCGCTTCGGGCAGGCCCAGATCGCGGCGGCAGGCCCGGGCGGCGTCGCTATCGAGCCAGGCGCAGAGCTGGAACACGGTGGTTTTGTAGAGATCGCCGATCACCGCCAGGCCGCCGTTCATGTCGCCGTAGAGGGTGCAGTACCCCACGGCCAGCTCCGATTTGTTGCCGGTGGAGAGCAGCAGCTGGCCGCCCTGGTTGGCCAGGGCCATCAGCAGGGTGCCGCGGATGCGCGATTGCAGATTTTCCGCCGTCAGTCCGGCTGGTGGGCCCCCCAGGGCCGGGGTCAGGGCGTCGTCGAAGGCGCCCATCAGGGCCGTGATCGCCACGGTTTGTTGGCCAAACCCCAGCCGGGCCGCCAGGGCTTCGGCGTCGCTGCGGGAGCCGTTGGAGCTGTAGGGCGAGGGCATCAACAGGGCTTGCACGGCCCCGGGACCGAGGGCCGCGCAGGCGATCACGGCCACCAGGGCTGAATCGATGCCGCCACTGAGACCCAGCAGGGCCCGCCGGAAGCCGCACTTGCGGGCGTAATCGGTCACCCCCAGCACCAGGGCCCGAAACAGCTGCTCCTCCGGGCCTGGTAGGACCGCCGGTGGCGGAAGGGGCGCCTGGGCGGCTGCGGGGGGAAGGCCCCCATCCCAGTAGGCCAGGGCCGTCTGGGAGCAGGGCAACTGCTGGCAGATCGCGCCGCTGGCGTCCACCACAAAACTGGCGCCATCAAACACCAATTCGTCATTGCCGCCCACCTGGTTCACATAAACCACGGGGCAGCTCAGGCGCCGGGCGGCGGCGCCGGCTAGCTGCTGGCGCAGGGCAGCCTTCCCCTGGCTGAAGGGCGAGGCGGACAGGTTGAGCAGGAGGTCGGGCTTGAGCGGTTCGAGGCTGGCGATCGGATCGGCTCCGGCGAGCCTGTGGCCCGCGATCCGTTCTTCCACCCAGAGGTCCTCGCAGAGGGTCAGGCCCAGGCTCCAGCGGCGTCCCTGGCGCTCGAGCTCGAGCACGCAGGGCCCGGAGCCGGAGCGAAAATAGCGCCGCTCATCAAACACGTCGTAGCTGGGCAACAGCTGTTTGCGGGCCACCACCTGCCAGCGGCCGGCGTCCACCAGGGCGGCGGCGTTGCTGAGGTCGGGTTGGTTGCCGTCGCTGATCGGCTCGGCGATGCCGAGCAACAGGCCCAGGCCCGCCGGCAGGGCGCTCGCCAGCTGATCGAGCACGTCCCCCTGGAGCTGGCGCAGGGAGGGCCGCAGCAGCAGGTCCCGGGCCGGATAGCCCCAGAGGGCCAGCTCGGGGGCCACCACCAGGTCGGCGCCGCTAGCGGCCGCCCGCTGGCACTCGGCCAGCAGGAGCGCGCCATTGCCGCGCAGGTCGCCCACAAGCGGATTGAACTGGCAAAGGGCGAGGCGCATCAGGGCCGGGGCTGGGGAACGGGCGAGGGCTGCAGGGGGGACTCAACGGAGGGCTGGGGCGGCGATTGGGCCGCCGCTGGACTCGTCAGACGGCCAGCGCCTGGGCCCGTTGGGCTGGCGCTGTTGGGGTCCAGGTGGCCGGAGCCATAGAGGTTGTACTTAATCAATTCGGGCCAGAGGGCCGGTGGTACCAGTTCGGGACTGGGATGGTGGCGGATCTGGGAACTGGCGCTGGCTGGAATCGCCAAGGGCAGCAGCTCAACGTGGCCACCGAGCTGGCGCAAGTGGTCGAGATCTGCCTCCTGCAGGGGCCAACCCTGGCGGGGGACCACCGCCAGCCGGCACTGGCCCAGGAGTTGCTGGGCCTGGTACCAGCGAGGGATCTGGGTGACCAGATCGCTGCCCACCACAAACACCGGATCGGCCCCAGGCCAGAGGCGCTGGGCTCGGGCCAGGGTTTCGATCGCCCGGGGGCTGCTGAGCTGTTGCTCTAGGCGCAAGCGCGGATTGGCCAGGTGCTCGACTAGGGCCTGCAGCAGGGCGGCCCGCAGCCCTAGGGGTGCCCCGTGCTGCTTGAAGGGATTGGAGCTCGCCCAGGTCACCACCTGGGGGTAGTGGTCGAGCAGCCCCTCCAGCAGCGCCCGGTGGCCGGTACTGGGGGGATCGGCGCTGGTGCCGAATAGGGCGATGGTCTGGCCGGTGCTCATGGCAGCAGGGCTTGGAGCGCCGGGGCTGAAGGGTCCCTGGTCGCTGGCTCGTCGAGCCCCCGCCATTGCACCAGCCAGGCCCGCACCTGGGGATCCTGGCGGGCCAGGCGCCGCATGAGGGAGCCCGGCCGCTGCTGGCCCCGGTCGGCACTGCGCAGCAGTTCCGTCGCCGTTAGGCGGCCGGTGAGTCGGGTGGTGTGAACCGCCAAGGCGGCCTGGGCCAGGGCCACCGGAGCGGCGGGGGCCAGGCTGAGGCCAGCCGTGAGCGGGGCCGCCAGCAGGAGCAGTGAGCGCATCCCCCCGAGCAGCAGCTGGATGGCCACAAGTAGGGCGTTCTGGGTCGAGAGCCGGCCCAGGAGCTGGCGGGCGCCGGCGCCGCCCATGGGCAGGCCATAGAGCTGGCAGAGCTGCATCACCAGGGCCGTGTCGAGGGCCAGGCCACCGGCTAGATCAAGCGGCCACAGGGGGTTGATTGCCACGCCTGTGGCCTTTACCGCGGCGAAGCGACCAATCAGTCCCTGGGCGGCATCACGCTGCTGGCCCAGGCGCCAGCGGTGCAAGGCCTGGCTGAAGCGATCCGCAGCCCGCAGGCCGTTGAGACCCAGTAGCAGGGGCCCGTGCTCGCGCAGCAGCTTGAGCAGCTGGCGGCGTAGGGGTTCCACCTGGGGCGCGGCCGGCTGGCTGCGCACCCGTCCATCGGCCTTCAGGCTGGCCCGCCGGGGCGCCGAAGCGACCGTCACCAGCTCCAGTTGGCGCGCTTCGGGGGGTAGGCGGTTGCGGATGCTGGCGACCAGGGCCTGGCGCTCTTCTGCGGGCCAGCAATCGATGCGGTTGAGCACTAGCAGGATTGGTTTGCCTGCCTGCAGCATCGGCTCGAGGGCTTCGAGCTCGGGGCTGCTGAGGTCGCCATCGAGCACGAATAGCAGCAGATCGGCGCCCATGGCGACCCGAGCCGCCAGGCGCTGGCGGGCCCGGGCGGCAATTTCATCAATGCCCGGCGTGTCCACCAGCTCGACCCCGCCCAGGCCAGGCACGGCCACGGGCCAGGCCACCCGCTGCTGGTGACGGGTGCAGCCATGGGCCACGTCGGTGGCGAAGTGGGGGGCGCCGAGGAGCGCATTGAGCAGGCTTGATTTGCCCACCCCCACCCGGCCGAACACGGCCACCCGCAGGCGTCGATCGGCTAGGGCCCCGAGCTGGCGATCGAGGCCTACCAGCTCAGGCGCCAGCACCGACTCTTCCCGGCCACTGAGCTGCAGCTCGGCCCGCCAGCGCCGCAGCAGCTGGTCACAGCGCTCGACCACGGCGGGGGGCTCCTGAACCGGCCGCGGCGAGCTCCTCATCCCCGGTCCACCACGCTGTTGGTGGCCGGGGCGGGCTCGGCCGGCTGGGACTGGGGCCGGCGCCACCAGCCCGCCAACACCGCCAACACCACATCGGAGCCAATCACGCCGACAAAGCCGCCAAATTCATCCACCACCACCCGGGGCGTCTGGCTGCGGCGGCGAAAGGCGGTGAGCAGGCGGTCGGCCCGAATCATCTCCGGCACGAACTCCACAGGCTCACTGAACTGGGCCACGGGAGTGGGACCCAGACCCTGCACCAAGGCGGCCAATAGGCGATCGCGGCTGGCCACCCCCAGCACCTCATCCACCCCTTCCCCCAGCACCACCCACCAGCTGGCGCCGGTGCCCACCAAGGTGGCCTCCAGGCTGGCCAGCTCCGCCTGGCCCGGCAGGGTGGGCGCCGAAACCCTTGGCACCATCAGGTCCCGGGCCGTGAGGTCGTTGAGCTGGAACACCTTGGCGATCATGGCCGCCTCATCGGCCTCGATTTGGCCGGTCTGGGAGCCGAGTCGGGCTAGCAGTCGGATTTCCTCTTCGTCGGTGGTCAGTTCGTTTTCGGCGGTGATGGCGGGCATCAACCGCTCCAGCAGCAGCACCATCGGCAGCATCAGCTTCAAGAGCAGGCTCACCGAGCTAGCGCTGGCCAGGGCCACGGGCAGGGCAAAGCGGCTGCCGAGGGCCTTGGGCAGGATTTCGCCGAGCAGGATCACCAGCACGGTGAGGCTGATCGAAAACAGGGCTAGGGCGATCCCCTTGACCCCCTGGTTGTGGAACACCTGGGCGGCATAGCCACCAAGCATGAGGCTGCCGAAAATATTGAAGGCGTTGTTGGCGATCACCAGCACCGCCAGGGCACGGCCCATGCGGGTTTTCAGCCGTTGCAGCGTCAGGGCGCCGCGGGGGGGCTGGGGCCGCCCGACCAGTTCATGCACCCGTAGCGGGTTGACCGTGAGTAGGGCCGCCTCCACGCCTGATGAGAGGGCTGATCCCACCAGGATCATCAGCACCAGACCCGCCAGACCAAGGAACTCGTTCATGCCGAGAGATCCTCGAGCCAGGGAGTGGGTCCTTTGGTGGGAGCTGGGTTTGGCGCAGGTCCCATGGGGAAGTCGGCTGCAATCGGATTCGGTTGTGCCATCGTCGCGCTGTCCCCGCCTGTTGGACAGAACCCCATGGTGATTGCCCCTGAGCTGTATGCCCAGCGCCGCGAGCGTTTCCTGGCGAAGCTAGGCGGTGCGGCGGCGGTGATGCCGGCGGCCAGTTTGGTGAGCCACCACGCCGATGTGGAGTATCCCTTCCGCCAGGCCAGCGACTTCTGGTATCTCACCGGGTTCGACGAGCCCGAGGCGGTGGCCCTATTCCTGCCCCACCGCCCGGAAACCCCCTTCGTGCTGTTCGTGGAGCCGAAGGAGCCCTCGGCAGAGGTCTGGGCCGGCCGGCGCTGGGGCTGTGAGGGGGCCGTGGCCCAGTTCGGCGCCAGCGTCTCCCACCCCCGCGAGGAGTTGGCCAAGCGGCTGCCGGAGTACCTCAAGGGTGCCGAAGGCATCGCCTTCCGGGTGGGTCGCCATGCGGCGGTGGAGCCCCTGGTGCTGAAGGCCTGGGCTGACCAGCTCGATCGGGCCCCCCGCAGCGGCCAGGCGGCCCTGGGCCTGGTGGCGCCCTGCGGCCTGCTGCATGAACTGCGCCTGCGCAAGTCGCCCGAGGAGCTCGATCGGCTCAGGGAGGCGGCCCGCATCTCCGCCCTGGCCCATGAGTTGGCCCGCGATGTGGTGCGGCCTGGGCTCAATGAGCGCCAGGTGCAGGGCGTGATCGACCAGGTGTTTCTCGAAAACGGCGCCCGTGGACCGGCCTACGGCTCGATCGTCGCCGGCGGCGATAACGCCTGCGTGCTGCACTACACCAGCAACACGGCCCCCCTGCGCGATGGCGACCTGCTGCTGATCGATGCGGGCTGCAGCCTCAGCGATTACTACAACGGCGATATCACCCGCACCTTTCCGATCAATGGCCGCTTCAGCGGCGAGCAGAGGGCCCTCTACGAGCTGGTGCTGGCGGCCCAGGAGGCGGCCGTGGCCGCAGTGCGGCCGGGGGCCACGGCCGAGGCCATCCACGACATCGCCGTACGCACCCTGGTGACGGGCCTGCTGGACCTGGGCCTGCTCAGCGGCTCGATCGATGCGGTGATTGAGCAGGGGGCCTACCGGCACCTCTACATGCACCGCACCGGCCACTGGCTGGGGCTCGATGTCCACGATGTGGGTGCCTACCGGTTGGGCGAACACCCGGTGGTGCTGGAGCCGGGCATGGTGTTGACCGTGGAGCCGGGCCTTTACGTGAGTGATCGGCTGCCCGTGCCCGAGGGCCAACCCGCCATCGAGGAGCGCTGGAAGGGCATCGGCATCCGCATCGAGGATGACGTGGCCGTCACAGAGCACGGCCATGAGGTGCTCAGTGCTGCCGCCCTGAAGGCACCGGCGGCCATGGAGCGTTAGGCCAGGCTTTGACCCTTCAGGGGAGCTAGGGGCCTTGCTCCAGCCAATCCAGCAGCAGGGCCGGCGTCAGGCTGGCCGTGTGGCTAAGCAGCCGGTCGGCCCCGGCGGCCAGCAGGCCCTGCTCGTAGGTCTGGCGACCCTCCAGGTGCTCCGCACCATGCAGGTGGGGGGGTGCCACGGCCAGGCTGTGCCAGCGCTGCCGTGGCTGGGCCTGGCGGGCCCGCTGCACCGTCATCACGTCGGCCACCGTGTCGCCCAAGTAGGCGATCGGTGGGGCCTCCTGCCCTAGGGACCGGCCGGCCAGGGCCTCTGCCAGCAGCAGGAGCCCCGTGGGATCGGGTTTGTCGGGGGCATCGCCCATGGCGATCAGGGGTGGAGCGATCAGGCCGAGGCGCTGATTCAACACGTAGCGGGCCGAAGGCGGTTCGGCGCCGCTGACGAAGCCCCAGGCAATCCCCTGGTCGGTGAAGGCCTCAAAAAAGCCCGGGCTCACTAGCAGGGGTTCGCTGCCGATGAAACCTCGCCAGCTGGCTGGATCCCCTTCGGGGTCGCCGCCGAAATAAAAGGCGCTGAACACCGTCACCAGGGCATCGAAGGCGGGCAGGGGGCTGTGGCCGCCACGGCGCAACAGCTCTAGGGAGGCCTCCCAGTCGTTGTTCCAGCGCCCTTCCCCCTTGAGGGCATCAATGCTGGCCGGTTCCGGGCGCCAACCGCCGTAGTGGTGCACCGTTTCGCTGAGGGCGCGCCGGTAGCTACCGGCCACATCCCGCACCACCCCATCAATGTCGAACAGCAGAATGGCGCGCGGTATCAGGTCAGGGCTCCCGGGGCTGGTAGGTTAGTTGTTTGTCCCTAAGCCTTGAGCGCTGAACCCATGAGCGGCACCCCCGGCGCCCTTGAAACCGAAGCCACCGGTGCGGTTGCGGCGGTGTTAACAGCAGAAATCGACATCTCCGCTGAGGAGCCCACCCAGGGCCGTCCGGTGCTGCGCGGCGCCAGCGCTGCCCTGGCCACTGCCACCATCGACGAGAACGGGGTGCCCTCCGGCCGGACCCCCAAGGCCGATGAGGGCCGTTTCCTGTTGAAGATTCTTTGGCTGCCCGACAACGTCGCCCTCGCGGTCGACCAGATCGTTGGTGGCGGCCCCAGCCCCCTGACGGCCTATTTCTTCTGGCCCCGGGAAGATGCCTGGGAAACCCTGAAATCCGAGATCGAAGGCAAGAGCTGGATCACCGAAAACGAACGGGTTGAGATCCTCAATAAGGCCACCGAGGTGATCAACTACTGGCAGGAGGAAGGTAAGGGCAAGAGCCTCGAAGATGCCAAGCTCAAGTTCCCCGATGTCACCTTCTGCGGGACCGCCTGAGTCTTGGGCTTTGCCTGAGTTGAGCTGAGAGGCCCAAGGGCCCAGGTTCAACCCTTCCCTGTTTCGGATCCATAGCGCCCTGGAAAGGGCGCTTTTTCATGGGCCCCAGGTGTTGGGCTCACTAATCCCTGGCAGGGGCTGGCTGCCATAGGGAATGGATTCGGTGATTGGCGCAACCAACGCGTTTGGGACGGATCTGTCAGGGGCACCTCCCTGCGCTGGGGGGCAACGCCCCCCAGCGCCCCCTCTGACCACGACAGCATCAGGGACGATCGACAAAAAATAAGCTGACAACCCTTGGGATTGCCAGCTTGAAGGATGGTAATTGGCTTAAAGATGGTGTCTTTGTTTAGCCCTTATCCCTTCACCAGAAGGTCTTGGGATTGTCTCGGTGTTTCGTCGCCAAAGGGTGTTAGGCCGAAGCGCTTGTCCTTAATAGGCTCCAGTGGCGCCGCTGGCTTGTTTGCGGGCCCGGGCGCGGGCAAGCGCCTGCTTGGCTTTCACCTGTTCGGTGCTGTTGGGCTGGCCTTGGAAGCTGGCGGCCACCTGTTCGGCGGCGGCTAGCTCTTCGGTGGCCTTGGCTGCATCGATACGGCTGCCCAGCTCGGCGCTGTTGACCAGCACGGTTACCTCATCGGCCTCCACTTCGGCGAAACCGCCGAGCAGGGCAATCGCCTTCCAGTCCTTGCCCTCCCGCACCCGCAGGACCCCGGTATTGAGGGCCGCAAGAATCGAGACGTGGCCGGGAAGAATTCCCATTTGGCCGGTGGTGCTGGGCAGGATCACTTCGTCGGCAGTGCCATCGAAGACGCTCTGATCAGGGGAGAGGACGCGCAGTGTGAGAGGCATGGGCAGCAGGGATCAGGACGCAGAAGGTGGAGCTGGGCGTTGGGTTGCGCCGAAATCAGCCCTTTTTGGCATCAGCGGTGATCTTGGCAGCCTTCGCTCTCACTTCATCGACATTGCCGACGAGGTAGAAAGCGGCTTCGGGCAGATCATCAAGCTCGCCAGCAAGAATCTGGTTAAAGCCCTTGATGGTGTCTTCGAGTTTGACATACTTGCCGGGCATGCCGGTGAAGATTTCAGCTACGAAGAAGGGCTGGGAAAGGAACTTCTCAATCTTGCGGGCCCGATCCACCGTGCGGCGGTCGTCTTCGGAGAGTTCGTCTAGACCCAGAATCGCGATGATGTCCTGGAGCTCCTTGTAGCGCTGCAGGGTGGACTGTACGGACCGGGCGGTGCGGTAGTGCTCATCACCCACCACCGCTGGCTGCAGCATGGTGCTGGTGGAATCGAGGGGATCCACGGCGGGATAGATGCCCTTGGAGGCCAGGCCGCGGCTCAGCACCGTGGTGGCATCGAGGTGGGCAAAGGTGGTAGCGGGAGCCGGGTCGGTCAGGTCGTCCGCAGGCACGTACACGGCCTGGATTGAGGTGATCGAGCCTTCGAGGGTGGAGGTGATGCGCTCCTGCAGGCTGCCCACGTCGGTGCCCAGGGTGGGCTGGTAGCCCACGGCCGATGGCATGCGGCCCAAGAGGGCGGACACTTCGGAGCCGGCCTGCACGAAGCGGAAGATGTTGTCCACAAACAGCAGCACGTCCTGCTTGTTCACATCGCGGAAGTGCTCAGCCATGGTGAGGGCCGAGAGACCCACGCGCATGCGGGCGCCGGGGGGCTCGTTCATCTGGCCGTAGCAGAGCGCCACCTTCGACTTGCTCAGGTCCTCGGAGTTGATCACTCCCGATTCCTTGAACTCTTCGTAGAGGTCATTGCCTTCGCGGGTGCGTTCGCCCACGCCAGCAAACACGGACACGCCGCCGTGCTCCTTGGCGATGTTGTTGATCAGCTCCTGGATCAACACGGTCTTGCCGACCCCGGCACCACCGAACAGGCCGACCTTGCCGCCTTGGCGGTAGGGGGCCAGCAGGTCGATCACCTTGATGCCCGTTTCGAACACCTTCGGCTTGGTCTGCAGGTCGGTGAGCTTGGGGGCTTCGCGGTGGATCGGAGCGGTGAGGGTCGTTTGCACGGGACCGCGTTCGTCAACGGGTTCGCCGAGCACGTTGAAGATCCGTCCCAGGGTGGCTTCACCCACGGGCACGGAAATCGGGGAGCCGGTATCGAGGGCTTCCATGCCGCGCACGAGGCCGTCGGTGCTGCTCATGGCCACAGCGCGCACCCGGTGGTCGCCGAGGAGCTGCTGCACTTCAGCGGTGAGGGCCACGGTCTGGCCAGCGGAGTTCTTCGCCTCGATGCGAAGGGCGTTATAGATCTTGGGCAGCTTGCCGGCAGGGAATTCCACGTCCAGAACGGGACCAATCACCTGACGGACGATTCCCTTGATGCCGGAGGCGGCGGGTGCAGCAGCAGCCATAAGTAAGGAGGGTCGCGGAGGTCGCAGCGGGAGTCTGGGAAGCCCGCCCGAAGCGGCGTCACCTTACCACTGCGCATGGGGGCCCCATGGGATCCCCCGCCCGGGCCGCTCCGGGCCAGAACGGGCTGAGTGCCGGCTGAAGGGCGTGGTGGCTGGCCCGGTTCGGTCACCCGCACAGAAGGCCGGTTGTGGGCCCGGCAAGGGCAGACCTAGGTTGGCACTCAAGACGGGAGAGTGCTAACTCGACCGTTGATTGGCGTCATTGGCGCCATGCCGTTGCTCTCGCAATCCCTCCATGGCTGCTGTTTCTCTCAGCGTCTCCACGGTCAAACCGCTCGGAGATCGCATTTTCATCAAGGTCTCCGAATCCGAGGAGAAAACCGCCGGCGGCATCCTGCTGCCTGACACCGCCAAGGAAAAGCCCCAGGTGGGCGAGGTGGTGCAGGTGGGCCCCGGTAAGCGCAACGACGACGGCACCCGCCAGACCCCGGAAGTGGGCATTGGCGACAAGGTGCTCTACAGCAAGTACGCCGGCACCGACATCAAGCTCGGCACCGATGAGTACGTGCTGCTCTCCGAGAAGGACATCCTGGCGATCGTGAATTGAGGCCCAGGCGCCTCCTTCACCCAGCTTTCGTCCCCCCTCCCCATCCTCCTTTCCCAGGCCCTCCATGGCTAAGCGAATCATTTATAACGAGCAAGCCCGCCGGGCCCTCGAACGCGGTATCGACATCCTGGCCGAAGCCGTTGCAGTCACCCTCGGTCCTAAGGGCCGCAACGTGGTGCTCGAGAAGAAGTTTGGTGCTCCCCAGATCATCAACGACGGCGTCACGATCGCCAAAGAGATCGAACTCGAAGACCATATCGAGAACACCGGTGTCGCCCTGATCCGTCAGGCCGCCTCCAAAACCAACGATGCCGCCGGTGACGGCACCACCACCGCCACGGTCCTGGCCCACGCCATGGTCAAGGCGGGCCTGCGCAACGTGGCCGCCGGCGCCAACGCCATCACCCTCAAAAAGGGCATCGACAAGGCGTCTGAGTTCCTGGTCGCCAAGATCAAGGAGCACGCCAAACCGATTAGCGACAGCAACGCCATCGCCCAGGTCGGCACCATCTCCGCCGGTAACGACGAAGAAGTGGGCCGCATGATCGCCGATGCGATGGACAAGGTTGGCAAGGAAGGCGTGATTTCCCTCGAGGAGGGCAAATCGATGACCACCGAGCTGGAGGTCACCGAAGGCATGCGCTTCGACAAGGGCTACATCTCGCCCTACTTCGCCACCGACACCGAGCGGATGGAAGCGGTGCTCGAGGAGCCCTACATCTTGCTCACCGATAAGAAGATCGGCCTGGTCCAGGACTTGGTGCCCGTGCTCGAGCAGATCGCCCGCACCGGCCGTCCCCTGCTGATCATCGCCGAGGACATCGAGAAGGAAGCCCTCGCCACCCTGGTGGTAAACCGCCTGCGCGGCGTGCTCAACGTGGCGGCCGTCAAGGCCCCTGGCTTCGGTGATCGCCGCAAGGCCATGCTGGAGGACATCGCCGTCCTGACCAACGGCCAGCTGATCACCGAGGACGCCGGCCTCAAGCTGGAAAACACCAAGCTCGAGATGCTGGGCACCTCCCGCCGGGTGACGATCAACAAGGACACCACCACGATCGTGGCCGAAGGCAACGAGGTGGCCGTCAAGGCGCGCTGCGAGCAACTGCGTAAGCAGATGGATGAAACCGACTCCTCCTATGACAAGGAGAAGCTGCAGGAGCGTCTGGCCAAGCTCAGCGGTGGCGTGGCTGTGGTGAAGGTGGGCGCCGCCACCGAAACCGAGATGAAGGACAAGAAGCTGCGCTTGGAAGATGCCATCAACGCCACCAAGGCGGCCGTTGAAGAAGGCATCGTCCCTGGCGGCGGCACCACCCTGGCCCACCTGGCTCCGGCCTTGGAAGAGTGGGCTGCGGCCAACCTCACGGGCGAAGAGCTGATCGGCGCGACCATCGTGGCATCGGCCCTCACCGCTCCCCTCAAGCGCATCGCTGAGAACGCTGGTGTCAACGGCGCCGTCGTGGCGGAGCATGTCAAAAACATGCCCTTCAACGAGGGTTACAACGCCGCCACCGGCGACTACGTCGACATGCTGGCCGCTGGCATCGTCGATCCCGCCAAGGTGACCCGTTCTGGCCTGCAGAACGCAGCCTCGATCGCCGGCATGGTGCTCACCACCGAGTGCATTGTGGCCGACATGCCTGAGAAGAAGGAAGCAGCTCCCGCTGGCGGCGGCGGCATGGGCGGCGACTTCGACTATTGAGTCCAGGCCCCTGTCGCCGGATTGAATAGCCAGCTGGGTTGGGGGGTTCGCCCCCCAGCCCTTTTTTGTTGGTTTGCTTCGCTTGCACCAGCGCGGCCATTGTCAGCGAGCCGAAGATCAACCAGAAGGCCAACCAGAAGGCCAACCGGGCCAAACCTCCTAGGTTGAAGGCCATGCATGGGTCCGCGGGTTTGGAGCTGGCTGCCCTTGGCCTTCCAACCCACCGGCCCCAACCCCAGATCTTGAACCCGCCCCAGCATGTCGGATGTGCTCTTTCGGTTTGAGGATTTTGTGCATGCCCATGGCGAGATCTGCGACCAGCTCCAGCAGGTTCAATCGCCTGACGAGATCCTGACGTTGGCGGCTGCCCACGGCTTTGAGGTCTCCAAGCAGGAATTGATTACCTACGCCGTGTCCCTCACCGCCGAATGCTGGGTCTGGTCGGGCAAACCCAGTCAGTGGCGCCGCTACTTCCTCCATGAGGGGCGCCGTCCGGAGGCCAGCTAGCCGATGTCCTGGCGAAGGCCTGAGCAGTCCTCGGCGCAGGCGAGTGGGCAAGGCCAAGGCCGTTCCTGGGAGTGGGAACGATCAATGCATTGCTGAACGTAAAGGCGGCCTTGCGTTTGGGCCGAATGGCGCTTTACCGCTAAACTTGGTCATTCGCAAGCCAGCCGTGAAGGTTACCCACCTTGAGCGGGAGCACCTGCTTTGCCTGTCCTCCGAGGAGGTCGCCCTGTTGGTTGACCTCTGCCATGCGGCCACCTTCTCGGACATGCTGCCCACGGAGAAGGAAACCCAGCGCCGGCTTAAGCGGTTCATGGGCGAGGTTCAAACGTCCCTGCATGACACGGCCCAGCTGTTGTGGAAGGAAAAACAGCGCCGCTCTAAGCAGCGCCAGTCCTGACGGGTGTCCAGGTCCGCCACGCCGACGTGGGGGCGGGTTCTTCCCTTGATGCTTTGATTGGTTATAAAAGCGATTGTTGGAAGTCCAGGTAATAACAAGAGGGGATTTGTGTATTTGTTTCTGAGCTAGATGGTATGGATCTATTCATCTATTAGGCTGGGATTCTCCCTGGCGACTCCAGCCAACACTTAAGAGCCCATGACATGGGCTTCCCTACAGGGCCATAGGGGCGGCTTGTGGAGCTTGCCGTTTGCAATTGGCCGCAGCTTCAGTGGAACCAAAAAGACGGGTCGATCCCAACTGGGATCGGATCACAGCCCCTACAAAACAAGCAGCTAAGGCTGGTCAGTTTTTGGCGGCTTCGGCAGCGGTGTTCGAGCTGGTTTGGTGACCTTGCAGGTGCTTTTCGCAGGCTTGGGCCCCGAAGCCGAACAGCAGCACAGTCGCCATCAGGGTTGCGGTGAAAAGGCGCTGCATGGATGAAGTGTTAGTCGATTTTTTACTTTAGGCGGGAAAGGCCTGTGCAGGCCCCTTGGATCGGCGGGTTAGGTCTTGATTTCGTTACGATCCATCGGCGATGCTGCCGCCTGCTTGCCCCCCATTCACGCCAAATGCAGCAGCTGCCGCTACTTGGATGCCCGCTCCCTTGGCGGCCTGGGCTATTGCCGCCTTTGGAGCACCGTGCTGAGTGCCGATTGGTCCCTGCCCAACCAGTGCCCCAGTTGGAGCTCCCAACCGGCCAAGCCCCGGGCTTGATCAGACCCAGGGCTGCCCAATGACCCACCTGCAGCAGTTCCACCAGGTCCCCATTACAGGGACGATCTTGAGCAGCGACTGATTGGTCTATATGGCAAAGGAAAGGCCAGGATTTGCCAGTTCTCAGTTGCCCTTGGCCAGAAATACCAAGGCCACGCCGTTGTTGCAGTAGCGCTTGCCCGTGGGCTTGGGGCCGTCATCGAAAACATGGCCCTGGTGGCCCCCACAGCGGCGGCAATGGTATTCAGTGCGGGGAATGATCAGCTTGAAGTCCACCTTGGTGGCGATGCCGTTGGGTAGGGCCTCGTAAAAACTCGGCCAGCCCGTGCCGCTGTCGTATTTCGCCTTGGAGCTGAACAGGGGCAGCTGGCAGCCGGCGCAGGCATAGGTGCCTTGGCGTTTTTCCTTGTTGAGGGGGCTGCTGAAGGGCCGTTCCGTGCCGGCCTGGCGCAGCACCGAGAAGGCCTCTGCACTCAGCCGGGAGCGCCATTGGCTTGGGCTCAGTTGCCATTGGGGATCCGTAGGCGTTGATGCTGCTAGGGCTGGCTTGGCCCCGAGCCAGGGAACCAGGGCCGATCCCAGCAGTCCAAACAGGCCGCGCCGCTTCATGGCCAACCTATTTGAGCCAGCCGGCACTCAACACCACAGCTAGCCCTAGGAAGAGGGACAGCAGGGTCCAAGTGATGCGGTTGAGGGTGTCCTCGGCGCTGCGGGCGCTGCTGAACATGGAGCCGCCACTACTGGCCAGTCCACCCATGCCGTCGCCCTTGGGGCTGTGCAGCAACACCGAGACGATCAGCAAAAGACCGCTGGCGATCCAGACCCAGGAAAGAATGTTTTGAAGCATTGGAGCAGCCTAAGTCGTAGCGGCGGGGGGCGCTTGCGCCCAGGGAAATCAGGCGCCCAGGCTCAGGGGCTGGCGGCTTTCGCTCACGGCCAGGGGGGCTGGCATCACTAGCGATTGGCCCGTCATCAGGCTTGGCTGGGGCAGGCCCAGGATCTCCAGCAGGGTAGGAGCAATATCGGCCAAGCCCCCGCCCTCGCGCAGCTGCACGTTGGTGCCATGGCCGGGCAGCTTGCGTTGCTCCCCTTCCACCAGGATCACGGGCACCGGATTGGTGGTGTGGGCGGTCCAGGGCCGGCCATCCGGCCCCTCCATTACCTCGGCATTGCCGTGGTCGGCGGTGATCAAGAGGGTGCCGCCCATGCGGTTGGTGGCTTCCATCAGGCGGCCGACGCAGTGGTCGACCGTGGCGATCGCCAGGGTGGTGGCCTCCATCTGGCCGGTGTGGCCCACCATGTCCGGGTTGGCGTAATTGATGACGACAAGGGCATAGATGCCCTTACGGATCGCCGCAATGCAATTGTCGGTGAGTTGCTCGGCGGACATGGCCGGCGATTGGTCGTAGGTGGCGACCCGGGGGGAGGGCACTAGGTGGCGGTCTTCACCGGGGAAGGGTTTTTCGATGCCCCCATTGAGGAAGTAGGTGACGTGAGGATATTTCTCCGTTTCGGCGGTCCGGAACTGGCGCAGGCCATGGCTGGACACCACCTCGCCTAGTAGGCCATCGAGGGATTCCGGCGGGAAGGCCACCTCGACGGGCAGGCCGCGCTCGTATTGGGTGAAGGTCACCACATGCAGGGGGCTGATCTGGACCCGCTCAAAGGGCTCGAACTCGGGCATCACCAGGGCCCGGATCAATTGCCGCACCCGGTCGGGGCGGAAGTTGAAACAGATCACGCCGTCATCGGGCTTGAGATGGCCTGGTCCCAGCCGGGTGGGTTCGATGAATTCATCGGTGATGCCCTCGGCGTAGGAGGCCTCCACCACCTGCAAGGCCGCTAGGCCCCAGGCACCATCGTCCTGGGTGAGCAGGCGGTAGGCCTTTTCGGTCCGCTCCCAGCGGTTGTCCCGATCCATGGCCCAATAGCGGCCGCAGATGGTGCTGAGCCGGCCCACGCCAGCCGCAGCGATCTGGGCCTCCAGGCTGGCAATAAAGCCCGGGGCACTTTGGGTGGGGGTGTCGCGTCCATCGGTGGTGACATGGATGCAGACGTCTTTGAGGCCCCGTTCCGCCGCCCACGTCAACAGCCCACCGACGTGGTTCACATGGCTGTGCACGCCCCCGTTCGAACAGAGGCCGATCAGGTGCAGGGTGTTGCCGCTTTGAAGCAACTCGTCGGCGAGATGGTTCAGGGCACCGTTACGGGCGATGCTGCCGTCGCGCACGGCCTGGCCGATGCGCACCAACTCCTGGCGGATGATCCGGCCGGAGCCAATCGTGAGGTGGCCCACCTCGGAATTGCCCATTTGCTGATCGGGCAGGCCCACATCGGCGCCACTGGCCTGGATCAGGGTGTGGGGATAGGCATGCCACAGGGCATCCATCACCGGGGTCTCGGCGTTACGGATGGCGTTGTGTTCATGGGCAGGGCTATAGCCCCAGCCGTCAAGGATGGCCAGCACAACCGGCGCTACGGCCGCTTTGGCAGTCATCGGTTGGGCTGGTGTCCCAGCTCCGATTTGGAGGAGCGGATCTGAAACAGGGGATTCAGCCATGCTGGGATCAAGGCCAGAGTTGCGATCGGAGGAAGGAGCTGCTTTCACCCGGACTTGCCCCTACCCTCAACAACTTCAACCACTTGCAAACTTACCGCCTTATGGCCAGGGACCCAACTCGGGCCCTTGGCGGGTCAGCTTTTGGTCACCAAGACCCCCCTTGGGGCTGGTCTCCAGTTCCCTGGGGCCTTTGGAATGACCTGGGTCCATCGCTGGCGAGTCGGGCTGGATGGGCCCCTTGCCCTGGGCCGGGAAGAGGACCCTCGCTCTGTGGGCCTGAATCGCCCCGGGCTGCCGAGCTGCTGGGCGTCGGCTCTGGCAGGCTTGCGCCAGTGCTTGTCCCGTTCCAGGGATCCCGTTGCGCCGTGATGTCGCCTTCTCCTCAGCAGGGTTTCGCGGGGCGATCGGGGCCCTTGGCCCCAGGCAGCGGCCCTGGGACCCAGGGGCGGGTTGAAATCCTGTCGCCCCTGGAGCTCTCCCGCACCCTGATCCGGTTGGCCTCCCAGGTGTTGGAGAGCGTCGCCGATAGCCGCGATCTGGTGTTGCTGGGGATTCCCACCCGGGGGGTGGCCCTGGCCCGGGTGCTCGCCCACCAGATCGGCACCATCGCCGGCCATGCCGTGGACCACGGCAGCCTCGATCCCACCTTCCACCGCGACGACCTGGGGCGCGTCGGCACCCGCCTGGGGATTCCCACGGAATTGCCGGCCGATTTGGAGGACCGCAGCGTGGTGTTGGTGGATGACGTGATCTTTACCGGTCGCACCGTGCGGGCGGCCCTCGAAGCCCTGCAGGCCTGGGGTCGGCCGCGCCGGGTCAGCCTGCTGGTGATGGTGGATCGGGGCCATCGCGAAGTGCCGATCCAACCCGATTTCTGTGGCCGGGTGGTGCCCACCAGCCGCCAAGAAACCATTGCCCTCTGCCTGCAGGCCACCGATGGCGAGGAAGGGGTTTACCTGCTCAAGGGAACCGAGTTGGCCGGTTGAGGGTTGCGGGCTGCCAGCTTGGGGGCTGCTTCAGCTGGCGGGCTCGAGTTCGTCGCTACGGAAGTGGGCCTTGAAGCGGCCAAAGGCCACGATCACCGGCAGGGTTGGGCTGATTGGTCGGCCCTTCCAGTCGCCAAGAACCTCCTTGACCTCGCCCGTTTGCCCCTGTAGATCGAAGGCCTGGCCGCGATGTTCAGGGTGGTGGAACACAACCACACTGGCACTGACCTTGACCTGATCTCCCGCTTGCATGAAGGCGCAACACTGCTATGGGAACCATCCTGCCATGGGCCCTTAGCGGCGACAGGTGCTCTCCGGACCCGTTTCCACCACCTTGCCGCCCAGTTCCTTGCAGGCCCGTTCGAAGGCCTGGCCGTCGTCCATGCCGGCGGCGATCTTGCGGGAGATCAGGGCATCGAGCGCAGCGATCGGCACATTCGAGGGGTTGGTGTCGCCGTGGCCTTCGTGTTCCTTGTCCTCCTGGTGGCGCAGGCTGGCGATGCCGGTCTGCACCTGCTGGCGCAGCTCCTTGGTCTGACCTTTCCACCAGGGGTGATCGATGCGATTGAGGGCATCGAGGGCCTCCCACCAGCGCTGCTGCTTGATCAGGTGCTGACCCCGATCGCGCAGCATCCGGTTGCGGGTCCAGCTGTCCCGCAGGTTGTCGCCCAGGGCGGAGCCATCGCTGCGGTGATCGGCGCCTATCGCCGCCAGCAGCACCAGGGCCGCCTGCAGGTCGCCCTGTTGGAAGAGGCCCAGGGCCCTGCTTTCCAGTTGCCGTTGCCATTGGACCAGTTGCTGTTGGTCCGGCGGTTGGCTGGCGCCCGAATTGACCAGTTGCAACTGCAGTTTCATTGCCGCTGACCATTGGCCCTGGTCCCAGAGTTGGGCGGCCTTGCGGCGGCGGCAGAGCCCCTGCTCCTGGGGGGCGGCGCCGCCGAGCCAGCGCAGGGCGGCCAGTTGGTCGGCGTAGCGGATGCAGGCATCCAGGCGACCGGCTCGGGCGGCCTCCTGGAGTTTTAAGGGAAGTTGCTGCTCCCACCAGTGCACCCCGCCAACGGCTGCAGCCACCAGTCCAAGGGTGAGACCCAGCCAGTAACGGGGGAGCCTGTGGTGGCGGAGGGCCAAGGCGGTGTGCATGCGCCCCCCCGTTCTATGGATTGGGGCTGCCCGCCACCCGTCGTTGGGGGCAGCCCGGCTGTTGTCCACCGCCGGGGCTCAGCTCAGCGCACCCGCCCAAGCCGGCGTTGGGCCAGGGGCAGGCCCGTCAAGAGGTCGTCGCCCTCGAGCCGCAGGTCGCCTGTGCTGTCAAGCGAAAACCGCAGTTTCAGCCGGTCTACCCCCGCCTGGCCAGGGGGGTCGAGGGGCACGGGCGCCGGCGGTTCGGGCCAGGGATCCACGGGCGCCTCGCCGGCGGGACGGCGGCGCAGGCGCGGCAATCCCGCCTCGAACACCACCTCACTGCGTTGCTCGGGCCTGGGTTCGCCCAGCACCAGTTCCAGGTCCCGTTGGCCGTCGTGGCTGCAGGCCAGCACCAGCTCGAAGGGGCGCTCACTCGGCCAGCCCTGGCCGGCACTGAATAGGGGGTGCCAGCGGTGCTCGCGGCTGCGCCGGTCCCAGCAGCGCAGGCTCAGGCCATGGCTGAGCAGGTCTTTGACCGTGACCCCCGGCGTCAGGCCCAGGGCCCCCAGGGCCACCGCTTCGATGGGCCGTTGATCGCGCAGGGGCACTCCGGCGCAGCGGCTCTGCAGCCAGTGACGCACGCTGGGCAGCTGGCTGGTGCCCCCCACCGGCAAGATTGCATCGACGTCCTTGAGGGCAACGCCCTGGGCCCGGGCCGAGGCCAGCACCGTTTCGAGTAAGTCGTCCAGCAGCTCCACAAATCCTTTCTCCTGCAGGAGGCGATCGAGTTGGGGCCGGCTCAGGCGCAGTTCCTGGGGGGGGGCAGCCCCCGGGAGCCAGACCCCCAGGGCCTGCTCCTGGCTGCTGAGGCTGCATTTCATCCGCTCCACCACCTCCAGCAGGCCTGGATCGTGGCCCTGGCCAGGACAAAGGACTTCGGCGATCCAGCGGTCGATGTCGCGACCCCCCAGGGCCAGCCCCGCCTTGCCCAGCACCCGGGCGAGGCGCAGGGCCTGCCGGCTCTGGTCCAGGTCGCGACCGGCGAAGCGCAGCAACTGGGCGATCGGCGCCGGCCGGCCTTCGCCGCCCTCCAGTGCCACGAGCGACAGATCCATCGTGCCGCCGCCCAAGTCCACCACCAGCACCCGGCTGCCGGCCGGCAATCCGGCGCCGATGGCGGCGGCCGTGGGTTCATCCACCAGGGCCACCTCGGCCACAGTTAGGGCTTCGCTGGCCGCCACAAGCCAACGCCGGTAATCCCGGTAGCCATCGATCGGGGCGGTGAGCACCAGCCGATCGGGCTCGATGCCAGCGGGCAGCTGGCGCCAGATCCGTTGCAGCAGCAAACTGCCGGCCTGCTCCGGGCTCAAGGGGTTGGCTGGCAGGGTGTGGACTCCAGGCCCCGTTCCTGCCTCCGCTTCGTGGTCCAGGTCGGTGCCCGCTCCACTCGGATTCCCCTGGGGTTGGCCGCCGATGGCCCGTTTGAAATCGCGGTGCAGGGCAGCTCCGCCCCGGTGAAGCAGGCCGGCCTCCAGCACCTGGCGGCCAATCAGGGGCATGCCTGCTTCGGCATCGGCCAGCCAGATCACGCTGGGCACCACCGGCGGCTCGCCTAGGGCGAAGGGCTCGATTGTCAGCAGCCGTGGCGGCTGGCCGGGCTCCTGGAAGGCCACCACGGTGCTGGTGCTGCCCAGGTCGATGGCGAGGGTGCCGGCCATGGAGTGCCTGGATGGTGGGGGGCGCGTCGCTGGATTGTGGCGCAAGTGGATCGCTCCCCCGGGCGGGACTCGATGGGAGGCGTCTGGGCCGTGCTGCCGGTGCGAGCGTGCTGCCTCGCTGGGAGGAAGGGGCCGGTTGGGCCCTCGCTTAAGGTGGGAGTAATGGCAGGTTTTTCATGTTCATCGGCGTCGATGTGAGTCCGAAGGAATTGGCCCAGCGGGCCGAAAGCCTGATTCGCCATTCCAGCAACCGCTACCTCACCACGGTGCGCATTGCCTTTCGCGCCAAGCAACGCCGCTTCGATGATTTCGACGGCCTGCTCGAAGATTCGATGATCAAGCCCGTGCAACGGGCCATCGTTGAACTCAGTGACGAGCAGGACCAGCCCGACTTGTTGCCCGGCTGAGCCTCGGCCCAGGCCCCTTCGGCCGATGTCCGATCAAGCCAGTCCCCGGTCGGCAGCCCCTGCCGATGGAGCGCATGTTCATCGTGTTTACTTCGGTCTGGAAGGCTGCTGGTCAGTGCCCCTTGAGCTTGGGCGGCCGTGATCCAGCTAGAAGGGCAGGGCTGGCGTTTGGCGTGGAGGCATGGTCACCAGCCCTTAGGGGCCCAGCCGTTTCCGGTGTTGATTGGCGGCCAGGGCTGGGCGGTGGAGCTCACGGCAGCCGAAGCGAGGGCCCTGGCCGAGGCGGTGGTTGACCTCACCGGCGAGCACCAGGCCCTGGTCGACCAGCTGCTGGCCGAAGAGGCGATTAGCCTGGAGCTAGAGCGGGGACCCTGGTGGCTGGCCCTGGAGGGGGATCGCCTCCAGTGGAGCCTCAAGGGGGTCTTGAGTCCCGAAGCTGGCCAGCGGGCCCTGGAGGTGTCCTGGTCGGTGGAGGCGAGCCCGGCCCTCTGCCAGGCCCTGCAACGCCTGGGGGGCCAACCTTGAGACTGGTCCAACGAGCCGGCTGCGATCAGCACTGCTGATGGCCCAGGCTTTGCCGGAAGTTCCAACGTTCTTTCCCCGTTTTTGCCCCCGTTTTCCCCAGGCTCCTTGACCGGAGTCCCGGGAGTCCCTGAAGCCTGGGGAAATCACCAGCCTTCGCCGACCCGCCTTGACAGGCCCGCAGCTCGAGGTCCCGGTGGCTCCATGGCCTGCGGATCACCGCAGCCAGGCCTGAGCGGGTGGGTTGTCTAGAGCTGAGAGGCCTAAGCCTTGGGGGCTTCCAGGCGATTTGACGCGGGTTCATTCCTGTGGGGAACTGGGCCCCTGACCCGGTAGTTGGATGGACCCGATGGCCATGGTGAGCCTGCAGGCCGATGTGCCCGAGCCCCTGTTGCAGTCGATGCGGGGCTTCATCGAAGCCCACCCCAACTGGGACCAGTACCGCCTCTTCCAGGCGGCCTTGGCCGGCTTCCTGGTGCAAAACGGGCTGGAGAGCCGGGAGGTGACCCGCTGCTACCTGGCCAACCTGTTTCCCCAGAAAGGGGGGTTTGGCCCCAGGTTGGTGAT
>Ga0310098_1000071_pt1 | contig 24126 bp, 24 predicted proteins | sample LakMicMIDCLREDC7_FD_194453 | JGI IMG/M metagenome (GOLD analysis project Ga0310098, IMG submission 194453) | Enriched freshwater cyanobacterial communities from Lake Michigan, Michigan, United States - MI23.DCL.RED.C7 | ecosystem: Environmental > Aquatic > Freshwater > Lake | place: USA...
GATCTGATCTGTGCGGCCCAGTTCGCCACCCCCGAGCAAATCAATTTCATGGCCACCGAGGCCCGGGGGCTGATTTGCCTGGCCATGGAGGGCGAGCGGCTCGATGCCCTCGAGTTGCCCCTGATGGTGGATCGCAACACCGATGAAAATCAGACAGCCTTCACGGTCAGCGTCGATGCCGGCCCGGAAAACGGCGTCAGCACCGGCATTTCCGCCGAGGACCGGGCCCGCACGATCCAGGTAGCCATTCACCCCTCCACCCGGGCCGCTGACCTGCGCAGGCCAGGGCACATCTTTCCGCTGCGGGCCCGCCAAGGGGGTGTGTTGAAGCGGGCTGGCCATACCGAGGCCGCCGTGGACCTGGCCCGGCTAGCGGGTCTCTATCCAGCCGGGGTGATCTGTGAAATCCAGAACGGCGACGGCTCGATGGCACGCCTGCCCCAATTGGTGGACTACGCCAAGCAGCACGGGCTGCGCCTGATCAACATCGCCGACCTGATCAGCTACCGGCTCGACACGGAGCGGTTCGTGCTCCGCCAGGCCGAGGCCCAGTTGCCCAGTGCCTTTGGCCAGTTCCGGGCGATTGGCTATCGCAATGACCTCGATGGCAGCGAACACATCGCCATCGTTAAGGGCCAGCCGGAACGGGCCACGGGCCCGGTGCTGGTGAGGGTGCATTCGGAATGCCTCACCGGCGACGCCTTTGGTTCCCTGCGCTGTGATTGCCGGCCCCAGCTGGAGGCAGCCCTGGCGATGATCGAGGCGGCCGGCGAAGGCGTGGTGGTGTATCTACGTCAGGAGGGCCGCGGCATCGGCCTGATCAATAAATTACGGGCCTACAGCCTCCAAGATGGCGGGTTGGACACGGTGGAGGCCAATGAACGGCTCGGGTTTGCCGCCGACCTACGCAACTACGGCGTTGGCGCCCAGATCCTCAGTGACCTAGGGGTTCATCACCTGCGGCTGATCACGAATAACCCGCGCAAAATTGCCGGCCTGGGCGGCTATGGCCTGCAGGTGGAGGATCGGGTTCCCCTGGTGATGGACCCGGGCCAACACAATGCCAGTTATCTCCAAACCAAGCAGGACAAACTGGGCCACCTGATGGGCGGCGCGGCGACGCCATCGAATGGACCGGCGGCGGTGCTGGCCTGGCAGGGATCGCCCCAGGCTTTTGCCATCCTGCCCCCTGCAGACGCCGCCAATGGCTCCTTCGGCGGGGCGGACGCCGGTCTTGAGGCGGGCCCCGGCGCGACGCCACCCTCGCCAGAGCCAGATCCCGAACGCCAGGAAGCCGCCCGGGAGGCAATCCTGGCCAGCCATTGGCAAGATCTCACGGCCTGGGCGGCCCAACACCAGCTCGACATCCAACGGGAAGACCATCCCCGCCTGTTGGCCCTGCTCGACCGCCCTTCCTTGGCGGTGCTCGTGACCGGGTCCAGCACCGAGGTCCTTCAACAGGGTCTGACCCGCATGGCCCGCTGGACCGCTACCCAGTCGGTCTGCCTTTTGCTCGCCCCCGATGCCCAGCGCAGCACCCATCCGAGCGTGTCGATTGAGGCGTTACGCAGGCCCCTCCAGGAGCTGGCTTCCGCCCCAGCGCTGCTACCCCATCAACAGTCGGGCCTCACCCGCTGGTGTTGATGGGGGCGGCGAGCCTGACGGCGATCAGAGCCCGATGGAGATTAGGGAAGGATCCTGATCAGGGAAGGATCGAGAGTTTGGTGATCCGGGTCCCCTTGCGAATTGCCAGCACCCCATCGAGGTTGGTGGCCTGGCCAAACACCGTGTGGACCCCATCGAGGTGGGGCTGGGCGGCATGGCACAGGAAAAATTGGCTGCCACCGGTGTTCTTACCGGCGTGGGCCATGGACAGGGTTCCGTCCTGGTGCTTACGGCTGTTGATTTCGCAGGGAATCATGTAGCCAGGGCCGCCGGTGCCGGCCATGCCCTTGGCGCCTTCGCGGGTGTTGGGGCAGCCGCCCTGGGCCATGAAGCCATCGATCACCCGGTGGAAGGCAAGACCGTCGTAGAAGCCCTCATTGGCCAACTTGACGAAATTGGCCACGGTGGCGGGGGCATCGGCATCGAACAAATCGATCTCGAGGGTGCCTGCTTCGGTCTCCATCAGGGCCTTGGTCACGGATGCTTTGCAAACCTCTCCAGTATGGGCTTTGTGCCGTTCGGTGCGTGATGCGGCAAGGCTGGAGCAGACCTGCGCTTCGGTAGAACGGTGCCAGCCCCCTTCCCGACGCCGTGACGAGCCCCTCCCCAGGCACCGACCTCAGCTGTGCCCGTCTGGGCGTTCTCGGTGGCAGTGGCCTCTATGCCATGGAAGGCCTGGAGGTGGTGGAGGAGCTGGTGGTGGACACCCCCTTCGGGGCCCCCTCCGATGCCCTGCGCCTGGGCCGCCTTGGCGGTATGGAAGTGGTCTTCCTGGCCCGCCATGGCCGTCACCACACCTATCTGCCCACGGAGGTTCCCTACCGAGCCAACATCTGGGCCCTGCGGTCCCTGGGCGTGCGCTGGATCCTCTCCTGTTCGGCCGTCGGCTCCCTGCGCGAGGAGGTGCGGCCCCTGGACATGGTCGTGCCCGACCAATTCATTGACCGCACCCACCAGCGGCCGATCAGCTTCTTCGGCCAGGGGGCCGTCGCCCATGTCAGCTTCGCCGATCCCTTCTGTGCCCTGCTCAGCGAGATGCTGGCCGGCACCGCCGCGGGCCTGATGCCCGAGGGCCGCCAGCTGCACCGCGGCGGTACCTACCTCTGCATGGAGGGGCCGGCCTTCTCGAGCCGGGCCGAATCGAACCTCTATCGCAGCTGGGACTGCAGCGTGATCGGCATGACGAACCACGCCGAAGCACGGCTAGCCCGCGAGGCCGAGATTGCCTACGCCACCCTGGCCATGGCCACCGACTACGACTGCTGGCACCAGGACCACGACAGCGTCACGGTGGAGATGGTGATCGCCAACCTGCAGGCCAATGCCCAGCTGGCCCAGGCGATCCTGGCCAGGGCCACCGAACAAATTGCCCAAGCGCGCCCGGCCAGCCCCGCCCATACGGCCCTGCAATACGCGCTGATGACCCCCAAAGACTTCGTGCCAGCGGAAACCCGCAGCCGCCTGGATCTGTTCACAGCTCCCTATTGGGGACCCTGGCAGAACGGGGCTAACTGAGCCCTTAAGGCCCCAAACGCAAAACCAGGCCCACATTGGCGTTTAAAACGCTGCCAGTTAAGGGGCGGGGCTTGCAGATGTTGTGAAACCATCCCGCCCGTTAGCTGGCCCCCTGCGCCTGCAAGGCAGCCCGCAGGGATTGTTGCTGGTGACTGAGGCTGGCCCGGGCCTCCGCGGCAGAGAGGCCTGCCTTGGCCATTAACAAGGCCACCTTCACCGAGCCTCCGGTTTCGGCCAGCAGTTCTGCCCCTCTGGTCCGATCGATACCAGCCAGGTCGGCCAGGATGCGCAGGGCCCGGTCCTCCAACTTGCTGTTGGTCACCGCCACATCAATCATGCGGTTGCCGTAGACCTTGCCCAGGCGCACCATCACGCCGGTCGACAGGATATTGAGGGCCATCTTGGTGGCCGTACCGGCCTTGAGTCGGGTGGAACCGGCGAGCAGCTCGGGCCCCGTGATCAGGCGAATCTCCAGGTCGGCGGGCATGGGCACCTGGTCTGCGGGCACGCAGGCCACGGCAATCGCCAGGGCCCCCAGGCGGCGGGCGTGGCGCAGACCGCCATGGACGTAGGGGGTGGTGCCGCCGGCCGCGATACCGACGAGCACATCGGCGGCGCCAAAGCCCCGGGCTTCGAGATCGGCTTGCCCAGCCTCTTCGAGATCTTCGAGACCCTCGGAGCTGCGCAGCAGGGCCGCCGCCCCACCAGCCAGCACCCCCTGCACCACCTCAGGTGGCGAACAGAACGTGGGGGGGCATTCGGCCGCATCCAACACCCCCAGGCGGCCGGACGTGCCGGCCCCTAGATAAAACATCCGGCCGCCCTGGGCTAGTCGTTCGGCAATGGCGTCAATCGCCGCAGTCAGGGCCGGGGCCGCTGCCGCCACGGCCTCCTGGGGCCGGCGGTCTTCCTCGCAAAAGAGCTGCACCAAATCAGCGGTGGCGAGCTGGTCCAGCTCGGTGCTGAGGGGATTGGCCTGCTCGGTCAGCAGGTGGCCGCGGTCCTCTCCTGGGAGCCGCAGGGCTGACTCTGTCACAGCAGGCCCTCCAGGCGGCGACGGAAGGCTTCGAGCTCGGCGTTGGCGCCGCCTCCTTCAGCGGGCTCAGCCTCTGCGGAGCCGGCGAACGCCTGCTCCTGGAGCTCCTCCTTCCAGTTGGCAACATCCATATTTCGCTCCGGTGGGGCGATCAACAGTCGGTCTTCGGCGGACTGGGGTAGGAAGCCCGCCGGCACGAACTGGGCCTGGTAGCCGGCCTGGGAACAAAACAATTCGATCTCATCACGCTGAATCGCTTCGACGCTCGGCACCGGGAAGTCCTGGGCTTCGAGCAGGCCGGCGTAGCGTTCCGCATCATCGGGGTCTTCGAACAGCAGCACCAAGGTGGTGCCGTTCACCTCGAGGGAATGGATGCCTTCGGCGTCGCTGCCCGCATCAAAGAGGAGCACGTGCACGGGCATGGAGGCGGGTCGGGCGGCTTTGGACTCAGTGTCTCACCAACCCCTTGCCAGCCTCCCCTAAACCTCGGCTTCGCTGGCGAGCTGTTGCAGGCGCCGATACAGAGCTTCCTCCGCCTCAGTGAGCTCATCAGGCACCACGACCCGGATCTCCACCAGCTGGTCACCCTGCTGGTGACCCCACTCCAGCCCCCGGCCCCGTAAGCGCAACAAGCGGCCACTGGAGGATCCAGGCGGCACCCGCAATTGCACCGGCCCCTCCAGGGTTGGCACCGCCACCCGGCACCCCAAGACCGCATCGGCAGGGGCCAGATCGAGCTGAAACAGCACCCGCAGGCCATCGATGCGCAGGCCCTCCTCGGTGCGCACCCTCAGTTGCAAAAAATGGTCGCCGCCGCCGGCTACCACCCCGGCCAAGCGCAGGCGCCAGCCATCTCCAGCCAGGGGGGGCGTCCAGGTTTCCAGCACCGTGCCATCGGGCAGTTCCAGTTCAATGCGATCGCCGCTGAGGGCCTGTTCCGGCGTAAGTTCCACCACCGTTTCGGCATCCACACTGGCCACCACCGGCGCCGGCGGTGGGGGAGAGGGGGTCACCCCCCAGCTCCGGCGAGGGGCCTGGGCTGGGGACTCAGCTGTATCGGCATCGACCCCAGCCTCTGGTTCGGGCTGCCCTAGTCCAGCTCCAGGGTCGGATTGGACCTGGCGCCGTCCAAACAGGACATCGAGGTAGTCGTCGAAGTCGGGAAAACCACTGGCAAAACGATCAACTGGAGCGCTGCTGCTGCCTCCCTGGCCCCGTTCCCAGGCCTGTCGCCGGCTGGGATCGCTGAGGATTGCGTAGGCAGCGTTCACGGCCTTGAAGCGCTCCTCGGCCACGGGGTCGTTGCCGTTGAGGTCCGGGTGCCAGAGGCGGGCCTGCTGGCGGAAGGCCCGCTTCAAGCTCGCGGCATCGGCGCCGGGCTCGAGGCCCAGGACGGCCCAGGGATCGGCGCTCTGGGGCGCGTTATCGAGCACGGGCCTCAGACCTCTGCCCAGGGATCGTCCTGGGGCGGGCGGGGCCGGGCCGTTGACGGCCCACCCCGACGCGGTCCATAGGAGGAATTGGCGCCGCCTTCGCCGGCATAGGGGTCAAGATCCCGCTCGGGATAGGGGGCGGAAGGTCTGGCCGGCGGACGGTCCGATTGCCGTTGGTCCCAGCGCTCTTGGGACCAATCCCCAGGCCGATTCCCAAAACGATCGTCACCGCGATTGTCGGCTCGATCCCAATCCCGGTCCTGGTTCCAGTCCGACCTGGGCTCATAGCGATCGCGGACATCGGCCCCGGAGGGTCCATAGCCGAAGCCCCCGCTGGCGCCATTGCCGCCCCAGCTGGGCTGGTTCCAGGATCCCTGGCTGGACAGGCCATCGCGCCAGGGATCCTGAAGGCCGCGGCGGCTACCGCCCCGGTCCCAGTCATCCCATTCGTCGTCGGCGAACAGCTCATCCTTGAGGGAGCCCAGGGTGTTCTTAAGGCCCTGGAGGGGACCGCCCGCCTCACTGCGCCGCTCGGTGGTGAGCCGGCGATTGAGGCCATAGAGGGCCTCTTGCAGCTCACTCACTGCCACCTCCAGCTCGGCCAGGTCGCCAGCGGCGAGCAGATCCTGCACTTGGCGCAGCGCCTGTTCCACGGCCCGTTGCTGGCGATCGGCCCCGTAGGGGCCTAGTTCCAGGGCGGCATCCCGCAAACGCCGCTCCGCCTGGGCCACGAGGGTTTGGGCGCGGTTGCGGCGGTCGATCTCACTGCGTTTGCGCCGATCTTCCGTGGCCTTCAGCTCGGCCTCGGCCAGCAGGCGCTGCACCTCCTCTTCGCTGAGGTTGGACCCCCCCTGGATGCTGACGCTCTGTTGACGGCCCGTGGTGCGGTCAGTGGCGGACACCTGCAGCAGGCCGTTGGCGTCGATGTCAAAGGACACCTGCACCTGGGGGACGCCGCGGGGCGCCGGTGGAATCCCGGACAGGCGGAAACGGCCCAGGGACTTGTTGTCGCCAGCCATCTGGCGCTCCCCCTGGAGCACATGGATTTCGACCGAGTTTTGGTTGGCTTCCGAAGTGGAGAACACATCGGATTTGCGCACCGGGATCGGCGTATTACGGGCAATCAGCACCTTCATCACCCCGCCGATCGTTTCCAGACCCAGGGAGAGGGGGCTGACGTCATTGAGCATCAGGTCGCGCAATTCGCCGGTGAGAATGCCGGCCTGCACGGCGGCACCGATCGCCACCACCTCATCGGGATTGACCGACTGGCAAGGCTCTAAGGGCACCAGGGTGCGCACCATGGCTTGCACCATCGGCATGCGGGTGCACCCGCCCACTAACACCACATCGTCAATGTCTTCGGCGGCCAGGCCGGAATCGCGCAGGGCTCGCTGCACGGGCCGCAGCAGCCGGTCGAGCAGGTCGCCGCAGAGGCCTTCAAAGGTGCGGCGCTCCAGGGTGGTTTCGATGTGGAGGGGACCGGCTTCGGCGGTGGCAATAAAAGGAAGGGAAATGGGCGTGCTTTGCACACCCGACAGTTCCTGCTTGGCCTTTTCGGCCGCCTCGGTGAGCCGCTGCAGGGCCTGGCGATCGCGGCGCAGGTCAATCAGATGTTGGGCCTGGAAGGCATCGGCCAACCAATCGACGATGCGACGATCCCAATCGTTGCCACCCAGTTGGGTGTCCCCGCTGGTGGCTTTGACGTCAAAGACGCCATTGGCGATCCGCAGCACCGAGACATCGAAGGTGCCCCCGCCCAGGTCGAACACCAGCACCCGTTTGACGGCACTGCGATCGAAGCCGTAGGCCAGGGCAGCGGCGGTGGGTTCGTTGAGGATCCGTTCGACGCTGATGCCAGCCAGGCGCCCGGCGTCGCGGGTGGCCTGGCGCTGGGCATCGTTGAAATAGGCCGGCACGGTGATCACCGCTGCCTCCACCGGCTCACCGAGGTAGGTAGCCGCGTCATCAACCAACTTGCGCAGCAAGCTGGCCACCAACTCCTCGGGGGCGTATTCCCGTTCCGTGGCTGGGCAAACCACCCGCACATTGCCCTGGTCATTGGCCCGGATCGTGTAGGGCACCGCCAGGCTGCCCTCTTCCAGTTCATCCCAACGCCGGCCGACGTAGCGCTTGAGGTTGGCAAAGGTATTGCGCGGGTTGAGCACCAGCTGGCGGCGGGCCAGTTGCCCCACTAGCAAGTCCTGGTCCCGGTTAAAGCCGAGCACCGAGGGCGTCGTGCGCCCCCCCTCGGCACTAGCGATCACCTGGGGACGGCCGCCCTCCAGCACCGCCACCACGGAGTTGGTCGTGCCCAAGTCGATGCCAACGATCCGCCCCATGGATCCGCGCATGGAGTGCCCAAAATAACGGTCCGCAAGCCCCTTTCCAGGCCAAAACAGCCGTCCTGCTAACCGGCTGGGCGAAGTTCAGGATTTGGGGTTTATGCCAGTAGCCATCAAAAAGCCATAAAAAAACCGGCGTAAGCCGGTTTTCAACGGAGAGGGAGGGATTCGAACCCTCGATAGAGTTGCCCCTATACAGCATTTCCAATGCTGCGCCTTCGACCACTCGGCCACCTCTCCCTAAGTTCGGGGGCTGGTGGGGCAACTGGGAGAATGTAGCAGTCACCCTTCAGGGCCCTGATGGCGCAGCTTTATCCGATCACGGTGCACTGGCGCCAGGAGCAGCGCACCATCCGCCTGGACGTGCCCGAAGGCGAGTACATCCTGCGCAACTTCGAGGCCCAGGGCCAACCGTTGCCCTTCAGCTGCCGCAATGGCTGCTGCACCGCCTGTGCCGTGCGCGTGCTGGCCGGAGAGATCGACCAGCGGGAATCCCTGGGGCTCTCCAAGGACGTTCGCGCCAGGGGTTACGGCTTGCTCTGCGTCGCCCGCGCCCTCGGCCCCCTCGAGGTGGAAACCCAGGACGAGGACGAGGTGTACGACCTGCAGTTCGGCCGGTTCTTTGGCCGTGGCAAGGTGCGTGCCGGCCTGCCCCTCGACGACGAATGAGCCAGCCCAGCCGCAGCTCCGACCTCAGTTTGAGGGACTCGGGCTTGGACCCTGCAGAACTGCAACGGCTGGTGGCCGTGGCCAGGGAAGCGGCCAGCGAAGGCGCCAACCAGCTCATGCAGCACTTCGGCCACCTCGAGCGCATCCGCGAAAAGGGGCGTGCCGGTGATTTGGTGACCGAAGCGGATGAGGCGGCTGAGACAGCTGTGTTGGCGGTCTTGCATCGCCAAACTCCGGAGTTCGGGGTTCTGGCCGAAGAAAGCGGCTGGCAGGAGGGCCATTCGGACCTGGCCTGGTGCGTGGATCCCCTCGATGGCACCACCAACTTCGCCCACGGATTTCCCTTCTTTGCCACCTCGATTGGCCTCACCTGGCAGGGGCGCCCCCTGCTCGGTGCCCTGGCCGTGCCGGCCCTGCAGCAACATTTCTGGGCTGCGCCAGGCCTGGGCGCCTGGTGCAACGACCAGCCGATCCGGGTGAGTACCTGTCAGGACCTGGGCTCCTCCCTGCTCGTGACCGGCTTCGCCTACGACCGCCACACGCGACTGGACAACAACTACGCCGAATTCGCCTACTTCACCCACCGCAGCCGCGGTGTGCGCCGGCCCGGGGCCGCGGCTGTGGATCTGGCCTTTGTGGCCGCCGGCCGGCTCGATGGGTACTGGGAACGGGGCCTCTCCCCCTGGGACCTGGCCGCCGGGGTGGTGCTGGTGGAGCAGGCGGGGGGAAGCGTGTGCGCCTACGACGGCGGACCGATCGATCTGGCCGAAGGACGTTTGATCGCCTGCGCTCCAGGCCTGCGGGAGCCCCTGATCGACGGGCTAGCGGCCTGCTCGCCCCTAGCCGGGGCCAGCTATGGCGCCCCAGAACTCGATCAGGGCGGCGCCTGATCTTTGCTTTGTAGGGGCTCAGCCTGGATAGATCAAGCCTGGAGGCATCAGCCTGGAGCCGTGACCCCGGCTCCATAGGATCCACAACAGATCGCCGCTGACCCCTGTCCCATGGCCCTGCAACCCGCCGCCGGCGCCAGGGACCTCAATCCCCAGCAGGTGGATGGCAATCGAATCCTGGTCAGCCAGCTCGCCAAGATCTATCGCCTCTGGGCCTATGAAGAGGTGGCCCCCCCGACCATCGAACGGCTGGAAACCCTCCAGGCTGGCGGCGGCATCGATGGCCGTGAACTGGTGCGGCTCGCCACGGAAGAGGCCTTGGGCCTCAGGCCTGAAATGACAGCCTCCATTGCCCGGGCGGCCGGCACCCGCATGGCGGGACGCAGCCGTCCCCTGCGCCTTTGGTACACCGGCCCGATCTACCGCAGCCGTCAGGCCGATGGGGGCAGCACCAGCGGCGGTCAGCAGATCGTCGAAGAGTTGCAAAGCGGCGTGGAATTGCTCGGAGGGGCCAGCGCCGCCGATGACAGCGAACTACTCCGCCTGTTGCTCGCCTGCCTGCGAAGCTTGGGCCTGGGTCCGGAGCACCACACCCAGCTATTGCTGGGTCACCACGGCGTACTTACGGCCTTACTAGAGCAGGTGCCAGCCGACCAACGCACGGCCGCCCGGCAAGCCCTGACGGGCTTTGATTTGCTGGCGATTGCCGCCCTGCCCCTGCCCGAAGCCCAGCGCCAGGGCTTGCAACGGCTCCTGCGGCTACGGGGCGAGCCGACAGCGGTGCTCTACCAACTCGAGCAACTGCTCGGGCCCTGTGCCCTCCTAGAGAACCTGGCCACCACCCTGGCCACCCTGGCGCCGACGGCCGCAGCCCAGGGGGTGAGCCTCAGCTTTGATCCCAGCTTCCAGCCCCATTTCGCCCTCTACGACGGCCTGGTGCTCAAGGTCGTCTGCCGGGGAACGGACACGGCCCCGGTGGAGATTGCCAGCGGCGGCCGCTACGACGCCCTGGTGGGTCGCTTCTGCGGACTGGAAGGCCAGGCCTCGGCGGCGGGGATGGGCTTCAGCTTCGCCGTGGAGCCGACCCGCGACCTGCTCGAAGCCACGGCCCGCTCTGGATCGGGAAGTCGCCCCGACCAGGGTCCGATCCTGGTGGCCTATGGCCAACCCAACCAACTGTCCCAGGCCCTCGACCAGCTCGAAACCCTCCATCGCCAAGGGCAAGCGGCCGAACTGCTGAGTAGCCCGTGCGCCACGGCCGCCGAGGCGGAACAGCAGGCCAGCCGCCGGGGTTGCAGCTCGACCCTTTGGATTGCCTGAGCCCCTGCCTAGGATCACGGTCTCTTCGAGCAGCCCATGGCCCACACAATCCTCACCGATGTCTGCGAGGGTGTGGCCGATTGCGTTGATGCTTGCCCAGTGGCCTGCATCAATCCCGGCAGCGGCGCCAACAGCAAAGGCACCCCCTTCTACTGGATCGATTTCGACACCTGCATCGATTGCGGCATCTGCCTGCAGGTCTGCCCGGTGGCCGGAGCAATCGTGCCCGAGGAGCGTCCCGACCAGCAACGGTCCTGAGCCATTCCCCCCACCAACAGGGACCCATTCTCCTATTAACGGGGATTCAGTTCTGACCGTGGGGCATGGTGGGGGGCCGTCGGGTTCTTGCCATGGCTGATGCCCCCTACCTGGTTGCCCTGGCCCTAGTGGAGTTCAACGGCAAGCGCAGCCTGCCGATCGCTGGGCGCTCCCAAAGCGAGGCCGCTGCACGCCTTGGCGATCCAGGTCAGGAGGGCCTCAGCTTGGCCCTGGAATTGCTGCTGCGCCTATGGCAGCGCAGTGATGAAGGCCCCCTCCAGCGGGCCTCCGGGGAAACCAGCCTGCTGCTGCTGGAGATCCCCCTGGCTGACATGAGTGAGCAGCTGCCTGTGCTCAAGGCCCGCTGGCTGGCCGACGGCAACACCGAGGTGTTCCAGGCCGGGCTCCAGGCCCTGGCGCAGCGGGGCTGGCGTGTGCTGTTTGCCAAGTACGAGCCCGTGACCCTGGTGGCCTGGCCTTAACGATCAGGCTGCTTCGGGGGGTGGATCCTGCCGATACGATTTCGATTCGCCGGCGCCCAGTGCGCATCCGAATCCCCCCTAGTCCATGGCCTGTCCCAATTGCGGCAGCTGGTCCGTGCGCGCCGACCGCAGCCTGGCCGGCCGCATGGTCTGCGGCCGTTGTGGCTCGCCCCTGGCGGGTCGGGGGTCCCCGGGTCGCAGGTCCAGGACCCAGCAGCGGGCCAGGAACCAGCCCAATCCAGCCCTAACCAAGCTTTCTCCAGGCTGGTGGGGCCTGATCGCGCTCCTGGCCCTGGGGGCTGGACTAGCCTGGCTGGAGGCTCCCCCAGGACGCCAGGACAGTCCCCTGCCTGGCAAGGGCTTAGGTCACCAAAATCTGCTGCCTCAGGCCAATCGATCACCCGATCAGCTAGGGGTCTGGCAGCCCCGGACTCCGTAACGCCTGCCAGGTTGATGGTTCTGGCGGGCTGAGGTTTTGGCGAAAAGAGCTTTGTGGGAAAGAGATTTGGGGGGAAAAGTAGTCTTGGCTGAATGAGCTAAGGGCGCGAGATCAGGGGGTTCGATCCAGCCCGCCCGGCTCAGCCCCCCTAGAACGGGCGCCTCAGAGCGCCTGCATCAAATCGAGGCCGTGCAATCCCTCGTAAAGAAGGTAAGCCCCCAAGACGAGGGCCAAAACGCCCACGAGCCATTCGGCCTTGTGTTGCAACCAGTCTTCCAGGCGGGCGATCGGTTCCCGGATCGCGCCCCGGCTGACCAGCCAGGCCAGGGGCGGTAACAGCAGCAGGGAACTGGCCACCAAGGTGAACAGACCAGTGATTTCGGCATCGGCCTTGAGACCGGGTTCGTTGATCAGCAGCAACCCCGCTTCCTTGAGATAAAACACCAGGTTTTCTGGTGTTAGCAGGGCACTGGTGGCTCCAATCAACACCAGGGTGAGGGTGCTGAAATCTGGCAGCTGGTTCATGAGACGCAGGGCCATGCCCTCCTCGCCGATGTTGGCCTGGGGAGTGAGTTGGTAGAGCCCCAGGCCCACCAGGGCACCGGCGCCGAGCAGGTCGATGAGCACCTGTTCCCGTTCGCCATGGTTAAGGCTGATCGAAAAGGTCTCGCCCAGCAGGGTGAGCACCACGATCGCCAGGGCATTGGCCAGGGCCCAACCGCCCACGTAAGCCATGGCCCGCTGCAGGGGGGCCTTGCCCAGCAGCAATAAGGCCACCACGGCGATGTGAAGGGGGCTAAAGGCAATCCCGATGCCAAACAGAGACGACTTGGTGACCAGGGCGGTGGTTAGGACTCCAGGACTGTGGAGGGCTGGGAGCGAGCTGGCGCTGGCAACCAGGGCTGGGACGGACAAACGGGCGAGACCAGGCAGATGGTCCGATTGTCAGCGATCCGTGGCCTCAACCGTGGCTCCCGTCGGAGGGGGACATGGCGTGCGCGCTCTAAGGAGTACGGCCCTAACAGGGCAAACCCGCCAGGCCAATCAAACCATCCCCTTAGGGAGGCGTTATTTTCAAGGGAAAACACCTACGATCTGCTTGCTAATAATAATGATTTGTGGCCCCTCTTAATCAGCTGATATCAGCTCTCAAAGAACTGGTGGCCCTTGCCGGAGTGGCCCGAAGTGGCGGCAATCTAAAGGCGATTGCCGATCTTGTTGATAGCTTGATCGATTCACCCCAGATGTTGGAATGCCTGCGCCGCTGCCGGGAAGAAGTCGGTGGTGCGGCCATGATTGATGGGCGCTATCCGCCCCTGCAACCGGATATGGCCTTTCTGGGGGCCATGCCGAAGGGAAGCTTGGGCCACTCCTACGCCGAGCTGATGCTCAGCCGCGGCTATGACCCGGAGTTCTTCCGGCCGAGGCCGCTGCGCAGTGATGCCCACTGGCTGACCCAACGGATTGCCACCACCCACGACATCCACCATGTGGTGAGTGGCTTTGGCACCTCACCGGAGGGGGAAAGCGGGGTGCTGGCGATCACCGCCACCCAGATCGGCTTTCCCGCCTACGTGATGTTGAACAATGCCGCCCAGGTGAGTCGTTTTCGCTTTAAAACCAAGAGCTATGCCCTGATCGGCCGGGCGATTGCCCATGGCAACTCCATCGGCTTTAGTGCCCAACCCCTCTGGATGGCCCGCTGGGAAGAGGGTTGGGATTGGCCTGTGGAACAGTGGCGAGAGCGGCTCGGCATCACCAAGCCCGCCACCGGCGAGCCCTATGGATTGCAACCGGTCCCTGACGGAACAAACCAAGCCCTGCAATCGCCCTAGGGTCGTTCGATGGCCTTGCGACTCCCCCCCTTCCAGCCCCTGCCGCCACCGCCGAGCGACAGCCAACTGCTGGACGTTGCCCTCTCAAACCTGCGCCCCACCCAGATGTGCGTGGGCATGGCGGAGATCCGTAGCCGCCAGAACGATTTCGCCAAGGACAGCCCCGAGGAGCGGCGGCAGTACTTGCGCCAGAAACCCACCCCCCTGGTGCGTAGCCAGGCCGGCGACCTCTGGATGGTTGATCGCCACCACCGGCTGCGCGGTCTGATGGAGCAGGACCCTGGCGCCACCGCCTTTGGCTATGTGGCCCTGGATCTGCCTTTCAAGGATCCCCAGCAGGTGTTGGAAGCCCTGCACCAACGGGGCTGGCTCTATTTATTTGATGGCCGGGGCCTGGGCCCCTTCCCGCCCGACGCCTTGCCTGTGAAGCTCACCGACACCCAGGACGATCCTTACCGCAGTCTGGTTTGGAAATTGAAGCGGGAACGGGTCATCGCAGCGGCCCCCCTGATCCCCTTCCATGAATTCCGTTGGGGCGCCTGGCTCCGCAGCCGTACCCTTCCCCCCTTTAGCTCCGAGCGTTTGGAGCCGGCCCTGCCCTCGGCCCGGGCCCTAGCCCGCTCCAGGGGGGCGTCCCACCTAGCCGGTTGGCAAGGGGCTGCTTAGGGCCCCTGGGCCAAGGTCCTAGACGCGCGCTCCTAGGACTGGTTCGGACCAAGGGGGAAGGCAGCCACCTGCTCTCCCAAGCTTGCTTGACCTAGCCGGCGTCCATGCCAGCCTGTCCCCTTGCCCTGGCCACCGGTGCCCGGTCCAGCAATCGCGTGACCTTCTTTCTCAAGCTCACCGAAGCGATCGCCAGTCGCCAGTCCCTGCTGATCACGGGACTAGACCCCAATCCGGAGATGCTGCAGAGCTGGAACCGCCATCGCGGCGCTAGCGCCGGGTCGTTTCTGTCCCAGTCGCGCCGCTGGATTAAGGCGGTGATCGAGGAAACCTCCGACCACGTTTGTGCTTTCAAGCCGAGCCTGGGCTTCTACCAGGCCCTAGGCGCCGTGGGCCTCGACCTGCTGCGGGAGGTACGGGAGCTGGTGCCGCCGGAGATCCCCCTGATTCTTGATGCCAAACACGCCGACCTCAATTCCGCCTCGGCCCTGGCCCACTACGTCTTTGACGATCTCAATGCGGATGCCGTGTCGCTTTCGCCCCTGGCGGGCCACGACCTCGCGGCTCCGTTTCTGTTGCACACCGACCGGGCGGTGGTCATCAGCTGCCACAGTTCCAGCCCCGCCTCCCGCATCCTCCAGCACCATCCCAATGAGGCCGATCCGCTTTACCTGCGGATCGTGGCCGAGAGCCGCCTCTGGGCCACCCCGGAGCAGTTGCTGCTTGAAGTGGGAACCAGTGATCCCGAAGTTCTTGCCCGGGTGCGCAACCTGGCACCCGACCATGTGTTGATTCTGCGCAGCCTCTGGGGCGAGGAGGAACGGCTGGAAAGCCTCCTCCAGGCGGGCCTGGGAACGGCAGCCGATGGCCTGCTGCTGCCCGTCCCCCAGAACATGCTGATGGAGGATCGGCTCGCGGAGCGGGTGGCCGAACTCAAGGGCCAGATCGCCGCCCTGCGCGATCGGGTCATCGACGCCCGCCAGCCCGCCGCAGACCGCTGTGACCTCTGGCTGCCGCCCGCCCGCACCGACCAGCTCGACAGTTTGGTGGTGGATCTGTTTGATATCGGCTGCCTCCTATTCGGCGAGTATGTGCAGGCCTCGGGTGCCCTATTTAATTACTACATCGACCTGCGTCGCATCATCTCTAGCCCCAATATCTTCCACCGGGTTTTGCATGCCTACAGCACCCTGTTAAGGGATCTCGCCTTTGATCGCATCGCCGGCATTCCCTATGGCTCCTTGCCGACGGCCACGGGGCTGTCGCTGCTACTGCACAAGCCCCTGATCTACCCCCGCAAGGAGGTGAAGGCCCATGGGGCCCGGCGCCTGATCGAGGGGGATTTCCAGGAGGGCGAAACGGCCCTGGTGGTGGACGACATCCTGATCACCGGCGGCAGCGTGCTGGAAGGGATCGGCAAGTTGGAAAGCTCCGGCCTGCGGGTGGAGGATGTGGTGGTGTTCATCGACCATGGTGGTGCTGCGGCCGAGCGGCTGGCCGATGCGGGCTACCGCACCAGGGCTGTTTTATCCATTGAGCAGATCACGGCCGTTTTGCGGGATGCGGGTCGATTGAGCCCGGCCCAAGTCGCCCTGCTGGGCGGCCATCCCTAGGCCAGCAGACGCCAGGGCAGGGCTTCGCCGGCGTGGAAGGGCACCAGAGTGAGGGGCGAGACGGCTTCGCTGCCCAGCTCCAGGCTCAGGGGCACGGTTTCTGCCTGCTCGCTAACAGGGTCCTGACGCTGCAGGGTGATCCCTTCGCTATTGAGAGGTAGGCCGTAGAAACGGGGGCCGTGCTCACTGGCGAAGCCTTCGAGCTTGTCTAGGGCCCCTTCCTGCTCGAAAACGGCCGCATAGCTTTCAATCGCGAAGGGCGCGTTGTAGATGCCGGCGCAGCCGCAGGAGGCTTCCTTGGCCTCGCGCCGGTGGGGGGCGGAATCGGTGCCAAGGAAAAAGCTGGGGTCACCCGAGGTGGCCGCCCGGCGCAGGGCGAGGCGATGGCGTTCCCGCTTGGCGATCGGCAAGCAGTAGAAATCGGGCCGTAGGCCTCCGGCAAACAGGGAATTGCGGTTGATGTGCAGGTGGTGGGGCGTGATCGTGGCAGCGAGCTGGGGGCCGGCCTCGGCCACAAAGGCCGCTGCCTCGGCGGTGGTGATGTGTTCGAGCACCACCTTTAAGCCCGGATAACGGGCCAGCAGGGGCACCAATTGGCGCTCCAAAAACACGGCCTCACGGTCAAAAATATCGATCGCCGGATCGGTCACTTCACCGTGCACCAGCAAGGGCAAGCCGATCCGCTCCATCGTCTCAAGCACCGGCGCAATGGCGGCCAGGTCGCGGACCCCCGCCGCCGAGTTGGTGGTGGCGCCGGCGGGATAGAGCTTGGCGGCCGTAAAAACTCCCTCGGCCTGGCCCCGCACTAGCTCGCCTGGGTCCAAGGTTTCGGTGAGATAGGCCGTCATCAAGGGCTGGAAGGCCACGGCGGCCTCGGGATCCAGGGCCGAAAGAATCCGTTGCCGGTAGGCGGAAGCCGCCGCCACGGTGGTCACCGCGGGGGTGAGATTGGGCATCACGATCGCCCGGGCGAACTGGCGGGCCGTGGCGCCGACGACCGCCTGGAGCATGGCCCCATCGCGCAGATGCACATGCCAATCGTCGGGCCGCCTCAATTGCAGGCGCTGACCAGGGCTCGCTGGGGAGCCTGGACTGGTCTCTGGGGCCTGGGGGTCGTTCTGGTGGGCCGGGACTGGATGGGCCATCGTGCGACATCCCCGCTAGAAGATGCCATGACCCTAGAAGCGGCAGCAGGGGGGGCTGTGGCGGTCCGGGTCCAGCCCCGTAGCAGCAGCGATGGAGTGTCCGGAGAGCGCCAGGGAGCGATCCTGATCCGGCTGAAGGCGGCCCCCCTCGATGGCGAAGCCAATGGGGCCCTGATCAAGTTTGTCGCCCACAAATTGGGCGTGCCCCATCGGGACGTGACCCTGGTACGGGGCCTGACCAGTCGCAGCAAATGGATCCAGGTGGCCGGCATGGCAGCCGAGCAAGTGCGGCAGGTCCTTTTGGGCTGAAGCCCAGCCAGCAGCGACCAGTCAGCCGGTTAGTGGCAACTGCCACGGGCCTAGCGGACGGATTGCTGGCAAAGTGCGGCCAACCTCCATCGGGTCAATGCCGTTCCTTCGCAAGCTGCTTCCCAAACTCTGGCTCGCCAGCACGCTGGGGCTGGCCCTGGTGCTGGCCAGCTGCGCCTCCGAGAGTGGTGGCCTGCAAAGCCAGAAGATCGACCTCATCAAGGGCCGGGGCAAGCTGATCTGCGGTGTCGACGGCAAGCTGCCCGGCTTCAGCTTCTTGGGCTCCGATGGGGCTTACAGCGGTTTGGACGTGGATATTTGCAAGGCGGTGGCCGCCAGCCTGCTCGGCGACCCCAGCAAGGTGGATTACCGCGACCTCAATTCCAGTGAGCGCTTCGCTGCCCTGGCCAGCGGCGAGGTGGACCTGCTCTCGCGCAACACCACCGAAACCCTCACCCGCGATGCCGCCGGCGGCAACGGCCTTAGCTTTGCCCCCACCACCTTCTATGACGGTCAGGGGGTAATGGTGGCCGCCGGCAGTGGTGTCAGGAGCCTCAAAGAGCTGGCGGGCAAGCCAATTTGCGTCGAGAGCGGCACCACCACCGAGCTCAATCTCGCCGACCGCATGCGGGAACTGAAGGCCACCTACACCCCACTCAAGTTCCAAACCGGCGACCAGACCTACGCCGCCTACCTGCAGGGCCGCTGCCTGGCCGTGACCAGCGACCGTTCCCAGCTGGCTGCCAAACGCACCAGCTTCCCCGACCCTTCGGCCCACCTACTGCTGGGCGAAGTGCTCAGTAAGGAGCCCCTCACCCCCGCCACCACCAACGCCGATCCGGTCTGGTCCGATGCGGTGCGCTGGAGCGTTTACGCCCTGATGCAGGCCGAGGAACTGGGCATCACCAAGGCCAATGTGGCCGCCAAGCTGGCCCAGGCCAAGGCCAACCCCAACCAGGCCGACCTGCGCCGTTTCCTCGGCGTGGAAGGGGACTTCGGCAAGACCCTGGGCTTGCCGGCTGACTTTGTGGTTAAGGAAATCGCCGCCGTGGGCAACTACGGCGAAATCTTTGATCGCAATGTGGGCCCTGGCTCCAAGCTGAAGCTGGACCGGGGCCTCAACCGCCAGTGGAGCCAGGGCGGTCTGATCTATTCGCCGCCCTTCCGCTGATGGCTGGTCGCCTGAGCGCCAGTCCCCCCTGGTGGCAAAACCGGCGCCTGGTGCCCTGGCTGGTCCAGGGGGCCGTGGGCCTAGGGATCCTTGTGGTGATTGCCTTTTTGCTGGGCAACCTGGTGCGCAACCTGAGCGCGGCCGGATTGTTGCTCAGTTGGCGCTGGCTCGGCCAACCGGCCAGCTTTGATATCGCCGAATCCCTGCTGCCCTTCAACGCCTCAGAGCCCTATTGGCGCGGCCTGCTGGCTGGCCTGGTCAACACCCTGCGGGTGGTGGGCTTGGGCTTGGTCGGGGCCACCCTGCTGGGCACCCTGGTGGGAAGCGCCTCTTTCAGTAGCAATGGCCTGGTCAAACGGTTGGCGCGGATCTATGTGGAGGTGATCCGCAACATCCCGCTGTTACTGCAGTTGGTGTTCTGGTATTTCGTGGTGTTTTTGGCCCTGCCGAATGGGGAGGCGGCAATCCAGCTCCCGGGGATTGTGCTGTCCAAATCGGGCCTGTTTTTGCCCGGCTTTGAAGCGGGATTCCATTGGAGCGGACCGAGCCTGGTGGATGGGGTCTGGCAGGCACCCCTGCGGTTCACGCCCGAATTCGGTGCCTTACTCACGGGTCTAGTGGTGTATACCGGCGCCTTCATCGCCGAGGTGGTGCGCGGTGGCATCGCCGCCGTGCCCAAGGGCCAGTGGGAGGCAGCCACATCCCTAGGCCTGGGGCCCCTGCTGAGCCTGCGGCGCATCATCATTCCCCAGGCCCTAAGGGTGATCGTGCCGGGGCTCAACACCCAATACATCTCCCTGGCCAAAAACTCCTCCCTGGCGGTGGCCTGTGGCTACTCCGATCTCTATTCGGTGGCCGAAACGAGCCTCAACCAAACCGGCCGGGCGATTGAGGTGATCGTGATTCTGCTGGCGGCCTACCTGGCCATCGATTTGGCGATCTCCCTGGTGATGAATGGCCTGAACCGGCTGGTTCAGATCAAGGAGCGCTGAGATGGATTCGATGCCACGCGTTGTGCGCCCAGGCCTGCGCAAGGAACTGTTTGCCAACCCGATCGATGGGCTGGTCAGTGTGCTTCTGATCACGGGGGTGGGGGCGGCCGGCTACGGGTTGATTCATTGGGCTTTCGGTCAGGCCCAGTGGGTGGTGATCCAGGCCAACAGCACCCTGTTTGCGGTGGGGCGCTATCCAATCGGGCAGCAATGGCGCCTGTGGTTGCTGGTGGCCCTGCTCGCCGCTGCCACGGGGCTGAGCTGGGGGGCCCTGCGGGGCCTGCCGCAGCGGGACCGGCCGATCAGGGCGGTATGGCCGCGGAATGATCGGATTGCCGCGATTGTGTTGGTGGCACTCTGCTGCTGGGCACCGGCGGCGCTGGGTCTGGCCTGGCCCATCCAGGCCCGCTGGTGGGGTCTCACGGCCCTGCTGCTGGTGCTGCGCTGGTTGGCTGGCCGTTATGCCAGTCGACTGGGCAAGGTGGCAACCCTGGGCCTTCCCCTGATCTGGCCCCTGCTCTATCTGGTCGGCATGGTGCTGATTGGCGGCGGCCTGGGGCTGGTGACCGTTGGCGCTAACGAATGGGGGGGGCTGCTGCTCACCCTGATCGAAGCCAGCTTTGCCATCCTGCTCAGCGCACCCTTGGGTGTGGTGCTGGCCCTGGGGCGGAGCAGCTCCCTCCCCCTTTTGCGCTGGGGCTCGATTGCTTACATCGAGTTCATCAGGGGGGCACCCCTAATAACCCTGCTCTTCCTGGGCCAAAACATCCTTGGCTTCCTCCTGCCCGGGGGCCTCGCTCCCGATCGGATCTGGCGGGCAGCCTGGATCCTCACCTTCTTTTCGGCCGCCTACCTGGCCGAAGCAGTGCGCGCAGGCCTGGCGGCCGTGCCCCGGGGCCAACTGGAGGCGGCCCGCTCCCTAGGCCTGAACCTGCCCCAAGCCCTGAGCCGGGTGGTCTTACCCCAGGCCTTGCGAATTGCCCTGCCTGCCACGGTCGGCCAGTTCATCTCGCTGCTCCAGGACACCACCTTGCTGTCCTTGATCGGTTTGCTCGATCTTCTCGGCACAGCCCGGAGCGTGATGGCGAACCCGCTGTACTTAGGCAAAAGCGCCGAGGTTTATCTCACCTTGGCGGTGCTGTTCTGGTGTTGCTGCGCGGCCCTCGGCCTGGGCAGCCGGGCCCTGGAACGGCGCCTCAACCCACCCAGCCTGGGCCGCTAGTGGGAACCGGATGTAAAGCCAAAGTCACGACGAAACCCACCCCAGCCCAAGCCCAAACGCCCTTCTTCCAGAGCCCATGACCGCCGCAGCAATGGTCCCAACTAGTCCCGCCATGATTGAGGCCCGGGGGGTCGAGAAGTGGTATCCCAATGGCTTCCATGCCCTACGGGGCGTAGACCTCACGGTGCAACGGGGGGAGGTGGTGGTGATCATGGGCCCATCGGGCTCGGGCAAGAGCACCTTCATCCGCACCTTCAATGCCCTCGAGGAATTTCAAAAAGGCTCGATCACGGTGGATGGCATCGCCCTCAATGACGACCTGCGCCAAATCGATGCGATCCGGCGTGAGGTCGGGATGGTGTTCCAACAGTTCAACCTGTTCCCCCATCTCTCGGTGCTCGACAACCTCACCCTGGCGCCGGTCTTAGTGCGCAAGCGATCCAAAGGGGACGTGTTGAACCAGGCGATGGCCCTACTTGAGCGGGTCGGTATTGCCGAGCAGGCCCATAAGTTTCCAGGCCAACTCTCTGGCGGCCAGCAGCAACGGGTGGCGATCGCCCGCTCCCTCTGCATGGAGCCGCGCATCCTCCTCTTTGATGAACCAACGAGCTCCCTCGATCCGGAAATGGTGCGGGAGGTGCTCGAAGTGATGCAGGGATTGGCCGCCGATGGCATGACCATGGTGGTGGTGACCCATGAGGTGGGCTTTGCCCGCCAGGTGGCCGATCGGGTGGTGTTGATGGCCGATGGCCAGGTGGTGGAAGAGGCCACGCCAGAGCGATTCTTTGACCATCCCCAGCACGAGCGCAGCCGCCAATTTCTATCCCAGATTCTCTAGCTTCTGGGCCATATCTAGGACCAGCATGGCTCTCTTAACTTGCTGTATGGGTAAGAAATCCAGTAGGGACAACAAAAAATCTGGGGAGAAAAGAATTAGCCAGCAGCTTCAGCCAGGGAGATCAGGCGATGGTCCTTAGAATCCCAGAGGATGTAGCTGAAGCAGCCAGGGATGTCTGACAGGGTGAGGCGTTTAGCGGCCGTGAGCAGGTGAGCATTACGCTCGTGGCACTGACGTAGACGATAATTGGGAATCCGCTCGCAGAGGTGGTGGATGCTGTGGAAGGCAATATCGGCAGAAAACCAATTTAAGATCCAGGGAAGTTCCAAATTGCTGCTGCCGGCAACGGCCCCTTCCAAGTAGCTCCAGCCTTCGTTGCCACTGGCGTAGGAGCCTGGGTAGTTGTGTTGCACGAAAAAGATACAGATAAAGATCGCCGCCGAGAAGGTCATCACGATGGCATAGCAACTCCAGAACAGCCCCACCCCAAGCCACTGGCCCATGGCCCACCAGCTGGCAAGCACCAGCACGTTGTTGGCTACTAGATCGGCAAGCTCTGCCTGGGTGGGTTGGTACCGCTTGGCTGGAGCTGCATTAGGGCCCTTCAGTCGGGATGAGATTCGATCAACAAGGGCCAAAATAAGGCTGATGCGGGGCTTAATCACCAGATAGAAAAATCCACCCGGCAGCAGCATCAGCGGATGGCGGCTGATGGCGTACAGGCGTTGGTTCAAGGGGGAAAGGGCCCGGAATTGATCCAGACTCAACAGGGCCGAAGGGCCGCGATAGCGATCCCAGTTGCCATTGTGATTGTGGTGATAGGCGTGCCCCCTCGACCAGGGATGCTCGGGGATGCCGTTGACAACCCCAAAGACAAACCCAAAGAATTGATTCAGCCAGCGGCTGGCAAAAAGTGAGCGGTGGCCGCAATCGTGCATCAGCGAAAAGCTGCGCGACGAAAACAGCACCAACAAAACCAGGATTGGCAAGAGCAGCAGGCGCTCCAGCGGCTGGCCCGCCGCCACCTGGGGCACCAACCACCAAAGCGCCGCCATGGGAGCCAGGGTGCTGATCACCTGGAAAAGGGCGCGGCGGTTATCGCTTTTGCGATAGGCCTCAAGCTCGAAATCACTGCGCCGCAGTGGGCGTGTCGCCGTCCCCGGCGCCTGAAAGTCGGTGAAGGTCAGCGGCTGGATCCAAGAGGGCAGGCCATTAAGCCACCTGCATAACACCACCCTAACGGCGCCTGGCCAGGGGCGCCTTAAGGGCTGAAAAGAAATCCCATGGCCACGGCCGCTCCAGGCTGGGAATGGGACCTAGGCATCCGGCTGGCGTGCCTGGAAGGTTTCCCCTAAGGGGCCTCAACCACCCACGACAAACGATCAAACTTCAAGGATGGGGTCTTCCTGCGATCAACTCATAGCGAAAGTTGCGCCACTATCCCTAACCAATCAGTCCAACAAACTTCGTCCTCAATTTCTTTAAAATGATGGCGGTAGCTTTCCCTGTCCAAGATGATTAGGCATTGCCCTACTGCTCCTTGGCATCGGCAAGCTGCGACGAAACTACGGCATGGGCTCAACAAGCCGACTAAGGGGCCCGATCAGGAACCCTTTTCGCCGGCTGTTGTGTCCCAGGGGATCGCCGTGCAGGAGCGGCCTTCCAACGGCGACAGCATGCCGATGCTGCCCATGGCAAGACCGCTTCCCTGCGGGATTGGTGCACTGTTGGGATCAGAAACGATCCCTACGATGGCCAAGTGCCCCATCGGATGAGCCGATGGGCAAACCCAGTCAGTAACACTGAAGGCTAGGGTGACAGGACCCTAGCCAAACAGCAACTACCACATCCCCTTGACAGGTCTTTGGGGTGTGCCGCTGGTGGGCGCCTGGCTTGGGCTGGCAACGGCAACTTGCCTAGCTTGGATGCAAGACGGCAGGAACACATACCAGGACAAGAGGGATGTGGACTGGGCAGGCGTGGTAGCCCGAACCCGATCACACACATTTTGCTTGCCATCGAAGCTATCGGTATCGGCTAGCCTAAAATCGACAGGCAAGGCGGCCAAAATACCTGCCGATGAAATCGAACCATCAAGGGCGTCCGCCATGATGGCTGAGCGCAGGGCCACAACGGCATCCTGTTTCAGGGTCCAATAAGGTACATAGCTGCGGGTTTGCTCGTCGAGAAACTGAACGCCAGGGGCCGAATAGAGGAAATTCGCAACCGAGAGAAAATCGACGCTATAGGGCTTATTCATGCCAGCTCGAATTTCATCAGCTGTCC
>Ga0310098_1000072_pt1 | contig 23923 bp, 24 predicted proteins | sample LakMicMIDCLREDC7_FD_194453 | JGI IMG/M metagenome (GOLD analysis project Ga0310098, IMG submission 194453) | Enriched freshwater cyanobacterial communities from Lake Michigan, Michigan, United States - MI23.DCL.RED.C7 | ecosystem: Environmental > Aquatic > Freshwater > Lake | place: USA...
GCCCTAGTTGAGGGATGGCGTTGGCGTGGGCACTAGCTCACGGCCATCAGGTTGCCCTTAGGGGAAGGGACAGGTGATCCCTTGGAAATCCTTGGCTTGTGAGCGTTGAGGGCTGGGGCTTCGGCCCGCAGTTTGCTCAGCACTTTTGCGGTATTTGCATGGCAGTGTTAGGGCCTTTGGAGAATTGATCCATGCCTAGGGATCGGTGACATGACGTGACTCCCTTGTTGTTACATCTACATCCCCACCTGTCGCCCAAACTTATTTTACGGGTGCTTGACAAACTCCTGTTGCAGTGCTTTACTACCGAGCTAAGGCTGGAGCTGGCGATGCAGGTGCTGCATTCTTGCTGAGCTGCCCCTCTTGGGTGACATAATTCTGAAGGCCTAAGGAGTTGGTTGAGCGCAGCTCCCAGCCCTTGGGTCAGGACGAGCCAATGGTGTGGGTATGGGGAGACAGCTGGTCAAGCTTGCGTAGGCGTGCAGTTGATGGGTCTAGATATCTATCGAGCCAAGTCCTCCTGGTCGCTGTGATCTTCTTGGCGAAGTGATTAATACTCTTTCTGGATTAACCAGCAGCTTTGAGTTGTGCATGCTTTTAGTCTTCCTAAGTAGATTATTTTTTCCGGCCAAGCAATTAGCGCAATCAAATTCAATCGCTTAACTGTCGTGTGTTGTCTTTGTGTTTTTCAATTGTCTTCTTATAATGCAGGTGATTGCGACCAAGTTTTCCGTCTCTTGAAATGAGTTTGCGCAATCCCTTTGGGGGCCTTGATGCATCCGTTGTTAGTCGTCGGCTTTGTTTGCTTGGCTTCGATGCGGCCTTAATCACGGCTTCTTTTTGGGGTGCCCTAGCCCTGCGCCTCAATGGCGAGGTGGGGACCCAGCTGGCCAGCACCAGCTATCTGCTGCCGGTGGCTATTGCGATCGGTTTACTCACGTTTCTTGGGAGTGGCTGGTATCGGGGCCTCACCCGCTATTCGGGCAGCCTGTCGCTTTATGGCTTTCCGCCCCGGGCCGCCCTGGTGGCCCTTGCGCTGCTGCTGGTGAGCACCCTGCACGGTGGAGCCCAGCCGCCACGCAGCTTCTGGCTTCTTTTTTGGCTGTTGCTGAGCGCTCTTGTGATGGGCAGCCGCATTGTGATGCGCGATCTGCTGCGCTTTGGCCTGCGATGGGCCGGTCAGGGTCAGGGTCAGGGGCAGGGGCAGGGACGAAAAACCCTTATTTATGGGGCTGGTGAAGCAGGGCTGCGGCTGCTGGAGAGCCTGCGCTTTGATCTGCGCTTTTCGCTTGTTGGCTTGCTCGACGACGACTCCCGGCTCTGGGGCCGCAAGGTGCAAGACCTGCCCATTCACCGGCCCAATCAACTCGAAGACTTGATCACCAAGCAGCACATCCGCCAAGTGCTGCTGGCGATGCCTTCCACGCCGCTTTCGAGGCGAAGGCAATTGGTGCTGCAACTCAAAGCAATGGGCTTGGAGGTGATGGCGATGCCGTCGCTGGCCCAGATTGCCTCAGGCGAGAGCTCCGTAACCGAGTTGCGCCCGGTGGCGATTGAAGAGCTGCTGGGCCGCGAACCGTCTGAACCGATCCCCGAGCTCCTTAAAGCAGCGGTACAAGGGGAGTCCGTGCTAGTCACCGGGGCGGGAGGATCGATTGGATCGGCCCTGTGCCGTCGGGTGCTGAGCCAGCGGCCAAAGAGCTTGGTGCTGCTGGAGCGCAATGAATTTGCCCTCTATGCCATTCATCAAGAGCTGCAAGGCAAGGCATTAGCGGCAGGGGTGGAGCTGGTGCCGGTGCTTGCCGATGTGGCCGATCAGCCAAGGATGGAGATGCTGCTGCGTCGCCATGGCATCACGGTGCTGTTGCATGCGGCGGCCTACAAGCATGTGCCCCTGGTGGAGTCCAATGTGTGCGCGGGCCTAGGCAACAACATTTTTGGCACCCGTTCTGCCCTCGATGCGGCCATCGCCTGCGGCCTGAAGCGGTTCACCTTGATCTCTACTGATAAGGCAGTGCGGCCCACTAATGTGATGGGTGCGAGCAAGCGTGTGTGTGAGCTGCTTGTGCAGGATGCGGCGGCCATGGTGGCAGAACAAGGGAGCGGGCCTATCTGCTCGATGGTGCGCTTTGGCAACGTACTGGGCTCATCGGGTTCGGTGGTACCCCTGTTCCGCGACCAGATTGCCAGTGGCGGACCGGTCACGGTGACCCACCCTGAGATCACCCGCTATTTCATGACCATCCCTGAAGCGGCCCAGTTAGTACTGCAGGCCACCGGGATGGCCAGGGGGGGTGAGGTGTTTGTGCTGGATATGGGTGAACCGGTGAAGTTGGTGGATCTAGCCCGCCAGATGGTGGAGCTTTCGGGTTGCACGGTGCGGGACAGCCAGAACCCAGATGGGGATATCGCGATCACCTTTCCTGGATTAAGGCCCGGTGAAAAGCTCTACGAAGAACTATTGCTTTGTGATACAGATCAGGCCACTCGGCACCCGTTGATTCGGCAAGCGCATGAGCTATGCTTGCCTACCGAAGAACTTCATCAACTCTTGGTTGAGTTGGATCAATCACTGAGCTCTTGGGATGCTTCGAAAGCAGTGGCAACTCTCAAGGCTTTAGTTGCAGGGTATTAGCTTAAATCTGCTGAGCCCGCAGCGTACTCAGAGCGCAATAAAGATCAAGGCAGATGCATTTTTAGAGGGATTTTGCTTGCTCAGGATTTAAAGTTCGCGGGATGGCTGGGAATTAATCTTACGCGTTTTTTCTTGAAGTGAGCTATTAGTTTTTATTTTAAACAACACTGTTTATCTTTGCTTGCTTAGATGAAAGCCGTGATTCTTGCGGGTGGCCTGGGCACCCGCATCAGCGAAGAAACCACTCTCAAGCCCAAGCCGATGGTGGAAATCGGCGGCAGGCCAATTCTCTGGCACATTCTCAAGATCTACAGCGCCCACGGCATCAATGAGTTTGTGATCTGCTGTGGCTACAAAGGTTATGTGATCAAGGAGTATTTCGCCAACTACTTTCTGCACATGAGCGATGTGACCTTTCACATGCGCATGAATTCGATGGAGGTGCACCACAAGAAGGCGGAGCCCTGGGAAGTCACCCTGGTGGATACGGGCGAAACCAGCATGACCGGAGGCCGTCTCAAGCGCGTCCGCGATTATGTGCGTGATGAGGCCTTCTGTTTCACTTACGGTGATGGCGTGGCGGATGTGGACGTCACAGGCCTGATTGCCCACCACAAGGCCCATGGTCGCTTGGGCACGGTCACGGCGGTGCAACCGCCGGGCCGCTATGGGGCGCTGCAGTTTGGCGATAGCTCGGCGGTTTCGGGATTCCAGGAAAAGCCCCAGGGGGATGGCGGCTGGATCAACGGTGGCTTCTTCGTGCTTGAGCCCGAGGTGATTGATCGCATCGAAGGCGATGCCACCATCTGGGAGCATGATCCGCTGCGCAGCCTGGCGGCTGACGGCCAGCTCACGGCCTATCACCACAAGGGTTTTTGGCAGCCGATGGACACCCTGCGGGATCGCCTGCACCTGGAGGAACTCTGGGTCCAGGCCAAGGCGCCCTGGAAGGTGTGGTGATGCTGGATCCTGCCTTCTGGGCTGGCCGGCGGGTTTTGCTCACTGGCCACACCGGATTCAAGGGCAGCTGGTTGTTGCTGTGGCTGCAGCAGCTGGGGGCCCAGGTGTCGACCTACGCCCTAGAGCCTGAGCCAGAACCCAATTTGTTCCGCCAGCTGGCCCAGGTCCGACCCGCCGGTGAGGGCTGGCAGCATCAGATCGGTGATCTGGCCGATCTCGAGGCTCTCAAGGCTCTGGTGCTCAGGGCGCAACCGGAGGTGGTGCTCCATTTGGCCGCCCAGCCCCTGGTGCGCCGCAGCTACGAGGATCCGCTTGGCACTTGGGCCACCAACGTGATGGGCTCCTTGCATGTTCTAGAGGCCCTCAAACCACTGGACCATCCTTGCTCTGTGGTGATGGTGACCACCGACAAGGTCTACGAGAACCGCGAATGGCCATATGGCTACCGCGAGCCGGATCGCCTCGGCGGCCACGACCCCTACAGCGCCAGCAAGGCAGGCGCAGAGATCGCCATCGCCAGCTGGCGCTCCAGCTTCTGGGGCCAGGCCTCCCATCAGACCCCCCATTTGCGTATTGCTACGGCCCGGGCCGGCAACGTGATCGGCGGGGGCGACTGGGCTGCGGATCGGATCGTGCCCGATGCCATCCGCTCCCTGGCCCGGGGCGAGCCGATCCCAGTGCGCAATCCAGCGGCCACTCGCCCCTGGCAGCACGTGATCGAACCGTTGGCGGGCTACCTGCGCCTGGCGGAAGCCCTGGCCAATGCGGCGAGCCCACCTTGCGAGGCCTTCAATTTCGGCCCCAGCCTGGCCAGCAATCGCTCTGTGGGCGAACTGGTGGCCACGATCCTCGATCACTGGCCCGGGGAGTGGCTGGATCAGAGAGACCCAACCGCTCCGCACGAGGCCAACCTGCTCCATCTTCAGATCGACAAAGCCCATCACCAGCTTGGCTGGCAACCCCGCTGGGATTACGCCACCACCCTGGTCCGCACCGTGGGTTGGTATCGCGCCCATCACCGGGGCACCCCAGCGCTGGAGTGCTGCCTGGATGATTTAAACGCTTACACCCAACATCTGTCCAATACCCCATGAGTGATCCACAGGCCCTGAAGCAGGAAATCCTGCGCCTCACTCGCGAGTATTCCCGCCAGGTGCACGGCAACTTCCGGCCGGCAGCGGATCCTGAGCGCCAACCCTGGCAGCCGGGAACCACCATCCCCTACGCGGGCAGGGTGTTCACAGAAGACGAGGTTGAGGCGGCTGTGGGCAGCACCCTAGATTTCTGGCTCACCCTGGGCACAGAAGGCGAAGCGTTTCAGAAGGAGCTAGCGGCCTTCCTGGGGGTGCGCCACTCGCTGCTGGTGAATTCCGGCTCCAGCGCCAACCTGGTGGCGATCTCAGCGCTCACCTCCGCCAAGCTGCCAGGGGCCCGCCGAATCAAGCCCGGTGATGAGGTGATTACGGTGGCAGCGGGCTTCCCGACCACCGTGGCGCCGATCGTGCAGGTGGGTGCGGTGCCGGTGTTCATCGATGCCGATCCGATTACGGGTAATGCCTGCTGCGATCAACTTGAAGCGGCCTACAGCGCGGGTAAAACCAAGGCCGTGATGATGGCCCACGCCTTGGGCAACCCTTTCGATTTGGCTGCCACCCTGGCCTTCTGCCAGAAGTACGACCTCTGGCTGGTGGAGGACAACTGCGATGCCCTCGGTTGCAGCTACTCGATGCCGCGGGCGCTGGCTGAGAGCCTGGGCTTCAGCGAGAACAGCCCTGGCCTCGATGAAGGGACGGATCGGGTGATCCGCTGGACCGGCACCTGGGGTGACATCAGCACCCAGAGCTTCTACCCGCCCCATCACCTCACCATGGGCGAGGGCGGTGCGGTGAATATCGTGCGCGATCAGAAGCTCAAGGTGATCGCCGAAAGCTTCCGCGACTGGGGTCGCGACTGTTGGTGTCCTAGTGGCATCGACAACACCTGCAACAAGCGATTCGGCTGGCAGCTGGGTGAACTGCCGGAGGGATACGACCACAAATACACCTACAGCCACCTCGGCTTCAATCTCAAGCCGCTCGATCCGCAGGCGGCGATCGGCCGGGTGCAACTCAAGCGGCTGCCTGAGTTCATTGAAGCTCGCAAGCAGAACTGGGACACCTTGCGCCGGGGCTTGGCGGCCCATGAGGACGTGCTCGAGTTCGCCCTGCCTACCCATGCAACCGCCTGGGATCCGGAGCAGGGCTTTTCTTGGGATGGCAGCGGCTGCCGCACAGATTGCTCCTGGTTTGGCTTCAAGATTGCTGTGAAGCCAAATGCGGCTTTCAGCCGTACGGCGCTGGCTCAGGAGTTGGACCGCAACCAGATTGGCAACCGCATGCTGTTCGGCGGCAACCTCGTGCGGCAACCGGCCTTTGTCCAACTCAAGCAGGATCGGCCTGAGTCCGTGCGGGTGGTTGGGGATCTGGCTGATTCCGATCAGATAATGACTAACACTTTGTTTCTGGGCACCTATCCAGGGCTTACGGCTGAGATGCTTCAGGAGGAGATCGAAGTGATCCAGGCCTTTGCCGGAGGCCAGCGCCATGGCTGATCTGTTGATACGCACCCAACCTCTCCCTGGGGTGTTCGTTCTGGATTGCCCCCATTTCCTCGATCATCGCGGTGCTTTCACCAATCCGCATAGACAACCGCTATTTCCGTCCCACCGAAGTTGAGACACTGCTTGGTGACCCCAGCAAGGCCAAACAAAAACTGGGCTGGGTGCCATAGATTGCCGCGCAAGAGATGTGTGCCGAGATGGTGGCACACGACTTGGCCATATCTAAAAAGTGCGTGTTGCTCAAAGGCTACGGCTATCCATTAGATTTGAATTTGGAACAAACCAGATGAAGCCAGTTACGGGGCAACAAAATCTTCGGAAAAGATTATAAAATTGAGTACCTTTGCGTTGATACCTGCTCGAGGTGGATCAAAGGGCATCCCCCGAAAAAACATAAAGCTAATCGCGGGGAAGCCTCTTATTGTTTGGACGATCGAGGCTGCGTTGCGCTCGTCGCTGCTTAGTGCAGTGGTTGTCAGTACTGATGACACAGAAATTGCAGAAATTGCCCGACGTGCTGGCGCGCAAGTCCCATTTATGCGGCCACCAGAGTTAGCGCAAGATCAAACTCCAGGGCTAGACCCGGTGCTGCATGCATTTGAGCAATTGCCTCAGTACGATTCAGTGTTGCTACTGCAACCGACATCGCCAATGCGTACTACCCAAGACATTGATGGTTGTTTAAATTTGGTTTCAGAAAAAAAGTACCCTTCAGTGGTGTCCGTCACCGAGGCAGATACGCATCCCTACTGGGCGTATCGCCTGAATGCAGATGAAACGATGGTTCGGTTTGTTGATGCAGCTCCCATTGCACGTCGACAAGACCTTCCGTCGGCATTTGCGCTCAACGGCGCCATGTATTTTGCGCGAGCCGATTGGCTGCGCAGTAACGACAGCTTAGTGGGTGCCGAAACGGTAGCTTATGTAATGTCCAAAGAAAATTCTGTCGATTTGGATACGCCACTTGACTGGAAGTTTGCCGAACTGCTATTGAAAGAATCGTTGTGAAAAAGAAAGTATTGGTTACAGGTGCTGACGGTTTTATCGGCTCCCATCTCACAGAAGCTCTAGTGCGAGCGGGCTACGATGTCCGCGCATTCGCGCTCTACAACTCGTTCAACTCCTGGGGCTGGCTCGACCGCTGCGCTCCCGATGTCAAGGGCCGGTTCGAGGTTTTTACGGGCGACGTGCGCGACCCTAACGGCGTGCGCACAGCCATGAAGGATTGTGACGCAGTGCTCCATCTAGCTGCCCTGATCGCCATCCCCTACTCGTACCACTCGCCCGATACCTACGTCGACACCAACATCAAGGGCACGCTGAACATTGTCCAGGCCGCGCGCGACCTTGGAGTGAGCAAGGTAGTGCAGACGTCGACTAGCGAGGTGTACGGCACTGCGCGTTTCGTCCCGATCACCGAAGACCATCCGCTGCAAGGCCAGTCACCCTACTCGGCGAGCAAGATCGGCGCGGACCAGATCGCCATGTCGTTTCATGCCTCTTTCGGCACGCCGGTGACGCTGCTACGTCCGTTTAACACCTACGGCCCTCGTCAGTCCGCGCGCGCTGTGATACCAACAATCATCACCCAGATTGCACATGGGCAACGTCAGATCAAACTCGGTGCAGTGTCACCCACTCGCGACTTCAACTACGTAGCAGATACGGTTGCTGGCTTTATTGCAGCTCTGGAATCAGACCGCGGCATTGGTGAGGTCATTAACCTCGGCAGTAATTTCGAGATATCCATCGGAGACACCGCACACGCCATTGCAGAAGCTATGGGGACAACCATCGAAATCATCACTGATGAGCAGCGTTTGCGCCCAGAAAAGAGTGAAGTTGAGCGGTTGTGGGCGTCCAATGCAAAAGCAAAAGAACTGCTGGGGTGGCAACCCCAATACGGTAGCCGCGAAGGATTCTTGTGTGGGCTGACCGAGACAGTGGCCTGGTACCGTGAGCCGGCCAACCTAGCCGCCTACAAAGCCGACATCTACAACCTGTGACCAAAATGGATATTCTAGAGAATCTGCCTCAGGCCATCGTCAGCGCTATAAAGGCTGTAGCGGGAGACGGCCCACTAGCGCTTCATGAACCGCGTTTTAATGGTAATGAATGGATATACCTAAAGGAATGTCTAGATTCAACCTTCGTATCCTCTGTAGGTAAATTTGTTGACCGTTTCGAAGATGAATTGGCTTCATTTACTGGTGCAAAGCGCGTTGTGGCCGTGGTAAACGGTACCGCTGCACTGCACGTGTCGCTGCTGTTGGCTGGAGTAGAGCCTGGAGACGAGGTTTTGCTACCAGCTCTTACTTTCGTTGCGACAGCCAACGCCGTGGCTTATTGCAAGGCAACACCTCATTTTGTTGATTGTGAGGAGCGCTCGCTTGGAATGGATGCCATCGCCTTACGGGATTACTTGTCAAAGTCGACCGAAATTCGTAATACTCAATGTATCAATCGACGGACCGGCCGCGTGATTCGCGCGATGGTACCCATGCATACCTTTGGTCACCCAGTAAACATTGAAGCGTTGATAGCCGTCGCGCATGACTTTCATCTAATATTGATTGAAGATGCCGCCGAGTCACTAGGTAGCACAGTGGGTGGTAACCATACGGGCACCTTTGGGCTAATGGGAACGTTGAGCTTCAATGGAAACAAGACAATCACAACCGGTGGTGGTGGGGCCATTCTTACCAACGACCTCGATTTAGGGACGCGAGCAAAGCATTTGACCACTACAGCGAAGATTCCGCACCGCTGGAACTTTGTGCATGACGAGGTCGGCTACAACTATAGACTGCCAAATATTAATGCGGCACTTGGCTGCGCACAACTTGAGCAATTACCTGGCTTCTTGCTTGAAAAAAGACATCTGTTTGAACGCTATCAATCCGCCTTCTCCAATGTTGACGGTGTTCGCCTAGTTGTTGAGCCGGTTGGTTGCCAAAGTAATTATTGGCTACAGACGCTCTTGTTTGATGAGTCGGTCGCAGAACAGCGCGATGCGGTATTAACTGCCACCAATGATGCTGGCTACATGACACGCCCAGCGTGGTCTCTAATGCACAAACTACAGCATTTTCGAGACTGCCCTAGCGCTCCCATTTCAGTCGCCGAGTCTCTTCAACGGCGCCTGATCAACATTCCCAGCAATGTGAAACCAAGTATCGCACTGGGCGAAAAATTCTCATTAGTCGAACGAGGAAAGTAATCGAAATGATTGACAAGAAGAGTGGGAATTGGCTTCCCGGACTAATATTTAGAGCGCGAGATATTGAATTTACGTCCTTCCCCAAAGTTGATTGCCACCTACATACCTCTTGGACGGACGGTAAAGCGAGCGTGTCCGATGTTTATGCTGCCGCAGTTGCCAGCGGTCTGAAAACCATTCTCTATAGCGAGCACAGTCGCAAGACCAGCGCGGACTGGTTTAGGAAATTTGCCGACGAGGTTCGCGCCCTTCCCACTGCTCCTTGCCGTGCCTATGTAGGAACAGAGGTTAAGGTTGAATCGCGGTCTGGCGAAATTGACACCGCGGCGTCGATCAGCGACCACTGCGATTTTGTCATGGCTAGCGTGCACCGGTTCATCGACGAAAACGACGTTACTATCCAGTTCAGCGATACAGATCCCGAACAGGCCGTCAACCTCGAATATGAGTTGACCTGGGCAGTACTGCAAAACCCTCAGGTAGATATCCTCGGCCACATGTTTGGCATGAGCTACCGACGATTTGGCAAGATTCCGTTGGATGAGGACATCCGCAAAATCATTGCCCGGGCTGCCCAGTACGATGTCGCTATAGAGGTTAATTCCCACTATCATCCCAGCGCGCTGCAATTGGTGCGTTGGTGCCAAGAGTTCGACGCCCATATATCATTTGGCTCAAACGCGCACGAACTCGAACAAGTCGGCGCCATCATGCGACAGTTGGACGAGGAGCTTTCTTATGCGTAAAACATGCCGAGTAATTGTTACTGGTGCTGGCAGCGGTGTTGGTCAGGGCATCATCAAGGCGCTACGAATGTCTGAGTTGCCTGTGACGGTAATCGGCGCGGACATCGAGCCTATGAACGTCGCGCTTTACCGTACAGATGAATCAGTCATCATTCCTCGTGTTGAGCGGTCCGCTGCGCTGGTCGAAATGATCGATGTACTGCTGCGACACAGGGTCGATGTTGTCATGATTGGTTCGGAGTTCGATCTTGAGTTTTTTTCCATAAACAAGCAGGTAATCGAGGCGCAATCCGGCGCGATCGTAATCGTCGCCCCGCCAGCTACGGTCGCTATAGCTGACGACAAGTGGTTGACAGCTGAATTTCTGCGAAAGAATAGCCTTCCCTATGCGCAGGCTTACCTGCCCAATGATCGAGATGACGCTGCTCGTCTTGCCGATGAATGGGGATATCCGATAGTTCTTAAGACCCGCAGTGGAACCTCGTCGCGGCACGTGCATATTGTGAACGACCGCGATCGGTTGCTGGAATACTTCCAATCAACCCCCAATCCTATGCTGCAGCGAATGATTGACACTCCGTCGTCACAGCTGGGCAGCGAGTACACCTGCAGCGTCTTCAAGACTGTCGATGGCTCCATGATCGGCCCTTTTACTGCGCGTCGTACAGTGCGCGGCGGAACCTCTTGGCATATAGAGGTTGCTCCGTTTGAGGTCTTGTATGAGCCTTTGCTAGCGATCGCCGATGCCATCGACTTCGTTGGCTCACTGAATGTTCAACTCATGCTTACCGAACAAGGTGCGATTCCGTTTGAATTAAACGCACGCTTTTCCGGTACTACTGCAGTCCGTGCTCATTTTGGTTTTAACGAACCGGCGATGGCACTGCAGAGCTGCTTCTACAAAGAGGAAATCCCGGTGCCGTCGATACGTTTTGGTGTCGCCATGCGTTATCACGAAGAGGTGTTCATCGAGAACATGAGCGCTGACAACTTGTTACCTGGGGTTCAAAAGGGTGTTGTCAATCCATGGTTTTAGGGAGAATCGGGCTAACGGGCGCTACAGGTATGGTTGGCCGCCATATCCGTGCCGCGCTCGATGCCGCTGGAGCGAAAGTGGTGGCTGTGTCACGCTCAGGTGGCAACGATTCGGCGCGATGGAATCTTGCCAAATGGCTAGAGCTCGATGCGCTGGATGCGCTGTTTCCAAAAGTGGACGCAATTGTCCACGCAGGTGCCTTAGTTTATCCAACCGTCGGCACTTCTCAATCAGACCTTTTTGACGTGAACGTGCGGGCCTGCGCCAATCTCGCGGAGTGGGCGTCTGCGAGATTGATTCCGCTCGTGTTCATCTCCTCCAGCAGCGTTTATGCAAATCCAGATGCTGGACATTTGTGTGAAGAAGACCTGCTCGGCCGAAATGATCTCGGTGGTTTCTACGGAATGACAAAGTTGCTCGCAGAGGACATGCTCGTTCGTTACAGGATTCAAGGGCTGCAACTGGCGGTGGTAAGACCGTCTGCGATTTATGGATGTGGTGGACCGTTGATCAAAATGCCGTATAAGTTTCTCAACGCGGCAGCCCAAGGGGAGGCGATCGATTTGACTCCACCGATTGATGACAAGATTGATTTTGTACATGCCGCGGATCTGTCCAATGCCGTCGTCCGGATCCTGGAGAGAAGCTGTTGGACAACCTTAAATATTGCATCTGGTGCACCAGTCTCCATCCGCGAGTTGGCCACGGTTTGCGGTGACTTGGCAGGGCAAAGGGGCATCGCACTGCCAGCTGAATCAGATTTGCGACCCCCATTGCAAAGGTTCTTTCTGAATACAGATTTGGCGCAACTGCGCCTTGATTGGCAACCCCAAATCGACATCCGGCAAGGGTTAAGCATGGTGTTGGCCGGATGTTTGACCAGTACCCAGCTAACAACGCATAAGCAGAAAGAGTGACATGACTAGTGTTTTCATAATTGCCGAAGCAGGAGTAAACCATAACGCAAGCCTGGATCGGGCGTTACAAATGGTGGATCATGCTATTCTAGCCGGTGCTGATGCGATTAAGTTTCAAACCGCGATTCCGGAACTTGTCGTCACACACTTTGCGGAAAAAGCCGTATACCAGCAGAAGGCCACCGGTACTGGCGAGTCGCAATTAGATATGATCCGGAATCTACTTCTTCCAATGGCCGCGTTTCGCGACATCTCCGAGTATTGCAGCGAAAAGGGTATTGTCTTTTTCTCGACAGCCTTCGATCTGATCAGTCTTGACTATCTCGATAAGCTGGGACAGCCATATCACAAGATCCCATCTGGTGAAATTACAAATCTTCCTTACCTGAGGTATATAGGCAGCCTCGGAAAACGCATCTTCCTTTCTACGGGCATGTCCACTCTGGGTGATATCGAGGCGGCAATTGACGTTTTGGAGCAAGTCGGTAGACCTCGTTCCGATATCACGGTACTGCACTGCACTACCGAATATCCAGCGTCAAATGCCGAAGTCAACCTGCGCGCTATGCAAAGTATTCAAGCAGCCTTTGGTGTCTCGGTGGGATATTCAGATCACACCAAAGGCATTGACGTGGCGATTGCCGCAGTTGCTATGGGTGCAACGGTAATCGAAAAGCACTTTACTCTTGACCGTACACTCCCCGGCCCCGACCACCAAGCCAGTCTTGAACCAGAAGAGCTAAAAGCAATGGTGGTGGCGATTCGCAACATTGAGATTGCGCTGGGTGATGGCATCAAACGCCTTACGCCAAGCGAAGCGCGGAATAGGCCTATTGCTCGCAGGTCAATAGTGGCCAGTCGAACCATTAAAGCAGGTGAAGTCTTTAGTCAACAAAATATTACCACCAAGAGGCCTGGAACCGGTATCTCGCCCATGCGTTGGGATGAGCTTATTGGGCGCATTGCGACTCGTGATTTTGTGGCGGATGAATTGATCGAACTATGACCCGCAAAATCTGCGTCATCACTGGTACCAGAGCGGAGTATGGTCAACTGCGCTGGGTCATGAAAGGCATCAAGGACACCGCAGAACTGACTCTGCAGGTAATCGCCACCGGTATGCACCTGTCGCCCGAATTCGGGCTGACCTGGCATGAGATTGAGCGCGACGGCTTTGCCATCGACCACAAGGTGGAAATGTTGACCAGCTCCGACACGTCGGTCGGCATCGCCAAATCGATGGGCTTAGGCATGATCGGTTTTGCAGACGCGCTGCAGGCGCTCAAGCCCGACTTGGTGTTGGTGTTGGGCGACCGTTTCGAAATTTTTGCCGCGGTTTCGGCGGCGCTGGTCGCTCGCATCCCGATCGCCCATGTGCATGGCGGCGAGGCGACCGAAGGCGTGATCGACGAAGCGATTCGCCACTCGATCACCAAGATGTCGCACCTGCACTTCGTGGCGGCCGAAGAATACCGGCGGCGCGTCATCCAACTCGGCGAACAACCGTGTAAGGTGCACCTGGTCGGCGGGCTGGGCATCGACAATATCAAGCGACTGGCGCTGCTTCCACGCATTGAGCTGGAAGAGTCGTTGGAATTTGCGCTGGGCTCCAAGAGCCTGCTCGTGACTTTCCACCCGGTGACGCTGGAAACGGCGACTGCCGAATACCAGATGGCTGAACTCCTAGCCGCACTGTCAGAACTGAAGGATACCCAACTGATCTTCACCTTGCCCAATGCCGATACGGACGGGCGTGCGCTGATCTCCATGGTGCAGCAGTTCGTCGCGACCCACGCCAACGCGCGCGCCTTTACCTCGCTCGGTCAGCTGCGTTACCTGTCGACGATGGCGTTGGTAGATGGCGTGGTAGGCAACTCTTCAAGCGGGCTGGCCGAAGTGCCAAGCTTTCGCAAGGGCACGGTCAACATCGGCGACCGCCAGCGCGGGCGCCTAATGGCCGACAGCGTGATCAATTGCGATCCAGAGCGCTCCAGCATCGGCGCGGCTCTGCACACCTTGTACAGCAACCAGTTCCAAGCCAGCCTAGCGGCGGTGCGCAACCCGTACGGCGAAGGCGGGGCCAGTAATAAGATCGTGGAGCTCGTCAAGGCGGCAGAGCTCGATGGGATCTTGAAGAAACGCTTTTACGATTGCGCCACGCCATGCGGATAATTTTTATCGGTACCGTTGAGTTTTCCCGGCTCGCGCTCGAGCGTTTGGTGGCCACCGGTGCCGAGGTGGCCGGCGTGTGCACCTTGCAAGGTTCGTCCTTCAATTCTGATTATGCTGCCCTCAGTCCGATGTGCCGCGAGCACAGCATTCCGCCCATGATTGCCGACGATATCAATGCGTCGGCAACGCTTGACTGGATAAGTGCGTGAGCGCCAGACGTGATTTTCTGCTTTGGCTGGTCGCGCCTCCTCAAAGAGTCAATGTTGGCGGCAGCACCCCTCGGCGTGGTTGGCTTTCATCCAGCGGCGCTGCCAGCCAACCGTGGGCGCCATCCACTTATCTGGTCCCTGGCGCTGGGACTGGAGCAGACTGCGTCGACCTTCTTTTTCATGGATGCCGGCGCCGACAGCGGCGACATCTTGTCGCGGCGCGCGCTAGCGATCGACCCGACTGACGACGCGCGCACTCTGTACGACAAGGTGTGCGCCTGTGCGCTGGAACAGATCACCCAATTCGTGTCGCAACTGGCCAATGGCAGCTTCGCGCGCGAGCCGCAGGCCCATGCTCAGGCCAACATCTGGCGCAAGCGAGGCATGGCCGACGGCAAGATCGACTGGCGTATGTCTGCGGTCAGCGTTCACAACCTGGTGCGCGCCCTGGCCAAGCCATATGTCGGAGCTCATTTGTTGTCAACGGCAAGGACATCAAGGTCTGGAAGAGCATGGTCCTGGGCGACGCTCCGGCCAACGTCGAGCCGGGCAAGGTGCTGGGCATTCGCGCCGGCGCGCCGGTGATCAAGTGCGGCCAGGACGCACTGTGCCTCCTGGTCACTGAGCCGGCTTTCGATCCCATTGAAGGCAGTTACTTATGAAGACACTCGTGATAGCCCCGCACCCGGACGACGATGTGTTGGCGTGGGCGGCACCCTGCTTCGGCGCATGGCTTATGGCGCCGAACTGGCTTGGCTAATCGTGACTAGTATTTTCACGGTCAACGGCTGGAAGCAGGAACAGGTCGAGCGGCGCGCTGCCGAGATCGCACGCGTGATCGCTATGTTCGGCTTCGACCACGTATTTACACTCGACTTTCCTACCACCAAGCTGGACCGCATTCCGGTCGGCGACCTGGTGGGTGCGATCTCGGGCGTATTCAAGGCATTCCAGCCGGAAGAAGTATTTGTGCCGCATCCGTCTGACGTGCACACCGACCACCGCGGTATTCGATGCGGACGCTGCCTGCACCAAGTGGTTCCGCTATCCCTCTGTCAAGCGGGTGATCGCTCACGAGACGCTGTCGGAGACCGATTTCGGATTGGGCACCGAGCTCGGCTTCAGGCCTAATGTGTTTGTCGACATCGCCCCCTACCTTGAACGAAAGTTGAAGGCTATGGATATTTACGCTTCGGAAATGGCGTCGTTCCCGTTCCCGCGCAGCCACGAGGCGTTGCGGACATTGGCCAAAGTGCACGGCGCCTCGTCGGGCTACCATGCCGCCGAGGCATTTCAGTTGTTGGGGTAAAGGTCATGATGACGGAACCAGAAAATGCAATCTGGCAGCGCGCGATGCTGCCAGTCAGTGCCACCATTGGCCAGGCAGTTGCCAACCTTGACCAGGTGGCCATTAAGATCGTGTTGATTGTTGATATCAGCGGCGTGTTGGAGGGTACTATTTCAGACGGTGACATTCGGCGTGGCCTACTTTTAGGGCTGGGCATGGACAGCCTAATCGAAAACATTATCCATCGGAATGCACTTGTTGTCTCTCCCGAAATGTCCCGTGACACGGTCATGAAGCTGATGGTCGCAAACAAAATCCAGCAGGTGCCGGTGGTCGACGAGCAGCATCGGGTTGTAGGGCTGCACCGCTGGGATGAGATCAGTACTCCGCCCAGTCGCAACAACCTGATGGTAATCATGGCCGGCGGCATGGGCACGCGTTTGCGCCCTTACACCGAAAACTGTCCCAAGCCGATGTTGCAGGTGGCCGGAAAGCCCATGCTCGAGCACATCATTGATCGCGCCAAATTGGAAGGCTTCAGCCGTTTCGCATTGGCCGTGCATTACCTGGGTCACATGATCGAAGAGTACTTCGGCAATGGTGAACGATTCAATGTGCGCATCGACTATTTGCGCGAAACATCGCCGCTGGGAACGGCCGGCGCGTTGAGCTTGCTGCAGCCGAAGCCAGAGGCGCCGTTCGTGGTGACCAATGGTGACGTGATCACAGATATTCGCTACGGCGAACTGCTCGATTTCCATATCCGTCACAAGGCGGCTGCAACCATGGCGGTGCGTGTGCATGAATGGCAGCACCCTTTCGGCGTGGTCCAGACCCAGGGTGTGGAGATTGTTGGCTTCGAAGAAAAGCCGGTTGCCCGCAGCCACATCAATGCAGGCGTTTACGCTCTCGAACCTGCGGTGTTGGACATGATGGATCAAAACACGCAGTGCGACATGCCGACCCTTTTTGAACGCCTGCAGGCGAAGAGCCAATTCACAGTAGCCTATCCGATGCACGAACCGTGGCTCGATGTCGGTAGGCCTGACGACCTTGCCTTTGCCAACCGAGCCAAGTCATAACTGGGTGGGTTATCCAACAATGTAAATCACATGAAGAAAATTTTACTGATCGGTGCGGGGCAATTGGGACGGCGACACCTACAGGCACTATCGAAGATTGACTTCGGCGCTGACATCGACGTTGTTGATCCGCTTTCTGACTCACTGATCGCAGCCAAAATCCAGTTCGAAGCCATGCCAGCCAATGCCGCAATTGGAGTGGTGCGCTACCTGCCGTCGCTCTCTAAGTTGTCTGGAACGGTCGACGTAGCTATCGTCGCAACCAACGCTGACGTCAGGGCTGATGTGGTGCGGACCTTGCTGGTCGTATGCGAGGTGAAAAGTTTAATACTTGAAAAAGTGCTTTTCCAGCGGCCCAGTGATTTCGCAAACATCAGCGAACTGCTAGAGCTTAAATCGGTCAATGCCTGGGTCAACCACCCGCGCCGGATATTCCCTTTTTATGAGCGGCTCAAGTCTGCGCTTTCCGGCGCGCGTAAGGTGTCATATTCTTTACAGGGTGGGGCCTGGGGACTAGGGTGCAATGGTTTGCACTTCCTCGACCACCTCGCCTACCTGACCGGCGAGAGCAAACTTGAGATTAACGGCGATGGAATCGATGATGCCATCATCGAAAGCAAGCGCGCCGGTTTCGTCGAATTCAGCGGCAGCATGCGTGGTTGGATTGGCGTTCACCCTTTTCATATTTTCTGCCATGAGGTGCAATCGCCGATAGTGCTCGACATCAGCAGCGATGATCTGCACGTGACGATTGACGAAGCGGGCGGCTGGTACCGTATGGCGACCCGTGAAGGTGGTTGGACGTGGGAAGCGGCGAGTGAGAAAATCGTGCTCTTTCAGAGCGAGCTAACGCATCTGGCCGTTCAGGATATCGTCACTAGCGGCCGATGCGGCTTGCCAACTTACGAGCAGGCGTCCGCGTTGCACATTCCTTTCCTGCAATGTCTGACAACGCATCTAGAAAAAACTGGGCACCGCGGAGATGGCAACTGCCCTATTACATAGATTGATCATGAAGAACATTTGGTTGCTTGGTTCGGGTGCGATGGCACAGGAATACATCAAGGTGCTACTTGCGCAGGAAGAGAGTTTCTCCGTTATCGGAAGGGGTGCCCATTCGGCCCATGAATGCGAAGAAAAGACCGGTTGTGTCGTTCGCACGGGGGGCCTTGAAGATTTTCTGGCAAGCAAACCGACCCAGTGCACACACGCGATCGTTAGCGTCAGCGTAGAAGCGCTGATGAGCACGACATTACAGTTACTCGACTATGGTGTTCGTGCGATATTGGTTGAAAAGCCTGCCGGACTGAGCTTGTTGCAGGTGCATACACTTGCCGAACGCTGCAAGAGGCTCAATGCCGACGTTTTTGTAGCATACAACCGGCGTTTCTTTTCGTCCGTGGTGCGCGCCCGGGAGATCATCAACGAAGACGGCGGAGTAACGTCATTCAATTTTGAGTTCACTGAGTGGTCCCATGTCATCGGCAAACTGCAAAAAGCCGACGGCGTGCTGCAGAACTGGTTCCTTGCCAACTCGACCCATGTAGCGGACCTCGCGTTTTATTTGGGCGGCAAGCCGACTCAACTGTATACATTTACCGCAGGGTCGCTCGACTGGCATCCAGCGGCGGCGATCTTTTCTGGCGCTGGGGTCAGCAACAGCGGTGCGCTATTTAGCTATCAAGCCAATTGGGAAAGCGCAGGGCGTTGGGGTGTGGAAGTACTGACGAAAAGCTATCGGCTTATTTTGCGTCCGATTGAAAAATTGCAACTACAAAAGCGGGGCAGCATAGCTGTAGATTTTTTGGACTGCGATGACACACTCGATGCGCAATTCAAGCCGGGGTTGTATTTTCAGACCAAAGATTTTTTGAACGGTGCCCATGATGTCCTGTGTAGCATTCATTACCAGTCTGAAATGATGGATGCTTATTGCAGGATAGCCGGTTATGAGACTTAACTTTTTAAACTGAAGGTTAACAAAAAATGAAGGCAGTCACACTGGCGGGTTGCTTAGGATCATGTCTTAGCGGAGAAGCGAAACAGCCTCACGCCCGAAAGCAATGGTCGAGGCCGGCGGAAAGCTGATCCTGTTGTATTTCATGAAATCATGCTCTGCCCATGGCGTCACCGATTTCATTGTCTGCAGCTGCTATAAGGGCTGCGTCATCTAGTAATATTTTTGAACTGTTTACTTGCCTGTACCAAAACAGAGTTGGCACGCGTTTACTGTTTGCCGGTAATCTAACGCCCCAGCCCTGTATGATCGGTGCTAACTATCGCATGAGCGGCGAACTAACCAACACAGGCAATGTGATGAACAACGTCTTCTGGATCGGCGTACAGGCTGTGCTTTCACGGGAGATGTAGGAATTCGCGGCTAGTAAAATCGAGAGCTATCTTGGAGCGAATTTCTAAATGTTCATACTAAAGCCAAGCAAGCTTGCCGGCTGTTTCGAGTTGCAGCCAAAGGTAGTGGAGGATGAGCGAGGACGCTTTGTCAAGGTTTTCCACGCGGAAGCGTTTGCATCAGCGGGACTGCCGACCGAATTCGCTGAAGAGTTCTACTCGGTGTCGGAAAAGAACGTGATCCGGGGCATGCACTTCCAGTTGCCGCCCATGGATCACGTGAAGATGGTTAACTGCATTGTAGGGGAGGTTCTCGATGTCGTGGTCGACTTGCGGGTGGGCTCGCCCACCTATGGCCAATTTGAGCTGTTCGAACTGAGCGCAGCCAAGGCCAACAGCCTCTACATTCCGAAGGGGATGGCCCATGGCTTCTGCGCGCGCAGCAAGGCCGTCATGCTGTATAACGTCGGCACGGTGTATTCACCGGCGCACGATGTGGGTCTGCTGTGGAGTTCGATGGGCATACCTTGGCCGACAGAACAGCCAGTGCTCTCTAAGCGCGACACCCTTTTCCCGACGCTTGATGACTTTATCTCCCCTTTTTGTATATGAAACTATTTCTCACTGGCGGCAGCGGATTTATTGGCAGTCATCTTTTACGGTTGCTGGGGCAGACCTCGCACCAGGTCTTAGCGCTGCGTCGCAGCGCCAGTTCGCCATGCTTCGATATCGGCGTCGATCCCGTCTGGTTAGAAAAGCCGATGGACCAGTTGGAAGCGACCGATTTCCTGGACATAGAAGTTCTGGTACACCTTGCCTCGATTGGCGTGAGCCCTAAGCCGGCCAGTTGGCAAGAGCTGTTTCACTGGAACGTGCAAGTCATGCTCGATGTACTGGAAAAGGCGCATGCGGCCGGCGTCAAACGGTTCGTTCTAGCCGGCTCGTACGCCGAATACGGCCTATCGGCAGATCAATATGACTGCATCCCCGCCGACGCAGCCCTGTTGCCTACCTCGCCTTATGCAGCATCAAAGGCCGCCGGTTTCATCGCAGCCCATGCGTTTGCGATCGACAAGAAGATTGAGCTATGCTACCTGCGTATATTCTCTGCGTACGGTGAAGGTCAGTATGCCAACAACTTCTGGCCAGCCCTGCGCACTGCGGCATTGAACGGTGAAGATTTTCCGATGACGCCCGGCGAGCAAGTGCGCGATTTTGTACCTGTAGAAAAGGTTGCCCGTGACATTCTGCGGGCGATCGAGGATTGCGCCATCGTCCAGCCCGGAGCGCCGTGTGTAGTCAATGTGGGAAGCGGTGAGCCTGTGAGCATGGTGCATTTCGCTCAGCGCTGCTGGGCCGAGTGGGATGCACGTGGGCAGATACTGGCCGGTGCCAAGCCCTACCGGCCCAATGAGCCCTTGCGCTACGTGCCTCAAATTGTTAAGGATGTGAGCCAATGAGTGCGCCAACGCTGGATGGCGCGGTGATTCTCGGCGCTGGCATCGCCGGCATTTCGGTTGCCTACCATGCAAAGCAGATGGGTGTCAAGGCGGTGGCCTATGAGGCTTCTCCGCGTGCAGGCGGGCTGCTGGACAACTTCACGGTGGACGGGTTTCGTTTCGATAATTCGATCCACCTTTCGTTCGCGACAGAACCGGAAGTGCGTGCGATCTTCGACCGTACCCCGTATATCGCACATCCGGCCGTGTCATGGTGCTGGGACAATCAGGTCTGGCTCAAGCATCCGGTGCAGAACAATATGTTCCCACTGCCGGTTAACGAGCGTGTCGAGCTCATTGCAGGCTTGGTGGAACGTTCAAACCCTGAGGTGACGAACTATCACGACTGGCTGATTTATCAGTATGGGGAGCCGATCGCCCAGCGTTGGGCGCTGCCTTACACTGTCAAATATTGGACGCTTCCGGCTTCGAAACTGGGCACGGCCTGGATTGGCAACCGTGTTCGGCGCGCAGATGTGCGCGAAGTCCTGCATGGTGCGTTCACTTCGGAAACGCCGAATCACTACTATGCCAACGAAATGCGCTATCCGAAGGTGGGAGGCTATCGTGCTTTTATCGAGCCAATGATCGCCCACGCTGATATCCGCTGTGACCACCGCGCCACGCACATCTCTCTAAAGGAAAAACTGGTTCGGTTCGAGAATGGCGAACAGGTGCCTTTTGACAAACTGATCAATACTTTGCCGTTGCCCTTGCTAATCACGCTGATCGACGAGGTGCCGGACCATGTTCGCGAAGCTGCAGCCACACTTTTTGCCACATCGCTTGATTTGATATCGGTCGGCTTTCGTAAGCCGAACGTGCCGCCGTACTTATGGTTCTATATTTACGACGAAGATATCGTGGCAGCGAGGGCGTACGCGCCCAGCATCAAATCGCCGGACAACGTGCCGCCCGGCTGCAGTTCGCTGCAATTTGAGATCTATTCGTCCCCTCACAAGCCGCAGAGCATGAGCCCGGATGAGTTGAAGGTAAATATTCTCGCTGGCCTGAAAAAAATGCAGATTGTCGAGCACGATGATGAGGTGATCTTCATGCACCACAAGCGCATTCCTTACGGAAACGTGGTGTTTGACCTCGGCATGGAACAACGGCGCGACCTAGTGCTGGCGTGGTTGGCTGAGGTGGGCGTGATCCCAGCAGGCCGTTTCGGTGAATGGGCTTACCACTGGAGCAACCAGGCGTTGATGAGCGGAATGAGGGCCGCCCGGCAGCTCGCGGCTCCATGATTAGGTCAACGATTATTTACGGTGTGGCAGGCATGTTGCCGTCTCTTCTGGGATTCGTGTTGCTGCCGTTTTATAGCAAGTATTTGTCGACTTCCGAATACGGAATCATTTCCGCGATGGGCGTCTTGAGTGGCGTGCTGGCGGTGTTTTCCAACTTGGCGTTGGATCGGGCTGCATTCCGTTTTTATTTCGATAGCAACGAGCCTACTGAACGGCGAAAATTGTTGGGCACATTTTTTATCGGGTCGATCGGGGTATCTGTGCTGTGCCTCTGTCTGTTGCTACTAGCCAAGCCTCTGTTGTCGCAAACCTATCCTGAAATTGCTTTCTATCCTTATTACTTCTTTGCGATAGTGACCATCTCGCTTAACGCATGTGAGGTTTTTGTCATGGGTTACTTTCGCATTTCGGAAAAGCCGCGCTCCTATCTGTTAATGATTTTCACGCAGCTGTGCCTGCAGGGCGGGTTGATCTTTTACTTTGTACTGGTCAAGGAGCAGGGAGCGTTGGGCCAGGTCCGGGCCCTGATGACTGCAGCGCTGACCTTGTTGCCGGTTTATCTGGTGATGGCATACAAGAATTTTGCCCTGTCCTTCAAGTGGGATCTGTTCAAGCAGGGGGTGGCATTTTCATGGCCTTTCATTCCAACGCTTTTGATCGCCTGGGTGCTGAATTGGTCGGACAGTGTTTTTATTGCCCACTTTGGCAGCATGAGCGAGGTGGGAGTGTATGCGATGGCGTACAAGATTTCGATGGTCTTCTTCATGCTAACTGGAGCCTTTGCGTTGGCATACCAGCCCGTTTTTTTTCGTAAGGCGAACCAGGCTGATCAGGAGGAAGCACGGAGCAGTATATATTCCATCATCCACATCGCGAGCCGCGCTTTCATCCTGATCGCATTTTTGTTAGCATTGTTTTCTCGAGATATTGTCGTCTTTTTACTGGATGAAAAATATCAAGATACATACATCTTGATTCGTGTAATCGTCTTGTCCCATATTTTCCCTGCGATCATGGGAATAAGTAGCAATTTATATTATCTTCAATCGAAGCGGTCCAAATTGCAATTGCTAGTGGTGACAACTTCAGCCATTGTAAATTTGATTCTAAATTATCTAATGGTGCCACAATTCGGTATGCTTGGAGCAGCGTGGGCAACTGTCATCTCAATGATGGTGTTGACGGTGATTCATTATAACTTCGCCAGGGCGTGTTATTTCATTCCTATATTTTGGGGAAAACTGATCCTTTTGATCGCCTTTTCTGTTTCATTCGTTCTATTTTTCCAGTTCGTTCTTGAAGGTTCATGGATGGCGCTACCTTTGAAAGTTGTTTTTCTCGCAGTTCTGGTCCACTTTGTTTGGAAGAATCAAGAGCTACTGTTTTTAATGAAGGGGCTTAGAACACAATGAATACCGTTTGCATTCTGATTCCAAGTCATGAGCGCCCAGACTACCTGCGGCGATGTATTTTTTATTACGCCAGTTTTTCGTGTAATATCGTCATATGCGATTCGTCGAAGTCGGAATATCAGGAAGCACTCTCGAATAATATTAGTTATTACCATTTGCCGGGCAAGCAATTTGCCGAGAAAGTAATGTTCGCCTTGAATTTGATCAGTGAGGAATTAGTGGCGTTGGTACCCGATGATGATTTTCTGTTTGAAGATTCCTTGAGAAAAGGCGTACAGATACTTCGTAGCAATCCCGCACTTCGTGCCTGTGTCGGCGATGTTCTTGTGTATCCCGATAAGCCGCCGTTTCGCGTCATCGGACATGGTTCTGGAAGTTTGGCCAATGCCATTTCGATCAGTGCGGAAGAGAATATTGCCACCTATTTAGGACATTATCACCAGATTCTGTGGTCGGCTTTTCGGCGTGATACTTTATTGATTTGCTTTCAGGGCATTGCACGGGCTCAGTTTGCGAATGACAATTTCTTCGAATTGTCCATCGCCACCC
>Ga0310098_1000075_pt1 | contig 23313 bp, 27 predicted proteins | sample LakMicMIDCLREDC7_FD_194453 | JGI IMG/M metagenome (GOLD analysis project Ga0310098, IMG submission 194453) | Enriched freshwater cyanobacterial communities from Lake Michigan, Michigan, United States - MI23.DCL.RED.C7 | ecosystem: Environmental > Aquatic > Freshwater > Lake | place: USA...
ACAGGGCGGCGCTGGCCGCCAGGCCCGTGCCATCCACAGGAGGCTCCACCGGCCCCTGGGGCTCGGGTGCTTGGCGGGCCGGGCTGGAGCGATTCGGCACCAGCAGGCGCTGGCCGATCTGGAGACTACGGGGATCACGGATGCCGTTCAAGGCCATGAGGGCCTCCACGGACACGCCCTGCTGCAGGGCCAGCTGCTCCAGCGTGTCGCCGGCCCCCACCGTGATGGCACGGGCCTGGGCCCAGGCCGCCCCAAAGCCGCTGCCGCTGGCCACCAAAAGGGCAAACCCCAGGCCCCATCCCCCCAGGGCAACCGGAAGGGACCGGCGCCATGGCCCCTGGATCGCCCGGCGCCATCGCCATGGACGGCGGGGCCCAGCGGCCAGCTTCAGCCCCGGTGAACTCAGCAGAGAACGGCGCAGCACGGGCAGGCGCAAGGGAAACGGGGGCACGGGGTCGGATCCGGCGGGATCGCGGCCGATCGGGCCAAAACCCCTAGGGCCGAAACCCTAAGGCGCCTGCCCCCCGACCAGCTGCCGGGGCCCCTGCCATGGGGGCTCTCTGAAAACCAGCGCCTGGGGCCAGGGCGGCTGAAGCCGGGAACCCTCAGGGTCCCTGTCCCCCTGGGCACCGCCGATGGCGGCCGTCGTGGTGTCATTAGCCCTGCTGGCCCTGGGCCTGGGGGTCTTACCCCTGCCCCTGGGCCTGCAGCTGGGCGGCACCGGCCTGCTGGTGGTCCTGGGGCTTTGGCTCTGGCGCCCCCGGCGGAGCCGCTGGGGGCTGGGGGTGCTCCTGCCCCTGCTGCTGGCCTGGGGCCTGGGCCACCAGCCCGGCCCAGGACCGACCGATCCGGTGGCCTTGGTGAGGGGCGACTCCAACCAGCGGGTGGCGATCGAACGGATCGGCACCCTCCTCGCCGATCCCCAGCCCAACCTGGACGGCAAGGGTTGCCGGGTGCCCGTGCAATGGCGTCAGGGGCGCAGTGAGTTGCGCTTCCGCGCCTGCCCAACGCTGCAGGAGGGCTGGCGCCTGCAGGTGAGCGGCCAACTGCGGCGGCCCCGGGCGGCTCCCCATCCCCTGCTGGCCGGCCCGGCGGAACGGTTGGCCCGGCAGGGCATCTGGACGGTGCTGGACGTGCAGCGGTGGAGCCTGCTGGCCAAACCGGCCACACCTGTGGCCGACCTGCGCCGACGCATGGCCCAGGCCCTGCTGGAGCGGGGCGGCCCCGAGGCCGGCGGTGTCTTGGCAGCCCTGGTTCTCGGCAGTGCCGTGGTGCCCGTGCCCCTGGAGGTGCGCGATGCTTTTCGGGTGTCAGGCCTATCCCATGCCCTAGCGGCTTCGGGGTTTCACCTCACGGTGCTGCTGGGTGCGGTCATGGCCCTGGCCCGGAGCGGCCCCAGGCCCCTGCGCTGGGGTCTGGCCCTGGGGGCGATGGTGCTGTTTCTGCTGCTGGCCGGCCCCCAACCCTCGGTGGTGCGGGCCGTGGTGATGGGGGCGATGGCCTTCCTGGTGCAGGAGAGTGGGCGCCGCAGCCGGCCCCTGGGGGTGTTGCTGCTCTGCCAATTGCTGATGCTCCTCTGGCAGCCAAGTTGGCTGCTGGATGTGGGCTTCCAGCTCAGCGTGGCCGCCACCGCTGGGCTGCTGCTCACGGCCAGGCCCCTGGAGGAGAAGCTGGCGGGCCCCACCCCAAGCAAGGCTCGCCAGTGGCTGGCGGTGGCGGTGGCGGTGCCCCTAGCGGCCTCCCTCTGGACCCTGCCCCTGCAGCTGCTCCACTTCGGCAGCGTGCCCCTCTATGCGGTGGCCGCCAACCTGGCCGTGGATCCCCTGCTCACCCCCCTCACCCTGGGGGCGATGGCCATGGCCCTGGCGGCCGTCACGGTTCCGGCCCTGCTGGGGGTGATCGCCTGGCCCCTGCTGCCCCTCACCCAGCTGCTGCTTTGGATCAGCCGCCAGTTTGCAGCCCTGCCCCTGGCCCAGTGGCAGCTGGGGCGGTTGGATCCTTTGCTGGTGGTGCTGTTCAGCGCCGGCCTGCTGCCCTGGCTGCTGGCTGGCCCCACCAAACTCAGGCGCTGGCGGGGCGCTGGCCTGGCACTCCTGGCCGCAGCCATGGCGCTCCATCTGGCCAGGAGCGCCGGCGATCATCTGCTGCTCGTCCACGAGGGCCAACGGGACCTACTGGTGGCTCGCCACGGAGGCCGGGGAGCCCTAGTCAGCCGATCCGCCGATCGGTTCAGCTGCGGCCGGGCCCGCCAGCTCGCCACGGGCCTGGGCCTGCAGCGCTACGACTGGGTGTTAATCAGCGATCCGGTCGCCTCCCTGGTGCCCGAGTGCTGGCTAGAGATCAGCAACACCGTGATCTCGGCCATGGGTGATGCCGGCTCGGATCTCGCCGCGGCCCCTAACGCCAAGGCAGCCAACACCAAGGGGGCGAAAGCCAGCGCGGCCAATCCCTGGGCCGCCCAGTCGCGTGCCACCACCAGCCCTTCCCTGCAAGTGGGGCAACAGCTACAAAGCCCGGGCTTGAGCTTGCGGCCCCTGGCCGCTGACAGCCAGGCGGCCGTACTGCAAGCCGGCAGGCTGCGCTGGCTGCTTCTTCCGGATCGGCAGTCTTGGCGGAGCTGGCAGGGGCAACTCCAAAAGACTGGGGAACCAATCTCGGGCCTGTGGCTGGGCTTTGGGCTGCGGCAGTCGGACCGTCCCCGACTGCCCAAGCTACGGCCCGATCACCTTTGGATCACGGCCAGCTCGACGCCCGGATGGCGGGCGTTGTAGGCAGCCCGGCGGCTGCTTAAGGTGGCTGGGTCTTGCCGGTGGTGCAGCCAGCTCCCGCTGCGCTCACCAACCAACGGCGCCATATCGGCCCCCCTGCCCAGGGGAGCCCTGCCCGTTGGTCGCCAAGACGGTATGGAGAGGTGGCTGAGTGGTCGAAAGCGAACGACTCGAAATCGTTTGAAGGGAAACCTTCCGTGGGTTCGAATCCCACCCTCTCCGCTTTGAGCACGTCCCAAGACGTTTCCCGCTGTTCCACTTCCCTTGTGGTGCAGCGGTTTTTGCTGCCTCTGAAGTCCCAGTTCGCCCCCCAAAAGCACAGGGTGTCTCAACGACGTGTTGTTGGATGTGTTGTTGGAATAAGGGGTTGTGTTGTTGGATAAAATTGGTGTTGTTGGATCCCTCGGATGCCTCTCTCCGACTCGCAGGTCAAGGCACTGAAGGCAGGTCCTCGCCGTCAGAGCAAGTCCGTGGGTGACTCGCTGATCCTGGTGATCGAATCCGAGGGCAGGGGAGGTGGCAAATCTTTTGAAGGACGCCTGCGTTTCCCTCCAGGACGGGCGGGTAAGCAGGTTCCCGTGCGGATTGGTCCCTACGGCAAAGGACCTGGCAAGTGGTCACTCAAGGAGGCACGGGATGAGTGGGACCGCATCAGGGCATGGTCCAAGCAGACGGGCAGAGATCCACGGGACCTCAAGCGTCAGGAGCAGCAGGACGCCCTACCGCAGCACAGCGGACCAACGCTGGAGCAGGCAGCGGAGGCATTCCTTGAGCACTCCAGGACCCGTGAGCGCACCAAGCAGGGGTATCGCAACATGCTCTGGAACCAAGTGCTGCCCGTCCTTGGCGCTGGGGTTCCTGTTGAGCACTTCTCCTGGGACCACAAGCATCCCGATGGCAGGAAGGGCAGAGAGGTGGTTCTGGACCTCAAGCGGACCATCGAGCACCGTGCCCCAGTCCAGGCAGACAACGTGCTGATGGTGCTGCGGCAGGTCTTTGACCATGCCATTGATCAAGGGTGGATGCCCCGTGATCAGAACCCAGCACTGGGAACCAAGGGCACCAAGTCGAGGCACAAATCCACGCCCCACCCGACATTGCGGTGGGAGCAGTTGCCCCAGTTCTTCCAGGAGTTGGAGCAGAACGATGCCAATGGGTCGCTGGTGACCCTCTGTGCGGTCAAGGTCTTGTTCATGACCTTCCTGCGGGTGGGATCCCTGGTGCCGATGCGCTGGGAGGAACTGGATTACCAGGAGGACCTTTGGACCATTCCTGCTGAGCGCATGAAGAGCGGCAGGGACCACGTGGTCCCGTTGACCGATCCGCTCAAAGAGGTGATCGAGACGCTCAGGCGGGTCAATGGAGGCGGTGAATATGCCTTCTCCTCGCCAAGGAGCAGGGGAAGCGGTCACATGAACCCTTACTCGATCAACCAGCACTTCATTCGGATGGGATACAAGTCAGTGCTTAGAGCGCATGGCATCCGATCCATACCCCTGACGGCAGGTCAAGAGGTTCTTGGGTTCCCCGCTGAGGTCATCCAGCGTCAGATGGCGCATGTCATTGGTGACAAGGTGCGGCAGGCATACGACAGATCTGAATTCCTGGAAGAGCGCAGGAAGTTCATGGTGTCCTGGTGCGATGCCCTGCTCGCTCAAGGTCTGAAGGTCTGAGGATGCCTGGGTCTTCTTGGGACGACCCTTGTGCCAATTTTTCTAGGTTTTACGTGGGTCTCCAAGACCCCTTGAGACCAACTGCACCCCAATGGATCTAAGAGGTTCTTTGATGCTGCTTGGCGGGGCAGATATAAGTGTCACAGGTCGCTTTGGGGACGCCCAGGCAGACCCTATACTACTTACATCGAAACGGGGTGAATCGAACAACCCCCTCTGCGAGACAAACCAAATAAACCTTGCCTGTAAGGCGCACTAAAGATCAGACATTCCCACCCTGATCGCACTGACTAACAAGTCAAAAAGCAAAACAGACCAATCTCAAGTTGTTTGCTTTTTGAATTCATGATGCTTCATCGCTGCGACTTTGTTCGCTTGCCGCAAGTCAAAGAGATGACTTGCTTATCAAAGTCTTCCATCTATCGCCTTATGGCAGATGGTGACTTCCCCTCTCAGATTCCTCTGGGTGCCCGTTCTGTGGTCTGGGTCCGTGCCGAGATCGAAGACTGGTGCTCTCAAAAAATTATTTGCAATCGTTCCTAACTGATTAGATGCCATACCCCGACAAAGACTAGTCGTAACCATCACACATTAATTAACCAATTTCATGACCATGAGTGCTGCCATCGAAAATCAAACTCACACTATCCGCGTATGCCTGCACAGGTATCTTAATAATCAATATGAATATAAGTTCGATTGCAAACCTACTCTTCGCGAGTTACTTGATCATCTCGCCGAAGAAGTAGAGGAGGAGATTGAAGAACGCCTGGGTATCTCCATTTCTCTTTGTGGAGAAGGGGTTCTTGAGTACCGATATCTGTCTTTCGATATTAAGATTGACGGCGAGCGGGTCATTGAGGTCGACAAATACTTTGAAATCGACAAATGCTGGTATACGTGAATTACGGAGTTCCCCAGCGGGATACTTGCTTCCATAAGTTGATCCGATTTGTCTGGGTGCGCTGCCTTGTGAACACTTCCATCTGTTTTTAGCACACTAAAATGCCCTTGATTTCACTTCAGTTCAATGCCCCTATCAATGTAGAGATAGAGGTTCCAGAAGATTTCGACCATAAGTTGCTATTGGATAACTTGTGGAATGACTTTAAGAATCCCGACTCTCGTAATTCCTGGTCTGCCTCTCCTGGCGACATCAAAGAAGTTATACGTGAAGCGTGGATCTGCGAGGATGATTTAAATGTCATCGCCGAACGTTGTTTTGCCGTCCTTGAATAGTAGGGAGTGTGGAAGTGTTTTGTCTGTATATTCGATTGAAACCGATGAATTGTCGTCAATTCACTCGCCTCTAAAATTACAACCTCAATTGTCTTGTCTATTATTTCCGCTCTTGGGAAGCGGGGTATTTCGTTGAATCGGATTGCTGCTTTCCCTGGGGGAGATGATCAGTTGCCTTCTAATCTCTCGTGCGAGTTGCTTTTGATCTGCTCAGTCGGCACAGAGCGGTTCGTTGCGTGTGGGTGGTTTGGGAGTGCTGCCACAGCGTTCCATGTTGGTCTTCCTGCGCTGCTCGTAGTCCGCTCTGTATTTCTCTGCTCTCGCTTTGACCGCTTGATCGCTGAGTTCCTTCCATCGCTTGGGGTAAGGGCAATACCAACCCTTGCCCACACACTCTGCTTCAAAACGCTTCCAGGCATACTCATCTGCTGCTGGTGACCCTTCACCACCCAGAAAGGCATAGACCCTGGGATGCTTTGTGTCGCAAGCAGCGCAGAAGAAACCGAGACCATCACCTTGCTGACCCAATCGCTTCTGATGCCGATAGACGACCGCTGTGAGGTTGTGGGAGGTCTTCTCTCGTTTCTTTGATGTTTCCTGGCAGTAGGGGCAATAGCAGCGGTAAAGGATGCCTGGACGGTTTCCTGGTTCGACTTCTGGCGCAAACGCAGACCAGATCTCTAGATCAAGTTTTTCAATTAGTTTTCTTTTGTTGTAGTCGGATAGAAGTTTCATTGTATTGATTTTCTTTCTTCTATTGTATCACATACTTGCCTGGTAATCAATCTTTTTGGGTATCAAATAGGGATGACTTTATTTGTCTCAATTTGCTGACAATGTTTCTTTATTGGATCTTTTTTGTATAAATAGACATTGGCAGGGTTCAGATAATCCTTGAGTTTTTTAGGTTCCTTTGAATATTTATAGGCAACTTGAGGGTTCCGCATAGGATTTTTATTTCTATATAAATAGTTCCAGAGATGCCCTCTTAGGCGTCAAGTCATTGAATAACCAGAGATGTCCATATGAACAGATCCACAGTCAAAGTCCCATGTAAGGCATTCAACAACAGAATGTCCTCTCTCCCAATGAAAACCCATATCTCATACAAAGAGAATGAAAGAAATCTCCTCTTGATGGAAGAAGAGTTGATGGATCACTACAGCATGAACAGAAGTGATCTACACAAGCATTTCATCAGAACACATTACCAGATGCTGGTAGCACCAACAACAGCGGTCTGGAGGTAATCATGAATTCATCAATACGAGAAGTGAATGCGTTGATGATCAATCACCTAATAGAAGAAAGACAGAGAATTGAAGACGTATCTGATCTGCGTATTGATCGTGATTTGAAATTGACCTATGACTACATCACAGAGGAGATTGCGAGATTGAACTTGGAGTTATTCCAGGCAAGGTATCAGCAATACGAAAGCAACCTGAATAAGGTTCTCAAGATCGAGAAAGGAGAAGACTGATGTTGTTTCGTGATTTCGTTGAACTGCTCTACAAGGCATATTTGGAGGACAGAGGAATCCTCAAGACCCTCAGAGACAAACTGAAGGATGGTTCCTATCTCCAGGACCTGGAGGATGACCCAGAACTCCAGGACTGGCAGGAGATCAACCCAAGGGCGATAGATCCACGTAGGCAGTCAAGATCAAGGTATTACCCCAACACCTACAACCCACAGGAAGGTGTCAGGGTCTTTGAGAGCATTCAGTCCAAGAACCCCAAGGCACTCAAGAAGATCAAGGAAATCGTCAAAAAGAGGAATTCTAGAAATGCTGAAGATAGATGATAGGCAGTTAGAAAAACAAATTGCAGAAATAATCAAAAAGTCTGCCTTCAAGGAACCAGAGGACTACATCGCAGCACGAGTGGCGGCAGACCTCAAGTTGCTAAAGCAAAACAAGAAGTTACCCATATGATCACTTTCTCAGAATTACGTGAAATCTTTGAAACCTATAACCCAGCAGCGCAGTTCGTGATCTTCAACACCAAGACCAGAGCAGTCTTGGGTCAGGCAGTTGGATACGAGGCAGCGAAGGACAGAGCAAGGCAGGTCAGACAGCAGCAGCACCTCAAGTTTGATGATGTCTCGTTCATGACCTCCAGGCGCTTCTACGGCGCTACTACGGGGCAGCAAGGGGCATCTGGTACCTCGGCAGCACCAGCACCCAGGAAAATCCCCTTTGGCGTCAGCAGGGACGGCAGAACCTTCACCAACGTCCATGGGCAGCGATACCCCGTTGAGTATTCCAGGAACTACAACCCCTCAAAGCGAGGAAGGTTCCGTGGTTATACCGATGCTCAAGGTAATTACCATGATATAGACTAGATAGTGTGCCCAGCAAAAAGGACACAACTATCCGAATATAGTTACAGCAATGAAGTGCCGATCATTCCTGCTTGGAATCTCTTTGAGTGCTGGTATTTTTGCATTCCAATCGATTCCTTCAAGAGCATCTACTTCCCAGTTCTATTTTTCCCTCAATTGTCTTTCTCAGATAGAAGATAAAGACTCATGCAATGCTACGTTTCTAAACAAAAGCATTAACGTACGATTTACCAATGGTCGAACCACCAGGGTCAGGTATGACGCAATCAAGTCTTGGTCTTTCATTGAGAAGAGAAGTTCCAGACTCAATGAGGAAATGGTTATAGGATTTGGACCTGCTGGACTTGTCATAGGCACCCTTTTTAGGCGCGCCCAGCACCAATTCATATTTGCAATTAATTATGATTCTGGTTTTGGTGATAACGAAGTGCTGCTTCTAAACTTTGCTGATAAGAAATATATAGAACCAGTCATGGCGCAACTTCGTGAGCATGCATCGAATGCTGAGATAAAGAATGTTATTAATTGACTTTAGATACAATAAAATCTATTGCCTTATCTACTGCGTCGCTTATTGCCGATCTTTCTTCGGCATCTTCTTTAGTTGTTTCGTTTGCTTCGTTGCCACCACCAAATATTCCTCCACTTTGACGCCTTGTCCTTACTGAACCCTCAAATGTCTTCGTTCCAATTATGTCTTGCTCTTGGATGCTGATTATGTCTAGTTTTAAGGATGCTGTGATTGACTTATCTACAGTTTTCTTCTTTCCGCATCCCATAAATAATGCACATGTGAAGGGATTTATGCTCGACTTCTGCTTCACCTCATAAGATGTATTGATCAACGATGCTCTGAGAATGTATTGCGCGCCAAGACTTTTGCCTATTTTCAGTAATTCGGGTACAAATAAGTCATTGGTCAGATCCACTCTATTTGCGCCGGTTTGTGCGCTTGCCTCGTTTAGCGCGTTATTAATTTTGAACCAAGATATTGTTGTAGCACCTGCTTCCCTAATTGATTGATTCAATGCCTCGGTTGCGAACTCATTGACGTACATCTTTTGCAAATTAATATCCCCCATCTGCCTTTCTGTGTTGCCAGACTTGACGGATACTGGCATCACTATAAATTTCTTGCTAGTTGCAAACCGTACATTTCTAAGGGTTTCTGCTTGATTGTTTTGAGCGATCAAATAACCTTTGATGCGGAAATCGGAGGTGTTGGGCGCCGAATATACGGTTGCGTTGGTTGAAAAAATTACACTTGCGATTGCAAGTCCGTATGTGGCGTGTCGCATGTCTGATCAAACGATATGTAAGATTATATCATGTGAGGGTAACTCCAAGTGTGTTTAAAGCGACTAGGTCTTCGTCCGAAGCGACTGTCTGGTTGAATATTGACTAGTTGAGACGCTGTAGGGTGACATCTTTCTTTTATTGATATTGAACTCTATTACAGTGTCTTCTGCTGCCACTTGAGACTCCACTAGTAGAACAATCTTGCGTAAAGGATATTTTGGTTGCATTGCCTTAGAACCAGACCTGATGGGTCCCCTTTGCGGTCAGCAGGGATGGTAGAACCTTCACCAACATGTATGGGCAGCGAAGTCCTGTGCACTATTCAAGGACTTACAACCCATCAAAGAGAGGTAGGTTTCGTGGTTATACCGATGCTCAGGGAAATTACCACGATATTGACTGAGTGCTGGTGCCAGTAAGTGTTAGTCAGGTCTCCAGCGGTCTTCTAAGGAATTATTGCTGATAAGTATTACGCTAAAAGACCAGTAAGTATCATACCAACGTCTACAAACCATTCCAGTGCAGTGTGTCTAGTCTGCGACAAGATTGGGAATGCCAAAAGCAAGTGCCCATCTGGGGCGCCTATCTGAACTCCTTGTGGCACCTGGAGTCTCAACTAATTTGCCCAAAAGGGGTTGACAGAGCGGGTCCCTTGCTCTATAATTACCTCACAAGCGAGATCCGCCCCAGCGACCTAGATCAAGGGGGTATGCGATCTGTTGTCCGGCGAAAAACCGCTAGAAATACCTACACCCCGCTCAGGTATAGAGCATTCACTTACGTTCTTCTTATTATGACTATCAACTGCCCGAAGGCGCAGCAGTTCTATGCTGACAAATGCGCCCCTCTTCTGGATAAGTATCGCAACGATGATCGGTTCATTGTTACCTCTTCTGATGGCGTCAAATTGTTTGATGTCCAACTTGCTCTTTTGACAGAGCATGATGTCTTCTCGCCTGTTGTCACATGTGATAACAAAGTGATTGGATTTGCGGTTGAGGATCACCCCGAATATCTCTTCGCTGACACTCAGGGTGCTGGTAGCGAAGACAGTAACGCTTTAGATATCTTTCTATATACCATGAAGCGTTTTGTTGAGGATAAGCAGAAAACCTCTGTTTTTACCTACTCGGGTTTCAGGAAATTATTCATCAACGATGGCAACGTTGTTGTCGACGAGTAACTGAATAAAGAAGTCAAAGGATTTCTCTCGGAAGTGGTCAATACTCTTCGTCCCTACACCATTGATGGTGAGGTGACTGTTCTCAACAACGGTCACCTCAAGATCAAAGGTAGGTATCCGTCTGGCACTCGCTCATTTGTCATGGGCACCACGCCCAGTGACTACAAATGGAAACTACGCACTAGGACGCTATTGAAGAGGTTTATCTACACAGACATCCTTGGCAGTTCATCTGCCTAACCGATCAAATCCAACAAGTGCCCATCGCCATCCACCAGGCGATGGCGCTTCCCAGTCGATTCAGCACGACGTTGAGCAACACGAAAGGCATCTGCCTCGTTCTGCTTGCTCTGGTACTGATGCCAGTTGCCGTGTTGGTCTTGCCATTCAATCTGGATGGTCATTTCAGTGACTCACACGCCTCCCCGTCGCCATCACGGTCAAGGTAGGTGTGCCCTTGCTTGAGTAGGTCCTGTGCCTTGCCCCAAGACCCGATCTCCCTACAGCGGTATTTGCTGCTGCCTGATCCAGTGCTGGATCCCCCACCCCCTGACGACGAGGAGGTATTGGAACCTCTTCTGCCACGCCTGTAGTCCCATGGGCGTTGGATACCCCCAGGTACCGACCAAATGCCTGCTCCCTTCAGACGGGCATCGTTCTCCAATCGGGAATAGGTCTGGCGGTCACACCCACTGATGTACTGCCAGTAGACGAAGGCATCCCCAGAACGCACTAGTGTCTGGTTGATGTTGCTGCCACCCTTGAGCACTTCGGCAACGCTTCGCCCGTAGCGGTCCACTGTCTTGGTCTTGAGGGCGACCTCTGATCCAATGGGCAGCAGACCCTGCAGTGCTCGTCTGGCATCCATCCCGTATGGGGACTGGGATGTCTCAGGGGCATCAATGCAGGCAAGGCGGACCTTGATCCGTTGACTCCCTTCCCGCACGGTGATGGTGTCACCGTCACCAATTGACAGAACTGATGTGGACTGCGCGGGCGCAGTAACAAGTCCGCCTATAATAAAGCATAGAATGGATAAAGAATAGTTTTTAACGCAGAATTTCATTTTATATCTGAAATCTATCCGAAAGATAACCTTTGGCAAAAGCATGTGCAATCTTAATTGCGTTTTCGTTGAATATTGTTTCTATCCTGGTCGTTAGCAATGTCTTGCAGAGCAGTTTGGCGCGTAATTCTCCGTATGATCTTTCCTCCAGATCGATCCTCGATAGTATGCGACAGCATTCGTTTAGAAGAGGGAGCAGATAGTCTTGTTCCGCTACTTGATCTTTTAGAGAGTTAAGCATTCTTTTTGTAGCATCATTCTCTTCTTCAGCGGTGGATTCAATATACATATTTCTAATTGAGCGTCCCATTAGATAAAAGTCATCTACCTCTACTCGACATTCTCTAGCGTTGAATACTGCTGATTCTTGTCCGTTACTTTCGTCCGTAGACACGCTGCCATTATTGCTTGAATCAGGTGCTATTGCAGGACTGACTCGCATTACTGCATAGACATCTTCAATCGCAATATCCACTGGTTGCACAACATTGATATTGCTTGGCATGGTTTTGATTACACGTGTTGCGACATTCCTAATTGTGCGCTCGTAAAGATTTCGAACCGTTCTGCCATTTCCGAATTTTACATCCCGCAACTGATTCATGGTCTCAAAGATACTTCCAAGATGTTGTTTCCCGTCCAGACTCATCTCATGACCTCCCGCTTTAAGCAGTAATTCAAATATCTCTTGCAATTCTTTGGCATTGTAGTCTTCAAAGTGAATATACTTTGTGAATCTTGACTGCAGTCCTGGATTTGAGTTGATGAAGCGATCCATTTCCACTGGATAACCAGCGACGATGACTATCAGGTCATCTCTGTGATCCTCCATTCTCTTCAGGAGTGTATCTATCGCATCTTGCCCAAACTGATCGCGATCTTCACTAGAAAGAGCATACGCTTCGTCAATAAAGAGTATTCCCCCTAGGGCATTTGTAACTACTTCATCAGTCTTGATGGCAGTCTGCCCCAGATAACCAGCAACCAATCCTGCTCTGTCTGTCTCGACCATATGTCCTTTTGAAAGCACTCCTAGGTGTTTGTATATTTCCCCTAGGATCCGAGCAATCGTGGTCTTTCCTGTTCCTGGATTCCCTGTGAATACCATATGCCGAGACATAGTTACTTTATTACCACCTCTTGCTGCTAGAAGTTTCTGGTACTTAATTTCGTTGACAGTCTGTTGAACCTCGTCCTTTACAGACGCAAGTCCAATAAGTTCATTTACTTTCTGCAGTGCTTCCTCAAGAGACCCACTAATTCCTTGCAAATCTTTGGGGGGTCTATCTGCGGGCGGTCGATCAGCAGTCCCCTCACGTCTTTCACCACTTTCTCCCTCTGGCGGATAGACAAGTGGTGGAGGAAGGGTTGGTGCAGATGGTCGCGGAGTAAGCACTATTGCATCAGGATTTATGGGTAGACCATTCTTACTTTCGTAAATCAGAGCATTTATGTAGTCAAGATAATCGTTTTTATGCGGAATCCTCCTGCGATCTTGGTAAACAATCAATTCGGCATATGACCTAATACATTTAGCAAGATCTTCACCTGCGATCTTTGCTTCTGGATCCGAAGAACCTACCAAGAGACTTAGATATCTGAATATTGGTGTTAGCAAATAACTCGCCGACTGGTACTGTGTTATTAGGGACTCGACAGCACGTTGCCCATCTTGTGATTTTCCTATTGGGTTTTCTCGACTTATGCCACCGAGCGCAACTGCTATGCCACATATGATCTCTGCCAATACTCTGTCAGCATTATTTCCAGTAAAACGTAGATACGTAATGCCTATATTTGACAACGCCTCTTGTGGACTAATCTCTTCACACTGGATTGATGAATCATCTGCCGTGTTGTTTTCACCTGTATATCGGGAAACCAAGTCAAAATGACATTTTTGCTGATCAATGAAGTTTTCTACTAGGCGACTGCTCATATCAGCGCGAAGAACTTGTCGGCATAATCAACCAATTCAGAAAATACTACATCTTTGCCTGTCTTATATCTCTTGAGATAGTCATAGTAATGTACATCCCACCCAGCGCGTCTAAAGGTTAATAGTCGCTCTGTCTGCCTGTCATTGTCCTCATTGTTTAGCACAGCAGCGTTCTTCCCGTCTATTTCCAATAACAATGCCCGATCATCGTTTTCAGAATAGAGCACAAAGTCTGCTACGAGTCCGCAGGTCTTTACTTTCGTGAATACATGAAGACCTCTTTGACTATGCCGACTGCGATAGTCCATTAGTTGGTCGAACAACTCTTTCTCAATAGGAGATCTTAGTTGTGAACTATCCGCTTTCCATCCACGCGGCAGTCTTGATCCAGGAAAACTACTCTGTTCTGGTGCCTCCATTGACTTAATCATTCGCTGCATCCTTTCCATATTATTTGGCATCTTCCCGTGAACAAAGAAGGTAAATAGTCGCGCTCTGCTTGTCGCCACATTGAACCTTGTTGATTCTTCCATAAACCCTACTGACCTGCTGCAAGTCTCGTCCACAGATGGGGTAAAGATTATGACATCACGCTCATTGCCTTGGAACTTTTCTGGTGTTCCGATCATTAAATCTATCTTCCTCATATCTTCAACACTGAACGTACGCAAGCACTCTTCATCAAGTGCTGCTATCTGATCACTTATGAATGAAACAACACCAACGCTAGGAATGCCAGAGATCTCTTCAATCTCCCGCAACTCTTTTAAATCGCCGTCTCTCTTGCCTGCAAGAATGCTACCAATTAGTTCGACAACCTTCCTTATCTCCTCGGGATTTGACTTATTGCTGCCCCCTTTCCGCGAACCGTTTACCTCAATGTCCTTAAAAGCAGTCAACTTCTGACGACCTGGAGTAGAAGTCATGATCCTCAGACCCTCTTCCTTAGGGTTGTCTCGATAGAACTCGATGCTCGTGAACTCTGCAAGCATAGGGAGTGACCTGAAGTGCTCCCGTAGCGTGTTGCTGTTGCTTTCAGTAAGCAGAGCGTTCGCTTCGTTTCTCGCTAAGTCGAGTATTGATGAATCCGTCACCAATAGATTTCTTTGCTTTGCCTCATCTACATTGAGCGTCCTACCTGGCATGTCTTCAAAGTGCCTTTGCCACATCAGGCGTTCAAAGAACTTATTCAGGAAGATCAACCCCCCTGCTTCAATACCTAACTGTTTATGGTCACCCACAATGCATATCTTTCTCGCGCGATAGAGTATCGGAACGATTTCCGCCAAGTTAACCTGCGATGCTTCATCAATAATGACCAAGTCGAAGATCTCTTCCTCAAAGGGTAGATAGGGGTGAAGTGCTTTGATTTCACCTAGTACGATCGGAAAGACTTCAAACAGTTTCTTGAAATCGATTTTTTTGTTGGCGGACTCAACCCTTGATTTTGTCTTCCATCGAAGTCTCGCGGTAAATGCTCTAAGGCATTCTGGATAACCCTTCAGGGTCATCAAGGCAGACACTCTTGTCCTATTTTCGCATGAGAGTTTCTTTGCCAGCAGATTTTCACCATTAGAATCCCATTCGTACAGTCTCTGCAATGCCACAACTTGAGAGTTCCTTAGGTATCTCACCTGCTCAGGGTCTATCCTCTCCTTGATTCGCCATGCAGCACCCTTATCTTCTGCAAGGGTAATCATTTCCTCCAGGTAGTCTTCGCGATATTTTCTATAATCTTCTACTGATGCCCCCATCCTATTCATTAACGCAAGTACATTTACCTTCAGGCGCAGTGCTTGCGATAAATCGACACTGCCCCCATTTACCCTTGCTTCATCTCTTATACTCCTACAGGTTTTCAAAATCTCTTTGAGGTTTGATTCTGATTCAGCACCTTTTGTTGCTCTTACGGCACTGAAATCTCCTGCCGTATCTGGATAAATCTGTGTGATTCGCTCTAATGCTTCTAGGTATGCCTCGTTGTTCCTGTAGTGCTCATTTAATAACTTGTAGATCTCGGTAATTTGTTCTTTTGCTCTTTCAAGTCTCTCAAGTGTTGCCCTCGCTGAGGTAAGTAAATTTCTTTGCTCTGCATCATAGTCTTCTGCCCGCGCACGTTCCAGTATGTCCGCGATGCCAAGTTTTGTCTGATCTTTTCTTGCTTTATCGTCTGAAAAAAAGAGGCATGAATCATCGCCTAGTACCTTTTTAATCTTGTTGAAGACTATCTCGACAGCAGGTAGTTTTTGCGATGTAACCAGGACCTTCTGACCAAGACTGCTGGCAATTAGTGAGAGTGCAGAGATAGTGAATGACTTTCCAGTTCCAGGTGGACCCTGAATGTATGACACATCGTTTGTTAAAGCATTTACAACTGCTCGCTTCTGCTCAAGCGACAGTTGATACGGGATTTCCTTTAATTGCTGATAAATCTCATCTACTTGCACCTTCTCATGTCTGCTTTCAAACTCTTGTCCGCTAAAGACTGAGTTGATTATCCTAAAAAGAGTATTCATTATCAGTTCTCCGCACTGCTAAGTTTCTTGGCAATATCTTGAAGAGCGGTATATGTATTAAGACCTGAGGGCACAGGTGCCGTAAACACCCAGTCTCCATCCACGACGTTAACGCCCTCTTCTTTTGCGTCGCTTAGTCCCATTGCGATCTTTACTGCAACTATTGGTGAAGGGCAATCGCCAAATTCCACATTCAATACTGAACTCAGGAACTTCTTGTAGTCCTGTGCCACCTTGTTCACTTCTGTCAGGTCTTCAGTTTGGAGTACTTCTAGGCGTTCCTCCAGACCTCTGATGACCTCTGCGGGTGGTATACCAGACACCTCCAGATTTATTGTTCCTTCTGCTTTGTCATCATCTAATCCACTGAGCAACTCAGTTGCCAGATCGTAATTCAGCAACCACTCTTCTATCTCGCTTTCACCGCTCTCCTCGAATTGCACTTGCCCATACACCAGCGGCGCAGCAATTACTGACGTCTTCCCGCGTTGGGTTGCTTTCCCTGAGACAACCCCAGCGATAATTCCAGCAGCACAGAAAATGCCATTCCCGATATCACCTTGCTTCTCCGCTAGTTTCGCCCCTTCTCTCCCCTTCGACATTAAATCCTGCAGGGTCCATTCAGTCATTCTGCTAAACCGAGTATCGTCTTTCTTCCTAGAGTTCAAAACAAGGATCCTTGTGTAATCACCCGCCGATGACTTGGCGCTACCAAAGATGACTTTCCTGCTCATGTCCCTTAGGTATAGCAGGTACCTTTTCCCTAATTCTTCCTGGTAGTTTTCCACTATCCTTAAATTGAGACCGCGTTCTTGAGGGTTGAATTTATCTCTCCAAGGTTATTGGAATTCACCTGAATGCTCTCTGCAAGTTCCTTGTTCGTCGTCTCAATGCGCCCCGCAAGAGTAGTCATCGTTTCTTCTGTCTTTTTCGATGCCGTTGTCAATGCTGCAACGACGTTCGTCAATGCCTGTTGATTGGTCGTGCTTGATGTCGTGAGAGCATCGCTGATTCCTGTAAATGTTTCGACAGACTGTTTTTGATCCTCAGTTATTTTGTTTAGATTTATTGCTACTGATTCAATCGTTGCCTGGGTATCGCGTACTGCCTTTTCTACCGCCTGCAACATCTCCTTGTTCTTTTTTGATTCCAGGAACAGCACTACCGTAAGAACCGCTGTCACAACTGGGTTCGCTAGAAGCAGGACACTGGTCATTGGGTTCATGGCGCGACCTTTTCTTTGATCCTAGTTCTACTCACCTCACCCCCACAACTCCAACCCAAGACCCGCCAACGCTGCTGCCCTCCTCAAGCATGAGGAAGCAGCAACTTCAGCGGCAGGCGCGTTGGACGCTGATTCCAATGGTTCAGATGCCACTGCCGAGTAGTGGAGCAGGTCACCATCAGCGGTGGGGATTGTCAGACGCCCAGTGACCACGACAGCACCGCCAACCTCCTGAACCGACTGAACTTCCCAGCACCAACCAGGAGCACGGTGGTGAAGGTGACGGGCAATGGTGCTCCAAGGGCAATAGGTCAGGGTTGCTGTGCCCTGCTTTCTGGTCTTGAGGTGCCGTGGATCAATCGGTCGTGAGAGATCCGCCAAGGTGTCGGCAGTAGGGCGAAGAGAAAACTTGGTGCTTGGCGCTTTACAAGGAGCAGCAGTCACTAGAGATCTTGCGTCTGATGCTCAAAGCGTAGCACGGAAGAGAGCGCCTAGAGCAAGATTTTGACATCTCGCCGCTCTCTCTTTAGCGCCCGATACAAGATGCCTGTAGGTAGGCACTGGTCTGCTGGATAGCACCACCTCTTCGCTTCGCCTCCTGCTGGATCGCCTTGATGGCATCACGGGTCTGCTGGTCGTAGACCCAAGAGGTGCGATGGCATTGCTTGAGGATCCACCCTCCCCCGAACTGAACCCCAAAGCGCAGTTCAGCATCTGAGTAGGTGCCTACCAGTTCGGCATCGATCTCCCTGCGCTCCTGCTCCAGGCGCTTGAGCATTTCAGCAATCTCCAACCGCCTCAGCAGCAGGGCATCAGTGCTCAGTTCCGCAAGATGCGGGAATCGGTCTGCCTTGATGGGGATGGATGCCAGCACTTCGGCAATGGATGCCACGGGTCTTGAATGCCTGATGCACAGACCCTAGTGCCTTGCACTAGGGGGTTGGTGTGAAAAGCATCTTGTCTTGCTGCAGGTGCGCTAGGTATGGTGTCTACATGGCAAAAATAGTTCGTTTGACCCTCGCCAAGGCAATCGCCAAGGCAAACCTGCGCCGTGCTGAGGCGGGCGAGAAACCGATCACCATGAACTCGTTAGCGACTCAGGCAGGGGTAGCACCAACCACCGTTGCGCGTCTCGCAAGATCCGACGACAAGGCGGCATCGGCATTGTCCTTGGATCTGGCATCCAAGATTGTGACAGTGCTGGATTGCGGGATCGAGGATTTGTTGGAGGTTGTAGACAACAAGGATTAGACCTATTCTTTTTCTAGTTACGTTCTAGGCACTAGTACTTCATGGGGTGGTCTTTTCGTCGTCGCATCAAGGTCATTCCTGGCGTGTATTTAAATGTGAGCAAGCGCGGTGTCAGTACGACAGTTGGTGTTCGTGGAGCATCACTCACTTTTCGTGGTGATGGAACTTACGCCAATGTTGGCATCCCAGGTACAGGTCTTTCCAGTCGTCAAAAGATCTCGGGAAGAACGTCTGCTTCTTCACCTTCAAGTCGTTCCTTGTCTCCGCGCCCTCAGAGGTCTGTTCCTCTTATTCCTGAGGATATTGAGCATAATGCTGACTACCATTTCGTAAGTGCTGACCCACTAGAGATTGCTTCACCCGATCTGCAGGTACTCCAATTTGCCGTCATCGAGGCAAATAGGCAGAAATATGACCTCAAAGAAGATTTGAAACTGCTTTACGATTCCGTCAATAAAACGCGCTTGTTCATTAATCTCTCCAAGTTTTCCCTCCTCTACTTCCTATTGCCCCCGTTACGTAAGTATTTGGATCTTCTTCTTTCAAAGAAGGAGTCAGCGGTAGAGGAGGTTAAGTCATCTATTGCTTCCTCTTCAGTTCCACTTGGAATTGATATGGATGATGACATTGCTGACACCTACGAACAACTTCTTTCTGCTTTTGAAGACCTGACATCGTCTCAATACATTTGGGACATCACCTCGGCATCCGATGTCGACAAGATTAAGTTGAGGTCGGTGGCGGCATCGGCGATTGCACGCACTCGCACTCGCTTTTCATTTTCTCATGTTCCAGGTATTGACTCGGACTCGCCAGCATTCCATCTAATCAATTCGAATGGTGCCGATATCTATATCTACCCTGGTTTCTTCGTTATGTATGAGAATCCAGAGCGCCTCGGCATTGTCGAACTTGCGAAACTTTGTGTGCTCTTTGAGCGCACTGGATTCTTGGAGCAAGAAAACATGCCACAGGACAGCAAAAAAATCTCTGAGGTTTGGGAGCGCGCCAACAAGGACGGTTCTCGCGACAAGCGTTTTTCCGATAACAGACTTCTCCCTGTTATGGAATATGGAGAGATTACATTCAAATCAAAAACTGGAATCTATGAAAAATATATGATCAGTAACTGTCAAGGTGCAGATGATTTTGTGAATGCGCTAAACCGTTTTATTTCTCTGTTGCCCGTTTGACTCTTTCGCCATGTTATTGGTTGCCTTTGTTTTGCGCTTCTGAATTCTCTTCCTTGCTTCTTGATATTGATTCGCTAAATCCAGATGCCAGGATACCAGTTGGTATTGCCACGACTGCGATACCTAATATCGCCGTGATACCTGCTACGACTTTGCCAGGTGGTGTTATGGGAATTGCATCTCCATATCCAACTGTTGATATTGTTGATACCGACCACCATAGGCATCTGGGTATCGAACCAAAGAACTTTGGTTGTGCATTCCCTTCAACTAGGTACATGATTGTGCTGCTGCTAAGAAGCAGTATTCCTGCGTATACGATTGCAATTTGCAACTCCTGCCATCTTGACGAGATTGCATAGTTGAAATGCCTGATGCTCGTTTTGAATTTTGAAGATCTTCCAGCGCGTGCAATCCTTAGCAACCTTGCTATCCTTAGCAGGTAAAACTCGCTTCCGATTACTCCTACGACTATTGGTAGTAGTGCGAGCAGGTCTAATACGGCAATCGGTGTCAAAGCATATTGAAGTGCGCCTTTGACTCCCCGTGAATAACCTTTCTGCATTGGGGCAACCCAAAGTCGTATTGCGTACTCGCCTAGGAAAGCAACTCCTATTGCTAGATCCAGACTTCTCAGTGCTTGCGATAGATGGTGCTCGTATTCCTGCTCGGTCAATGCGACGGCGAGAACTGCTGATATTCCGATCAGCACAGCAACTATTTTCCCGAAGACTGACTTTCCGTGCGCCTCCTCCTCAAGTTGTTTAGCAAGCAGCAATCTAAATTTTTTCACGCTTCTTGCTTGGTTGGGAACGCGAATCACGCTTGCTTATTTTGTTTTGCATTTTCATTTCGCATGTGCTATCCATATTTAGTGGCAGTGGTATGTTCCTGCTTTTCTGTTTTTGTGGCATCCAGAACTATTTGTCCTGCCTGAATGCGCTTCCACTTCTCCAGCGCTAAAGAGTGGAGCAATGCATCCAATAGCAATAAGCAGAGAGAGAATGCTTCTCATAGTCCTCTCGTTTTTTTCATCTTACAATTTTACGCCTGACTTGAGCGGGAACAGGTCCCTGAGTGGGCACGGGCGTTAGACGCTGACCTCCATTTTCGCCGCTGGTACTGCGTTTTGCCCGTTATGCGTTTACCGCATTGACCAAACGCCTCCAGGGTCGGAACCCTTTAGGCAGTTGCGTCTGACCGATGCCTCGTTTGACCACTGCCACCATCTCGCTGGAACTGCTCCAGGATTGCCTTGGAACCCTGGAGCAACTGACCACGGGGATTACCAACCTCGGCGTGGAGGCGTCCTCCAACCCACTCCAAGCACCTCGGGTCAGGGTCCTGCTGGAGGACCTGCTGACTTCGCTCCAGAACTGCGAGAACGACCTTGGCACCTACGAGGGTGGTCTCTTTGACCTGTGATGCGTTGTGCTTCAAAGCGCAGCACAGTGCTCCGTCAGGTCCGCTTCGCCCAGATCCGCTCCAGTGACCGTCTGAACTCGCCCTCGCTCAACGGTCTTGCCAGGTCTCGCTTTCGCAGAGTGCTGCTGATCCACCAGACCTGGAGACCGCCAAAGGCAAGGGCAAACAGACCCAGTTGGAGGTATCCCCAATTCAGATGGTCCATCACGCCGCCTTCTGTGCCTTCAGGCATCGCTTGGACTGCTGGTGCTGCCTCAGGGTCCATTGGTTGCCCCTGATGACTGCTCCACAGTGCTCACAGGTGGTCGTGGGGTCTTCCCTGACCCAGTTGGCGGGTCGTTCTCCCACCAGTTACCTGCGACTCGGATCTATGACCCTTCCTTGCTGGTAACGGGTGAGTGCAGGGGCAGTCGTGACAAACCCAGTTTCCAGGCAGCGGAATAGCAGGGACTGCCCACGGAGGTTCTGCGTCTTGAAGTTCGCGGCGCTAGTGTCCCTGGACATGAGATCCAAGATCGTGACCTTGGGGATTGTGGCATTGTGAACTCGTTAGAGGTGGTTACACCAACACAAATTGCCAATCTCCTATGCCAGTGCTGATCAGCACATGGTTCAGACTCGTTCAACTTCTTCAATTTTGATATGAGTAGTGACTGCTGCCAGAACAAAGGTTGCGAGTTAGACCAACTTCAAAAGCAACACTCAAAAGTGCTATGGGTTGTGCTTTTAATCAATGCGATCATGTTCGTTGTTGAACTTGTCTCGGGTCTTCGTGCCCAGTCGCTCTCTCTGACGGGCGACTCCCTTGACATGCTCGGTGATGCTCTTGTGTATGCGGGAAGTCTCTATGTGATTTATAAGTCATCACGCGCTCAAGCAAGGGTGGCGCTTCTCAAGGGAGTAATCATGCTTGCGTCGGCATTGACTGTGCTGATTAGGGGTCTCTATCAACTAAGCGTCTGGTCAATGCCTGCGCCTCAGACCATGACTCAAATCGGCATCTTGGCGCTTGTGGCAAACCTAGTTTGCTTGATGCTATTGACAAGTCACAAAGAAGACAATCTCAACATGTCATCAGTTTGGTTGTGCTCGCGAAATGACATTATTGCCAATAGTTCTGTGCTTGTAGCGGCATTGATGATCACAGTCTTCAAGTCGCCCCTGCCAGATATTCTTGTTGGACTCTTTTTGACCGCTGTTTTCACGAAGTCGTCCATGAAGGTGATTTCAGCGTCTCGCAAACAGTTGATTGCTTAGTGGTTTGAGTTTGCGCCGTGAGTGGTTTCTGACTATCCCGAGTCCTAAAGAGGGATGAGGTGCAACAGAAACCCAAGACTCACGCCACCTGCTGATCCTTCTGCCAGATCTGCTCCAGTGATCGCCTGAACTGGTCCGTGCTCTTGTTGGTCGTGCCTCGCTGACGCCAGGCGCTGGTCAATCGCCAGAACTTGACCCCAGCAGCGACCGCAAAGACCACCCACGGCATCAGCATCCAAAGGGGGGTGGTCCATCACGCCGCCTTCTGTGCCTTCAGGCATCGCTTGGACTGCTGGTGCTGCCTGAATCCCCACTGGTTCCCCTTGACGACCATCCCGCAGTGCTCACAGACCGTTGTGGGTGCCTCTGAGGACCAGTTGGACGGTCTATCTCCCACCAGTTCTCGTCTTGAAGCATCAATGCCCCTTCCTCGCTGGTAGCGGGTCAGTGCTGGAGCGGTCGTCACGAACCCAGTCACCAGGCACCTGAACAGCAACGACTGCCCCCGCAGGTTCTGAGTGTTGAAGGCGGCGGGCATTGCCCTTGCTGGATCAGTCGCCGCCCATGGTGCCCGCACTCGTTGCTCTTCGTGGTCTCTAGTGGACGGGATTCCTGGGAGAATGGCATTCCTTTCCAGCGGAAGCGGCGTCCTTCGACTTGGCGCTGCCCCCATACGGACGGAACTGAAATCCTGGATTTTTGGCACTCCCTGCGTTGTTGGATGTGCTGTTGGATGAACCCTTCAAGGTGGGCGTAATCACCCAAAGCGCAAGTTACAGCAGTGCTGCTCGTCCTATATGGACGGACACCCTCTCCGTTTCAAAAAAACCCTTCAAGGAACCATCGACGTCCTGGCCAGGGCAATTGCCGGGGCTTAAAAAAATGATCGATCAGCGCTGAATGACTAGGCGCAGGGATGAACAACTCGCCAGT
>Ga0310098_1000077_pt1 | contig 23151 bp, 20 predicted proteins | sample LakMicMIDCLREDC7_FD_194453 | JGI IMG/M metagenome (GOLD analysis project Ga0310098, IMG submission 194453) | Enriched freshwater cyanobacterial communities from Lake Michigan, Michigan, United States - MI23.DCL.RED.C7 | ecosystem: Environmental > Aquatic > Freshwater > Lake | place: USA...
CAGCTCAAGCAGCTCCAGGCTGTTTGAGGGCTTGGGGAAACCCTCAAGGCATGGAGGGTATGGATGGCAACGGTGGTGAGGCCCTAAAGGAGGTGTTCAAGCAAGGAGCTCCCCAACCCGTCCCCACCTGAAGCATGCGTCGTGCGCTTTGGTTCCTGAGGGCGATTTCAGGCTCCCGCCGCCAGCCACTCCTGCCAGCGCTGGGCTTCCGCCTGCCCTGAGGCGCTGGTGCTGGCCTGGGCGCCCACCAGCCACACCGCCTGGCTGGCCCGGCTCACCGCCACGTACACCAATTGGCGCCGCAACTGCTCATCACTGGGCCAAAACACATCCCCGGCCACGAACACTTCGCCAAAGGTGCTGCCCTGGCTGCGGTGCACCGTCAACACCGCCGCCGGGCCAAGGGAGGCGAAGGCATCGCGCACCAGAAAGAATCGCCGCCACAGGCCCCGGCCGTCTTTTTTGCCGGCGTCGCGGGCCTGCTGGCGCAGCCGGGCCAACACGCCATCGAGCTGCTGGCGGGCGGCGCTTCCCACCGGTGGCAACAGGCGCAGGCTGAGCCGGGTTTCGCCCGCTTCCACCTCGGCGGTGAGGGTGTCGATCACGGTGGCGCTGAGGCCATCGCCGCTGCCGACGCCGAAATCGGCCAGGTCGCAGCGCTCCGGCGTCACATCGCGCACCACCAGCTCCCGGTTCGAGCCCAGCAGCATGTCCGGCTCCTCGGCCCCCTCCTCCCCCTGGCGACAGGCCGGTGCCATCACGGCTGAACGGCTGATCAGCACCTCGCCGGGTAACACCGGCAACTGGTCGGCCATCTCGCCATGGATGGCGCGGCGGGCCAGGGGCACCAGTTGCTCAAGGGCGCGGTTGGTGTAGCAGAGGATGCGGGCGTGGTCGGGGTTGTCCAGTTCGGCGGCCCGGCGTAGGGCCGCCTGGGCAGCCGCCAGCCAGTCTGGCCGAGCTGCCACGGCCACCAGGCCCAGGCTGCTGTGAACAGGTGCCAGCACCGGCGGTTGACGGCAGGGCAGGGCCCCTTCGCGCAGGCCCGTGGCCAGGCGCAACACCGGGCCCTGGTGGCGCACCACCTGCGAGAGGAAGGCCCGCTCGGCCCTGCCCATGGCAAACACGGGGCTTACCGGTTCCCCCACCGGCGGCAGCTGGGCTGGATCGCCCACGAACACCAGCCGGGTGCGGAAGGGGTGGGCGCAGCGCAGGCTGATCTCCAGCAGGCTGCTGTCCACCATCGAGGCTTCATCGATCAGCACCAGGCCCAGGTGTTCCAGGGCCATGGCGGTTTGCTCGGTTTCCTCGCAGCGCTCTAGATCGCGCTCGCGCCGCAGTTTGAGCCGCAGCAGCCGGTGGATCGTGGCCGGAAACCAGGTGGGTTGCAGGCCGTGGAGGGCCAGCTGCTGGCGCAACACCCCAACGGCCTTGTGGGTGGGGGCCACCACTGTCCAGCAGAGGCCGGCGGCTTCCACCTGGGCGAGCAGGTGCATGGAGAGGAAGGTTTTGCCGGTGCCGGCAAAGCCGCTCAATACAAAGGGCGTGCCATCACTGGGGCCCTGCAGCCAGGTGGCGAAGGCCGCCAGCGCCTGCTGTTGCCCCGTTGTGAGCGATGCCTCCTTCGAACCTGGGGAGGGGAGGGTCACCCGATCGGCAGCTGGCCCTGGAGTAGGCCGAGATGGTGGGCCAGCTCCAAGGGCGATCCCACCAGCACCAGGCCGGGCAGGGCCACGGCCGGTCCGATCACGCTGCCCACAAACACCTCCAGGCGGGTGTGGCCGAGGTTTTCCTTGAGCGGCTTGAGCACGGCCGGGCCTTCGCCCTTGGCGTCCCAGAGGCCATCGGGCAGGCCATTCACCCGCGCTGCGGTGATGCCGGCCGCCCGCCGCACCCCCGAGGCGTCGTAGAGCACCACAAAACACATGGTGGCCGCCAGGGCAAACAGGGGGTTGTCAAAGCCCAGCTGCCAGCCGATCCCGGCGGCGGTGCCCGTGAGCAGGGCCGAATGGCTCGAGGGCATGCCGCCGGTTTCCACCAGCACCGCCGGTCGCCAGCGCCGGTGCACCACCAGCTCGATCACCAGCTTGGAGACCTGGGCCAGGCCACAGGCCGCCAGCCCCCAGGCCAGCACGCCATTGCTGAAGAAGGCCTGCAAAAAATTCGGATCAGCGCTCAAGCCAGCCGGGTCGATCGAAGCGATCATCGGTCCCTACTGGTGATGTAGTCGGCTAGGGCCAGCAGCGGGGCGGCCTGGGCGCTCCAGGGGGCCAGGGCCGTTTTGGCTTCGCTCACGAGGGCTTCGGCCCGGCGGCGGGACTCCTCGAGGCCCAGCAATTTGGGGTAGGTGGTTTTATCGGCGGTGAGGTCCTTGCCGGCGGTTTTGCCGAGCACTTCGCTGCTGGCCGTCACATCGAGGATGTCGTCGATGATCTGGAAGGCCAGGCCGATGCCGCGGGCGTAGGTGCCGAGGGCCGCTAGCAGGTTCTCGGAGGCTCCGGCAACCAGGGCGCCGCTGAGCACGCAGGCGCGCAGTAAGGCGCCGGTTTTATGCAAATGGATGTATTCGAGGGTGTCCAGGTCCACGTCCTTGCCTTCGCATTCCAGGTCCACCACCTGGCCGCCCACCAGCCCGGGGGCTCCCGAGGCCAGGCTCAGTTCGCCCACCACCTGGAGCAGCCGCTCGGCCGGCACCCCCGGACTGCGCAGGGCCACCATTTCAAAGGCCCGCGTCAGCAGGGCATCGCCGGCCAGGATTGCGTTGGCCTCGCCAAACACCTTGTGGTTGGTGGGCCGGCCCCGGCGCAGGTCGTCGTTGTCCATGGCCGGCAGGTCGTCGTGGATCAACGACATGGTGTGGACCATCTCCAGGGCCACGGCCGTGGGCAGGGCCAGGCTGCTGTCACCGCCCGCCAGCTCGCAGGCGGCCAGGCAGAGGATCGGTCGCAGCCGTTTGCCGCCTGCCAGCAGCGAATAGCGCATGGCCTCGCGCAGGGATTCGGGCCGCTCGGGTCCGAGCGAGCCATCCAGGGCCGTTTCCACCCGCAGCCGGGCGGCCTCCAGGTAGGCGGCGAAATCGAAGGTCGTGCTCACCGCCGCGGTCATGAAAGGGTGTGGGCTCCGGTGGAGTCTCTCAGGCGGTGCCCCCCCGCTGGCCCGACTGGAGCCAGTCGTTACCGGAACAGGCCTTCAGGGCAGCAGATCCCTTAACGGGTTGGCGGCTGCCGCTCCGCCGGTGCGGCTCCACCAGCTGGCCACCGTGTTCACCAGCAGCAGGGTCACGGTCATCGGGCCCACGCCGCCGGGCACGGGGCTGATGGCGCTGGCGATCGGCTCCACCTCGGCAAAGCGCACATCGCCGCAGAGCCCCGTTTCAGTGCGATGGATGCCCACATCCACCACCACGGCCCCGGGTTTGACGTGCTCGGCGCCCAGCATCAGTGGTTTGCCGGCCGCCACCACCAGCACATCGGCCTGGCGGGTGATCGAAGCCAGGTCCTGGGTGCGGGAGTGGGCCACGGTCACCGTGGCGTTGGCGGCCTGCAGCATCAGGGCCATGGGCTGGCCCACCAGGATGCTGCGGCCCACCACCACGGCCCGCTTGCCGGCCAGCTCCACGCCGTGGCGGGCCAGCAGAGCCATCACGCCGGCGGGGGTGCAGCTGCGCGGGCCGGGCTCGCCCTTGAGCAGGTGGCCCAGGTTGAGGGTGTGCAGGCCGTCGGCGTCCTTGGCGGGATCGATCGCCGCCAGCAGGGGCCCCTCCTCGAGGCCGGCGGGCAAGGGCAACTGCACCAGGATGCCGTCGACGGCCGGATCGGCATTGAGCCGCTCGATCTGGGCCAACACCTCGGCCTGGGGGGTGCTGCTGGCCAGGTGGGCGCCGTGGTTGGTGATGCCAATGCGGCTGCAGGCCTTCTCCTTATGGGCCACATACACGCCGCTGGCGGGGTCATCGCCCACCCGCAGCACCGCCAGGCCGGGCGGCCGTCCGGCCTGGGCCAGGTGAGCGGCGATCACCCCTTGCAGCCGCTGCTCCAGTTCGTTCGCCAGCTGGCGGCCATCGAGACGGGTGGCCATGGGCAAAAGGCAGGGCAACTGAGCACAGTTTGCAGAAGTAGCGTGGAAAACCCCAGTCCCTATTCGGTGGTCCGCCCGGGCTCGTTCCTCCGCCTTTGGCGTCAGCTCTGGCACCGGCTGCTGCGGCTGGAGACCCCTCGCCAGGCCCTAGCGCCCTGGCGTTGGGGCGACGGCCTGGCGATTCTGGTGATGGCGGCCCTGGTGGCCTTGCTCTCCAGTTGGCCCTCCCTGGCGGAGCCAAGTTTGCGGCCCGGCATTGCGTCCCCCTTCACCGTGCGGGCGCCCAAGGAGGCCACGGTGGTGGATACCAGTGCCCTGGAACAGCGCCGCTCCCTGCTCGGCTCCCGCACCCATGTGCAGGTGGCGGACCCCAGGGTGGATCACGAGCTCGAGCAACAGCTCGAGGCCCAGCTAAAGGAAGTGGGACGCCTGGCCGACAACCCCCAGGCTGGGGTGGGGGCCGTGAGCCTGACTCCGCCCGAACGGCAGTGGTTGGCCAGCCTGCCCGCCGCTGACCTGAACCAGTGGCAGCAGCAGCTGCGCTCCGCCCAACGGCGGATGCTGCGCCAGGGCCTGGTGGCCAGCGTGGCCCGCAGCCAGCTGGAGGAGGCGGCCGCGTTGCAACTCGAGAGCCTGCCGCCCCCGGGTCGCCAGCTCGGAGCTCGCCTGGTCGCCGAATCCTTGCTCGGGCGCAACAACCTGCGCCTCGACCCAACCCTGAGTAAGCGCCTGATCGAGGATTTGCTCACCCAGCAGGGCTTGCCCACGATCAGCGTCGGCCGCGGCGAATTGATCGTGCGCCAGGGCCAGCTGATCAGTCCCCAGTCCTATGACGTGCTCGATTATTTCGGGCTGGTCAACCGCCGGCCCCTGCCCCTGGCCTGGCTGGCCCATTTCAGCGAAGCCCTGGCGGCCTGCGCCGTGATTGTGCTGGTCAGCCGCCGTTGGCGCGCCACCCTCGAACCGCGCCAGGCCCTGTTGGCCCTGGCGGTGCTGGTAGTGGTGCAGGGCTTCAAGCTCTGGCTGGGGCCGGCCGTCAGTCCGTTGGCCCTGCTGGTGCCCCCCACCTTGCTGCTGGCCCAGGGCCTGGGCACGGCCTCCGGGCTGGCCTGGCTGGCCGGGGCCGCCCTGCTCTGGCCCATGCCCCTCAATGGCGTGCTGGATGGTCGGGTGATGGTGGCCGCCGCCGTGGCCGCCGCCGCCGCGGTGCTGGCGGGCCGCCAACGCAGCCGGGCCCAGCTGCTGCAACTGGCCCTGCTGCTGCCCCTGGGGGCCCTAGTGCTGCAATGGGTGCTGCTGCAGCTGGTGTCCCTGCGGGGCAGCGAAACCCAGCTGCCCCTGCCCGCCGACCTGGCCGGGGAAGCCCTGCTGGTGATGGGGCTGCTGATGGTGGGCCTCCTGTTCAGTCCGCTGGTGGAGAGCACCTTCGACCTGCTCACCCGGGCCCGGCTGTTGGAGCTGGCCGACCTGGAGCGGCCCCTGCTCCGTCGCCTGTCCTGTGAAGCCCCCGGCACCTTTGAACACACCCTGATGATCTGCGGCCTGGCCGAGGAGGGGGCCCGGGCGATCCAGGCCGATGTGGACCTGATCCGCACGGGAGCCCTCTATCACGATGTCGGCAAGCTGCACGGGCCCCAGTGGTTCATCGAGAACCAGGGCGATGGCGCCAATCCCCACGACGAGCTCGATGATCCCGAGGCGAGCGCCGCGATCCTGCAGGCCCATGTGGATGAGGGGCTGCGGCTAGCCCGGCGGTACCGCCTGCCCCGCCCCCTGGCCGACTTCATCCCGGAACACCAGGGCACCTTGAAGATGGGCTACTTCCTGCACCAGGCCCGCGAGCGCAACCCCGAGATTGCCGAGGAGCGGTTCCGCTACCGGGGTCCCAACCCCCGCAGCCGCGAAACGGCCGTTTTGATGTTGGCCGATGGCTGCGAGGCGGCCCTGCGCTCCCTGCCGCCGAACACCAGCGAAACCGAAGCCCGCGCGATGGTGCGGCGCCTGATCGATGCCCGCTGGCGCGATGGCCAGCTGGCCGAAAGCGGCCTGGGCCTGGCGGAACTGGAGCTGGTGGTGCGCTCGTTTGTGCAGGTGTGGCGCCGCATGCGCCACCGCCGCATCCCCTATCCGATTTCCCCGCGCCGGGGCTATAGCGCCTAAGGCCCGAGGCTGCTGGGCATCCCATGGCCGTGCCAACGCCCATCCCTGGGCCAGGGCTTGTCTGAGCAGCTCTGGCGGCCTGCGGATCGGCCCCGATCTCGCGGCCAGCGCCGCCGCCTGACACGATCAAGGTTCCCCCGCCGCAATCGCCGTGGACCGGCAGCAACAGGGCGCCCAGGCCTGGTTCCAGCGCTGGTATCCGGTGGCCTACCTCCAGGACCTGGATCCGGCCAAGCCCACCGCCTTCACCCTGCTGGAGCAGGACCTGGTGCTCTGGTTCGACCGAAAGGAGAGCCGTTGGCGCGCCTTTGCCGATGTGTGCCCGCACCGGCTGGTGCCCCTTTCGGAAGGACGCCTCAACGGCGCCGGCGAGCTGGAATGCCCTTATCACGGCTGGAGTTTCAACGGCGCCGGCCACTGCACCGCCATTCCCCAGGCGGAGCCGGGCGTGGCCCCTAGCCCCAGGCGCAGCTCCTGCCTCCGCTACGCCACCGCCGTGGCCCAGGGGCTGCTGTTCGTGTTCGCCGGCCAGGCCGACCAGGCGGCTAGCCAACCCCTGCCCCTGGTGCCGGTGCTGGCGGAGCAGGCCCCCGAGGCGGCCAAAACCGGCCGCTGGACCGTGCAGGACACCTTCCGGGACCTGCCCATGGACGCCCTGACCGTGCTCGAGAACGTGCTCGACCCCAGCCACGTGCCCTTTACCCACCACGCCAGCGTGGGCCGCCGCGAAACGGCCGGGCCGGTGCGGCTGGAGCTCACCAGCTTCGGGCCCGAGGGCTTCACGGGCTTGTGGGCGGAGGGCCCCAGGCGGGGCAAGCTCGGCGCCCAGCAGACGGTGTTCCAGGCCCCCTGCCTGATGTGGCACGACCTCACGGCCAAGGGCTTCGCCCGCATTCTCACGGTGGTGTACGCCACGCCGATGCGCCGGGGCGAATGCCGCCTGTTCGCCCGCTTCCCCTTCCAGTTCGAATCGCCCCTGCCGGGCCGCCTGTTGAAGCTCAGGCCCCAGTGGCTCCAACACCTGGCCAACCACACGGTGCTGGAGGACGACCAGGTCTTTCTGCATTGGCAGGAACGGGTGCTCGAGGGCCGCGGCGGCAGCGCCGCCCTCACCCGCAGCTGCTTTCTGGCCACGGGCGCCGATCTCTACGTCAAAGCTCTGCACGACTGGCTCAATCGCTACGCCGGAGCGCCTTTCGCGAGCCAGCGCTTGCCGGAGCGCCTGGAGCGGCGCCCCCTGCTCGATCGCTACGACAGCCACACCCGCCATTGCCGCAGTTGCCGCGGCGCTCTCAAGCGTCTGCGCTGGCTGCAGCAGGGCTGTGGCCTGGCCGTGCTGGTGGCCCTGGGGTCCGCCGCCTGGCTGGGGGCGTCTCCAGCGGCGGCCCTTTGCCTGCTGCTGGCAGCCCTGGCGACGGCCCTGGGTTTGAAGGCGAGGGCCTGGATCGGTGCCCTGCACCAGGGCGATGGCCACCCCCCCCGCAACCGCCTGGCCAGGGGCTGATCGCCGCTAGGGGCCTGGCCTAACCCTGGACTGGACTTGTTCAACCCCGCGCTTGCCCCCGTTGGGGACCAAACAAAAACCCCACCTGGCGGGAGCTAGGCGGGGTTGAATCATTCTTTAATTGGGTTGGGGCCCGGTGCTCCAGCGGCCGGGCCCCGGGGCGATCAGCCCAGGCCGATCTGGGTAAGGATGCCCTGGCCGGTGAGCAGCTCGGTGCCGAGGCCGATCACAAAACCGAGCATGGCCAGGCGGCCATTCCAGGTTTCAGCGAAGGCAACGAAACCGAAGCGGGAAGTGGAGTCAGCCATGGGGATGGGTGAAGAAACTTGAAGAGATCGTAACGGACCGTGAACGGGGCGTTAGGTGTCCTGGGATGCCAAAGCCGGTTTTGGGGCTTGGACGCTGCAGATCGGAAGCCGCAATCCAGGCCCTAGCTAGAGGGAAATGCTTTCCCAGCACTCAGGTCCGCCGCCCCCGCCCCGCCAGCACGGCCCGCAGTTTGCGCTCCAGGATCAGCCCCGCCGGCACCAGGGTGATGGCATTGGCCACAATCAAGGGGCCATCGCGGGTGAGCAGGCCATACACCGCCCAGCAGCTAATGCCCACGGTAAAGAGGGCGTACATGGGCAAGGAAATGCCCCGAGTATCGCCGCTGCGAACGGTTTTGATCGCCTGGGGGAAAAAGCTCACGGTGGTGAGGCTGGCGGCCAGGAAGCCGAGCAGGCCTACGGAAGGGGGATGGCTCAAAACGGACAGGCGGAATGGAACTGCAGGGCGTCACCGCTGAGCGGATGGCGAAAGGCCAGGGCCGTGGCATGGAGCCGCAGGCGCGTTGCCTGCGGGCCCCGACTGAACTCCCTATTTTGAGCTACACCTGGTCTCAACGCTGGTACTCCAGGATTCAGACTTGCTTGGGCTGGTTCCTGCCTGGCTTGCGCCCCATAGAGCGGGTCCCCCAGGATGGGATGGCCGATCGCCGCCAGGTGGGCCCGCAGCTGGTGGGAGCGGCCAGTGTGGGGCTGGAGTTCCAGCCGGCTCCAGAGCGCACAGGCCTCGAGCAGGAGCCAGTCGGTACGGGCGGCTTTGCCGGCTGGGTTGGGTCCATAGAGGGGGGGCTGGCGGCTCTGGCGGGCCAGGGGCAGGCGAATGGTTCCCGCGGGCTGGGCCGGCACGCCGAGCACATCGGCCCGGTAGGTCTTGCGCACCAGCCGCTCGGCAAACAGCTGGCTGAGGGCCCGGTGCAGGGCCGGGTCGAGGGCCAGCAGCACCAGGCCGGAGGTGTCCCGATCGAGCCGGTGCACCAGCTGGGCTCCGGGCCATTGCTCCCGCAGCCGGGTCAGCAGCGAATCGGCCAGGTGAGGACCTCGTCCGGGCTGGCAGAGCAGGCCCGAAGGTTTGTCGGCCACCAGCAATGCCCCCAGTTGCTGGGGCTTTGGCACCAGGAGCTGGGCCCCATCCATCATGCCAACCGCATGGAGGCCTGGGGATTGGGCCTGGCCTCCTGGAACCGGTCCGGCCCAGCCCCCGCTGCGATCCGGGCGCCCCTCAGGCCTCGGTGGCCTGCACCAGGTTGCAGGAGTTAACCGGCACCGGCTGGATCTTCCAGATCCGCTCGGCATACTCCTGGATCGAGCGGTCGCTGCTGAAGAAGCCGCAACGGGCCGTGTTGAGTAGGGACATCCGGTTCCAGCGGCGGGTATCGACCCAAGCCCCATCAACCGCATCCTGGCAGCGGCGGTAATCGCCGATGTCCGCCATCACCCGGAAGGGATCGGTGCTCGAGAGGTTGGCCAGCAGGGGCTGGAAGAGGCTGCCATCGCCCTCGCTGAAGAAGCCGGAACTGATCAGGTGCATGGCTTCGCGCACGCTTGGTTCGTTTTCCAGCCAGGGCATCGGGTGATAGCCGTTGCGGTTGAGCTCTTCGATCTGGCGGGCGTTATGGCCAAATAGGAAGAAGTTTTCAGCGCCCACTTTTTCGCGAATCTCGATGTTGGCGCCATCGAGGGTGCCGATCGTGAGGGCCCCGTTGAGGGCCATCTTCATGTTGCCGGTGCCGGAGGCTTCCTTGCCCGCGGTGGAGATCTGCTCGGAGAGATCGGCCGCCGGATACACCAGCTGGCCCAAGGACACGCTGAAGTTGGGTAGGAACACCACCCGCAGCCGCCCCTGCATGGATGGATCCATGTTCACCACATCGGCGATGCCCACAATCAAGCGAATGATCAGCTTGGCCATGGCATAGCCGGGGGCCGCCTTGCCCCCAAAGATGAAGGTGCGGGCGGGGAGGTCCTCGCCGGCGCGGATGCGTAAGTAACGCTCCACGATCTGGAGGGCCGCCAGGTGCTGGCGCTTGTATTCGTGGATCCGCTTCACCTGCACATCGAACAGGGAGCCGGAATCCACCAGCACGCCCAGTTCCCTGTGGATGTGGGCTGCCAGCCGTTGCTTGCCCAGATCGCGCACGCCCCGCCAGCGATCGAGGAAGGCGCTGTCATCGGCAAAGGCTTCCAGGCCTTGCAATTCGGCCAGGTCCTTGCGCCAGCCCTGGCCGATGGCCTCATCCAGCAGGGAGCCCAGGGCCGGGTTGGCCACGGCCAGCCAGCGCCGGGGGGTCACGCCATTGGTGACATTGGTGAAGCGCTCCGGCCAGAGCCGGGCCATGTCGGCAAACAGGGTTTCCTTGACCAGTTCGCTGTGTAGTTCTGCCACGCCATTGACATGGTGGCTGCCGACCACGGCCAGGTGGGCCATGCGCACCCGCCGTTGGGCGCCTTCCTCAATCAGGGAAATGCGTTGCAGGATGTCGGGCTCGCCGGGGTAGCGCAGGCGCACCATGCGCAGGAAGCGGGCGTTGATTTCGTAAATGATCTCCAGCTGGCGCGGCAGCAGCTGCTCGAAGATTTCCACCCCCCAGGTTTCCAGGGCTTCCGGCAGCAGGGTGTGGTTGGTGTAGCTGATGCTGGCGGTGGTGATACCCCAGGCCGTATCCCAATCGATGCCATGGTCATCCATCAGCAGGCGCATCAACTCGGCCACGGCGATCGCCGGGTGGGTGTCGTTGAGCTGAACGGCGAACTTGGTGTGGAAATCGGTGACGGCCAGGCCCTGGCCCTTGAGGATCCGGAACATGTCCTGCAGGGAGCAGGACACGAAGAAGATCTGCTGACTCAGCCGCAGCCGCTTGCCCTGCTCGAGCTCGTCATTGGGATAGAGCACCTTCGAGAGGGTTTCCGACTGCACCTTGTTGAGCACAGCCCGGGTGTAATCGCCGGCATTAAAGGAGGCGAAATCAAATTCATCGGGGGCCTGGGCCGACCAAAGGCGCAGGGTGTTGGCGGTATGAACGCCGTAGCCCAGGATCGGGGTGTCATAGGCCACGCCCATCACGATCTTGCCGCCGATCATCACCGGATAGCTCCATTCCGGCCGGATCACTTCCCAGGGGTTGCCTTGGGCTAGCCAGGGGTCGGTGCTTTCCACCTGGCCGTCTTTGGTGATCTGCTGGCGGAAGATGCCAAATTCGTAGCGGATGCCGTAGCCGATCGCCGGCAGCTCCAGGCTGGCCAGGGATTCCTGGAAGCAGGCCGCCAGTCGCCCCAGGCCACCGTTGCCCAGGCCCGGCTCCGGTTCTTCGGCAATCAGGTCCTGCAGATCGAGCCCCAGTTCGGAGCAGGCCTGCTGGGCGGCGTCGCGCAGGCCCAGGTTCACCAGGTTGTTTTCCAGGTGGGGGCCCAGCAGGTATTCGGCCGAGAGGTAGGTGGCCGTGCGCACGTGCGCGTTGGTATAGGTGTCGGCCGTGTCCACCCAGTTCTGCAGCAGCCGATCGCGCACGGCCAGGGCTAGGGCCCGGTAGTAGTCGTGCCGGGTGGCCAGGCTCGACGACTTGGCCTGGCTGTAAAAGAGATGGCGCCGCATCGCGGCGGCAAGGGCCCGTCCTGGACTGGTCACAGCGGCATTTTCAGACATGGCGCAGGCTGGGGTTGGATCCTTTGTCCCCCTTGTTAGGACGCCGCGCAGAGGGAACGGCTACCAAAAGGCCCCGTGTGCGAGACAGGGGACACAAGGGCTGGGTTCTTGGGTGGCCCAGGGCCTGGGGGCGGCGGGGCGCTCCAGGCCCTGGGCCAGGCCCGGGAACGGCGGCCCGGTCCAGAAACGGCGGCCGGGTCCCGGAGCAAGCCCTGGTTTGGTGATAGCGATCGGAGAGAAGTTGCTGCCTTTGGCCATGTCTTAACCCAGCAATAACTCCGTCACGATGGTGTGTCCCAGGCCACAATGGGTCTGAATTCCTGTTATCAAGAACACCATTTTTCGCCCGGTTGGCCGTCTTGGTGTCGATGTCCCCATCGGACGCACCCGGTTGCTGGCCACCCCATCGTGGCCTGGCCAGCTTGAAGGCCAATGCCCTTCATCGCTTGTGATGCAAAGCTCCCTCTGGCGGCGGGATTCCCATCCCCAGGGCGGCCCCATCGCAGGGGCCGATCCGCGGCATGCCAGCCAACCCGAGCCCGTCGGCCCCTACTGCCTGCTGCCGGTTCCAGGGGTGCCGCAGCCGCTCCCTCCGCGGCCCTCTCCAGCCAGTCCCAGCGGTCCCACCTTGGCCTGGAGCCGTAGCCACGGCGATTCCTAGGGCTGGGCATTCCTGGCCCCTGGCCCGACGGTTGGGCGGCTAGTCCAAGGCTGCAGCTTTGGCGGCCTGGCGGGGTTGGGGCGTCCGGTAGCAACCATGACAACGCTCAGGCCCCGTGCTGGAGTTGGGTGCAGCCATTGCAAACGTTGCTCCCATGCCCTCCCCAGCCCGCCTCGATGCGATCTCCCACATCCTCGAACGGGGGCCGGTGCCAACGGCTCCTGTGCAGTCGTTGCAGGAGCTCTGGGCCAGTGATGTGTTCTCACTTGACAAGATGAAATCGGCGCTGCCGAAGGATGTTTTTAAATCCATCCAGCGCACGATCAAAGAAGGCGGCAAGCTAGATGCCTCCGTGGCTAACATCGTGGCCCAGGCCATGAAGGATTGGGCCACTAGCCGCGGCGCCCTTTATTACGCCCACGTTTTTTATCCGCTCACCAACCTCACCGCCGAGAAGCACGACGGCTTTATTGCCCCCCAGGGTGACGGCACCGCCATTGCCGAATTCACCGGCAAGCTCCTAGTGCAGGGCGAGCCCGACGGCTCCTCCTTCCCCAACGGCGGCATCCGCTCCACCTTCGAAGCCCGGGGCTACACCGCCTGGGATGTCACCAGCCCCGCCTACCTGCTGGAAACCCCCAACGGTTTCACCCTCTGCATCCCCACGGTGTTCGTCTCCTGGACTGGAGAGGCCCTCGATAAGAAAACGCCGCTGCTGCGCTCCAACGCCGCCATGAATAAGCAGGCCCAGCGCCTGCTCAAGCTGCTCGGCAACAAAGTGATCGCGCCGGTGAACTCCAGCTGCGGCGCCGAGCAGGAGTATTTCCTGGTGGATAACGCCTTCACGGCCCTGCGCCCCGACCTGCTGCTGGCCGGCCGCACCCTGTTTGGCGCCGCCCCCGCCAAGGGTCAGCAGTTCGACGACCACTACTTCGGCGCCATTCCCGAGCGGGTGCAGGTGTTCATGCAGGACGTGGAGCGCCAGCTCTACAAGCTCGGCATCCCGGCCAAAACCCGCCACAACGAGGTGGCCCCGGGCCAGTTTGAAATTGCCCCCTTCTTTGAAGCCGCCAACGTCGCCACCGACCACCAACAACTGACGATGACGGTGCTGAAAAGCACGGCCAAGCGCCACGGCTTCAGCTGCCTGCTGCATGAAAAGCCGTTTGCGGGGGTCAACGGTTCTGGCAAGCACGTCAACTGGTCCGTGGGCAACGCCACCCAGGGGAACCTGCTCGATCCCGGCAACACTCCCCACGACAACATGCAGTTCCTGGTGTTCTGCGCGGCCGTGATTCGGGGTGTGCACCTCTACGGACCGCTGATGCGGGCCGTGGTAGCCACCGCCAGCAACGATCACCGCCTCGGCGCCAACGAAGCGCCGCCGGCGATCATTTCGGTGTACTTGGGCAGCCAGCTCGAGGATGTCTTCAACCAGATCAAGGCTGGGGACCTGAAGGGCTCCACCGCCGGCGGCCTGATGCAGCTGGGTGTCGACACCCTGCCCGACTTCCCCAAGGATCCGGGCGATCGCAACCGCACCTCCCCCTTCGCCTTCACCGGCAACCGCTTCGAATTCCGGGCCGTGGGCTCCGGCCAATCCGTGGCCGGCCCCCTGGTGGCGATGAACACGATCCTGGCCGATTCGCTCGAGTGGATCGCCAACCAGCTGGAGGCCCAGTTGGCAGGTGGCGCCAGCCTGGAGGCCGCCACCTTCACCGTGCTCAAGCAGGTGATGCAGGAGCACAGCGCCGTGATCTTCGGCGGTGACGGCTATTCCTCGGAATGGCATCGCATGGCGGTGGAGGAGCGGGGCCTCGAAAACATGCCCACCACGGCCGATGCCCTGCCGGTGCTGCAGCGGCCCCAGATCCGCGATCTGTTTGAGCGCCAGGGGGTTCTCAGCCCCCTGGAGCTGGAAAGCCGCTTTGAGGTGTACGCCGAGCAGTACATCCTGGCGATTGAGGTGGAGGCCAAGCTGGTGCTGCGCATGGCCCGCACCCAGATCTATCCGGTGGTGATGGCCTACCTGGAAACCCTCACCCGCTCCCTGCGGGACCAGGAGCAACTGGGGCTCCACCCCGACCGCACCATCGCCGGCCAGATCTCGAGCCTCAACCAGCAACTGGTGAGCCAGTGCACCGCCCTGGAGCAGGCCCTCGCCCAGGCCCCCCATGGTGGCGTTAGTGAGCACCTGGCCTACTGCGCCAACACCTTGCTCGGCCTGATGCTCAAGGTGCGCGAAGCCGTCGATGGCCTAGAAGCCACCGTCGACGACGCCATCTGGCCCCTGCCCACCTACCAGGAGCTGCTGTTCGTGCGCTGAAGCGTGCCTGGGGCTCAGGCGGGGGAACCCCAGCCCCAGCGTTAGGCAGCCAGGCTTGCCGGTTGATTCAACTGCTCCTGGTCCACCACTAGCTCCAAGGGTTCGGGGCAGGCGGGTGCCCGTTCCAGGCCCACATCCACGCCGATGTGTTGGTCGGGGCGGCCGGTGATCAGCAGGGCGGTGCGCTGGCGGGTGGCGATTTGCCACAGCCATTTGGTGAGCAGGGAGATGCGATTTTCGGTGTCGGGGATGAAGGCCAGGTGGGCCAGCCCCCAGAGGATCCAGCCGAGCAGGCCACTCACGTGCAGGCCACGTAGGTCAGCCACGGCATAGAAGGGGCCGATCACGGCCATGGTGCCGAGATCGGTCCAGCGGAAGGGCGCCATGCGCTGCCCCTCGCCGATCGCCAGGATGTCTCGGGCCACCCAGCCGCCCATCTGCACGGCTGGCCCGGCCATGCCGGGTAGGGCCTGGCCATCGCCGGTGTGGCGGTAGGCGCAGAGATCGCCCACGATGCGGATGCTGGGGTAGCCCGGAATCGCGAAATCGGCGTCCACTTCCACCCGGCCGCCGCGATCGACGCTGCAGCCCGTGCGTTCGGCCAGCAGCCGGCCCAGGCGCGAGGCGCGCACGCCGGCGGTCCAGCAGATTGTGGCCGCCTCCAGGGAGCGGGGGCCATCGGGCCTGGCGCTGGGCTTGAGCCGCACCCGCCCTGGCTCGATCGCCTCCACCATCGAGCCCAATTGCAACTTCACGCCACTGGCACTCAGGTACTTGGCGGCGGTGGCCGACAACTTCGGATCCATGGTGGGCAGCACCCGATCCACCGCGTCCACCAGGATCACGTGGCAAGCATCGGCCTGGAGCTGTTTGAAATCGCGGCTCACGGCCCGGTGCATCAGCTCAATTAACGAGCCCGCTAGTTCACAACCAGCCGGGCCGGCTCCTACTACCACCGCCGTTTGCAGGAAGCGGCGGCGGATCGGATCTTGGCTTTGTTCCGCCTCTTCCAAGGCCATCAAGATGCGCCGCCGGATCTCATCGGCGTGCTCGAGGATTTTCATCGGTGGCGCCAATTCGCGCCAGTCTTCGTGGCCGAAATAGCTGCTGCCCGAGCCACTGGCCAAAATTAGATGGTCGTAGCCGTAGCGGTGGTCGTTGAACACCACCTCCTGGGCCTCAGGATCAATATCCACCACCTCGCCAAGCAGGATCTGGATATTGGGGGCATGGCCCACCATCTGGCGCAGGGGCGAGGCCACATCGCCTTCAGACACCAATCCCGAGGCCACCTGATACAGCAGGGGTTGGAACAGGTTGAAGTTGCGTTTATCGATCAACGTGACGCGCACCGGTTGGCCGGCCAGGGCATGGCAGGCCTTGAGGCCCGCAAAGCCACCGCCCACGATCACCACATGGGGCCAGCTCGCTTTGACGGCGGCGGGTGGATCCAGTTCCAGGAAGAAACGTTCGGGCGCCATGCCACCTGGGGACGGGTTGTCTCAACCGTATGCAGCGCCCTGATGTTTGGTGGTGAGCACCGAGCCAATGCGGGCGATTGCCCATCAGGGGGTGCCTGTTCAAGGTGAAGCCAGGCTCCTGCCAGCGCTCCCAGTTGCCGCCGCGATGCTGCTTTCGATCCGCCACCACCTGCGTTACGTCTATGGCCGGCCCGTGTTTCTGGAGCCGATGACCCTGCGGCTGACGCCGAAACAGGACTGCAGCCAGCAGCTGCTGGGCCACAGCCTGCGCCTCGAGGCCGAACCGGCCGGATGCACTGCGATCCAGGGGGCCGACGGCAGCGGCGCCCTGGTCTGCTGGTTCAGCCAGGAGCGCGACCAGCTCGAGATCACCATGGAGGCGCGGGTGCGCACCCTGCGTAGCAATCCCTTCGACTGGATCATCACCTTTGCGCCGGCCCAGCGGCTGCCGGCCCGCTACCCCGCCGCCGAAGCGGCAGCCCTGGCCGCCTACCTGGATCCCCCTTGGGGGGGCCCCCCTTCCAGCACCCATGGGGTTCGGGCCCGGCGCGGGGCCTAGCTCGGGGGATGAAACCGTGGCCGCCTGGGCTCCGGCTCAGGCGGCGGCCGTGGAGCACAACACAACGGCCTTCCTGATCCAGCTAGCCGACCGGATCCACCACGACTTCCAGCACGTGGGCCGCTTCGAGGGCGAGCCGATGGCGCCCCAAGAGACCCTGGCTGGCCGCAGCGGCGCCTGCCGCGACACGGCCATGCTGTTTGTGGCTGCCTGCCGCAGCCAGGGCCTGGCGGCCCGGTTTGTGAGTGGCTATGCGATCCACCACCCACCCGAGGTGACGGAACACGAGCTGCATGCCTGGGCCGAGGTGTATCTGAGCGGGGCCGGCTGGCGGGGCTACGACCCGAGCCTGGGCCTGGCCGTGGCCGATGGCCACCTGGTGCTGGCCACGGCCCCCGACCACCGCCTGGCGGCACCGGTGACGGGCACCTACCGGGGCACGGGCGTGACCTCCACCATGACCTACGCCCTCACGGTGAAAGCTCTTGATGGGCATGCCCCTGAGACTGCTTGAGGGCTCTACTCAGCACACCCCAAGGCAGGATCACCTGGCCCTTGGGCGTGACTGAGTTTCCCCAATCAGGCGGATGGCTGGGCTGCAGGTGCTGCCCGGTTGGCTTCGCCCAGGGCCTGGGGCACCTGGGGGGCCGGGGCGGGCAGGCTGGCCCGGATCGGCACCAGGCGGCGCTCCACCTCCTCATTGAGCCATTGGTCGAGCAGTTCCTGGGTCATCTGGCTGGCCGTGGCCTGGTCGAACACGGCCGGGGAGAGCTGCTCGAGCCGCACTACCACCCACCAGCCCTCAATCCGGAAGGGCTCCAGCAGTTGGCCCGGGCTGGCCGTGCGCAGGCGATCGGCCAGGGCCGGATGGGCCTGGGTGAGGGCCACGGGGCCGACGATGCCGCGGGTGGATTGCTCGGGGCCTTCGGCATAGGCCGCTGCCAGGTCGGCAAAGCTGGCATCGTCTTCGTCGATGCGCAGAAACAGCTCCCGGGCCAGGCCCTGGTCCTTGAGCCGCAGCAGGCTGTACACCACCCGATCGAGCTCGGTTTTTCGCTCAAGGAAGCGGGCCTCCGCCTTGGGGCGGAAATGGCGTTGGCCATGGCGCAGCAGGCGCAGGGGCCGCAGGATCTGGGCTTCCAGGGCCTGGGGGCTGAGCAGCTGATCCACCCGGTAGCGCTCGAGGGCCTCCTGGCTGGTGATCTGGCGTTCCTGGGCGAAGGCCTGGAACGCCCCCTGGGTGTCCTCGTTGCTAAAGGGTTCCAGGTCCCCATCAACCAGCTCACCGATCAGCTGCTGGCGCAGGTAGGGCCGCAGCAGGCCGAGGCGGGCCAGTTCGCTAAACGCCACCACGTCCCCGGCACTGCTTGCCGGGGACGGGCTTGCCGGGGAAGAGCTTGCCGGGGAAGAGCTTGCCGGGGAACGACCTGCAGGGGCATTGCCTGGGGCCTGGGATGCCGCCGCTGGGTCAGCCATGGGGGGAGGAAAGGGAAGGAATGGATCGGAAAGGAGCTAGGTGCCGCAACGGACCGAAATCCGGTGAATCACGGCAGCCGAGGCTGGGTGCCTCAAATCTAGGAACCCTTGGGTTCGGGGCCGATTCCAGGGGTACGGCAGCGGAGCCGGCCGGGATCGGGTCGAACCAGGAGCAGGGGCCCTGGGGCTCCTCCCGGCTCAAGCCCATCGGCCGTTAGCGGAAGCCCGGATCCCCAAACCCCCTAGGCGGCCGGCCCTCCCTTCCTCGCCAGGGGCTGGGGGGGCCCCCATGGCGATCGAGCCCGTATTGCAGGCGCAGGGCTTCGATGCGGGCATGGAACCGTTCCCGCTGTTGCCAGTCCGCTTCCCGCTCGCGGCGATGGCATTCGTGCAGGCCCTGGAGGCTGCGGGCCTGGCTGACGCAGCGCTGGGAGGAGCGCAGCAACTCCAGGGCCTCGTCGAGCTTTTGCAGCTCAAGGCTTTTGAACTGCTGCAACACCGCGCTCCCCTCCCCTGGGCCCGGCGGCCGGGCCCAGGCCAGCGGCGGCAGCAGGGCCGCGGAGGCTGTTGCCAGCAGCCCCCAGGCCAGGACCTGGCCGAGAAGCCTGTCCAGGCCTGGGCCCCGCCGGGTGGCCCGGCGGGGCTGGGGTTGCGGCCATGGCCGTGGGGTCGCCATCGCTAGGCCCCCCCCAGGCCAGCCGCCGGGGCGCTGCCCAGCGGCTGGCACCGCCCTGAAAAACTGACGCACAGCCCCAGGCCGCCACAGTCGGGCGGCCGGGCGAGCTCGAGGCGGCCGCCGTGCTGGTGGGCGATGCGCTGGGCAATCGCCAGCCCCAGGCCGCAGTGGCCTTCGCCGCGGCGGGCCGGATCGAGGCGCTGAAAGGGCTCAACCGCCTTGCTGAACAGGTGTTCGGGGATCCCGGGGCCGCCATCGACCACATGGATCATGAACTGGTGGGGGGGCCTGCAGAGCAATTGCACCCGCACCGGCGGCAGGCCGTAGGCGATGGCGTTGTCGATCAGGTTGGCGATGGCCCGGCCCAGGGCCACCGGCTGCACGGAGGCCGTGACGGCTTCGAGCTCCAGCTCGATCTGGCCTGCGTCGTAGCGGCCCGAGAGCTCCTCCAGCAGGGCATCGAGCGGCACCTCCACAAACGGTTCCTCCGAGCCCGAGCCGGCAAACAGCAGGAACTGGCGGGTGATGCGCTCGAGGGCATCGAGATCGGAGGCCATCTTGGCCAGGGCCGCCCCATCGAGGCTCAGGGGCGCCCTGTCCCCCAGCCGCAGGCGCAGGCGGGTGATCGGGCTGTTGAGGTCGTGGGCGATGCCGGCGAGCATGGTTTGGCGCTCGCGATCGCCGGCCTGGAGCCGGGCGAGCATGGCGTTGAAGTGGTCGGTGAGCCGGCGCACTTCCAGGGCGCCATCGATCTGGAGCTGGCCCCCAACCGGGCTGCCCTGGTCGCCCAAGGTGCCCAGGTCGCCCGGGGCGCTGCCGACGGCGGCCATCGCCTTGACCAGCCGCCGCATCGGCCGCTGCACCTCAAAGGTGAGGAACAGGGCGGCCGCCACCACGCCGGCGCCGACCAGGGAGATCGAGAGGGTGAGGGGATCGCGGCTGACCAGGCCGGGCAGGGGCAGGGGATAGAACAGCCACACCGGCTCCAGCGATGACTGCAGCCGGATCCAAACCCCCCGCTGGGGCTGGCTGATCGCCAGCACGTCTGGGCAGCGCTCCAGGGGTTTGCAGAGCAGGTAGCGCAACCGGGCCGCCTGGCGGGCCAGATGGCCGTCCACTGGGGGATGGGCCGGTAGGGGTGAGCGGGCCACCACCAGGCTGAGGCCCCCCAGCCGGGAGACGGCCGCGGGCGGATAGCGCTCTAGGGCCAGCTCGCTGAGAATGATGTTGCGGGACAAACTCACCACGGCCTGGCGAATCTGGCCCTGCTCCAGGCTGGCTCCCAGGATTGCCCGCAAGAACAACAAACTGCCGAGCCAGGCCCCCGCAAAGGTGAGCAGCAGGCGGAGAGCCAAGGGCAAGCGCAGACGCCTGGGTGCCGCAAGATTGGGGGGCAAGCGCAGCCTTGAGGGCCACCGCAGTAGGGAAAAACGACCCATCAATCGCGGAACTTGCCTTCGGGCACAAACACATAGCCCGAACCCCAGACCGTCTGCAGATAGCGGGGCTTTCTGGAATCGGGTTCGATCAATTTGCGCAGGCGCGACACCTGCACATCCATGCTGCGCAGGTCCGTATCGCTGGCCGGCCCCCGGGCGATTTCGATCAACCGTTGCCGCGAAAGGGGCCGGTAGGGGTTTTGCACAAAGGCCACCAGCAGGCTGAATTCGCCGCTGGTGATCGTTAACCGTTCGCCATTGCAACTGAGGGTGCGCGCTTCCAGGTTGAGCACGCAGTGGCCAAACACCACCGGTTCGGAGCCCACCACAGGTGCCCCCACTGGCGCCTGGGAGCGGCGCCTAAGTACCGAATCCACCCGGGCCGTGAGTTCCCGCGGCAAAAAGGGTTTGGCCAGGTAGTCGTCGGCCCCCTGCTCCAGGCCGATGATGCGATCGACCGGATCGCCCTTGGCGGTGAGCATCACGATCGCTAGATCATCGCGGGCATCGCGTAGGCGCCGCAGCAAGCTGAGGCCATCTTCCCCCGGCAACATCAGATCAAGCACCAGCAGGTCGGGCCGCTGAATTTCCAGGCGGGAGGAAAACTGTTCGGCCGATTCAAAGCAGCGCACGTCATAGCCGTGGCCCTGCAAATAGGTGCTGAGCATCTCGCGCAGGTCGGGATCGTCATCCACCACCCACACCTTGTAGGGCTTAGCCATGGCCCATGGCCCCCACATGTTGGACGGTTGCGCCCGCGGCTGGGGCCCTTTCCACCCGCCTGGTCTTCGCCAACCCTGTCTTCCGCACTGCTCTGGTGAATCGTTCGCTGGACTCAGCATCCCAGGCCTGCCGGTCCCCTGGAGGGCCTGGGGCGTCCCGGGGACCTCGAACCTGTGAGCGGATGTGACTGCGGCCCCTTTAAGCAGGCATATCTGGACATATCTAGGCGGAAGTCAGTCACATCGCCGCAAAACTGCCGTGGAAAGGTAGCGGGGTGCTGCATCGCGTACCCATGGCCAAGGCTCCCCAAGTCAGTCGTTTTGAGAGCAATCCCTTGGATTGGAGCCTGGGGGGCGCCCCACCCACGGTTGGAGCCAGCCGCAGCGCCGCCCCCCTAGCCGCCAAGCGCCCCCTGACCCCGACCATGCTCGCCGACATCATCTAACTCGGCCTATTGGGGCCGATGCCTTCGTGTATTGCGAGCGCCGCAGTGGCCTCAGCGGGGCGGGGTGATGCAGGTTTCCCTGGCGCCCCAACTGGTGGTGGGCTCCTATCGCGGCGATTGGATCTCCCTGCTGGGGGTGGGTGTGAATCAATTCCGGCCCAGTGATGTGAGCTTCCTTTAGGGCGTGGCTGGCTGAAGTGCACTAGCGTTCAATCTGCTGATTAATCCCAGGACACTTTCAACTCTATTTTCAGCCAGCGAGGATCAATGGCCCCAGGGAGGGGCTGTTAATCATTGTTTTTCGTGGTCTGATTGGCCAGTCTCCAGCATTAGTTTGATCCTGTCTTGGGAGGGCGGCACTAAGCATGGGGCCTGAAGCAGAAGCCTTTCTGAACCAGGGTTTCGTCCGGTTTATAGGGGATTGAAAACGGCTCCAGCAAGGGGCAATGGCGAAGTAAATTGCCGATTCAGCAATTCAGTTGACAGAAAAATTAAGAATGCTTAATCTGATAAGTATCAATGACGAATAGTTCAGATATGCCCCTCCTATCCATCACCTTCCATGCCCGCAACGGCCGCGATCCGTGTCGCAACAAGGGCCCTACGGGGCTGCGCAGCAGTGTGTGTATTGGGCGTGCTCTGTAGCGCGCCAGCTAAAGCCCTCTCTTTTGCCTGGTCTTATCAGATTACGGGTGCGAGCAATAATGGCTATATAGGCCAATTCATCAGCGGCACAATTGATAATCTTAAAGACAACACCACTAACAGGGAAGGTATGACCGCCACGATAACCAGCTCTCCCTTTGGGCCTGGTAGCGGGAGCTGGTCAACCATCAGCCTGAGTTACTCTGGTGGCAATGGTATTGCCGTTAAGGATGGTGTCGTTGACACCGCCGGTCTTCAGGCTTATTTCATTTACCAAGGGCAAGACAGGCTCATCCTGCAAAACCCAGATCCTTACAGTAATAACCCTGGAGGCTCTTTAGAAGTCTTTTATCCAGATCCTGATCGAAATTCTGCCTGGATGAATGGATCTCCCCCCTCTTTCACCGCAGTCCCAGCCCCCCTCCCCCTCCTGGGCCTCGGCGCCGCCACCGCCTTTTCGCGCAAGCTGAAGCAGCGGATTGCGTTGAGGCGCAAGGTTGAGGTGGTTGGCTAGCCGGAGCTGGCTTCAAGCCCAGCCCTGCTTCGGTTCAATCCAGCAGGCTTGGGGGATGTGCCGGTTGGCAAATTGGCATCTAAGGCTACTGCTGTGCTGATCGATCGAGGTCCTAGCTGGATCCCAAGGGCTGATCCCGACTGCTCAGCGCTCGAGGGCCGCCCTGATAAACGGGGGCGATGTGCCAGAAATCTGTTGACAAATGGAGGGAAGGCCACCTATTTTAATAGGATAACCAATTCTGTTGAACTAGGTCAATGTTTAAACGATTCAGCTTTGTGGGCGTGTCTTCTGCGGCAATTGCCATGGCAGTGCTCTACCCCTCCCCTGCTCGGGCGTTTAACTACACTTGGACGTTTACATCGACGCTAAATGGTACACCCAATACTGTATCGGGAACCCTGAATGATTTAATTGAAGGATCGAACACTGCTGCTACTAACCCCCTTGCTAATGTAGTTGTAACTTCGGCTACAGGAGGCTTGAGCTCAATTATTGG
>Ga0310098_1000080_pt1 | contig 22854 bp, 17 predicted proteins | sample LakMicMIDCLREDC7_FD_194453 | JGI IMG/M metagenome (GOLD analysis project Ga0310098, IMG submission 194453) | Enriched freshwater cyanobacterial communities from Lake Michigan, Michigan, United States - MI23.DCL.RED.C7 | ecosystem: Environmental > Aquatic > Freshwater > Lake | place: USA...
CGCTGGATCCGTGGCGGTGTGGCCGTGGAGCGGCTGGAGGGGTCGTTGGGCCGGTCACGGCTGCAGGCCGAGGGCCGCCTAACTCGCGATCTGGCCTTGCGTGGCGACTGGCAGCTGGAGCCCTCCGAGCTGCCCCAGACCCGGGGCTTGCCCGCCTGGCTGCGGCAACGGCCGCTGCAGGGTCGTTTCAGCGCGGATGGTCCGCTGCGTTCCCCCCGTCTCGTGGCCACCACCCGCCAGAGCGATCTCCCGCTGATCGGCTCGGCGGCGGCGGCGCTGCAGTGGAGCGATGGCCTGCTTCAGCTCACCGAGTTGCGCAGCGAGCACCTGCTGGCTTCCGCCCGCTTGCCGCTCTCCCTCGCCCGGGGCCGGGGACTGGTGATGGGCGATCTGGGGGCCCGGATTCAGCTGCGCGACTATCCCCTCTCCCGACTGAATCGCACGGTGGGGGCAACCCTCACAGGCCGTCTCGATGTCGATGGGAGCGTGCGGGGCCCCCTCCGCAGGCTGCTGCCGGATCTGCAGCTGCGGCTGACCAACCCGGGGGGCGGGCCCCTGCGGCTCCATGAGATCTGGAGCGGCACGCTGGTGGGACAGGGCGATGGGGCCCGGCTGCGGCTGGTCGCGGAGGATCCGGGCCCGTCGGGCCGACTCGAGGCCCGTTTTGATCAACGTTGGCAGCCCCTGGCCCTCGGCCTGGAACGGGGCGGCGGCAGCCTGGCGCTCACCGCCTTCAACAATCAACAGCGCGCCACCACGGGTCGCTATCGCTGGCAAGCCCGCTCCTTCCCGCTTCAGGGCCTGGCCGTGGCCCTGGGTGAGCGCTCCCGCCTCCGCAGCCTGCAGGGAGCGCTCAGCGGCCAGGGCGATCTAACCCTGCGGCCCCTCAGCCTGCACGGCGACTTGGTTGTGGACCATCCCGGCTTTCTGCGCTTGGCGGGCCGGAGCCTGCGGGCCAGCATCGCCTATGGCAATCGGCGCTATCGCCTGCGGGGGCAGCTCGACGCCCTGGTGGGTGGTTCCATCGCGGCCCAGCTGGAGGGCCGCCCGGATGGTCCCTTCCAGGCTCGCGTCCAGGCCCGCGGCATCAGCGCGCCCTTCGTGCGAGAGCTGTTGGCCGCCTATGACCTCTGGCGGGGCCGCCCCCTGCCGCCGCGGGGCCGTGCCGCCGATCTGGGCACCCTGGCCATCGACACCCTCGGGCGCAGCATCGAGGAGCAGCTTGCCATCCTGGCCGAGGCGCGCCAGCTGGCAGAGCAACGGGATCTGGCCCTGACCCAGGCTCCCCGGGCCGAGAAGCTGGAACGCCTGCAACTCGCCCTCGATGCCGACCTGCTCTTGAGCGGACCGGATGTCCGCCATGCGAAGGCGGAGCTTCAGGGTCGCGGCAACCTGTGGATGGACGCCAACGACCGCGACCGCAGCGTTGCGCGGGAGCCGTTCCGCTTCCAGCTGGCCGGGCCGATCAACGCCGCCGGTGAGGGCAGCTTCGAACTGGAGCACCTCCCCCTAGCCCTCCTGACCCTGCTCACCCCCGTGCCGGACACGCTGCGCGGCACCCTGCAAGCCCGCGGTCGTTATGGCCTCGGTGGCGCCCAGCCCAGCCTCACGGTGGATCTAGCCCTGCAGGGGGCGGGGGTGGGGAGCCAGGACCTGGCCCTCCAGCGCGGCCGGGTGGACCTGCGGGGCCAGGCGCTGAAGCTCGACCTCTCCCTGCGGGCCGCGGGGGCCGCCAACAGCGTCGATCTGGCCGGCACCGTTCCCCTCGACCCCAGCCGCACCGGACTGGAGGTGCGCATGGCCAGCCGGGATGACGGCCTGCTGTTTCTCACCCGCCTGGCCGGAGGCGCCGGAGCCATTGACTGGAAGCGGGGCAGCGCCGATCTCCAGCTCCTCGTTCGTGGCAGCCTCGCCGATCCGATCGCCAACGGCTTCCTACGGCTGCGCAATGGCGAATGCCGCTTCATCGGCCAGACCCTGCAGGGGGTGCAGGCCGTGATTCTGTTCGACTCCCAGCAGCTGGTGCTCCAAGACCTGGTGGCCCGGGTCGGACGCAGTGGTCGGATCCAAGGCCAGGGGAAGCTGGGCCTGGTGCGCCCCCTCGAGACCGACACCGGCCTGGCCATCGACCTGACCGCCATCCCCTTCAGCGTTTCACGCATCACCGCCCAGGCCCAGGGCCGCCTCACCCTCGCCGGCAGCCTGCTGGCTCCCCGTCTGGGGGGTGATGTGGCCATCGGCCGCGGCAGCATCAATGTGCAACCGGCGGCCGTGGCCAAGGCGGAGCCGGCCTCCCATCAGCAGGCCAAGCCCACCAGCGTGACCGAGCTGGTGGAGGGGAAATGGGATTTCCGCAAGCCCCTGGTGCTGCTCGGGCCGGATGTGGCCTCTTCCACAGCCGCTTCGCTGGAGGAAGCGATTCCCCGGGTGCCCTGGCTGAGCTTCGATGGCCTGCGGATCGCTCTGGGGCCGGACCTGCGGGTGGTGGTGCCCAACGTGGCCAACTTCCAGACCGGTGGCAGCCTGCGGATCAGCGGCCGCCTTGACCCCAGCCTGCGGGCCTCCGGGGTGGTGAAGTTGCTGAGCGGCCGTCTCAACCTGTTCACCACCAGCTTCAGCCTCGATCCCGATGCGCCGAATGTGGCGATCTTCACGCCGTCGCTGGGGCTCGTTCCCTACTTCGACATCGCCCTGCGCACCCGCATCGCCGACAGCCTCAATGTGATCGCCCCCTCCGGCCTCTCCGATGCGGCCTCCAGTTCCCTGGCCCTGACCCAGCAGCAGGCCCAGGGGGGCTTCTCCTCCCTCAACCAACTCAATTTGATCCTGGTGACGGTGAGCGTGAGCGGACCCGCCGATCGCATCGCCGAGAACCTGAAGCTCCGCAGCAGTCCCCCCCTCCCCCAGGACCGGCTGGTGGCCCTGATTGGCGGCAACTCCCTGGCGGGCCTCAGCGGCGGCGGCGCCGGCACGGCCCTGGCCACCGTATTGGGCCAGTCGCTGCTCTCGCCGCTCCTCTCCAGCCTTTCCGATGCCTTCGGCCAGCGGGTGAGCCTGGCCCTGTACCCCACCTATGTGACACCGGCGATTGAATCAACCCAGGAGCGGCGCTCCGGCAGGGTGCCGCCCCAGCTGGTGCTGAGTTCGGAGATTGGCTACGACCTCACCGACCGCATCAATGCTTCGGTGCTGGCCGCGCCCAACCGCTCCGACATCCCCCCCCAGGTGACGGTGAACTACAAGGCCTCCGAGCAGCTCAACGTGGAGGCCTCGGTCGACACCCAGGGTTCCTGGCAGACGCAGCTCAGGGTGTTTTTCCGCTTCTAGCGCTGAGCGGCTTCCGATCCACCTTGGTCTAGAGCCATAGCGGCTTGCCCTTCTTCAGATAGAAGCCTTATCCCCCGAAGCGGCTCACCCTGGTTGCTTGCCGTGGCATGGGCTTGACAAAACCAACGCCAAACTGAAAAATATTGAATAGTTATTTTCATCAACTAAAGCCTCGATGAAGATCGAACAGTTAAGACTGCAAGAAGCCCGTGAAGGAAAAACTACCTGGAAAAAATGGGGCCCATACTTGAGTGAACGTCAATGGGGCACTGTTCGCGAAGATTACAGCGACAATGGCGATGCCTGGAGTTACTTCACCCATGACCAGGCGCGTTCACGGGCCTATCGCTGGGGAGAAGACGGCTTGGGCGGCATTTCTGACGACCACCAAGTTCTTTGTTTTGCACTAGCCCTGTGGAATGGTAACGATCCGATCCTGAAGGAACGGGCGTTTGGCCTCAACAACAGCGAAGGCAATCACGGCGAGGACGTCAAGGAATACTACTTCTACCTTGACAGCACGCCTACACACTCGTACATGAAATATCTGTACAAGTATCCGCAGGCGGCCTACCCCTATGAGGATCTAATCAAAGTCAATGGGCAACGCAGTCGAGAAGAATTGGAATATGAACTGCTCGATACTGGCATCTTCGACGAAGACCGCTATTTCGATGTTTTTATCGAATACGCCAAAGCTGATGGGCCCGAAGATATTCTGATTAAAATTAGCGTTGCCAATCGGGGCCCGGAAACAGCGTCTCTGCACGTCTTGCCCACCGTCTGGTTCCGCAACACCTGGTCTTGGTCCGATGGCTGCTCTAAACCTATCCTGCAAAGGGTTGAGAAGCAAGGACAAAGCATCATTCATGCCCATCACACGGATCCTTTCTTTCAGGAGTTACTGGCGGACTACTATCTTTACTGCGACGGGAACGTACCACTTTTATTTACGGAGAATGAAACCAACAATGCTCGCCTCTTTGCTGAAGCCAATGCCAGTCCCCATGTGAAGGACGGCATCAATAATTACTTGGTGCATGGGCAGCAAGATGCCGTCAATTCAGCACAGATGGGCACAAAAGCGTCTCCTCACTATCAGTTGATCGTGGCTCCTGGTGCAACAGAAGTTGTCCAGCTGCGCCTGTCGCGCACCGCACCAGACCAGATGGGTCAGCCGTTTGCCGGATTCGATGCCATTGTACAAACTCGATTAAAGGAAGCCGATGACTTCTACGACTTCGTTACACCAGCGAAAATCAAAGCTGAATCCCCGGAACAGGTGAATCTGATGCGGCAGGCGCTGGCTGGGATGCTGTGGTCAAAGCAGTATTTCTACTACGATGTGGCCAAGTGGCTAGACGAACATAACATAACCCCCTATTCGAGATCGGAGCAGCGCCAACGAATTCGCAACGGTGACTGGTTTCACGCTAGGTGCGATGACATCATCTCCATGCCGGATAAGTGGGAGTATCCCTGGTTTGCAGCCTGGGATCTGGCCTTCCATATGATCCCGTTGTCGATCGTGGACTCAGACTTTGCCAAAGCCCAGTTGGACTTGATGCTGAGGAACGATTACCTGCATCCCAACGGTCAAATGCCTGCCTACGAGTGGAACTTTAGTGATGTCAACCCGCCCGTCCATGCTTACGCCACCATTCAAATCTATTTGATGGACAAGGCACGCAATGACGGAACAGGAGATATCAACTTTCTGAAGTATGCTTTTTCCAAACTTCTGGTCAACTTCACCTGGTGGGTTAACCGCAAGGATCGCTATGGAAACAATGTTTTTGAAGGGGGCTTTTTAGGTCTTGATAACATCAGCGTCTTTGACCGTAGTTCGCCCCTGCCGACGGGGGGTTCTCTAGAGCAGGCTGACGGCACAGCCTGGATGGTCTTTTTCAGCCAGCAGATGCTGCGGATTGCCGTTGAACTAGCGATTCACGATTCCCACTACGAAGAGTTCGTCACCAAGTTCTTTCAGCATTCGATGTGGATTGCAGGCGCCATGGATCGGCTGGGCGAACAGCAGGATGAAATGTGGGACGAAGAGGACGGATTTTTCTACGATGTCGTGCGTTTTCCCGATGGCACGGCCAAGCGATTGAAAGTGCGATCCATGGTCGGACTGCTTCCGCTTGCTGCCGTGGCCCTGTTTGAAGAAGCCGATATTGCTCACATGCCCAACGCCCTTAGGCGTGAGATGGCATTTTTCGTCCGCCATCCCGAACTTACCAAGTCGATGCACTTTCCTACACAACAGGGCGTCTCCAACCGGCGCATGTTGACCGTGTTAACCGAGGAGAAATTGCGTCGCGTCCTTGCCCGGATGCTGGATGAAAACGAGTTCCTTAGTCCCTATGGGATTCGCGCCCTTTCTCGCCATCACCAGGAGAATCCCTTTGTGTTTCACCATGGGGGACAGGAATTCCGCGTGGACTATTTGCCAGGTGACTCCAACACTGGAATGTTTGGCGGCAATTCCAACTGGCGCGGCCCGATTTGGATGCCCGTTAACTTCTTAATCCTGGGTTCGCTGTATCGGCTCTATGCCTTCTATGGCGATGCGTTCACCATTGAATGCCCCACCGGATCGGGACAATTCATGAGCTTGTTTGAGGTGGCGCATGAACTCAGCAATCGCCTAACCCGAATCTTCCTACCCGACACTAACGGTCGCCGGCCGGTCTATGGAGCCGCAGAAAAATTCCAAACCGATCCCCACTGGAAGGATTATGTTCTCTTCTATGAATACTTCCACGGCGACAACGGTGCCGGCATTGGTGCCAGCCACCAGACGGGTTGGACGGGTTTGATTGCCCGCATCATTCAGGTTGTGGGTGATATAAACAAAGAGACACTGCAGGGTGCATCTGCCGAGATGGAAGCCGTGAAAAAGACGGTGGGCCAGTAACGGCCTATCTGGGAAGACCGAGGACAACGGTTGCATGACCCGCAAGAAAACCTCTAACGAATCTCCGCTCAAAACCAACTTGCCAATAATGATAAAACAAAAACAGTGGCTTCTCTCAGGCCTCATTCTCCTTGCAGCAATGATTGCAATTGCCTTTTCCCAATTGCCCCCGAATTGGTTTAGCCCTGATGATTTGGTCAACCTATCCAGCGTGCTCACTCTCGTTTCATTCACTGTTCAAAGCATCCTGGCACTGCGTTTTTTAGCGATTGGCGCACAATTAATGTTTATTCCATATTGCTTGCTGCAGTCTCCTCCTCTCTGGACGCCTGCGATTTGGAATGTTCTATTTCTGGCAGTCAATGTGGTTAATGCGATTCTCTTGCTACTTGCAAGACGGCCGGTGGCTTTCAACCACGACGAAGAGCAATTATATAACTTAGCATTCAAGAGTCTTAACCCTCGTGAATTTCTTAAGCTGCTGTCCTTGGGAGAGTGGCGAGAGGGAGAAGCTGGAGAAACTCTCATCTTTTCAGGTCAATACAACTCCAGTGTCTCAATTCTCTGCCGTGGCGAGGCAATTTCCTATGCAGATGGGACAGAACAGATAAAGATTCCGGAAGGGAAACTGATCGGAATTGCGTCAGTCTTAATCGGTGACCCAATGCCTGTAGACATCAAGCTGAAAACCCCTTCGCGTTACATTTGCTGGCATATTGAACCGTTGCGAAAGTTTCTAGATCAACAACCTGAGATCCGGGCGAAGCTTCAACTCATTGTCAGCCATGACCTGGCGCTATCAGTGCGAATTCTGCATGACCAACAACTTGAGGATTGGCGAGTCATGCGACGGAATGACCAGCTCCAAGCTTAAGCAATCTTCAGGGCCTGCCCTCACTCACTGATCGCCTTGGTGCGCATCGCCGCCTCCTTGATCTTGGTGTCTGTCGTCGTCGTTGACGCCGCTGAAATTGTTGAACGCCAGGGTGCCGGCCCCCTTGCCCTGGTCGATGAAATCGAATTCCACCTTGTGCTTGCCAGGCGCAAGCGGTTCAGCACCCTCCCACTTGAGCCGGTCCAGATCCACCATGATCCAGAGCCACACCGGCTTGCCGTTCTTCAGATAGAAGACGTAGCCCCCGAAGCGGCCGCCCGAGCTGGGACGGTCATTTGAATTGTAAGCCAAAACTTTTTTCACTTGCTTCGGTTGGAGTCGTTCATCTTGATCGGATGATTGCGGCTCCTTTGCGATCGCTGGTTATCTGATCCCTTGGATAGTTATGTATTAATCTCTGCTGGAGGGCAGCGGGTTTTAGCTTCAGGCTTTCCAGCCGCGGTACTGGTGCCCGGCCTGCGTTCGCCTTCCCCATCTTGTCCACCCTCATCCCCTCCCCTGCTGAACGCATCAGCCCCGAGCTCCTCGGCATCGACATCGGCGGCACCGCCATCAAGCTCGGCCGCTTCGACCGGCAGGGCAACCTGATCGCCGAGCTCGACGTGCCCACGCCCCAGCCCCAGATGCCGGGGGCCGTTTGTCAGGCGGTGGTGGAGGCGGTGGCCGCCCTTGATCCGCAGCGCCGGGCTGACCGGGTGGGGATCGGCCTGCCGGGCCCGACCGATCGCGCCGGGCGCATCGCCCGGCTGGCGATCAACCTGCCCGGTTGGCGCTGCATCCCCCTGGCCGACTGGCTCGAACCTCAGCTGGAGCGCCCCGTGGTGCTGGCCAATGATGCCAACTGCGCCCTGCTGGGGGAGGCCTGGCGGGGGGCGGCGGTGGATGGTCCCGACACGATCCTGCTCACCCTCGGCACCGGCGTGGGCGGTGGCGTTTTGATCAGTGGGGCGCTGTTCACCGGGCCCGATGGGGCCGGCGCCGAACTCGGCCTGATCGGGGTGGATCCCGAGGGGCCGCCCTGCCCCACCGGCAACCGGGGCTCCCTGCAGCAGTACTGCAGCATCGCGGCCCTGGCCCAGCTCAGCCCCCTGGATCCGGCCGAGCTCTCCCAACGGGCCACCGCCGGCGATCGCGAGGCCCTGGCCGTGTGGGAGAGCTATGGCCAGCGGCTCGGCCAGGGCCTCAGTTCACTGCTGTATGTGCTCAGCCCCCGGCTGGTGCTGATCGGGGGCGGCCTGAGCGCCGCAATCGATCACTTCCTGCCGGCGGTGTGGCGGGAGGTGGAGCAGCGGGTGCTCCCGGAATGCCGGGAGGAGCTGGTGATCCGCCGCTGCGCCCTGGGCAATGGTGCCGGGCGCCTCGGGGCGGCCCGGCTGGCGCTGGAGCGTTTTGGCTGAGGAGTGCGCGATGGGCACGTGATTGGTGGGCCTTGGAGACCATCGGATGAGGTCTCGGCAGTGGGAAGTGATCGGCTGGCGCTGCAGATGTTTGCGGGAGCCTTGGGCAATTGGACGTGCAGGGCCGGCCGCCTGGTCAGGCGTACCTCTGGTGGCCTGCCATCCCAGGCCGATCGCCCCGGCCCGCTGGCGGGTTCGGTCCCTACGGCCCTGGTTCACGCCGGGCGGGTCGGATGATGGGGGGATACCTGTGACCCCATCCCCTTGATGCCCGAGGCCACCGTTCCCGAGCCCTCGCCCGAGCTGCTGGCCCGCGCGGCGGCGGTGCGGCGGGCCGCCACGGGGCTTGCCCAGACCACAGACGCCGAGCGTCGCGCCGCCCTGCTGGCGATGGCCGATGCGCTGGCCGACGACGCCGAGGCGATCCTGGCCGCCAACCGGGCCGATCTGGAGGCCGCCGCCGCCGATGGCCTGGCGTCGCCCCTGGTGGCCCGCCTGAAGCTCGATGCCGCCAAGCTCGAGGGCGCCATTGAGGGGGTGCGCCAGGTCGCCGCCCTCGACGATCCGCTCGGCCGCCGCCAGCTCCACACGGAGCTCGATGACGGTCTGGTGCTCGAGCGCCTCAGCGTGCCGCTCGGCGTGGTGGGGGTGATCTTCGAGGCGCGGCCCGACGCCCTGATGCAGATCGCCTCCCTCGCCATCCGCTCCGGCAACGGCGCCCTGCTTAAGGGGGGCCGCGAGGCCAGCCGCAGCTGCGCGGCCATCCATGCCGCCCTGCGGCGGGGCCTGGCCGGCAGCCCTGTGGATCCCCTGGCCCTGGAGCTGCTCACCTCCCGGGCGGAGAGCCTGGCCCTGCTGAAGCTGGACGGGTTGGTGGATCTGATCATTCCCCGCGGCTCCAACCAACTGGTGCGCTTCATCCAGGACCACACCCGCATTCCGGTGCTCGGCCATGCCGATGGCATCTGCCATCTCTATGTGGATGCGGCCGCCGACCTGGACCAGGCCCTGCGGCTGGCCCTCGATAGCAAGACCCAGTACCCGGCGGCCTGCAACGCGATCGAAACCCTGCTGGTGCACTGCGGCGTCGCCCCCGCCTTCCTGGAGCGGGCCGTGCCCGCCTTCGCTGCCGCCGGCGTGGAACTGCGGGGTGACCAGGCGGCCTGCGCCCTGGGGGTGTCCCAGGCCGCCACAGGCGACGACTGGTCCACCGAGTACTCCGATCTGATCTTAAGCGTGAAGGTGGTGGACGATCTAGAGGAGGCCCTCGAGCACATCCGCCGCCACGGCTCCCGCCACACCGACGCCATCTGCACCACCGATCCGCTGGCGGCCGATCGCTTCCTGGCCGCCGTCGACAGCGCCGGGGTGTATCTCAATTGCTCCACCCGCTTCGCCGATGGCTTCCGCTACGGCTTCGGGGCTGAGGTGGGGATCAGCACCCAGACCCTGCCGCCCCGCGGGCCGGTGGGGCTGGAGGGCCTGGTCACCTACCGCTACCGCCTGCGCGGCCAGGGCCACATCGCCGCCGATTACGCCTCCGGCGCCCGCGCCTTCACCCACCGTTCGTTGCCGCTCTGAATCCCCAGATGGGCCCTACCCCCGAGCCGGCTCCTTCCCCACCGCTGGTGTTGGTGCATGGCCTGTTCGACACCCCGCGCGTATTCGACACCCTCCGCCGCCGCCTGGCGGGCCGCCGCTCCCCCCTGCTGGTGCCCCACCTGCCCCATGCCCTGGGCTCGGTGCCGCTGGAGGACCTCGCCGCCATGCTCGGCAGCCACATCGAGGCGGCCTTCGGAGTGGAGCAGCCGGTGGATCTGATGGGGTTCTCGATGGGGGGCGTGATCGGCCGCACCTGGATTCAGCTGGGGGAAGGACACCGGCGCACCCGCCGCTTTCTGAGCGTGGCCAGCCCCCAGAGGGGCACCTTGGCCGCCGTGCCCTGCCCCCGCTGGGCCCTGGCCGGCATCGCCGACATGAAACCAGGCAGCGACCTGCTGCGCCGTCTGGACCGCGACCTGGAACCCCTGCAGCAAATTGAGTGCTGCAGCTTCTACTGCCCCACCGACCTCACCGTGTTTCCCGGCTGGGAGGCGGTGCTCCCGGTGGGTCCCCGCCGGCCGCTGCCGGTCTTCTGGCACAACGTGCTGATGGCCGAGCCGGGCTCCGTCGATCCGGTGGTGGCCGAGTTGCTGCGGCCCTGATCAGTGAAGAGTGTCACCGAGCCCCCAAACCGCGAGCGTTCTGTCCTCAGGCCGCCGCCGTGAGCGTCTCGGCGCTCTTTGCGCCCTCCACCAATCCCATCACCGCCAGACCCGCGCCCCGCGTTAGGGGCAGGAGGTCGCGGCATTGGTGCAGGGCCAAGGCGGTGGCGATGGTGAGGGCCTCGGCCATCTCCCCTGCCCCCAAACCATGGCTTCGCCCGCAGGCGGCCACCAGGGCACCGAGCCGTTCTCGGGTCTGGTCCAGGCTCAGCCGGGCGCAGGCACTGCCCTCAGCCGGGCAGGCGATCGCCTCCTCCGCCAGGGGCTCCCCAAACTGGGCCAGGCTGGCCAAGAGCAGGGCCACCAGGCGTCGTCCCTGGTCCTCGCTGCTGGGCTGAGCGGGCCGGGGGAGCCGGCTCCAAAAACGCCGGCCGCCATCCCCTTCGCCCTCCCTGCTCCCCCCAGGAAGGAGGGAGCGCTGCAACTCGGTTCCGGCCATGCGGGCCACGGCCAAAATCCAGGTTTCGGCATGGAGCGCATCCGATTCGGTGAGGAAGAGGCGAATCGTGCGATCCAACAGGAGGGCCGCCTCGACCCGGGGATGGTGCGGTTGGGACATGGCGTGTGCTGGGGCTGCCGGAAGTGTTCCCCCGCTATGACAGACCGCGCCGACCTGCCCAGCGGGATCGCCCCGTCAGGGCGGCAACGGCGTCCAGCGCACGGTGAGCACGGTGGAAGGGGCCAGCACCCGCCAGCTGTGCTCCAGGCCCTCACTCCACAACACAAAGTCGCCGGCCTGGTCCAGCACCAGCCCAAGGCTGCGGCCATCGCGTTGAAACTCCAGGGCAAACTCACCGGAGCCGGCGAGCAACGAGAGGGTGCAGCCCGTGCTGGGGGGTTTTGTTGCACCCCAGGAAGGGTCATCGTCCGGGTGGTGCTGGAACCATTTCAGGCTGAGGTTTCTGACCTGTGCCGCCGGAGAAGAGGCCGCACCGTTGGCCCCCGCCGCCGGCCCTGGATCGCCATGGCGCAGAAAGCGCAGCCCTTCGATCGGGATGGCCGGGTGGTCCCCCACGAACCAGTTGGTGTGGGGCTGGGCCGGGTCCCGCAGGTCCCAGGCGTTGCCCCACTCCACCCCCTCAAGCCCCTCGCCGGTCTGCCGCATCGGGTTGGCGCTCCTGAGAATCAGACCGGGGCCAGGCCGGAATGGCGGATCAGGGCCTCAGCCGAAGGGGAGCGGCCCCTGAAGGCCTCGAACACCTCGGCGGGGTGGCGGCTGCCGCCCAGGCTCAGCACCGTGTCGCGGAAGCGGCGGCCCGTGGCGCGGATCGCCTCCTCATTGCTGAGGTCCCCCTCCTCGAAAGCGCTGAAGGCGTCAGCGCTGAGCACTTCGGCCCATTTGTAGGAGTAGTAGCCCGCCGAATAGCCCCCAGCGAAGATGTGGCTGAAGCTGCAGAGCATGGCGTCCTCCGGCAGGGGCTGCAGCACCGTGGTGGTGGCGGCGATGCGACGGCGCAGAGCCTCGGGGGACACGCCTGATCCCGGTTCCCACTCGCTGTGGAGCTTGAGATCGGTGAGGGCGAAGTGCACCTGACGCAGGGTTGCGGCACCCCCCAGGAAGGTGCGGGCGGCCAGGAGTTTGTCGAATTCCGCTTGCGGCAGCGGTTCGCCGCTCTGCCAATGGCCGGCCATGCCCAGCAGGGTGGCGCGGTCGTAGCACCAGTTCTCCATGAACTGGCTGGGCAGTTCCACCGCATCCCACTCCACATTGTTGATCCCTGCCGCCTGGGGCCGCTCCACGGTGGTGAGCATGTGGTGCAGGCCGTGGCCGAATTCGTGGAAAAGGGTTTCCACCTCGGCAAAGGTCATCAGGCTCGGGGTCTCGCCCACGGGCGGACTCTGGTTGCAGACCAGGTAGGCCACCGGCAGCACGGGGCTGCCATCGGGGCGCCGCTGGCGTCCAAGGCATTCATCCATCCAGGCGCCGCCGCGCTTGCTGCCGGGGCGGCTGTAGGGGTCGAGATAGAAAGCGGCCAGGAGGCGACCGTCGGAGGCGTCGTTGACCCGGAAGAAGCGCACGTCGGGATGCCACACCGGCGCCTCCCCGTCCGCGGCCACGATCGCGATGCCGAAGAGACGGTCGCAGAGCCCGAACAGCCCCTCCAACACCCGTGGTAGGGGGAACCAGGGCCGTAGGGCCTCGCTGTCGAGGTTGAAGCGCTCCTGGCGCAGCCGTTCGGCCCAGAAGCTCACGTCCCAGGGCTGGAGATCGGCGGCTTCCGGGGCGCCGGCGCCTTCCGCGCAGGCCCTGAGCTCGTCCAGTTCCCGCTTGGCGGCGGGGTAGGCGGCCCGGCGCAGGTCTTCGAGCAACCGCTCCACCTCGGCTTCGGAGCCGGCCATCTTGGCGGCCAGGCTCACTTGGGCCCAGTTGGCATAGCCGAGGCGCCGCGCCTGCTCCTGGCGCAGGGTGAGGATGCGCTCGATCAGCGGACCGTTGTCGCTGCCGTCTTCGCCCACACCGGAGGCCCGGCTCACATGGGCCCGGTAGAGACGCTCCCGCAGGTCCCGCCGCCGGCTGTACTGCAGAAAGGGGCCGTAGCGGGGGAAGTCGAGGCCCAGCAGCCAGGGCCCTGCTGCGGCGGTGGCAGCCTCCTCACCCTTTTGGCGGGCCGCCTCGGCCAGCAGACCCCGCAGGCTCTCGGGCAGGCCCTCCACCTCAGCGGCTTCGCTGAGCTTCAGGGTCCAGGCGTTGGTGGCGTCCAGCACCTGGTTGCCGAAGCGGGTGGAGAGTTCGGCCAGCTCCTGACTGACCGCATTAAAGGCATCACGGCTCTCCCCTTCCAGCCCGACGCCCCGCAACTCCATGTCCCGAAGTTCGGAGGCCAGGATGCGTTGCTGGGTGCCATCAAGGCCGTTCTGCTGCTGCAGCCGCTTGAGGGCGCGGTGGATCACCGCGCTCTGGCCAGCCCGGTTGCCGAAAGCCACCACAGCCGCCTGCTGGCTGGCGTGGGCTTCCCGCAGCTCGGTGGTGTTGCAAACGCCGTTGAGGTGGCTCACCACACCCCAACTCCAGCGCAGGCGCTCGCCCAACTGGTGGAGCGGTTCCATCAGTTCATCCCAGCTCAGGGGGCGTTCCGCCGCCAGGGCGCGCTCGAGCTGCGTTTCGATCGCCCCGAGGGCGCCATGGAGTTCGCTGAGCAGGCCGGGAATGTGATCGATCACCTGATCGGGCGTGATCGCTGTGAATTCGGGCAGGCCTTCACCAACCAACAGGGCAGGCCTGCCGGACACGGAGGAGTTCGGGCTCACGGCGCTGGGCGATTGAGTCATGGCAGGCCGTTGATCGCTGGGATCCATTCCAGCGCAGCGCTGGCCCCGGTGTGGATCAACCCAGGGCGGGCAACCGGCCGAGGGCCACCTGGGCCTGGCTGGCCAGGCCCGTGGCCAGGGCGGTGGTGCTGGCTTCGTAGAGGTCGATGGCCAGACGGGGCCAGAAGCCGATCACCAAGGTGGGCACCAACAGGCTGAGCCCGATCACCGCCTCGCGCGGATTCATGTCGCCCACCTTCGCCAGGGCCGGGATGCGGGGTCCAAAGAAGACCCGACGGCAAAGGGACAACAGGTAGACGGGCGTGAGAACAAGGCCGATGGCCGCCAGCACGATCGTGATCACCCGGAAGCCTGTGGTGAAGGTGTCGTTGGAGGTGATGCCAAGGAACACCGTGATCTCGCTCACGAAGCCGCTCATGCCCGGCAGTGCCAGGGAGGCCAGGGAGCTGGCCAGGAAGAAGGCGAAGGTGATCGGCAGCACCTTGGCCAGGCCGCCCATGTTGGGGATGGAGAGGGTCTTGGTGCGTTCGTAGAACACGCCGGTCACGAAAAACATGGCGGCGGCGATCAGGCCATGGCTGATCATCTGCAGCATCGCCCCGCTCATCCCCAGGGCATCGACGGCGCCGATGCCGAGGAGCACGAAGCCCATGTGGCTCACGGAACTGCAGGCGATCCGCCGCTTCACGTTGTCCTGGGCGAAGGCATTCAGGGCGCCATAGATGATGTTCACGATGCCCAGCACGATCAAGGCCGGGGCGAGCACCTGGTGGGCCTCCGGCAGCATCTGCACGTTGAAGCGCAGCAGGGCGTAGCCGCCCATCTTGAGCAACACCCCGGCCAGCAGCATCGACACCGGCGCGTTCGCCTCACCGTGGGCATCGGGGAGCCAGGTGTGAAGGGGGAAGATCGGCAGCTTGACGCCAAAGCCCACCAAGAAGCCCAGATAACAGAGCAGCCCGAAGCTGCCGCCGGCGGAACGGACGGCCAGCTCAGAGAGGTTGAGGGTGAAGTGGTCGCCGGAGAGGGCGAGTGCCAGACCGCTAATCAGGATCAGCAACGAGGCGGTTGCCGTGTAGAGGATGAACTTGGTGGCCGCGTACTGGCGCTCGTGGCCTCCCCAGATGGCGATCAGCAGGTAGACCGGCACCAACTCCAGTTCCCAGGCCAGGAAGAACAGCAGGAAGTCCTGGGAGAGAAAGACCAGGGCCTGGGCCGAGGCTTGCAGCAGCAACAGACCGAAGTAGAGGCGAGTCTTGCGGGCCACATTCCAGCTGGCCGCCACCGCTAGCAGGGTCACCAGGCCGCTGAGCACCACCAGGGGTGCCGAGAGGCCGTCGGTGGCCAGCGACCATTCCAGCCCAATAGTCGGCACCCAGGCGAAGCGCTCCACCAGTTGCAACTGGCTGGAGGCGCCATCGAAATGGCGGGAGAACACCCAGAGCATCAGGCCGAAATCGGCCAGCAGGGTCACCAGGGCCACCATCCGCGGCAAGCGGGGGTCATCGCCATCGCCGGGCAGCAGGGGCAAAATCAGCGCGGCTGCCGCGGGCAACAGCACGATCAGGGTGAGCCAGGGGAATGCGGCGCTCGCCTCCACCGGGAGGGACGCGGCCGAGAGGGGCAGGGTGGCGTCCATCACAGGCGGGAACGAAGGGGGAGCAGGGTTGTTAAGGGGTTCTGGGACCGCAGGGGTCGGGCTGGACTGGCACCGGGCCCGTAGCGCCTGCGCGGAGCGTGAACGAGGCGGATCGGATCGGAGAGCTCACTCTGCCGCCTTGGGGAGGTCTGCCCGATCGATCGGGGGCACCGACTCCCCAGGGCGATGTCGAAATTGAACGGCTGAGTAAATCTACCCATCGGCTACTCCTGTTGGGTCCGACTGGGGAGCGGCTCCCAGCGGCTGCCGGCCATCTGGAGGTCCAGCACGGCCCCGGTGCTCGCCACGCCCTCAGCCTGCCAGGCCTTCACCATGGCCATGCTCACGGCCTCGGCCACCGAAGCTGATGCCAGAGCCAGCAGGGTCGGGCCGGCGCCGCTGATCACGCAGCCCCAGGCACCGGCTTCGAGGGCGGCTTCGCGCACGGCACGCCCCCCCTGGATCAGTCCCCAGCGATAGGGCTCATGAATCCGGTCATGCAGACCGTCGGCGATCAGGTCGCCATTGCCGGTGCGCAGTCCCTGGAGCAGCAGGGTCAGGGCGCCGAGGTTGAGCACGGCATCGGGGATCGGGATGCTGCGGGGCATGGCCCGCCTCGCCTCGCTGGTGCTCAACCGGATCGACGGGATGGCCACCACGGCCTTCACCGAGGGCTCCCATTCGCACCGCACCACCCGCCAGCGGTTGGAGGCCGCCCGCGCCGTCATGCAGAGCCCCCCGACCAGGGAAGGAACCACGTTGTCGGGGTGGCCCTCGATGTCGATGGCGAGCTCCAGGAGCTTTTCACGGCTCAGGGGTTCGCCCACGAGGGCATTGGCGCCGATCAGGCCCGCCACGATGGCGGTGGCACTACTGCCCAGCCCGCGGGCCGGTGGCACGGCCAGCTGCACCCGGGCCTCCAGGGCCACCGGTTCCTCACCGGCTTCCCGCCACACCCTTTGCGCCGAGCGGTACACCAGATTGTCGGGACCACCCCGTAGATGGCTGCCCTCGCTCCCCTGGATGATCAGGTCGAAGCGTTCCCCTCCCCCTTCGATCACCCGCAGCTCGAAACGGTTGCCCAGATCAAGGGCGGCGCCGAGGCAATCAAAGCCGGGCCCGATGTTGGCGGTCGTTGCCGGCACATCCACCGCGACACCCTGGCCGATCCGGGGACGCACCATCTCATCGATTTGACTGGCACCACTCTCGCAGCCGGTGGACCCCCTTCCCCCGGAGCCAACCCCGGATGGCGCCTAACCCAGCAGCGCCCGGGCACGGCAGGCGGCGCTGAAGCTGCCAATGGCCGGATCCGTGATCGCCCGGATCGGAATGCCGCTGAGGGTGGGTGTGAGCCGGCCCTTGGCCAGGAAGGCCTGGCTGAAAGTGGGGGAGCGCAGACCATCGAGCAGCTTGGCGGCGGTGCCACCCGCCAGCCAGATGCCCCCGCGGCTGAGGCAGGCCAGGGCCAGATCGCCCGCCACGGAGCCGTAGGCACCGAGCCAGAGATCAAGGGCTTCCCGGGCCAGGGGATCGCCACCGGCCGCCGCCGCGGCGACCGCCGCCGGCAGATCGGCCCCGCCGCTGCTGGACGCCTCCCACCGCCTGGCCTCATCGTCGAGAGGATGGGGACCTTCAGCGGATCGGCTGGCCAGCAGCCAGCGGGCCACATGGCCCAGGCCTGTGCCGCTCACCACCCGCTCGATCGAGAGGCGCTCCAGGCCAAGATCCCGACACAGCCACTCCCGCAGGTCCCACTCGGCGGCGCTGCGAGGTGCATATTCACCATGGGCCGCCTCACTGGCCACGGCCTGCAACCCGGTGGCGGTGGGAACGCCGAAGGCCACCCCGAGGCCGGTGCCGGCCCCAAGCACCAGCAGAGGCGCCGACCCCACGGCCTCACCGGCTCGCACCTGGGCCCACTGGGGGGGCTGAAGGTGGGGCAGGCCGTAAATCAACACGGCGAAGTCGTTGACAAGCTCCACGCTGGCCAGCCCGCAGGCCTGGGCCAGGGCTGCTTCATCCAGCAACCAGGGCAGGTTGGTGAGCTGGGCCCTCCCTCCCTGCACCGGACCCGCCACACCGAGGCAGGCCGCTTCCGGTCGAGGGTGATCGCGCCCGGGACCATCCAGGAGGAAATGGTTCACCATCGGCCCCAGGTCGTTCCAATCAGCCGAGGCATAGCGCTCCTGCACCAGCAGCTCGGGGTGCGAAGCCCCGGCCGAGTACAGGCTCAGCAGGGTCTTGGTGCCCCCGATGTCACCGGCCAGCAGGATCGCCATGGAACGTGAGGTGAGGTAAGGACGTCAGTCTGGCCTGGGGGCCTGGACCCTACCTCCGCAGAACAGGCTCTGGTAGTGGGTGACGCAATCAGGGCCCGGGAGCAGGGGGGGCGGGTGCCGGCTCAGCGGCCGCCAGGGGCAGGGAGGCCAGCCGGTCTCGGCAGGCCTGACCCGCCGCCGCCACCAGGGCGCCGGCCTCCACCAGACCCAGTTCGCCTTGGCTGCGGCTGCGCAAGCTGGCCCCCCGCGCCTCGGACTCCTTGACCCCGATCACGGCCAGCACGGGAATCTTCATCGTTTCGCCGTTGCGGATCAACTTGCCGAGCCGGTCGCCACTCCGGTCCAGGCTGGCTCTCACCCCGGCAGCCCGCAGCTGGCCCAGCAGCTCCTCGGCCCAGGGCAGCACCTCGTCGGTGACCGGCAACAGGCGGATCTGCTCGGGAGCCAGCCAAAAGGGGAAATCACCGGCGTAGTTCTCGGTCATGATCCCGAAGAACCGCTCCAGCGAGCCAAAGATGGCGCGGTGAATCATGATCGGGCGCTGGCGTGTGCCGTCTGCCGCCACGTACTCCAGGGCGAAGCGCTCCGGCAGGTTGAAATCAAGTTGGATCGTGGAGCACTGCCACATCCGGCCGATCGCATCCTCGATCTTGAGGTCAATCTTGGGACCGTAGAAGGCTCCGCCGCCTTCATCCACCTTGTAGGCCCAGCCCTTGCGATTGAGCGCCTCAATCAGGCCATCGGTGGCCAGCTTCCAAACGGCGTCCTCGCCGATCGATTTCTCGGGCCGGGTGGAGAGGTTGATCTCGTAGCTGCGGAAGTCGAAGGTGGAAAGAATCTTCTCGGTGAGATCGAGGATCGCCAGGATCTCATCGCTGATCTGTTCCGGCAGGCAGAACACGTGGGCGTCGTCCTGGGTGAAACCCCGCACCCGCATTAAGCCGTGCATCACCCCAGGCCGCTCGTAGCGGTACACGGTGCCGAGTTCGGCCCAGCGGATCGGCAACTCGCGGTAGCTGCGCAGCGTGCTGGCATAGGTGAGCACGTGGAAGGGGCAGTTCATCGGCTTGAGCTGGTATTCCCGCTCGTCCACCTGCATCGGGCCGAACATCGACTCGCTATAAAAGTCCAGGTGACCGGAGGTCTTCCAGAGGCTGATGTCGGCCACGTGGGGGGTGTAGAGCAGCTCGTAGCCGGCCTCGAAATGGAGCTCGCGCCAAAGGTTCTCGATCAGCAAGCGCATGCGGGCGCCGCGGGGATGCCAGAACACCAGGCCGGCGCCAGCCTCATCTTCGATGGAGAAGAGATTCAGGTCGGTACCAAGGCGGCGGTGGTCACGGCGCAGGGCCTCCTGCTTGCGGCGCTGATATTCGGCGAGCTGCTCCTCGGTCTCCCAGGCGGTGCCGTAGATGCGCTGAAGCTGGGCGTTGTTCTCATCGCCGCGCCAGTAGGCACCGGCCACACTCTCCAGTTCGAAAGCCTTCGGGTTGAGATCGCCGGTGTTGGCGACATGGGGGCCCGCGCAGAGATCCCACCAGTCCGCTCCGAGCGTGTAGAGGGTGATCGGTTCGGTGATGCCGGCCAGGATCTCGAGCTTGTAGGGCTCGTTCTGGGCGCGGATCCTCGTCTCGGCCTCGGCCCGGCTCACTTCGAGGCGCTCGAGGGGCAGCTTTTTATTGATGCTGCGGATCATCTCCTTCTTGATCGCCTTCAGGTCGGCTTCGCTGAAGGGATCGGGGCTGTCGAAGTCGTAATAGAAGCCGCTCTCGGTCCAGGGACCGATCGTGACCTGGGCCTGCGGGAAGAGCTTCTGCACCGCCATCGCCATCACGTGGCTCATCGAGTGGCGGATGCGAAGCAGCTGGGGGCTCTCGCTGGTTTTCGGCAGAGCTGGAGGCGCGGCAATCCCCACGTCTTGCTGCGCTGATGGGCTAGAGCCCCTGCCGCGATGGCTCGTGCTGGCGTTGGTGCTGCTGCCGGCCGGCTCCAGCTCCGAGCTGTTGCTGGTGGAGGGGGCTGCAGGCACGGGAATCCGACACACGAAACCGGGATCCTAAGCAGGAGAATCCTTGCCTTGCCTCTGCGCTGCCTTGATCACTCGACTCCCCTCTCCTTCAGCGGCCCTGGCTTTGCTGCGGCAGGAGCGTCGCAGCGTGGGGCTCACCTATCTGCTCTGGGCGATGGGCCTGTTCGGCCTCAACGGGCTCCATCGCTTCTACTGCCGCAAGCCCGTCAGCGGTGGAATCTGGCTGATGAGCCTGGGGCTGGTGGGCATCGGGCAGATGGTGGATCTGTTCTTCATTCCGGGCATGGTGGAGGAAGCCAACCGCCCCCTGCTGCAGCTGGGCCTCGGCACACCGAATGGTGCGGCCATACCGTCGCTCGAGCGCCAGTTGCTACGGCTGGCCCGAACCAGCGGCCGCGATGGGTTCAGCCTGAATGACGCCCTCATCGAGCTGGAACTTCCGGCCGGGGCTGGCAGTGCCGTGGTCCGCAGCGAGATTGAACGGCTCCTGACGGAGCACCTGCTCGATGTGGGCAACGATGATCGGGGCCGGGTGGTCTACCGCGAACCCTGAAGTCACCGCCCGCCGATCAGACCGTTCTTCCCCGCTGGCGCAACAGATCTTCGCTGTAAAAGCGCCGCAGTTCCTCAGCCCCCTTCACCGGTTGCCCGTAGTAGCTGCCGCCGTGAAGGGTCGGTAGCGAAGCCCATTCCTGGGCGAGCAGGGCCAGCACATCGTGGCTGAGGCCATGGCGATCGAACCGGGCCAGGGCACCCCGCTTCTCCATCAGGTAGAGGGCCGCCTGGTCCTGGCTGGCGGGTTGAAAATCAGGCAATCGCAGTCGACGGGCCGCATCGTTCCAGGTGGCCGGCAAGAACTGGTAGGCCCCGGCGGCGGCGCTGCTGTATCCGCTGGTTACCACGAAGTCGGGATGGCGCGCCATGTCGCTGAACAGCCCCCCGCCGTAGAGCATGCGGTAGCCGTCGCCCCGCCCATTGGTCCAGGTTCCCTCGGCAAACCGGATCGTGTTCAGCAGGGCACGCCGTTCCGGTGTCATGCGGTAGACGCCTGGCCGAGCCGATCCAAAGGCCTGGTTCGCCGCCTGCATGCCGCCCATTGAGGGCAGGCTGACTGGGGTGATCGCGGTCTCGCTTGGAGAGGCGGCGGGAAGGCTTTTCGGTTGGAAGCTCCTCACCAGTGCCGAGCCGGGAAGACCACCCATCACCAGAGGAAGGGCAACCACCAGACCAACGGAGCACAGGGGGCCCGTCAGCGGCGCCATGGAACGGCGAAGGAGGGAAGCAGGCAGGCGGGACAGCAAGGGCAAACGACAACCGAGTACCCGCCAACCCTGACGGCTGGCCCCCAGCGCCGCCTACCCCCCGCTCAGCGACCTAGACAAACGCGCTTATGTGTGCAATGACAACAAAGCGTTGCGATCCGTAGCGCTCGAATCCCAGTCCACAGCATGTAGATCACCCAGACCTCCGGTCCGTAGCCATGGTCACGGTCAGCGTTTCCAGACGGGGCCCGAAACATCAGCTCGCCTAATCAATACGGCGCCAATGATTCAATCGTCAGGGGTGTTCGCCTGCAGAAAGCCCAGGGCATGGCGCACCCGCCCCAGGGTGCCATCGGCCACAGTGCGGGCCCTTTCACGGCCTTCCGCCAGCACCGCCAGCAGGGTGGCCGGATCCCGGCGGAGATCGGCATAGCGCTCCTGCACGGGCCGCAGCGCCTCCACCGCGGCCTCCGCCAGCAGCGGCTTGAAGGCTCCCCAGCCCATGGCAGCGCATTCGGCGGCGGCACTCTCGCGGCTTCGGCCGCTGAGCAGGGCATAGAGGCCCAGCAGGTTGTCGGCCTCAGGGCGTTCGGGGTTGCCGAACTCCAGGCCCAGCACCGGATCGGTCTTGGCCCGCTTGATCTTTTTGGTGATCAGCTCTGGCGGATCCAGCAGGGTGATGCGGGAGCCATCATTCGGATCGCTCTTGCTCATCTTGCTGCGGCCGTCCGTGAGGCTCATCACCCGGGCGCCTTCCCGCAGGATCAGAGGTTCCGGCACCTTCAGGAGCGGCAGGCGCTCCCCGTCGGCGCCCTTCGGACCGAAGCGGGCGTTGATGCGCTGCTGGGCGATGTCGCGCGCCAATTCGAGGTGCTGTTTCTGGTCCTCCCCGACCGGCACCCGGTCGGCGTCATAGAGAAGGATGTCGGCGGCCATCAGCACCGGGTAATCGAGCAGCCCGGTCGACACGTCGGCCCCCTGTTTGAGCGCCTTCTCCTTGAACTGGATCATCCGCTCCAGCCAGTTGAGCGGGGTCACGCAGTTCAGCAGCCAGCAGAGCTCGCTGTGGGCACTCACCTGGCTCTGCACGAACACGGTGGAGCGCAGCGGATCAATGCCACAGGCCAGGTACAGCGCGGCCGTGGTGAGGGTGTCCTCGGCCAGGCGGGCGGGATCGTGGGGAACGGTGATCGCATGGAGGTCCACCACACAGAAAAAGGTGTCGTGGCTGTCCTGGAGGTCGACCCAATTGCGGATCGCCCCCAGCCAGTTGCCCAGATGGAGTGCGCCGGTGGGCTGAACCCCCGACAGCACCCGAGGCCGCGGTGTCGTCATCAGGGTGGGGCTCAGGCGCCGGCTTCGACGGGGGAGCCACCGTCATCGGCAGGGGCGGAGGAGCCACCGCTTTCAGGGGCGGCTTCGGCGGAGTCCTCAACGCTGAACCCAGGGGTCTCCAGCACGGGCTCAGTGCCGCTTTCCAAACTCCCTTCGGCAAGGTTAGGGGATTCCCCGGCTGCCGAGGGTTCGGGCTCGGGCTCGGGAGCGCTCACCACCGGTTTGCTGGGCCTGGCG
>Ga0310098_1000081_pt1 | contig 22740 bp, 27 predicted proteins | sample LakMicMIDCLREDC7_FD_194453 | JGI IMG/M metagenome (GOLD analysis project Ga0310098, IMG submission 194453) | Enriched freshwater cyanobacterial communities from Lake Michigan, Michigan, United States - MI23.DCL.RED.C7 | ecosystem: Environmental > Aquatic > Freshwater > Lake | place: USA...
CGTTTAAGCGTTTCCCTGGCGCCGATTCGCTGCTAGGGCCCGAGATGCGCTCCACCGGCGAGGTGATGGGCAGCGCCGCCAGCTTCGGCATGGCCTACGCCAAGGCTGAATTGGCCGCCGGTGAGGCTCTGCCCACCCAGGGAGTGGTGTTCCTCTCCACCCACGACCGCGATAAATCGGCCCTGGTGCCGGTGGCCCGGCGCCTGGCCGAGCTTGGTTTTTCCCTGATCGCCACCAGCGGCACGGCCGCGGCCCTGGCCGCCGATGGCCTCACCGTGCAGTCGATCCTCAAGGTGCATGAGGGGCGCCCCAACATCGAAGATGCGATCCGCTCCGGCCAGATCCAGCTGGTGATCAACACGCCGGTGGGCCGCCAGGCCGCCCACGACGACCGCTACCTGCGCCGCGCCGCCCTCGACTACGCCGTGCCCACCGTCACCACCCTGGCCGCAGCCCGGGCCGCCGTGGAAGCGATCGCCGCCCTCCAGGGGCAGACCCTCACCATCCACGCCCTCCAGGACGTGCACGCCCCCCAGGCCCGGCCGGCGGCCTGAGCCCCAGGCTGGAAGCTCGTTAAGGTTTGGCCACCCGAACCCGTCCCCGATGACCTTCGCCGCTACTGACCCCGCCACTGTCGCCAGCGTCCATGCCCCCGGCAGCGACTTGCGCGCCGCCTTCCGCGCTGCCTACGAGAACCGCTACACGTGGGAGCCCGGCTTTGCTGGCTACGGGGGCCAGTGCGTCTGGGAGCAGGACGGCCAACGGGTGGAGGGCACCTTCCAGGTGGGAGCCGATCTCAAGGCCCTAGTCGAAGGAATCACCGACGAGGCCATCCACAAGGCCGTGGCGTCCCAGCTCTGGGAGGTGGCGATTCACAGGGTCCGTCGCGGCTTTGAGCAAACCCATGGCGACAACACCTTCACCGCTGGCGACACCAATGCGGTGGGTGTGGAAGTGATCGTGGGTGGTAAAAATACCGGTGATCGTTATCGGATTAAGGGTGATGTGGTCACGATGGTGCACCGCCACATCCACGGCACGGTGGTGACGATCTTCACCGAAAGCACCACCGACACCGGCCACGGCTACCTCAGCCACCAGTACACCAGCCAATACAGCGATCCGGCCAGCGGCACCAGCAAGGGCGGCCTCAGCCGCTTCACCGACACCTTTGTGCCCCTGGTGGAGGGCGGTCCCTGGGTGTTGGCCGAGCGGGTGGTGGAGAGCGAAGCCTTTGGCGAGACCCCAGCCAGCCGCCAGCAGTTCCGCTTTGAGGCCTTGGCACCCCTGGGTTGAACCGGGCTGGCACCAGGCAGCCATGAATCAGCGCCGAATCCGGCCCCCATTTACGGCGGCTGGCGGCCGGGTTGGGATTGGGGTTCAACCACCCCCATCCGGATCAGGCCTGGGGCGGTTGGCTGGGCTGGTCGCCGCGGGGCAAGCGTGGGACAGTAAGTCCAAAATTCTTTGATTTGGATGCCAACCCGTTTGTTTGTGTTGGTTTTGTTCTCGGGTTCCATGGCCCTGGCGGCTCCCCAGTCCCAGGCAACCCAGTCCGGTGCCCAGATCCAGGCCCAGCCGGCCAACATGAAGGACCAGATCATCATGGGGGCCTGCTCCCAGGCCATGGCCAGTGAACTGTCCTTGGCGGGCAAAACCGCTCCGGCTGGCATGGTCAAGGAGACCTGCGGTTGTGTGGTCACCCAGCTCAATAAGAAGAGCAGCCTTGATCAGGCCAAGGTGATTTGCAAACAGATGGCGGCCGCCAAATACGGTCTGTAGGCCCGTCACCGAGGGGGTGCCTGCTCCGCAACGGTCCCTTGTCAGGGTCCGGGAGTGAGCGAACCCGTGCTTGCTGGTTAGCCCCTGTTGGCCCACCCCTAGTCGTGGTGTTTGTCGGTGCTGGGGTGGGCGCCGATTCGGCCCCGATTGAGGTTGTGGAGGGCTGAGGAGCCCCTGGGTTGGAGCCTCTTGGAGCCCGAGTTGGGCTGGTGGCGACCGACGCAGCCGATGAGCAGCAGCGTGATCAGGCCAGCCAGGGGCAGACAAACCAGGCGTCGGGCCAGCCGCTTGTGGGACCGCTGGCGGGGCCCCTGTTCAGCCTCCAGTTGGTGGCCCCGGGGGCTTCGGGGATGCTGCCGGCTGGATAGCGCCACGATGGATGGTCGCTCCATGGTGGGTAGGCAGATGATGCCAACCTAGGCGCCGTGGCTGCGGCAGTGGCTGAAGGCAACCCCTAGGGCCAGGCCCTGGCCCCAGGGCTCCTGCCAGCAGATCTCCACCACCTGGCGGTGGCGGGTCTGACCCGTTTTGCCAAAGCGCAGCACACCGCGCTGGCCCGAGTCCGCCCGGAAGGGCCGGCCCACCAGCAGGCAGGCACCGCCATCACTGATGTCGAGCACCTCGGCGACCAGGTCGGTGTTGGCGTAGCCCTCGAGAACGGCCTTGGTGCCTGGCATCGCGCCAAAGCGCAGGGTGTGGCGCTGCTCCAAGCAGGCCTTGCGCCAGAGCCGCTGCATCTGATCCAGGTTGGCCCGGGTCTCGGGGCTGGCGGGCACCAGGAGGCCTGGCTCGCCGCTGGCCCGGTTCAGGGGGGGCTCAGGGACGGTTGGGCCCGCTCTGCTGCCCCCAAGCTTGTCGCTGTTTTGGTTGCTGCGCTCCATGGTCCCAGCCAGCGAAGAACTGCGTCTGCTTTGAGTATGGAGACGGTTGGGGCCCAGCGCTAAGGGCGGAGCCGGTCTGGGGCGGAACTCAGGCGGGCATCGTCACGAACTCCTCGGCCACGGTGGGATGCAGGGCCATGGTGCGATCAAAATCCGCCTTGGTGGCGCCCATGCCGATGGCGATGGCCGCCATCTGGATGATTTCGGCGGCGTGGTCCCCCACCATGTGGCAGCCGAGCACCTTGTCGCTGCTGGCGTCCACCACCAGCTTGAGCAGCACCCGCGGGCCCCGCTTGGGCAGGGCCAGGGCCATGGGCCGGAAGCGGGCCCGGTGGATGCGGATCGACTCCTCGCCGAAACGCTCAACCGCTTCCTCCTCCGATAGGCCCACGCTGGCCAGTTCCGGGTCGCTGAACACGGCGCTGGCCACCAGTTGGTGGTTCACCCGCCGCGGTTTGTTGCCGTACACGGTGTCGGCAAAGGCTCGCCCCTCATCCACGGCCACGGGCGTGAGATTGATCCGGTCGGTCACATCGCCCACCGCATAGATGTGGGGCACGTTGGTCACCTGGTCCGGGGTCACCGGGATGCGGTGGCCTTCGATCGCCACGCCGGCGGCCTCCAGGTCCAGGCCCTGCAGGAACGGGCGCCGGCCGGTGGCCAGGATCACGGCACCGCAGCCCAGCTGTTCGCCGCTTTGGGTGGTCACGGTGAGATCGCCGGGTTCGCCGCTGATCGCCGCCGGACTGTGGGTAAAGCGGATCTCGATGCCCTCGGCCTGCATCGCCTCCTGCACGGTGGCCGAGAGGTCCCGGTCAAAGCCGCGCAGCAGGTGGTCGCCGCGCACCAGCTGGGTCACGGCCACGCCCAATCCATTGAGGATGCAGGCAAATTCACAGGCGATGAAGCCGGCGCCCACGATCACCACCGTGCTGGGCAGTTGCCGTTGCAAAAACAGGTCATCGCTGACCCAGCCCAGCTCGGCGCCGGGGATGGCGGGGCGCTTCGGCCGGCCGCCCACGGCGATCAAGATGCGTTCGCCCACCAGCTGCTGGCGGCTGCCCCCTGGCTCGGCCCCCTCCAGTTCTGCCCCGACGGCGCCGCTGGTGACCTCAACCGTATGGGCATCGACAAACCGTCCCCAGCCGCGGATCAGGGTCACCCCCGCCTTGGCGAGCAGGTCCCGGTGTAATTGGTCGAGCCGATCCACTTCCGCGGCCACGTTGGCCAGCAACACCGATGGATCGCAGCGGGCCGGCCCCACCTCCCAGCCGTAGCTGGCCGCATCGCTCAGGCTGTGGCGAAAGCCTGCGCCGTAAACCAATAATTTCTTAGGCACGCAGCCGCGGATCACGCAGGTGCCCCCCACCCGGTCCCCCTCCACAATCGCCACCTTGGCGCCGTAGGAGGCCGCCCGTTTGGCGGCGGCTAGGCCACCGGATCCGGCGCCAAGCACCACCAGGTCAAAGGGGGAGGCCATGGTCAGGGGCGGCGAAGGGATCGGGTTGCCTCAACCTATGTCGCCTGCTGGTGGGGCCGGAGGCGGCTCCGCACGGTTTTGCTGGAGGAGTTGTCCTCAGCAGATTGACTAAGACGGCATGGCGGGAAACGGAGCTGCTCTGGGCTGGGCGGGCTGCCGCAGTGGGGCAAGGGGCTGGCCCAGGGCCGGGCTATGGGGATTCCAGGGGCAACTCGGCTAGCTGTTGCTCGCTCAACAGGCTGCCCTCCAGTTGGGCCCCGGCCAGGTGCGCGCCCGTGAGGCGGCAGTCGCGCAGGTCGCAGCCGCGCAGGTCGGCCCCCTCCAGCTGGGCCGCAGCCAGGTTGGCGCCTTACAGACAGGTGTCCCGCAGGTCGGTGCTGCCGAGCTGGGCCCCCTGGAACAGGGCAAAGCTGAGGTCGGCGCCGCGGAAATTCGCCTGGCCCAGGTCGGTGAGTTGGTCGAGGCCCGAGCGGAAATCGGCATCCACCATGCGGGCGTGCTGCCAGGAGCTGCCGGCGGCCACCACCCCCCGCAGGCAGCAGCGGTGCAGCCAGGCCTCGCGAAAGTCGGCCCCCTGCAGGCGGGAACCGGAGAGGTCGGCCTCATGCCAGCGGGAGCGGGCGGCGCGCACCTCGGAGAGGTCGGCGCCCCAGAGCAGGGCCTGCTGAAACGAGCAGGCTTCGATCCGGGCACCACCCAGGTGGGCATGGCCAAAGCGAGCCTCGCGAAAACAACTGCCGCTCAGGTCACAGCCCGATAGATCCAGGTCAATGCCGTCGATGTCATCGAGGCTCAAACCCAGAAAACAGCGTTCTCCCCGCTCCAGGGCCTGCCGCAGCTCCTCCAGGGAGGTGGGCAGCGATGCCATCAAAGGGCGGCCACCAGGGCATCGAGCTGCTGGCGGAGGGTCGCCGTTAGCAGGGTGTCGGCCTGATCGAGCAGGTCGAACACCCGATCGTCACTGACGTCATAGAAGACAAGGTTGCCTTCCGGGCGGCGGAGCACCACCCCCGCAATCGTCAGCAGCTTGAGGTGTTTGGAGACCAGGGCCTGGCTCAGGCCGGTTGTGGCCACCACCGCACTGACGTTGAGGGGGCCGTCGCGCAAGGCTTCCAGCACCGCCAGCCGGTTCGGCTCGGAAAAAACCTTCAGGTATTCAGCGAGGGCTTCCATCGATGGAGGGGCGGTGGGGGAAGGGGCTGCGGGTGAGCTGGCGGTGCTGGGCGCGGGTCTGGGACCTTGGCCGGGGCTGGCGCCGGGACGCAAGAAAGCCTACTTTCGACGGAATCACGCTGCCACAGTGGCATTGGTTCATTTGTTATTTATATCATGCTGCTGTGATGATGTAACTCCTTCCTTTCGATGCTTCTCGCAGCCGCGAGCCTTTCGATCGCAAGGCCCCCTCGATCGGCTGCGCGATCTCTCGGCGGTGCAAAAGGAGGCCTACGAGAGCGATCTGGTGCGCTCCTGCGTGTCGGAATTTTCCGGTTTTTTGTTGTTTAAGGAGCTCTCCCGCCGCCTGTTCAAGGCCAGCCGGCCTGAACTGGGCCGCCTGCTCCAACTGATGGCCCGCGATGAGGCCCGCCATGCCGGCTTTCCCAATCGGGCCCAGGTGTCAGGACGACATCGCCACGGCGATATTTTCAACATGCTGATTCGCTGCTGGCCCGAGCTGCGCCAGGGCCTGCGCGGTCGCCTGCTCAGCCGCTTCTTCCTCTGGTCGGTGTTTCTCACCCACCGCCTCACGGTCTGTGAGCGCGACAGCTTCTACACCCTGCTGGGCATCGACCCGGCCCGCTTCGATGCCGAAGTGATGCGGCAGACCAACCGCACGGCGCGCCGGGCCTTCCCCTATGTGTTTACGTTCGAAGGCAATCGTTATGTCGAGTTGCGCGACCAGTTGGTAGACACCTTCCGGCAGATGCAAGCCCTCCGCGAGCAGCCGGCCACGCCGGGCCGTTTCCTGAAAAACCTGGGGCTCAAGCTTCGCTTTGCCAGGCTGCTGGTGCACCAGTTCTGCCAACCGATCGAAGCCACTGGCGTGCAACTTGAGGGAATCGCGTGACCATGGCAACGTCTTCAGCTGCGTCTCCCCAGCGGTTGGCGGTGATTCCGATCGTGCCTAGCCAGTTGCGCACCAGCTGGGGCACGGTGGGCTTCATGGTGGTGATCCACGCTTTGGCCCTCTGGGCCCTGCTGCCCCGCTTCTGGAGTCCCCTGGCCCTGGCGGTGCTGCTGGTGCTCTATTGGCTCACCGCCTGCATCGGCGTCACCCTTGGCTATCACCGCCTGCTGGCCCACCGGTCCTTTCGGGTGGTGGCCTGGTTGGAGCCCCTGATCACCACCTGCGGCACCCTCAGTTGTCAGCACGGCCCCATTGATTGGGCTGGCCTGCATCGCCACCACCACCTCCATTCCGACGATCCCAGCGACCACCACAACAGCCACCTGGGCTTCTGGTGGAGCCACTTCGGCTGGATGCTCAAGGAGGTGCCGGCTAAGGCCCATGTCAAACGCTTGACGCCCGATCTGCAGGCCAATGCCTACTACCGCTGGCTGAATCGCAACTTCCTGCTGCTGCAATTCCCGCTCGCTGCCTTCCTGTGGTGGCTTGGCGAAACCACCGGCGCCGGCGGCCTGGCCCTCGTGCTCTGGGGCATCCCGTTGCGGCTGGTGTTGGTGTATCACTGCACCTGGATGGTGAATTCCGCCACCCACCGCTGGGGCTACGTCAGCCACGAAAGCCACGACCAATCCAAGAACAACTGGTGGGTGGCCCTACTCACCTTCGGCGAGGGCTGGCATAACAACCACCACGCCTACCAGAGCAGCGCCCGCATGGGCTTCCGCTGGTGGGAAATCGACCTCACCTGGCTGCACATCAAGTTGCTGGAGCGCCTCGGCCTAGCGAGCCACATCCATCTGGCCAAACCACTCCAAACCCAGCGAGCCACCTGACGGTGGCTCGCTGATGCGGCAAGTCCTGACACTGGGGCGCTGCGCGCCCGGTGCTGATCGCCACGTCCGCCTGTTGGAGAGGCCATTCCAGACAATGCCGAAGACCTCCAGGTCCTCGCTGCGATGGAGGGGGGCCATTGTCCGCGCCTTTGTTGGTGGCGGCGTACCGCTGCTCCTTGCCCGTGGCCGATGCCTACGCCCAGCCGATCACGGCCGCAGCCCTGGCCTGGGGGCTGACAGTGTTAGGAGCGCAGCAGCCTTTGGCGGCGCCAGCGCTGTAGGGCGATCACGGTCCACACGGCCTCGGCAATCGCAAAAGGCCAGGCCCCTTGCAGCAGGGCGTAAATGCCGGAGCAAAAGCTGCCCCCCGCAAAAATCAACACCCACCCGGGACCCCGTTCCTCCAGGGCGTAGGCCAGGAGGGTGATGGCAACGCAAATCAGTCCGAAGCTATCGAGTTGCTGGGAACCCATGGACCTTGTTGCGGCATGAATGAAACTAACCCTATCAACGGGAATCCAGGCCCATGGGTTGGACTGTTTAGGACCGAAATTGGTCTCAATGTTATGATCAAGAAGGGCAGCTTAGGCCCGTTTTCGATAGCAAATCAATCGCCAATAGGATCCTGTTTCTAGTGTGAATTCCTGTGGCTTCGATGCGGCGCTGTATGGATCAGCTGCTGTTGCGATTTTGTGCGTGATGATGTTAAAAGTTGGCCATTGGGAATGTTTTGATTTTGCCGGCAGAGGCAGAGGCTTGATGGTCGATTCAGTGCGGCGAATGGTGCAAATTTGCCTTAAAGATAAAAGCCAACGGTGGTCACCACCCTCGTTCCCTGGGCTCTAAGGGCACTGCGCAAGGAAATGGTCGATTGGTTGTGGAGCAGGTTCTCCCAGCGATGGCGGGTGACGAAAACGGGGAGCACGATCGTGCAGAACTTATGGCGATCCTTGCGGTGGTCGATTTCGAACTGGCGCACAAACTCCAGCACCGGATCGATCAAGGAGCGATAGGGAGACTCCAGCACCACCAGGGGGATCTCTGGTAATTGCCGTTGCCATTGCTCCTGGAAGGCACCCGTTTTGCCCAGGCCCAGGTCCACATGCACGGCCACCAACTCACCGGCGATTGAGCGGGCATAGCGGATCGCCTCAAAGCTGCCGCGATGCAGTTGGCCCACCAGCACCACCACCGGACTGCCCCCTTCCGACGGTGCCGCCGGCAAGGACAGTTTCACATCATGGGCCATGCGCAGGCGCCGGGCCACCTGCTTGTAGTGGCGATGGATGGTGAGGAATAGGGCCACTAATAGGGGTACGGCCACCACCACCAGCCAGGCCCCCTGGGTGAACTTGCTGTAAAGCAAGACGCCCGAAACAATCGCCGTCACAACGCTGCCAAAGCCATTGAGCAGGGCCTTGCCCTTCCAGCCGGGGCTCTGTTCTCGCCACCAATGCACCACCATGCCCGCTTGCGAGAGGGTGAAGCTGGTGAACACCCCTACGGCATAGAGGGGGATCAGGTGACTCACACTGCCACCGAAGATCATCAGCAGGATGCCGGCAAAGGCGCTGAGCATCACGATGCCGTTGCTAAACACCAGCCGGTCGCCAAGGGAGGCCAGCTGGCGGGGCATGTAGCTGTCCTGGGCCAGGAAGGCGGCGAGGCGCGGAAAATCGGCAAAGGCGGTATTGGCGGCCAGCAGCAGAATCAACAGGGTTGAGATCTGCAGGATGAAAAGGACTGGCCCGTCGCCGAATACTGTTTCACCCAATTGATACATCAAGGTGGTGGTGCTGTTTTCCGTGTAGACGGTGCCCAGTTGCGAGGCGAGCACACTCACGCCTCCGAACATCGTTGCCAGCAGAATCACCATCACCGTCAACACCCGCCGGGCGTTGCGCCACTCCGTTGGCTTGAACGCCATCACGCTGTCGCTGATCGCCTCGATGCCCGTGAGGGCGGCACAGCCGGAGCTGAAGGCGCGCATCAAAATCAGTCCACCGGCCCCAGCCCCGCCAACGGTGAGCAGGTCCGGGCCGTGGACCTCACGGAGCACTTGGTTCTGTTGGGTCGCGGCCAGGCCCGTGATGTCTCCATGGGCCAACTTGGCCAGGCCCACCACCACCAGGGTGAGCACGGCCGCCATGAACACATAGGTGGGCACGCTCATCACCTTGGCGCTGGAGCGCACGCCGCGCAGGTTGGCCACCATCAACACCACGATCGCCGCCAGGCAAAGCGGCACGTGATAGGGATCCAGTTTCGGCAGGTAGGAGGTTAGTGCCGAGATCCCTGCCGCCGTGCTGACCGCCACCGTCAGCACATAGTCAATCGAGAGGGAGGCTCCGGCAATCAGGCCCGGCACCGTGCCCAAGTTTTCATGGGACACCCTGTAGGAGCCGCCTCCCTGGGGATAGGCCTTGATCGTTTGGCGATAGCTGAGTGCCACCACCAGCATTAAAAGGACGATCATCCCGGTGACCGGGATGGTGAAGCCCAGGCCGGCGGCACCGGCAAAGCCCAGCACCAGCACGATTTCCTGGGTGGCGTAGGCCACCGAGGAGAGGGCATCGGAGCTGAGGATCGCCAGGGCCTCGCCGTTTGTGAGCCGCTCCTCGGCGTGGGCGCTGGTGGGTAGGGGAGCTCCCACCAAGGCCTTCTTGAAACGGTCCACCACCGAAGGGGGCATGCTGCTTGGGCGGTGTGGCCTGATGGGTGGTCTCAAGATAGGCCGAGCGCTTGTTTGCAGCCATTGCAGGGCCGATGGGCCCCAACGGTGCGGCGGGTGGGCCTGGATGAGGGGAACGCCATAGGGTCGATTCGGCCGTCCCTTTGCCGGGGGCTAATCCCTGGGCCCCATGCTCCTTTCCGCCGCCCGGCCGATTGCCAGCCTCACCACGGTGGAGGCCCTCGACGCCCTGCAGAGCCAGGTCACGGGCCTGGACACCGCCGAGGCCCTGCGCCGCCAGAGCCGCTTTGGTTCCAACAAATTACCCGCCGTTAAGCGCCGGTCCCTGGTGCTGCGTTTTGGTGACCAGCTGCGCCATTTCATGGCCCTGATGCTCTGGGCTGCCGGCACCATGGCCTTTTTCTCCGGTACCCCGGAGCTGGGTTGGGCGATCTGGAGCGTGATCCTGATCAACGCCCTGTTCAGTTTCTGGCAGGAGTTCCAGGCGGAACGCACCCTGGCGGCCCTGATCCAGGTGTTGCCGCGCCAGGTGCGGGTCTGGCGCCAGGGGGTGGTGGAGGTGGTGGCCGCCGAGGCCCTGGTGCCCGGCGATGTGGTGGAGCTGGAGGAGGGCGACCATGTGCCCGCCGATTGCCGGGTGCTCGAGGCCTCCCAGCTCTACCTCGATGTGGCGGTGCTCACGGGCGAATCCCTGCCGGTGGTCCGCAGCAGCGGGCCGGTGGCCCAGCGGTTGAAAACCAGCGAGGCCAGCAACCTGCTGCCGGCTGGCACCACCGTGGCGGCCGGGCGGGCCACGGCCCTGGTCTATGCCACCGGCGCTGAAACTGAGTTTGGCCAGGTGGCCCACCTCACGGCCACCACCGTGCGCTCGCCCAGCACCCTGGAATTGCAGGTGGCCCGGATCGTGCGCACGATCACAACGGTGGCCCTGTCCATGGGCACCTTCACCTTTTTGGCCAGCTGGCTGTTCGTCGGCATCGGCAGCCAGGAAAGCCTGGTGTTTGCCATCGGCATCATTGTGGCCTTCGTGCCCGAGGGCCTGCTGCCCACGGTCACCCTGTCCCTGGCGTTGGCGGTGCAGCGCATGGCTCGCCAGAACGCCTTGGTGCGCCGGCTCTCGGCGGTGGAAACCCTGGGCGCCGTCAGTGTGGTTTGCACCGATAAAACCGGCACCCTGACCGCCAACAGCATGGCCGTGCAGGCCACCTGGCCCCCCGGGCCCGCCCCTGCAGCGCCGAATGCGGCTCCGGTCCAGGAGCTGCTGTTGCTGGGGGCTGCCCTTTGCTCGAATGCCCGGCTCGATCACCACAGCGCGCCCGGCCAGCCCTGGCGGGCCATCGGCGATCCCACCGAAACGGCCTTGCTGCTGTCAGCCGTGGCGGCCGGCATCGACCTGGAGCGGGAGCTGCATGGTTTTACCCGCCTGCAGGAGCTGCCCTTCGATTCCGAGCGCCGCATGATGACGGTGCTGCTGGCCTGGAACCGGGACCGCCGCTGGCCCGAGCCCTTAGCCCAGCTGGCGATCACCAAGGGCGCCCCCTTGGAGGTGCTCGAGCGCTGCGACCGCTGGTGGCTGGGCCCCCAGGCGAGCAGCGGGCCGGTCCCCCTGGGCGGCGCCGAGCGGGCCCAGGTGGTGGCGGCCAACGATGCCATGGCCCGCCAGGGCTACCGGGTGTTGGCCGTGGCGGCCCAGCCGCCCCTGGCCGGTGCTGCCTTGGAGCAAAACCTGGTGTTTCTCGGCCTGATCGGCCTCTACGACCCCCCGCGTCAGGGCGTGCCGGAGGCGATCCGGGCCTGCCATCGGGCCGGCATCAAGGTGACGATGGTGACCGGTGACTACGGCCTCACGGCCCAGGCGATCGCCCACCAGATCGGCCTGCTCGACCCAGGCGCCATCGCCAGCCGCCCCCTCGGGGGCTCCCCCGGCGCCCCAGCTGATAGCCCTTTGGCGGGCAGCCCCTCAGGACGGGCAACCGGGGCCGGCGCCGATCCGGTGCGGGTGATTAGCGGCGATGACCTGGACCGGCTCAGCGAGGTGCAGTTGCGCCAGCTGATCAAGTTCCGCTCCCGGCTGGTGTTCGCCCGCATGGCGCCGGAGCAAAAACTACGGCTGGTGCTGGCCTACCGGGCCCTGGGCGAGGTGGTGGCGGTCACGGGCGATGGTGTCAATGACGCCCCGGCCCTACGGGCCGCCGATGTGGGCCTGGCCATGGGGCGCAACGGAACCGATGTGGCCCGCGAGGCCGCCGACATCGTGCTGCTGGATGACAACTTCGCCTCGATCGTGGCGGCGATTCACCAGGGACGAGCAGTGTACCAGAACATCCGCAAGTTCATGACCTACATCCTGGCTTCGAATGTGGCCGAGGTGACGCCCTTTCTTTGGATGGTGGCCCTGCGGATTCCCGCGGCCTTGATGGTGTTGCAGATCCTGGCGGTGGACCTGGGCACCGACCTGGTGCCGGCCCTCAGCCTGGGCGCCGAACCGCCGGGCCCCGACACCATGGACCAGCCGCCCCGGCGCCGCAGCGATGTGCTGCTCAACCGGCCCCTGATGCTGCGGGCCTATCTGTTCCTGGGTCTGATCGAAGGCCTGCTTGCCATGGGGGGCTACCTGCTCACCTGGCGCCACTACGGCATTGATCTGGGCCAGCTGCGGCAGCTGGCCCCGGCCCTGTTGCACCACAGCGCCCCGGCCGCGGTGGTGGCGATCCAGCACCAGGCCTCGGCGGTCACCCTCGGCTCGATCGTGTTTTGCCAGGTGGGCAACCTGATGGCCTGCCGCTCCGATCGCCAGTCGGTGTTCCGGATGCCGGCCTTTGCCAATGGCCTGCTTTGGCTTGGGATGGCGAGCGAATGGCTGGCCTTCGCCGCCCTGCTGTCGGTGCCCGTGCTCGCCGCCCTGTTCCAGCTGGCCCCCTTTCCACTGCCGCTCTGGGGCTGGTTGGCGCTCTGTACGCCAACCCTGCTGCTGGCCGATGAACTCCGCAAGGCCTGGCGCCGGCGCCTGCGGCCGGTTTAGGGGGCCCCATCCGTGGCACCCGATCCCTGGGCTGCGCCCCCAAGCCCCCCCCTGTGGCAAAGCCGGCGCGATGCGGGCCTCGCCTTGGCCGAGCAGCTCGTCGAGTGGCGCGACCAACCCGGGGCCCTGGTGATCGGCCTACCCCGCGGTGGGGTGGCAGTGGCGGCGGAGCTGGCCGGAGCCCTGCTCTTGCCCCTGGCCCCTTGGGCCGTGCGCAAGCTGGGCCACCCGGCCGATCCGGAGGTGGCGATCGGGGCGATCGCCCCGGGCGGTGTGGTGCTTTGGGATCAGCCCAGCCTGTGCCAATTGGGTCTCTCCCCCCAGCAGCAGGCCCGCCTGGTGGCCGATCAACAGCGGGAACTGGAGCGGCGCCAGCGGCTGTTCGGCGATCCCGAGCCGGGGGCCCTGCGCGAACGGCCCTGGCCTCCCTGCGCCAATGCCAGCCCCGCCAGTTGGTGCTGGCCGTGCCGGTGATTGATGAGACCGTGGCCAAGCTCCTGGAGCCGGCCGTGGACGGCCTGGTGGCCCTAGCCCGGGTGCGGGGCCTGCGCTCCGTGGGGGCTTGGTATGGCCAGTTTGGCCAGCTCGAGGACGCCAGGGTGTTGGCCCTGCTGGCAGAGCACCCTGGTTCCTGGGCTCTCTGAGGCAATTCCCACGGCACCCCGTCTGCTCACCATTCGGGGCCAGCCCCGGGCTGATGCCGGCTCAGCCGCGGATGTCCCGGCGCCAGAGCAGGCGGTTGAATTCATTGGTGCCATTGGGGTTCCACAGGTGCAGGCGCTTCTGTTGGGCCCGGATGAAGGCGCGGGCTTGCTCAGGGCTAAAGCGCCCCTCCTCGATCGCCGGCAGGATTTCCTGCTCCACCACCCGTTTGAGCTCCCGGGCATTGGCTGGCCTGCTGAGCAGCAGGGCTCCGACCGGCATCCGATCGGCTGGCAGCGCCTGTAGGGCCGGCACGGGCTGGACCTGAATTGGCGCCAGGGGCTGGGCCAGGCTGGCTAGCCAACCAAAAACCCCCGAGCCCAAGAGGGCGACTAGAGCCGCCATGGGGATCGGGGGTGAGGCGAGCCGCAAGCCCCTAGGCCCGTTTAGGCCTGGGGGACGTCCTGCGCGTGGTTCAGAACCACTCGGATTTGGCTTCGTCGGCGGGGTTGGTGTGATCTTCAGGGGTGGTGCGCTCGAAGCGCAGCACAATGTTGCGCTTCTGTTCACCGTCGATGGCGATGGCTTCGATCGGGTAGAGCTGCTGGCCATCGCGGAAGGGCACCTGAACACGGAAGGTGCCATCGGCTGAGAGGGGCACCACCTCCTCGCCAATCTTGAGGGTGGCGGAGGGTTCGGTGGCGCCATACACAATCAGCTCCGCATCGGCCACCAGCCAGAAGGAGCGCTGGCGGGCACGCACCCCACCGATGCCAGAGTCATTGCGGCCACTGGCCCAAAGGCCAGGACCCGAGTCGCTCAGCCCGCCATGGGTGCCGTGGGCCCCTGCGGCACCCTCCAGCAGATCCAGCTCATGGAAGGTTTCCGATCCGCGGCCCATCTGGCGCATGCGAAGCGTGGCGGTTTGATACAGCTGCTCATGGAGTCCGGCTCCGAGCGCTTCGAAGGGGGCCTGGCCGGCGCTGGCCGGAGCCTGCCAGGAGCCAGGCGCGGTGGCGTTGCCGGGTTGGTCAAAGGCCGCAAACGGGGGCGGCACGGAGAGGCCATCACCGAGTCCGGGGATCGTGGCCACGGCAGAACGGGCAAGCAGCACCCAGCCGCTGGGGCTGTGATAGCCAAGGTCCACCCGGTAATCGCGGTCGGCCAGGGGCAGGGCCATGCCCCATTGGCTGGCATGGCGATCCACGCTCACGTCCTGTTGGGCATGGGGGGTGGCCACGTCGCCGGAGAGGCCCGTGACATCGGCGATGCGCAGACTGAGGGCCGTGGCTCCGGACTGCTCCAGGCCGCGGCGATCGGTTTCGCTCAGCTGCCAGCTGGCGAAGCCCCATTGGGGGCCCTGGGCGGTGAAATGGAGCTGGGTTGCTGGCGAGCCGGTGCTTGGGGCCCTGTCTGCAGACCGGGCGGGCTCGGCCAGATCGCTAGGGGCGGGATCCTGGAATGCTGGGGCTTCGGCCGCTTGAGAGCCTGCGGCGCTGCTGTCCCTGCCTAGGAAGGAACTCAGTCCTCTCTTGAGGGAACCCAATGCATTACGGGCGGTTTCACCGAGCGACTGGCTCATGGGCAGGGCCTAACTGGCGGCCGTCCTAAGCGATAGCAGCGCACATATGGTCTTCATGGCGACCAAAATCGCAAAATCCTGACCCCGAATCCGGGGTGGCTCCCCGGCGCCGGGGCGGGGTTTTTGTCTAGACCAGGCCTGCGACGTTGTCAGCCCCTGGTGCCTGAATCCGTTACCCCGCCAGGCCCCCTCAGCTGGGACCAGCTCCAGGCCCTGGCCCCGCCGGAGCCAGACCGGGTTCGGGGAGCGACCAATGCCCAGGCCCAACTGCGCCTGTTTTGCAGCAGCGAATCCGAGGTCCGGGTCACCCTCTATCGCGACCACCACGCCTGGTGTCCCTATTGCCAGAAGGTGTGGTTGTGGCTGGAGGAACGGCAGATCCCCTACCGGATCCGCAAGGTGACGATGAACTGCTACGGCGATAAGGAGGGCTGGTATCGCCAGCGGGTGCCCTCCGGCATGCTGCCCGCCCTCGAGATCGATGGCCGGCTGATCACCGAAAGCGACGAGATCCTGGCGGCCCTCGAAGCCGCCTTCGGCCCCCTGGAGCGGCCCCTCCAAGACCCGCAAGTGCTGGCCCTGCGCCAGCTGGAGCGGCGCCTGTTTCGGGCCTGGTGCCAGTGGTTGTGCTGCACGGGCGAGGCGGGCCCCGCTAGTGAGCCGGCCGAGCGCCATTTCGAGAAAATGGCTCACCTGGTCGAGGGGGCCCTGGCGGTCCATGCGGGCCCCTGGTTCCTGGAGCGCTTCAGCAGCGTGGATGTGATCTTCACGCCCTACCTGGAGCGCATGGGCGCCAGCCTCAGCTACTACAAGGGCTATGGCTTGCGCCAACGTCACCCAGCCATCGACCGGTGGTTCACCGCCCTGGAGCAGCGGCCCACCTACCTGGGAACCCAGTCCGATTTCCACACCCATGCCCACGATCTGCCGCCCCAGATGGGGCAGTGCCTAGCCAGTGGCACGCAGGCCCAGATCGCCTGCGCCCGGTTGATCGACCAGGGGCCCTGGCTGCCAGAGCCGGCCGCTAGCGCTCCTGGGCCTGATGACCAGGACGTCCCCCTCGGACCAAGCGCCGTCCCCGTGCTGGAAACCCGCCAGCTCGAACCCCCTGGGGCGCCCCTGGAAGCCCTGGCTCGGGTGCTGAAACACCGCCAGTCCTTGCTGGCCGTCAATCCCCATGGCGGCTCAGGCTTGGATCAGGGCCTGGCCTGTGCCCTCACCCGCCTGGTGAGCGGTGAAGCTTGCCCTCCCCCGGCGGGCTCGGCGGCGGGGCTGCGCTATTTGCGCGACCGCATTTCTGTGCCCCGCGATATGTCCCTGCACGGGGCCCGGCGCCTGCGGCAGGCCCTCGAGAGCACCGCCCAGCTGGATCCTGCCGCTGGTCTCCCATCAGGTAGCCCGATCCCCACCAACCACCGCCGCGACCAGGATCCGCGGCGCTTCGCCCTGGCCTGATCGCCAATCCCCCATAGGCAATTCATACCGGCAATCGTCCATGGCCCATCCCAGATCGGCAGGGTCAGCTCGGCACTCTCTGATCCACCAGGCTGCCCGGAAGGGCCCAGCTGGTCTGGCCAGGAGCCAAGATTGCTTGCATGGAATTCATCAATAGCCAGGACCTGGTTGAGCTGCTTGGCCGCTGGGGCTATGGGGTGATTTTTGCCGGCATGCTGCTGGAGAACGCCGGCCTGCCCCTGCCAGGTGAAACCCTCACCCTGCTGGGGGGCTATGCCGCCGGCAGTGGCCAGATGTCCCTCTTTGGCGTGATCGCGGCCGCGGCGTCGGGCGCCATCCTTGGCGACAACATCGGCTACTGGGTCGGGCGCCGCTTCGGTTGGAACCTGATGCTGCGCTTGGGCCTGTGGTTGCGCCAGAGCCCCGAGCAGATGGACCTGCTGCGCCAGCGCTTCCTGCGCCACGCCAGCGCCTCGGTGTTCCTGGGCCGTTTTGTGGCCGTGTTGCGGATTCTGGCCGGCCCCATGGCCGGAGCCGTTGGCATGCCCTACGGCCGCTTCCTGGCCTGCAACGTCAGTGGGGCGTTGCTCTGGTCGATCTCGATGGTGAGTTTGGCCTGGTTGGGGGGCCGCTGGATTCCGATGGATCGCATGATTACCGGCGTGGTCCAGTTCGGCTTGGGCCTGCTGGTGCTCCTCGCCCTGCTGGCCTTTGTGCCCAAATGGATCTCCCGCTGGCAAGCGAGCCTGCTGGATCGGGACAACGGGTCCTCCGTGCCGGAGGCCCTCCCCCCAAGGGATGGGGCCTGAAGCCAAGGTCTGCCAGGGACCTGATCGGACCTCGATTCAGCGACCGGAGAGGGAGTCTTTGCGGGTCAGCAGGTACTGGACCAGTTCCTCCTGCAGGGCCAGCAGTTCGCGCGTGCAGCCCCGGAAGGCGGCCCGATGGCGAATCTCGTCGTGCCGGGTGTGGAGGTCCCGCAGCATCAGCTCGATGGCGTCGAGTTCAGCCCTGTTCATTGGCCCATGCCGCTTGCCAGCACCCTATCAAGCCTGCCTAGGTTCCCCACCACCCACCGCCAGGTAGAGGGGGGGCAAGCTTGCTATCGCTAGCGTTAGCCCATTGCCCGCTTGCCATGCGCCAGGTCCTGATCCGCTCCGCCGCCTTGGCGATCAGCCTGCTGCCGTTGGCGCTGGCAGCTCCCCAGCTGGCTGGGCTGCCGCCAGCTCGGGCGGTCGAATTGCAGGGGCAGACCTGGTTCAGCTCGCCCCCCTGGCAGGTGATATTCACCAACTACTACAGCGATGTGAACCAGGTAGGCGGCGAGTACTACTTCACAGTCACCCTGCCCGAGCTGGCTGGCGCCGGCCTTGGCGGCCTAACGATCACCCAGACCCGGGGCGTGGATCGCAACTTTCAATTTGATCTGGCCGCCTCCCGCGCCTTCCTGGGCAGGCCCCGCCATGAGGGAGCCGCTGTGCCGGTCCAGGTTCGTTTCGATGGCGATCTGCGTCTTGTCCAAATCAGCTTCCCCGAACCCCCCCAGCCGGGAGCCACGGTCACCCTGGCCCTCAAACCCTGGATGAATCCCAACCAGGCCGACACCTACATGTTTGCGGTGGAGGCCCTGCCGGCCGGTCCCAATCCGGCGCCGGCCCCGCTCGGCTTCGCCACCATGCAGATCTATAGCCCTTTTCGCTTGTAGGCCGACCCCTTTAGGCCTGCCCCAACCCTGGGGCCAGGAGCCAAGAGCCTGCGTCAGGATGGGGGGCCACCGCCAAGTCGCCATGGACGCCCGCTGGAATGGAGAGTTGATCGCCAGCAGTGACGACATCGTCAAGCTGGAGGGGAACGCCTATTTCCCCGCCGATTCCCTGCTGACAACCCATCTGCGGCCCTCCAGCCACACCAGCGTGTGCAGTTGGAAAGGCACCGCCCACTACTACGACCTGGTGGTGGGCGAGGCCATCAATGCCAATGCGGCCTGGTATTATCCCGAGCCCAAACCAGAAGCCGCTTCCATCAAAGGAAGGGTGGCCTTCTGGAAGGGAGTTCAGGTCAGCTGAATCAAGCGATGCGGGCAGCTATGGCGGCCCAAGCCCCTAATCCCATAACCCCAACCCTGATTAGGCCTGGGGTCTTTGCCTCGATGGGAGGGGAACTGGGCGGCTTCAGCGGCCGGGGTGGCGCAGGGTGCGCCAGCCGCCGCTGGCCGTGCTCACTTCCACCCCAATCGGCACGGGGCCGGATTGGCCTTCGCCCTGCTGCTGCCACCAGGATTCTGCATCGGCCCAGGCGGACTCAAGGGAGTCGTAGTGGTCATCGAGAACGGAGTGGGGCGTTCCGTGGCTATCCACTAGTCGATAGAGGCGCTGCTGTTGGGACCGGGCGCTGAACGCAGAAAGGGAGGGCGCCGAAACCAAAGCTCTAGGACCTAGGGCCTATGAGCATGCCACTGGTGGCACTGGCCCGCTGTCGCCAAAGATGCCAAGAAAGGGGATTCACTCCTTCACCCCTGGATCCCACTTAAGGGGCCTGGAGGGGGCCGCCTAACGAGAACTGGGGAGGGTAAGGGCCCGATCAGAGGCGGCGCCGGAAGCCATCTTGGGCCCCACGGTTGGCCTGGGCCGAGTCGCTGTCGTCGCTGCGGCTGAGGCGCCAGACATTGCGGCCCAGGCGCCGGGCCACCAGGCCAGCTCGCTGGACAACGCCACTGCCAGGACGGGCTCCCAGCAGTTGGGCCACTTCGGCGGTGCTCAGGGGGGCGCCGGTGCGGATGGCCAGGTCGGTGAGGTCAAGGCGCTGGCGCAGGGCCGTGAGATCAACGCTGGAATCGGCCCCTTCCGGGAGTTCTGGCCAAAACGGCGCCAGGGCCGGGTTGGCCACCTGCAGGCTGCGCATCAGGCCCAGGCCCATGAAGGCCAGGGCCTGGTCGGGCTGGACCCCCTGGTCGATGGCCTGGGCCAGCCACTCGGCCATGCCATCACGACTGGGGGCAACGCCATTGGCGCTGGGGGCGGTTGAGGGCTGGCTTACCACGGATCGGGCCTCAAGCGATGGCTGGACGCTATCGGCTCGGGGCCGCGGCGCAAGGGGGGCTGACCGGTAAGATCACGCTGCTCCATCAGCATGGATCTGCTGAGGACCGAACCACGACGTCCTCAAGGTCCGCCGCCATGGAGCGCAATCTTTCCCCTAGCGATCGAGGCCGAAGGCGACGCCAGGCCCCCATCGCCATTACCGGGACCGATCTGGGCATGGGCGGTGGCCATGGGGCCCAGGAGGCCTCGGCCCCCAGCTGTGTGATCACCACGGACAACGAGGCGCCGCGGCTGGCCCGCCAGTCCAGCCACGTGCAGTCAATCGAGCTGCGCACCTATGTGTTTCTCGATTCGCTCCAACCCCAGCTGGCGGCCTACATGGGCACGGTGTCCCAGGGGTTTTTGCCGATTCCCGGCGATGCCTGCCTCTGGCTGGAGGTGTCCCCCGGCATGGCGGTCCACCGCGTCACCGACATCGCCCTGAAGGCGAGCAGTGTGCGCCTGGGCCAGATGATCGTGGAGCGGGCCTTCGGCTCCCTGGCCCTCTACCACCGGGACCAGAGCAATGTGCTCCACTCCGGCCAGGTGGTACTGGAGGCGATCGGCAGCCGGATGGAGCTGCGCAGCCGCTGCGAAGTGAGCTGGACCGAAATCATCCGTGCCATCACCCCGGACCACGCCGTGCTGATTAACCGGCAGAACCGGCGCGGCTCGATGATCCAGGCGGGCATGAGCATGTTCATCCTCGAAACCGAGCCGGCCGGCTACGTGCTGATCGCCGCCAACGAGGCCGAAAAGGCGTCGAATATCACCGTGGTTGATGTCAAGGCTGTCGGGGCCTTCGGTCGCCTCACCCTGGCCGGGCGCGAAGGCGATGTGGAAGAGGCCGCCGCCGCCGCCATGCGGGCCGTGGCCCATATCAACCGCAGCGCCAAGGCCTAGCTCCCTGGGCTGCAGGCAACTAATCCTCTGGATCCCAGCCTTTTCAGGAGCACTCTTTTGAAGGGATGGCCCCTATTGCAGGCCAAGCAACCGTTTTAGCTCCGGGGCGATCAATCGGGCCGCCTTGCCGCGGCTGCCGAGTTTGTCCTTGAGGTGGGCCGGCATCTGGCCGTAGGTCATGGCCGCTTCCCGCACCCAGAAAATCGGGTCATAGCCGCCGCCGGCACCCAGCTTGGTGCTGAGGATTTCGCCGCGGCAGATGCCCTCTGCCTCCAGCACCGTGGTGCCCGAGGGATCGGCCAGGGCCATGGCGCTATTGAAACTGGCGCTGCGATAGGGGGTCGGCCCCAGCTCCTGGAGCAGGCGATGGATGCGCTCGTGGTCGGTGGGCGCATAGCGCGCCGAATAGACCCCAGGAGCCCCGCCGAGGGCATCCACTGCCAGGCCGGAATCGTCGGCCAGGGCCCATTGGCCGGTGAGGCTGGCTACAGCTTCCGCCTTCAGGCGGGCATTGGCCAGGTAGGTGCTGCCCGTTTCCTCGATCTCTAGGGCGTCCGGCTGGCGGCGTACCTCTAGATCAACGGCATCCAACATGGCGGCGATTTCAGCCACCTTGTGGGGGTTGCCACTGGCAATCACCAGAACGGGACGGGGCAAGCCGGGCAGGGCAGGGCACGCCATTCTCCCTAATGGCGCTCTTGTGGGGTGGGCTGAATGGGTACGGCCGCCATGACCTAGCCCATGAGGCCAGCTCCAGTGATCCGCCCTAGGGCGAACTTGAAGACGGTGATGGCTGTGAAGGGTCGGCTAGGCAGCTGGCGAGGGGGCGGGGTCGGACCTGCGGGGTTGAACATTCCACCCCCTGGAGTACTCCAGGGGTGCCGGTCTTCGTGAAAACCTAGGCAGAGCCCCTAGGGCATGCAATAGGGGCCGCCCGCTATTTGTCGGGCTTCTGACAGGCCCCCAGGGCGGCCCAGGGCGGTTGCGTTTACCAACGCCTGGCGGAAGCGGGGGGTTGGCGCCCGTAGGCTGCCAACAATCCTTGTGCCCACTGGGCTTGCCATGGAGACCAGCCTGGTTCTACAGAACCTTCTCACGCCTCCGGTTCTGTTCTTTTTCCTGGGGGTACTGGCGGTGCTGGTGGGCTCGGATCTCGAGATCCCCGCTCCCCTGCCGAAGCTTTTTTCCCTTTATTTGCTTCTGGCCATTGGTTTTCGCGGCGGCTTAGAACTTGCCCACAGCGGTTTGGGTGGTCAGGTGCTGCCCACGATCGTGGCGGCCATTTTAATGTCTCTAGCTGTGCCGATTTACAGCTTTTTGGTTCTTAAAACCAAGCTTGACAACTTCAACTCAGCAGCAATCGCAGCCACCTATGGCTCGATCAGTGCGGTGACCTTCATCACCGCCCAAAGCTTCCTGGAAAGTCAAAAGATCGGTTTTGATGGTTTCATGGTGGCCGCCTTGGCCCTGATGGAATCACCAGCCATCATCGTTGGCTTGCTCTTGGTGAAATTGGCAGCCCCGCAAAAACGCCCTGACACCAAAGGCATGCGTTGGGGAGCGGTGCTGCACGAGGCGTTTCTCAATAGCTCGGTCTTCCTGCTGATTGGCAGTCTGATCATTGGGGTTTTGGTGGCAGCCAACAGCCCCCATGGCGTTGAGAAGATGTTGCCCTTCACCGATAAACTTTTCTACGGCGCCCTGAGCTTTTTCCTGTTGGATATGGGGATTGTGGCTGCCCAGCGCCTCTCGGATCTTCGCAAGGCAGGCCCCTTCCTGATTGGCTTCTCTGTGATCATGCCCGTCTTCAATGCCGTTGTGGGAGCCTTCATAGCCAAAGGGTTGGGACTGGGCCATGGCAACGCCTTGCTGTTTGTGGTGCTCTGCGCCAGCGCGTCCTACATCGCTGTTCCGGCTGCCATGCGCATGACCGTGCCTGAGGCCAATCCCAGTCTCTATATCTCCACAGCGCTCGGGGTCACCTTCCCATTCAATATCATTGTGGGCATTCCTGCTTACATGGCTCTCATTAACAAAGTCCTCCCTGCCGCTACCTAATCCAATGAAACGCGTTGACCTCATCCTCAGTGAGCGGGAACTGGACAAAGTGATCAAGGTGATCGATGCGTCCGGCGTTCCGGGCTATTCGGTGATGCGCCATGTCACCGGCAAGGGCCCCCATGGCATGGTCTCGGATTCGATGGATTTCAGTGGGCTGGGTGCCAATGCCCACGTGATCATTTACTGCGAAAGCGAAGTTCTC
>Ga0310098_1000085_pt1 | contig 22066 bp, 19 predicted proteins | sample LakMicMIDCLREDC7_FD_194453 | JGI IMG/M metagenome (GOLD analysis project Ga0310098, IMG submission 194453) | Enriched freshwater cyanobacterial communities from Lake Michigan, Michigan, United States - MI23.DCL.RED.C7 | ecosystem: Environmental > Aquatic > Freshwater > Lake | place: USA...
CTGGTGCTCTGCCCCGGCAGCCGCTCCGCACCCCTGGCTGTTGCGGCCGGCGTGCTGGGCCAGCAGGGCCTGGATCTGTTCACCGCCGTGGATGAGCGTTCAGCGGCCTTCCTGGCGGTGGGGCTGGGGCGTGGCGACGGTCGCCCCACTGCGCTGGTGACCACCTCCGGCACGGCTGTGGCCAACCTGCTGCCAGCTGTGGTGGAGGCCGACAGCGGCGCCGTGCCGCTGTTGCTGCTCACGGCCGATCGGCCAGCGCGGCTCAAGCACTGCGGCGCCAATCAGACCGTGAACCAGGAAGCCTTCCTGGCCCCCTGTTGCCGATTGTTCTGCGAGGGAGATCCGGCTGGGCTGGGAGCCATGGAACCTGCCGCGCTGCGGCGGATGGCCAGCGAAGCCTGGACTGCCTGCCTGGGGGCACCGCACGGGCCGGTGCATTGCAACCTGCCGATCGAGGAGCTGCTGCATGTCGATGCGTCGGCGCTGGCGGCGGTTGGCGCTCTGGCGATGGCTGCGCCCATCTGCCCGCCTGCTGTCGCCCTGCCGGCCCCGGCGCCTACTGCTGCTGCGCCCGATCCCCTCGATCCAGACCAGCCCGGCGTGGTGGTTGCCGGCCCCTGGCGCGGGACCACGGCGGACCTCGCCCCCCACGCCGAGGCGTTGATCCGCTGGCAGCGGCGCAGCGGCTGGCCGGTGCTGGCCGATGGCCTCTCGGGCCTGCGCGGCTGGCCGGGCCTGGATCTGATCCACAGCTACGACCTGCTGCTGGCCGAGGGCCACGCTCTGCCGCCGGCCACACAGCTGCTGCGGCTGGGGCCGATGCCCTCCAGCCGCCGCCTGCAGCAGTGGCTCGCCAGCGCAAGCGGTCCGTCGCTGCTGATCAGCCAGAACGATCCACGCCGTCTCGATGCCGGTGTGCCTGTCGGCGCCCACTGGTCTGCCGGCCTGCTGGCCTGGCTGGCGGCGCTGCCGCCACAGCGGCTGGTGGCCAAGCCCAGCCCCGCCAGCCTCTCCCTGGCCCAACGCTGGATGCAGCTGGATCGCCAGGTTCAGAGCCAGCTCGATCGGGCGCTGCTCCCCGCCGCTGACGCCGGAGATGGCGATCACGATGGCGTTGACGATGGAGCTTCGCCTCCAGAGCCCCTGCCAGAGCTCCTGCAAGAGCCCGCCATCGCCCGTGCACTGAGCCTGGCCTTGCCGGCTGGCTTGCCGCTGATGCTCGCCAGCAGCAGCCCCGTGCGCGACTGGGAGAGCTTCGCGGCTGCCGATGCGCCGCAGCGGCCGGTGTTCGGTTTTCGCGGTGCCTCGGGCATCGATGGCACCCTCTCGCTGGCGGCCGGCCTGGCCATCAGCGCCGGCCGGCTGGTGTTACTCACGGGTGATCTGGCTCTGCTGCACGATGCCAACGGCTGGCTCTGGCGCCAGCAGCTGCAGGCCCATGGCGCTCACCTGTGCGTCCTGGTGGTCGACAACGGCGGTGGCGGCATCTTTGAGCAGCTGCCGATCCGGGTGGCGGGTGAGCCGGAACCGCTGGATTTCGAGCGCCTGTTCGCCATGCCCCAGGTGATCGACCACCCCGCCCTGGCGGCGGGCTATGGCGTGCCCTCCCGGCCCGTTCCGGATCTGGCGGCCCTGGGACCGGCCCTGGTCTGGGGCCTGGAGCAGCCCCTGGCCCTGCTGGAGCTGCGCAGCGACCGCCGCGCCGATGCGGCGTGGCGCCGCGAGCTGCGCCGCAGAATGGCGCCGCTGAGTGCCCTCCCCTGATGCCCGCGCCCGCCACGCCCGAGCACACCGTGGTCTGGATCCCGCAGGGCGCCTACGAGGACGTGCTCTTCGACCTCAGCGAGGAGGGCATCGCCCGTATCCGCATCAACCGGCCCGAGAAGCGCAACGCCTTCCGGCCCAAGACGGTGATGGAGCTGTTCGATGCCTTCTCGCGCGTGCGCGACAACCCCCGCATCGGCGTGGTGCTGTTCAGCGGTGTGGGTCCTGCTCCCGATGGGGGCTGGGCCTTCTGCTCCGGCGGTGATCAGAGCGTGCGCGGTGATGGCGGTTACGTGGGTGATGACGGCCTGCCCCGCCTCAATGTTCTCGATCTGCAGCGGCTGATCCGCAGCCTGCCCAAGGTGGTGATCGCCCTGGTGGCCGGCTATGCCATCGGAGGCGGCCAGGTGCTGCACCTGCTGTGCGATCTCAGCCTGGCGGCCGACAACGCTGTGTTCGGCCAGACCGGTCCGCGCGTTGGCAGCTTTGATGGCGGCTTCGGCGCCAGCTATCTGGCCCGGCTGGTGGGCCAGCGCAAGGCCCGCGAGATCTGGTTCCTCTGCCGCCGCTACGGCGCCGATGAGGCTCTGGCCATGGGGCTGGTGAATGCAGTGGTGCCACTCGAGCAGCTCGAGGCGGAAGGAGTGCGCTGGGCCCGTGAGGTGCTCGGCCACAGCCCCACGGCGATCCGTTGCCTCAAGGCCGCCTTCAACGCTGAAACCGATGGGATGGCGGGCTTGCAGGAGCTGGCGGGTCAGGCCACCCACCTCTTCTACAGAACCGAGGAGGGTCAGGAGGGGCGCAATGCCTTCCTGGAGAAACGGGATCCTGATTTTTCAACCACTCCCTGGCTGCCTTAGCTATTGCTGGTGCAGAGCATCGATTCCGGTCGTGCGGCGTCCCTGGACTCCTCTGCTGGCCACCTGCGCCACCTTCAGCCTGCTCCTCGGGGCCGATCCGGCCTTGGCCAGGGCGCCCGACCCGATCCCGCCGCTGGCTCCGCGGATCAGTGATGCGGTGGCGATGGCGGGGGTTCCGGCTGATCTGCTCCAGGAGCCCGGTCTGCAGCTGGTGCTCGATCGCCGCCGCCGGCAGCTGATGGTGCTGGAGAACGGCGAGCTGAGGCGCCGCTTCCCCGCCGCCGTCGGCACCGTGGGCTGGGAGACGCCGGTGGGGCGCCATCAGGTGCTGGAGAAGGTGGCGAACCCCGTCTGGGAGCATCCGGGCAATGGCAAGGCCGTGGGTCCGGGGGCGGCCAATCCCCTCGGCAGCCGCTGGATCGGTTTCCATCGCGATTGCCGCGGGCGCCGCGGCTGGGATGGTGAGCGGCACCTCGAGATCAGCGGCTGCACCGTGGCGGGTTTCCACGGCACGCCCCACCGCTGGACCGTGGGCCGCGCCATCTCCCATGGCTGCGTCCGCCTCTATGAAGAGAACGTGCAGGAGCTGTTCGAGCTGGTGCAGGTGGGCACACCGGTGACGGTTCTGCCCTGACACCACCCGTAGAGTTGCGCCCACTTCAGCCGGATTCCCATGCGGGTGCTGTTTGCCGCAGCCGAATGTGCCCCGATGGTGAAGGTGGGGGGCATGGGCGATGTGGTGGGCTCGCTGCCGCCTGCCCTGCAGACCCTCGGCCACGACGTGCGCCTGATCATGCCGGGCTATGGCCGGTTCTGGAGCCTGCTGGCGATCCCTGCCGATCCCGTCTGGCGCGCCCACACCATGGGCACCGATTTCGCTGTCTACGAGACGCGCCATCCCGGCAACGGCCTGCCGCTCTACCTGGTGGGCCATCCGGTCTTCGATCCTGAGCGCATCTACGGCGGCGAGGACGAGGACTGGCGCTTCACCTTCTTCGCCAGCGCCGTGGCGGAATTCGCCTGGAACCACTGGAAGCCGGAAATCCTGCACTGCCATGACTGGCACACCGGCATGATTCCTGTGTGGATGCACCAGGACCCGGAGATCAGCACGGTCTTCACCATCCACAACCTCAAGTACCAGGGCCCCTGGCGCTGGAAGCTCGACCGGATGACCTGGTGCCCCTGGTACATGCAGGGCGACCACACCATGGCGTCGGCGCTGCTCTACGCCGACGGTGTCAACGCCGTGTCGCCCACCTACGCCGAGGAGATCCGCACCTCTGAGTACGGCGAGAAGCTGGAGGGCCTGCTGAATTACATCAGCGGCAAGCTGCGCGGCATCCTCAACGGCATCGATCAGGACGCCTGGAACCCCGCCACCGACACCACGGTGCCCGCCAACTTCTCGCCAGAGGATCTCGCGGGCAAGGCGATCTGCAAGCAGGTGCTGCAGGAGCGCATGGGGCTTCAGGTGAACCCAGGCAGCTACCTGATGGGGGTGGTGAGCCGTCTGGTGGATCAGAAGGGACTGGACCTGCTGCTGCAGGTTGCCGACCGTGTGCTGGCCTACTCCGACAGTCAGATCGTGGTGCTGGGCACCGGTGATCGCCACCTGGAATCGGGACTGTGGCAGATGGCGGCCCGCCATCCCGGCCGCTTCGCCGTGTTCCTCACCTACGACGATGCCCTCTCGCGCCTGATCTACGCCGGCAGCGATGCCTTCCTGATGCCGAGTCGCTTCGAGCCCTGTGGCATCAGCCAGCTGCTGGCCATGCGCTACGGATCGATTCCAGTGGTGCGTCGCGTCGGCGGTCTGGTGGACACGGTGCCTCCGCATGATCCCGCCCACCACAGCGGTACGGGCTTCTGCTTCGACCGCTACGACCCGCTCGACTTCTATACCTCGATCGTGCGCTCCTGGGAGGCCTATCGCCATGCCGACAGCTGGCGCGAGCTGCAGCTGCGGGCGATGCGGGCCGACTACAGCTGGGATCGCTCGGCCCTTGAGTACGACCGCATGTACAAGGAGTTGAAGGGCTGGAAGGAGCCCACCCCCGATGCCCTGGCCGTGGAACAGTTCTCCCAGGGTCAGGCGGCCGATCCCAGTCGCAAGGGTTCGGATTCTGAGTCTGGCGGCCCCCAGGGTGCTGGCTCGGACGGCTCCGCCTCTCCCCAGCCTGTGGCCGCCGGACTGCGCAATCCCCTCGCCCTGCTGCGCCGCCGCAACGGCGGCTGAGGCCGGGCTCGCCGTCCCTGCCCTGAGCCGTACACCCTGAGCCGCCATGAGCCGCCATGGGCCGCGATGATCCAGCCGGCGGCTCGAACCTGCCGGCTCCCTACCGCAACCCCTGGCGCTCCCTGGCGGAGGCCCTGTCCGCCGTAGCGGCTGACAGCCGCCTCCGGCTTCAGGAGCTTTGGCGCCGCAATGGTGAGGGTGATCTGCGCCGCCCCGGCTGGTGGCCCCGCGATCTGGCGCCCCTGTTCTGGCCACTGCTGCTGGCGGCGGCGCTGGCGCTGCTGGCGGCCGGATTCAGCCTGGCCCTGCCCAGGATTCAGCAGCTGCGGGCCCCGGCGCCATCACCGTCGGCGCCAAGCGAGCCGCGCTCAGAGTCTCCGGCCGCCAACGGTCCTGCCCTCAACGGGACTGCCCGCAACGGGCCTGCCACAGACCGTCCGTCTGGGCAACCCGAGGCCTCGGGTGTGGCTCCGGCGGTGCGTGCCTCTGCACCCGACGCGGAGAACACGACGGTTGAGCGGCCCGGTGAGCGCCGGCCCGCATCCGAAGCGACACGCCGACCACAGCCCGGATCAGAGTCGCGCTCCGCGCTTGATGCTCAGCCTGGTTCGGAACGTGTTCCTGACGCTGTTTCCGAGCCTGTGCTCGAACCTGAGCCTGAATCGGCGCCGCTGGATCCGCTGGTGGAGCTGCTCGAGCGGCCGGGTTCGGATGGGCTGCTACGAGCTGCCGAGGGGCAGCCGCAGCGGGGCACACTCCAGCTGCAGGTGCGGCCGGCCTTCAAGCGATTGCAGCGGGCAGAACAGCAGCGCCATGCGGAGCTCTGGCAAGCCTGGGCGCAGGAGCTCGGCTACGACCATCTCGAGCTGCGTGACGGGCTCGGGGCGTTGCTGGCCCGGGATGCTCTTGTCGGCAGCGGCATGATCGTGCTCAGTTCCCAGCCCGCTTGAGCCGATGCAGCTCCGCTCCCTGATCGACCGCTGGGGCGCCCCCCGGGGCCCTGTCCTTCAGCTCGATCCTGAGGCAGCTGTGGGCCCGATCTGCACCGACAGCCGTCAACTGGCGGCTGGGCAGTTGTTCGTGCCGCTGGTGGGGGAGCGCTTCGATGGCCACAGGTTTCTCGATCAGGCGGCGGCACTGGGGGCCCAGGCGGCGCTGGTGCAGCGCGAACGGGCCGCAGCCGTGCCGCCTGGTTTGCTGCACTGGCTCGTCGATGACACCCTCGCGGCTTACCAGCACCTGGGCCTGCTGCACCGCCGCAGCCTGCAGGCTCCGGTGGTGGCCGTGACCGGCTCAGCCGGCAAGACCACCACCCGTGAGCTGATCCGTGCTGCCCTGGCTCCTCTCGGTCCTGTGGTGGCCAGCAGCGGCAATGAAAACAACGACATCGGCGTCCCTCTCACCCTGCTCAAGGCCGGCTCGGAGTCTGCGGCCGTGGTGGTGGAGATGGGGATGCGCGGCCTGGGGGAGATCGATCGCCTCAGCCGCACGGCGGAGCCTGATGTGGCCGTGATCACCAACATCGGAACTGCGCATATCGGCCGCCTGGGCAGTCGCGAGGCGATCGCCACCGCCAAGTGCGAGATCACCAGCCAGCTGAACCCCGCTGGGGTGGTTGTGATTCCCGCCGGTGATCCGCTGCTGGAGAGCGCCCTGGCGCAGGTCTGGACCGGCTCCGTGGTGCGGGTGGCTCTGCAGGACGATCCCGGTGCGGCCTCAGCCGATCTGCTGGGGGACTGGGATGATCAGCGGCCCTACCTGCAGGTGAACGGCCGCACCCTGCAGCTGCCACTGGAGGGGCGCCACAACGCCCGCAACCTGCTGCTGGCGGTAGCGGTGGCCCGCCATCTGGGGATTGCGCTCAGCGAGCTGGAGCAGTTGACCGTTGCCGTGCCGGGTGGCCGCAACCGCCGCTTGCAGCAGGGGGGCCTCACCGTGCTCGATGAGACCTACAACGCCTCTCCCGAGGCGATGCTGGCGGCCCTCGATCTGCTGGCCGCTCAGCCTGGCCGGCGCTTTGCCGTGCTGGGGAGCATGCTCGAGCTGGGCGAATCCAGCGTGGAGCTGCACCGTCGCGTGGCGGAACGAGCGGTGGAACGGGGCCTCGATGGACTTGTGGTGGTGAGTGGCGGCGCTGAGGCCCAGGCCATGGCGGAGGCCGCCGCAGCCCTGCCTCGCCTGGCGGTTGTGGACACGCCGGAGCAGGCCGCCGACCCCTTGGCCAGCTGGCTGCGCAGCGGCGATGTGGTGCTGCTCAAGGCGAGCCGCGGTGTTGCCCTCGAACGGTTGCTGCCGTTGCTGCCACCGTTGCCTTAGTCCGTTGTCGTAGTCCGCTGTGGTGGCCGGCTGTCGTGGCCGATTGCCGGCTGGCTGAACAAGCTGGTGGCGGTCGCCTGCCGCCCCTTTCATGCTGTTCAATCTCGATGCCCGTCTGCAGTCGTTGCGGATGGTGGCCGGGCTGGCGGAGTTCCTCAAGCATCCCGACTCGCTCGAGAGCGTGTTCAAGGTGGCGAGCAGTCTCCGCAACAGCCCTCTCTCAGCCCAGATGTTTCGCCATCTGCTGGCCAATCCCCGCATGGCGGAGCTGATTGCGCAGGGCTGGCGCCCTGCCCCGATCGATCTGGATGCCCTCGGGCAGCTGCCTGAAGGCAGTCTCGGGCATGTCTATGCCCAGCAGCTGCGCAGCCAGGGGCTCACCCCCGACAGCCTGATCGACCCCAGTCCGGTTCATTCGGCCCAGGAGTTCCTGGTGCATCGCCTGCGTGAAACCCACGACATCGTGCATGTGCTCACCGGGTTCGGGACCGATCCGACGGGTGAGCTGGGCCTGCAGGCCTTCAACCTGGCCCAGAACCGCTCGCCGCTGGCGGTGATGCTGATTTTCGGCGCCATGCTCAGCAGCCTTCAGAACGACGAACCCCTGGAGCCGTTGCTGACCGCCCTGGCCCGCGGCTTTGCTCTGGGGCTCCAGTCCCCCTGTGTGATCGCCTATCGCCTGGAGGATGGCTGGGATCGCCTCCTGGCCGATTGGCAGCGGGAGTTGGGCCTGCCGGTGGCGGAGAGCTGATCGCTCTATCGCGGCGCCTGCCAGTTTTCCTTCACCAGCTGCTTGGCCCGGCCCAGGGCCAGGGCTCCGGCGGGGACGTCCTTGGTGAGTGTGGAGCCGGCGCCGACGGTCACGTCGGCACCCAGTTGGATCGGTGCCACCAGCACGCTGTTGGCACCGGTCTTGCTGCCGGCACCGATCACGGTGCGGTGCTTGTTGACTCCGTCGTAGTTGGCGGTGATGGTGCCAGCGCCGATGTTGACGTTGCTGCCCAGTTCGGCATCGCCGATGTAGCTGAGGTGGTTCACCTTGCTGCCGGCGCCGATGCGGCTGTTCTTGACCTCCACGAAGTTGCCGATGCGGCAGTCCGACTCCAGCAGTGTTCCCGGACGCAGCTGCGCGTAGGGGCCGATGGCGCAGTCTGAAGCCACGCTGGCCTCTCGCACCACTGAGTAGAGAACCTGCACGCGTTCGCCGAGCTGGGCATTGTCGAGCAGGCTGCCTGGTCCGATGCGGCAGCCATCGCCGATCACGCTGTTGCCTCGGAAGTGGCACTGCGGCTCCACCACCACATCGCGGCCGAAGCGAGTGCCGTCGCTGAGCGTGCAGCTGCCGGGATCGACGAAGGTCACCCCTTCACGCATCCAGTGGCAGCGAAGGCGCTCCTGAATCACCGCTTCGCACTGGGCCAGCTGCAGACGGTCGTTGATGCCATTGATCTCATTGGCGTCGGCCACCTCCACATGCATGGCGGGGCTGAGCATGGCAACGGTGTCCGTCAGGTAAAGCTCTCCCTGATCGTTGTCGGTGCGCAGCTGGGGCAGCACTTCCGCCAGCCGGCTCCAGCTGAAGCAGTAGATGCCGGCGTTGATCAGGTTGTTGCGGCGCTGGTCCTTGCTGCAGTCGCGGTGTTCCACGATTGCCGAAACGTTCCCTTCGTCATCGGCGACGACACGGCCGTAACCGGTGGGATCCTCGAGCCGCGCCGTCAGCAGCGTGACGGCGGCGCCGCTGCTGCGGTGGCGCTCGAGCAGATCGGTGATCGTCTGCTCCCGCAGCAGCGGCACATCACCGTTGAGCACGAGCAGATCGCCTTCGAACCCCGTCAGGGGTGCCAGCAGCTGCTGCACGGCATGGCCAGTGCCGTTCTGGGGCTGTTGCAGCACGAACTCCAGGCCGCTCCAGTCGGCCAGCGACTGCTCCACCCGCTCGGCCTGGTGACCGACGATCAGCAGCTGTCGTTCGGGGCTGAGGCTGCGGCAGCTGGCCAGCACCCGCTCCACCAGGGTGGCGCCAGCCAGAGGCTGCAACACCTTCGGCAGATCACTCTTCATGCGGGTGCCCTTCCCGGCGGCCAGAACGGCAACGGCGAGCATCGAAGGCGTCGGGTAACTGGCCGGGAATCTACGTGGCCCGCCCGGGCCTAGCCCCGGCCCGACAATCTCCAGCGGCGACGCCAGGCACTGGTGCTCTCGCCGGGATGGTGCTGCTGGCGCTCCACCCGGACGGCCTTGATGGCTGCGGCCGTGGCGTTGCCATCGGGATCCCTGTAGGGCTCCGCCGCTCTGGTGAGCAGGTGCTCCCGTTCCATCGCCGTGAGCGGTTGCAGCACGACGGGCCCAGAGTCAGCCGGGAGTCCGATGGTGGCTGGGCCGCCGCACAGCGGCATCGGGCTGGCGACGGTGCCCAGGCTCCAGTTGCCGGCGCCCGCATCAGGACCTGTTAGATCAGGACCTGCCGGCCCGGCAGCCCGGATGCTGGCCAGCTGCAGCCCCGCCAGCTCCAGGGTGTGGCGCACCGCCGCGGCACTGCAATAGGTGAGCAGGCGCCCGTCCGGCTGCAGCAGCCGGGCCAGTGCCACCAGGACTTCCAGGCTCCAGAGCTCGGGGCAGTGGCCTGGCGAAAAGGCGTCGTGCAGCACCAGATCACAGAGGCCGATCCACTCCGCCGGCAACAGAGGTAGCTGCCGGCGGGCATCCCCCAGCCGCCAGCTGCCGCTGCTGCCCCGGCCGCTGCGCCACGCACCCCGCTGATTCAGTTGCTCCAGGATCTGCAGCGTGTCGTCGTGCCAGTGAGAGCGGAAGTCCGCATCGCCCAGGGACAGCTGCAGGGGGCGTGGATCCAGTTCCAGGCCCAGCCACTCCAGCTGCAGATCCTGCGCTTCGGCGGCCTCCAGCAGGGCTGCGGTGTTGTAGCCCAGGCCCACACACAGCTCCAGCACCCGCAGGCGCCGGCCCGGAGCAAACCGATCCAGACCGGCCGGGGCCACGAATTTCTGGGCGGCTTCGGCGCGGGCACCGGCAGCGCTGTGGAAACACTCGCCGAAACGCTCACTCCAGAGGGTGAGGCTGCCGTCAGCGGTGCGGCGCGGCTCGAGGCGGCCGCTGGCCTCAGGCCTGCAGGCGCTCGAGGTCATCCCAGAAGCCGGGGTACGACACCGCCGCCGCTTCATGCCGATGCACCTGTGTGATTCCCGAGGCGATCTGGGCGGCCACCGCCAGGCTCATCGCCACACGGTGGTCGGTTTCGCTGTCCACCTCGGCGCCGTGCAGGCTGACGCCGCCCTGGATGCTCATGCCGTCGGCAAACTCCTCGATGCGGGCACCCATCGCACCGAGCTGGCGAGCCATCACGGCCAGCCGGTCGGTCTCCTTGACCCGCAGCTCCTCCGCTCCACTCACCCGGCTGACGCCAGCAGCGCAGCAGGCGGCCACGGCCAGCACGGGGATCTCATCCACCAGCCGTGGGATCAGCTCCGACCCGATCGTGAACGCCTGCAACGGACCATGTGTCACGCGCAGATCGCCCACCGGTTCACCGGCCACATCGCGAGCGTTGAGCACCTCGATGCTGGCGCCCATCTGCGCCAGCACATCGAGCACGCCGGTGCGGCTCGGGTTCAGTCCAACGTTCTCGATGGTGAGGTCGGCGCCGGGGGTGATGGCACCGGCCACCAACCAGAAGGCGGCGGAGCTGATGTCGCCCGGCACCACCACGTCCTGCCCCTGCAGGCTGGCCCCGGGGGTCACGCTCACCTCGGTGGCGCCTGGGCCACCAACGCTGAGCTGGGCGCCGAAGGCCCGCAGCATCCGCTCGCTGTGGTCGCGGCTCTGCACCGGTTCGATCACGGTGGTGGGACCTTCGGCCGTGAGGGCAGCCAGCAGGATGGCGCTTTTCACCTGGGCCGAGGCCACCGGGGTGCGGATCGTGGCGCCGCGCAGGGCACGGCCCGCAATCGCCAGGGGTGCCAGGTTGCCGCCGGCGCGGCCGGCGATGGTGGCGCCCATCTCCGCCAGTGGCCCACCCACCCGTTTCATGGGTCGCCGCCGCAGAGACGCATCGCCGTTGAGGATGAAATGGCGGCCGTCCCGTCCGGCCAGCAGGCCCAGCATCAGCCGCATGGTGGTGCCGGAGTTGCCGCAGTCGAGCACGTCCTCCGGCTCGCGGAAGCCGTCGAGGCCGACGCCCTGCACCAGAACCGGCTGCCCTGCTTCGATCGGTGACACCTCCACACCCATCGCCCGCAGACAGGCGGCAGTGCTGAGCGGGTCTTCCGCGGGGAGCAATCCCTCAATGCGGGTCGTGCCCTCGGCGATGGCGCCGAACAGCAGGGCGCGGTGGGAGATCGACTTGTCGCCCGGCACCCGCACCGTTCCCCGCAGGCTGCGCCCGGCGGTGGTTCCCAGGGTGAACGGCATGGGGGGCGATCGGCTGGGGCGAGCGTAGGCAGTGGTTGGCAGTGGCCCTGCCGCGGCACTGGCCGACCGCCTCGATCCCGGCTAACACAACGGCAGTGACCCGCCCTCACCGTGGCTGAGCATCTTCAGGCCGTGTTCGATTTCCTGGCCCGGATCCAGACGGATCCAGATCTGCGAGCCCAGCTCAATGAGGTGTGCACGGCCGATGAGGTGAGCGCCATCGCGGCCCAGCGCGGCAGCACCTTCTCGCCGGCGACCCTGCTGGAGTTGTTCGAGCGCTGCAACGAAGCCCCGATCGCCCGATTCGGCCTGATGGATGAGAAGTTGATCCGCGTCTACCTGCGGCGCGAGTCGCTGCTGTAAGGGTCAGCCGAGCATCACGCCGCCCTCGTTATCGAGGCTTTCCTGCCAGCTGCTGAGGTCGAACAGAAGCTCCTCCAGCGTGAGCAGCGCCAACTCCCGATCCAGGGCTCCCTGCAGGCGCCGCCCCATGCTCTGCAGCACGCGCAGCTCAGCGTCCGGGGTCTCCGAGCCGCTGGCGGACGGCCCGAACCCAGTCGTTAGATCAAGCCGGGCACCCACCGCCTGCAGCACCTGGGCCACGGCGATCGTTGCCGCGGGTCGGGCGAGCCGGTAGCCCCCCATCCGTCCGCGCCGTGCCTCCAGCACGCCGGCTCGGCGCAGCTGGATCAGCAGCTGCTCGAGCATCGGTGCAGGGAGCTGCTGGGCTGCAGCGATCGCCTGCACGGATCGCCAGCGGCTCGGCTCCTGGGCCAGCTCCAGCAGGGCCCGCAGGGCCTGCAGCCCGGCGCGGCGCAGCATGTCAGTGCTTGCCGGCGGCCGCCGAACCGCCACCGCTGGCCAGTCGCTGCAGCACCTGCTCCAGGGCGTAGCCGAACAGGGCCGGGTCGGGATCCACCAGCCCCACATCCGCCAAGCCCAGTTCCGCCCAGCGGGCATCGAGGCGGGCCTCCAGCTCGCTGGGCCTGCCCAGTGGTTCGCCCCAGGGATGGTTCCGCTCGGGGCCCATCTTGGTGGTGGCGTCGATCGCCAGGCGGCCCCCAAGGCCCAGCTGCTCGCTGGCGAAATCGAGCGTGTCGAACGGGGTGTTCTCCAGCACGAACAGATCCCGCTGCGGATCCACCAGGGCGCTGATCGCCCAGATCACCTGGCGCGGGTCGCGGATGTTGATGCTGCTGTCCACCACCACCACGAACTTCGTGTAGGTGAACTGGGGCAGGGCGCTCCAGAAGGCCATCGCTGCTCGTTTGGCCTGGCCGGGATAGGCCTTGTCGATGGCGATCACGGCCAGCTTGTAGCTGAGCCCCTCCATCGGCAGGAAGAAGTCGACGATCTCCGGAATCTGCTGGCGCAGGATCGGTGTGTAGATCCGGTTGAGGGCGATGGCGAGCATCGCGTCCTCCTTCGGCGGGCGGCCGCTGAAGGTGGTGAAGTAGATCGGCTCGCGCCGCTGGGTCACGCACTGGAACCGCACCAGCGGTGAGGGCTCCATGCCGCCGTAGAAGCCCATGTGGTCGCCGAAGGGGCCATCGGCCAGCTCCTCGCCCGGGGTGATCGTGCCCTCCAGCACCACCTCGCTGTGACTGGGCACCTCCAGGTTCACGGTCTTGCACTTGGCCAGCCGCACACCCTCTCCGGCATAGAGGCCGGCGAACAGCCATTCGCTCAGCTGCACCGGGATCGGTGTCGCCGCCGCCATCACCAGCAGCGGGTGCACGCCGATCGCGATCGCGATCTCCAGCTTCTTGCCCATGGCCGCGGCCTTGCGCAGGTGGCGGGCGCCACCGCGCACGCTCAGCCAGTGCACGGTCATCGTGTTGATGCTCTGCTGCTGCAGCCGATACACGCCCACGTTGGGGGTGCCGGTTTCCGGGTCCTTGGTGATCACCAGGCCGAGCGTGATGATCCGGCCTGCATCGCCTGGCCAGGGGCGCAGCAGAGGCAGGGCATCGAGATTCACCTGCTCTCCCTTGAACACCTGCTGGTGGCAGGGGGGCGTGAGGTCCAGATCCGGCCGCGCCTTGAGCACATCCAGCAGCACGGAGCCGAAGCGCACCGCTTCCCGCGCCCCTTTCGGTGGCCGCGGCTGCTGCAGCAGCGCCAGCCGCTCGCCAAGGGCCTCGAGCTCCTCGGGCCGCTCCATGCCCATGCTCCACAGCACCCGTTCCTGGGTCCCGAGCAGGTTGATCGCCACCGGCATGGCGGAGCCGATCACGTTCTCGAACAGCAGCGCCGGCCCGCCGCAGCCGAGCACCCGATCAGCGATCGCCGCCAGCTCCAGATCAGGATCCACCGGCGCCTTGATCCGGCGCAGCTGGCCCCGCTGCTCGAGCAGGTCGAGAAATCCGCGCAGGTCTCGGCGGCTGCGCGGGCCCAGGGCTGCGGAGGGGCTCGGCATCGTTGGGGTCCTGCGCCAGCAAGTGGCCATCATCCCCATGTCCCATCGGCACTGCGAGCCGTTGGGGCCCCTGCAACCGTTCGGACCCCTGACGACTCCGGCAAACCCGCTGCTATCGCCTGCCTAGGGTTCGCAGCCAGTGCGCTTCGCAGCCGTGCAGATCTCCTACTTCCATACCTCTGAAGCGGTGCCGCCGGTGCTGCCCGTTGCCGAGGGCGGCCCAGACGCCGCGGTGGTGATTGATGTGCTTCGCGCCACCACCACGATCGCCTGGTCGCTCCAGAACGGCGCCGAGGCGATCCAGGCCTTTGCCGATCTGGGCGAACTGGAGGCCGCCGCCGCTGCCTGGCCCGCCGATCGCTGCCTGCGGGCCGGGGAGCGGGGCGGCAAGCGGGTGGAGGGCTACGACCTGGGCAACTCGCCTCTGGCGGTGACCCCAGAGCTGGTAACGGGCAAGCGCATCTTCATCAGCACCACCAACGGCACCCGCTCGCTGCAGGCGGTGCGTCCGGTGCCGTTGCTGCTGACGGCCTGCCTGCCCAACCGCACGGCGGTGGCACGCCGGCTGGTGGAGGCCGGCGCCGAGCGTGTGTGGATCGTCGGCAGTGGCTGGGAGGGCGACTACTCCCTCGAGGACAGCCTGGCGGCGGGCGCCGTGGCCTCGGCGGCCACGGAACTGGCCGTGGCGCCCCACGTGGGTGTTCGCTTCGGCAACGACGAGATGCTCGCCGCGCTCGCCCTCTGGCAGCAGTGGCATCACGACACCGAAACCTGTCTGCGGGCGGCGAGCCATGGTCAGCGCCTGATCGGTATCGGCAACCACGATGCGGATTTCGCCTGCTGTGCGGCCGTCGACAGCCTGACGATCGTGCCGCTGCAGACCAGTCCCGGTGTGCTGCAGGCGAGCTGAGACGGCGGGCTCGCCGCTGGCATGGGGCCCATTGCCGGGCCCCTTACAGTGCCTGCGACGGCAAGACGGTTGCGGTGACAAGCTTTCTGGCGGCAGCGATTCAGCTCACCAGCACGTCGGATCCTGAACTCAATTTCGCCGTCGCCGAGGAGCAGATCGAGCTGGCTGCCCGGCGCGGCGCCGAGCTGGTGGGTCTGCCGGAGAATTTCGCCTTCATGGGCGACGACGAGCGCCGTCTGGAGCTGGCCCCCAGCCTGGCGGAGCGGGCGCAGCGCTTCCTGGTCACCATGGCCCGCCGCTACCAGGTGACGCTGCTGGGCGGTGGCTATCCGGTGCCAGCCGGCGAGCGGCTCACCAGCAATCGCGCTGAGCTGGTGGGCAAGGACGGCCAGATCCTCGCCACCTACGACAAGATTCACCTCTTCGATGTGGATCTGCCTGACGGCAACACCTACCGCGAGTCGGCCACGGTGATGCCCGGTCAGGATCTACCCCCCGTGGTGGAGGTGCCCGGCCTCTGCCGCGTCGGCCTGTCGATCTGTTACGACGTCCGCTTCCCTGAGCTCTATCGCCATCTGGCCGGCGCCGGTGCCGATGTCCTGTTCATTCCGGCGGCGTTCACCGCCTTCACCGGCAAGGACCACTGGCAGGTGCTTCTTCAGGCCAGGGCCATCGAGAACACCACCTACGTGGTGGCTCCGGCCCAGACCGGCAACCACGGCAACCGACGCCAGACCCATGGCCACGCCCTGGTGATCGATCCCTGGGGCACCGTGCTGGCGGACGCCGGTGTGGTGCCGGGACTGGCTGTGGCTCCTGTGGATGTCGGCCATCGCCAGCGCATCCAGGCCCAGATGCCGAGCCTGCAGCATCGCCGCCCCGCCCTGTTCTGAGCCGGTGATGCCGCCTTCACCACAGCGCCGCTTCCGGCGTCTGGCCCGTTTACCGGGCCTGCTGCTTGCTGCTGCCCTGCCCCTCTCGGTCCTGGCCAGCCTGCCGGCCTGGGCTGCCAGTGCTCTTTCCGCCTGGCGCTTCAGCAGCGAGGGCGTGCTGGAGCTGCGCACCGCCCCCGCCGCCGCATTGCAGGCCTTCTACGAGGAAGGCCGTGCCGGCGTTGGGCCGCGGGTCTGGATCGATCTTCCCGGAGCCCCTCAGCGCACGCGCACCATCCCCGGCAACGGCGCCGTGCGCCAGGTGCGGGTGGGCCGTCCCGGCGAGGACACCACCCGGCTGGTGTTCGAGTTCCAGCCCGGCACGCCCCTGGATCCCAGCCGGCTGCGACTGGTGGGAACCAGCGCAGACCGCTGGCGGATGGAGCTGGGCCTGGCGGCGGCCGCCGCCGCCGTGATCGGTGAGGGTGATCTTGAGGCCGCCACCCCGGTCCCCAGTTGGCGTGCCCAGGTGCCGTGGCAGCCACGCCTGCCCCAGGGATCGCTGCCCTCGGCGAGCGGCCTTCCCGACGTGCCCCGCGGCCGCTACACGATCGTGATCGATCCTGGCCACGGCGGTCCGGATCCCGGTGCGGTGGGCATCAACGGCCTGCGCGAAACCGATGTGGTGCTGGACGTCAGCCTCCAGCTGGCCCAGTTGCTGCAGGCGAAGGGCATCAATGTGCTGATGACCCGCACCTCCGAGGTGGACGTGGACCTGCCGCCGCGGGTGGCACTCGCCAACAACAGCCGGGCCGATCTGTTCCTCAGCATCCACGCCAATGCCCTGAGCATGGCGCGCCCGGATGTGAACGGGATCGAGACCTTCTATTTCCAGTCCAGCCGCTCGCGGGCCCTCGCCCAGGCGGTGCAGGAGCAGATGCTGGCCATTTCACCCGGCAGTCCCGACCGGGGGGCGCGGCCCGGGCGCTTCTTCGTGATCCGCCGCACCGTGATGCCCTCCGCGCTGGTGGAGATGGGGTTCGTGACCGGCTCCCTCGATTCCCCCCGCCTGGCTGATCCAGCCTTCCGGCGCCGTCTTGCCGTGGCGCTGGCCAATGGGCTGCTGCGCTACCTGGTGGCCAATCCATGAGCGCTGGCGAGCGGACTCTTCAGCGCGCAGACCCGATCGGCATCTTTGATTCGGGGGTGGGTGGTCTGAGCGTCTGGCGCCAGGTCGTGCACCACTTGCCCTGTGAGTCGGTTCTCTACCTCGCCGATCAGGCGCATGTGCCCTACGGCAACCGTTCCGCCGCCGAAATCCAGCACTTCTGCCTGGCGGTGGCCGATCAGCTCGTGGATCAGGGCTGCAAGGCGCTCGTGGTGGCCTGCAACACCGCCTCCGCCGTTGCCCTGCAACCCCTGCGACGGCGTTATCCCGATCTGCCGATCCTCGGTCTGGAGCCGGCCGTGAAGCCCGCTGTGGCGCTCACCCGTTCAGGCGTCGTGGGGGTCATGGCCACGCCGGCCACCTTTCAGGGGCAGCTCTACCGCGCCACCGTCGGCCGCCATGCCAGCGACGTTCGTGTGGTGGAGCAGGTCTGTATCGGCCTGGCGGACCTGGTGGAGCAGGGGCAGCTGGAGGGGGATGACTGTGATCACACCCTGCGCTGTTTTCTGGAGCCGATGCTGGCGGCCGGTGCCGACACGATCGTGCTGGGCTGCACCCACTACCCCTTCGTGATCGAGGCCATTCGGCGCCTTGTGGGTCCGAGCCTGGCGGTGCTGGACCCTGCTCCGGCAGTGGCCCGCCACCTGGGGGAGGTGCTGCGGCAGCGCGGACTGGCTCTGCCACCGGATGGCGATGCCGGCAGCCATCGCTTCTTCACCACCGGCGATGAGCAGGCCTTCGACCGGGCTGTTTCCCGTCTGGTGGGTGCCGACTGCCGCAGTTCCTCCCTGCGCTGGCTGGAGTCCGATGGAGCCAGCCCCCAGCTGCTGGGTCTCTGAGCCTGCGACCCATGGTCCGAGCCTTCTAGGATCGCCGCACCGCAGGGGGACATGGCCACCGTTGCAGAGCTGTTACAGCCCGTCGAGGCCGACCTCGAGGCTCTGCTGAGCGATCTGCGCAGCCTGATCGGCGCTGGTCATCCGATCCTCCAGGCTGCTGCCGAACATCTGTTCAGCGCCGGTGGCAAGCGTTTGCGTCCCGGCATCGTTCTGTTGATCTCCCGTGCGCTCTCGCCTGACGGCGAACTGAGCAGCCGGCACCGGCGTCTGGCGGAGATCACCGAGATGATCCATACCGCCTCTCTGGTGCACGACGACGTCGTGGACGAGGCCTCCACCCGCCGTGGTGTCGACACCGTCCACAGCCGTTTCAATCACCGTGTTGCGGTTTTGGCGGGCGATTTTCTGTTCGCCCAGGCCAGCTGGCACCTCGCCAACCTCGACGATCTGGAGGTGGTGAAACTGCTCAGCCGCGTGATCATGGATCTGGCTGACGGTGAGGTGCGCCAGGGCCTCTTCCGCTACGACACCGGGCAGAGCTTCGAGACGTACCTCGAGAAGAGCTACTGCAAAACGGCTTCGCTGATCGCCAACAGTGCCCGTGCTGCCGGGGTGCTCAGCGGTCTGCCGTCGTCGCAGCTGGATGCGCTCTACCGCTTCGGCCGTCAGCTCGGCCTGGCTTTCCAGGTTGTGGACGACATCCTCGACTTCACCGGCAGCGATCAGCAGCTGGGCAAACCTGCAGCCAGTGATCTGGCCAGCGGCTACCTCACTGCCCCGGCGCTCTATGCCCTCGAGGAACGCCCATCACTTGCCGGTCTGATCGAACGGGAGTTCAGCGAAGCGGGCGACCTGGCTCAGGCCCTTGATCTCGTGCGCGGCAGCAGTGCCATTCAGCGATCCCGCACCCTGGCCGAAAGCTTCGCCAACGAGGCCCGTGATGCCCTCACCTGGCTGCCACCGTCCGACTCGCGCAGTGCTCTGCTGGAGCTGCCGGAGTTCGTGCTCAGCCGGTTGTACTGACGCGCCCGCCTCTGCGGGCACGTCCACTCAGCCAAGCTCCGTGAGCACCGTCTCCAGGCTGTTCAGAAACCGCTCGATGCCGGGGTAAAGGACGGCAAGCTCTGCGGCCTCAGCCGCAGCATCGCCCGTGTTCAGCAGCTGTGGCGGCAGCACATACACGCGGCATCCCGCTGCCAGCGCTGCCTGTGCGCCAGCCGGTGAGTCCTCAAAGGCCCAGCACTCGCTGCAGTTCACCCCAAGCCGCTGAGCGGCCAGCAGGAACACATCCGGTGCCGGTTTGCCTGCCAGCAGGTCGGGATCATCACCGTGCACCCGCGCCTCGATCAGCTCCAGCCAGGGATGTGGACCCGTCTTGAGGGCAACCGCCGCCTGTGAACTGCTGGTGGCCAGGGCCATCGGAATGCCCCGCGCCCGGAGGCGGCTCACCAGCTCCGCCGCGCCGGGCATCGGCTTGGCGTGGATCAGCAGCGCTTCGGCAATCGGCTGGCGCACCGCCAGCAGGTCGTCCCGGCTGGGGGTGGAGAGTCCGCTGGCGTCGATCCAGTGCAGAACCTGCTCCGCGCAATCCAGCCGGCGCCGGCCGCGCAGGGCCAGCAGTTCCTGCGCCGTGAGCGTTCGTCCGAACCGGCTGGCGGCCTGCTGCCAGGCCTTGGCGTGCAGAGGCTCGGTATCGAGCAGCAGCCCGTCGAGATCGAAGAGGCAGGCAGCCGGCAGACCCATCGCACCATCCTGCAACGGCGGCTCGTTCGACGCGTTTGACTGGATGCTGATGGGCCCCAGGGCGTGACGCGCAAGCTCCTTTTCCCCCTGCTGGTGCTGTTGCCCCTGTCGCTGCTCGCCGAGCAGCGGGGAGCCTCTGATCTGCTGGTGTTCGTGCTGGCAGGTGCGGGAATCATTCCTTTTGCTCTGCTGCTCAGCCAGGCCACCGAGGCCATTGCCGAGCGCAGCGGCCCCACCGTGGGCGCTCTGTGCACTGCCGTGTTCGGCAACTTCGCCGAGCTGATCATCGCCATCACCGCCCTGCGCCAGGGACTGATCGATGTGGTGAAGGCCAGCATCACCGGCGCGATCCTTTCGGATGTGCTTCTGGTCACGGGCATGGCGATGCTGTGCGGTGGCCTGCGCTACGCCGAGCAGCACTTCCAGCCCGCAGTGGTGCGCACCAATGGCGCCGCCATGACCCTGGCGGTGATCGCCCTGGCCCTGCCGGCTGCCTTGATCTCCACCTCCGGCATCGATGACGTGGTGGCGATCCACGGCCTCTCGCTCACGGTGGCCGTGATCCTGATCGTGATCTACCTGCTCACCCTGGTGTTCTCGCTGGTGACCCACAACCACCTGTTCGAGCCGCCCCATCTGCTGCTTGAGGCGGGTGATGCGGAAGCCAACGGCCAGCGCGGTTCGGGCCTGCTGCCCTGGATCGCCCTGCTGCTGTTCAGCACCGCCGGTCTGGCGCTGCAGTCGGAGGTGTTCGTGACCAGCCTCCAGCCCGCCACCGCTGCCCTGGGCCTCTCGCCGCTGTTCACCGGTGTGATCGTGATCCCGATCGTGGGTGGCTTCTCGGAATACGTGCCGGCTGTGCGTGGCGCCCTGCGCAATCAGATGGATCTGCCACTGCAGCTGGCGATGGGCTCGAGCCTGCTGGTGGCGTTGCTGATGGCACCGGCCCTGGTGCTGATCGCGTCCGCCATCGGTCAGCCGATGGACCTGGATTTCACCGGATTCGAGGTGATCGCCCTGGGGCTGGGGGTGTTGATCGTGAATCTGGTGAGCATCGAAGCCCGCTCCAACTGGCTCGAGGGGGTGCTGCTGCTGGCCACCTACGCCATCCTGGCCACCGCTTTTTTCTATTACCCCGCCTGAGGGGCACCGGCGGGATCCCCCGAGTCCACTGGGTCACCCCAGCGGATTGCGAGCGATCCTTTCGGCTTCGCTGCAGACCTTCACGGATCGCGCCGTTGTGCTGGTATCAGCCCGGGATGGCGGCTTGAATGCCGCTCTGCACCCTTCCTCTCGCGCTGGCGATGACCGAGCCGTCCACCTCTGCGCCCGCCACGCCAGCTCCCGTGCCCATGCCCGCCACGATTGAATCGGTTCTGCAGGAACAGAGACTGTTCCCGCCGCCGGCCGATCTCGCCGCCCGGGCCGCCATCGGCTCGATGGACGCCTACCGCGCGCTCTGCGAACGCGCCGAGGCTGACCCCGAAGGCTTCTGGGGGGAGCAGGCCCGCAGCCAACTGCACTGGTTCGAGCCGTTCCACACGGTGCTCGACTGGAGCCATCCCCCCTTCGCCCGCTGGTTCGAGGGGGGCACCACCAATCTTTCGGTCAACTGCCTCGATCGCCACCTCACGGGCCCCCGTGCCGACAAGACGGCCCTGATCTGGGAGGGGGAACCCGGTGACAGCCGCTCGTTCACCTATCGCGAGCTGCATGCCGAGGTATGCCGGGCAGCCAATGCCCTCAAGGCCCTCGGCATCGGCAAGGGCGACCTGGTGGCGCTCTACATGCCGATGGTGCCGGAAGCGGCGATCGCCATGCTCGCCTGCGCCCGCATCGGTGCCCCCCATTCGGTGGTGTTCGGCGGCTTCTCCGCTGATGCGCTGCGTGATCGCTTGATCGATGGCGAGGCCCGGCTGGTGATCACGGCCGATGGCGGCTTCCGCAAGGACAAGCCGGTGCCGCTCAAGCCGGCGGTGGATGAGGCGCTGGCGGCCAACGGCGGCGCCGCCAGCGTTGAGCATGTGCTGGTGGTGCGGCGCATCGGTGCAGCGGAGGGCGCCGGCGACGCCTGCGCGATGCAAACCGGCCGGGACCTGTGGTGGCACGAGTTGGTGCAGAGCCAGAGCAGCGACTGCCCGGCCGAGCAGATGGCCAGTGAAGACCGTCTGTTCGTGCTCTACACCTCCGGTTCCACCGGCAAGCCCAAGGGCGTGGTGCACACCACCGCTGGATACAACCTCTGGGCCCACCTCACCTTCCAGTGGATCTTCGACATCAAGGAGAACGACATCCACTGGTGCACCGCCGATGTGGGCTGGATCACCGGGCACAGCTACATCGTCTACGGCCCGCTCTCCAATGGCGCCACCACCGTGATGTACGAGGGGGCGCCGCGTCCCTCCAAGCCCGGTGCCTTCTGGGAGGTGATCCAGAAACACCGCTGCACGATCTTTTACACCGCCCCCACGGCGATCCGCGCCTTCATGAAGAGCGGCCGTGAGGGTC
>Ga0310098_1000090_pt1 | contig 20976 bp, 23 predicted proteins | sample LakMicMIDCLREDC7_FD_194453 | JGI IMG/M metagenome (GOLD analysis project Ga0310098, IMG submission 194453) | Enriched freshwater cyanobacterial communities from Lake Michigan, Michigan, United States - MI23.DCL.RED.C7 | ecosystem: Environmental > Aquatic > Freshwater > Lake | place: USA...
CCGACTCTTACTTTTACGACAAGATCGTAATTCAAATTGGGCGCTGCGATACAGCAGAGAAAAAGACTGAGGTTGCAACATCCCCCTCCACAAGACTTGAAAGTATTGCTGGCGACGTTGATCGTACAATTCGCTCTAGCAATGCCAAGGAAGCCCTTAAGGTATGGGATGAGATTTATCTCTACGAGACAAATCGTCTAGCCGGCATTCTTTACGTCCCTAACTACAAAGATCCGTATCAGGCGCGTTATCGTTACGAACGTTCTGGTGCGGAATTCATCCAGGCAATCCCTGGCCCAGCCGACGCAGGTGTCGGTACCCGCATGTTCCTTCGCCAATTTAACAGGTAATGGCTGATTTTAACTTTGGTGGCATTAACAGCCTCTTGCGTAACCTGCCGGGAAGTACTCAGCAAATCACGAAGGCGATTTCTCGTGGTTTTGGGTCGGTACCTAGTGCTACCAGGCAACTTCCCCCTGGGTCATCAAGCATGCGCCAAGGCCTACCAAATGCAACAGTTCCTTCGCCACTGTCTGTTCGATTTAATCCTGCAGCAAATCTTCCGTATCCGCCACAAACTCCTTTGTTTGAAGAGCGTCTTTATAATGCAACACGCACTGGCTTAACCAATGCCCGTAATGCTGTTGGTGCGGCAGTGGATACAGGACGTGGAGTTGCAAATATCTTGGGCAGAGCTGCTGGCCCATCAATGGAAGCAATTCAGGGCGGCCTTGGCAGCGCCGGTGGAACAATAAGCAATATGGCCGGAGGGGCTCGCAACGCACTTGGAGCTGCCGTAAATACTGGAAGGGGCGTAGCAAATATTGTTGGTAGGGGAGCTGGTCCTGCATTAAATACCGTGGGCAGGACTGCTATGAAAGTCGGTCCCTTGGCGGCCTATTCTATTCCCGGTTTTGCTGAAACGCAAGACGCCAATGCCCGCTACGTGATAGATACTGCTCAAGGATTATTGGCCGACCCTTCTCGTGGAGGTTTTAGTACATCTCCCAGGGTTTCTAATCTACCCAAAGATTACGCATATCAAGAACGTTTGTTGGCTGCACAAGCGCGTGCAGATCAAATCGGACGCGGTGGCTCTGGTGCAGGTGGTAGTGTAGGCGGCGGCAACATGGGAGGCTTTATTCCTTCTGGTGCCACACCTACTCCCTTTGCAAACCCTGCCGCTGAACGTGCGTATCAATCTGAACGTTCCAGTGTTGCTCAACAGGCTGCACAAAATCCTGAGCTGCAACGCTACCAGGATCAGGCAGTTCTTGCTCGTCAGGCTCTACAGGGTTACGATCCAGCTTCTGGACCATTACCTGGTGCCGCGCAAACTGCTCAGGACATGGGTATGGCTATGTGGGCCAAAGCAAACCCAAAACTTGCGGCTAAGATACGCCCAGGCCAGTCAGGATTTGGTGCAATTCAAAATACCCTTGCAGGCAGTGTAGCAAACACTGGTTTTCAACTACCTAACCAACTAACATTTACGCCTCCACCTTCAGTTACGCCAACACCTTTCCCAATGGCGGCACTGCAATCAGGCTTCCAGGTTCCTGGTGCACCTACAGCAGATCAGCTATCCACCTATCCAGAGTTTGATCCTAAAAAGGTAGACATTGGGTTGTTCTCCAAATTCATGCAAGCTAACCCCAAGAAATAACCTTTGGTAGACTAAAGCCAGCCTACAGTTCTTGTGGGCTCCAACTGGCATCATCCCCTGGGATACGGAAGCCAGTGTTGTCGCTAAAGTCTCATGATTCTTTGCCCAAACTTTGTACGTCGCCTTGTTGCTAAACTTAGCGTTATCGTAACGCTACAAGCCGTATTTCCTCCGGCACTCCAGGCAGCGTCAAATTGGGTAGGAGAATAAAACAGAAGAACAAATTAAAATGCCGCAACGAAACGTACAAGAACTTTGGGGACTGAAGCCAGAAGAGACTAATGCTCTTGCTGTGCTTGCTGGTCTTGAAGGGTATCGTGGTGGCAAAGGAGAAGATGTTGCGGCGGTAGCTGCTAACGTACTTCAGCGCCGTCTTCATGGGGGCTATGGAGGAAAAGATATTCGCAATATTGCAACCCAACGTGGTCAATATGCTGCAATCTTAGATAGAGGAATAACAGCTAAACAACTTGGCGACCCTGCTTTTGGTGCCAAGGTTTTAGGAGGTGCTGCTGAGTTTGAGCGGTTGCGTGGAATTGTGAACAATCCTGAAATGGTTGGAGCACAATATCCAAATGTTGGCTACTCATTTCGTGCACCTTCCGTAGGCGCAAAGAAAGGCGACTACATGCCAGTTCCTGGTAAAAGTAATTTTTACTTTGACAAAGATCCGGCAACTGTCAAGAAAGGTTTGCAAATATTTCAATCGGCTGGGGCACCTGCCGCCGCAGCTCCAGCCTCGTCAACTGCTGCTGCAGTAGAAAAGGGAAATAATTTTGGACAAATGATATTGAATAGTGTCATGAAAAAATTAATACCGGCCACCATACAACCGCAAAGCTCTCTCTTCTCTCCGGAGCAGCTATTGGCATATTCAAACGAAGAAGCCTCGCTGCCTCAAGATTTTCTTGACATGTTCCTCTAATGGCTAGCTTACGTGATCGGTCCGAATATCTAAGTGCGTACAGCCCAGGAGAAGTAAACGAACTCCTAGCGGGATCTCGGTACAGCAATTTTGTATCACTACCAGGTAGCTTTGGGGATCTGTCTGGTAAACCTAAACCGACATACACAAGTTTGATATTTGACAAACTCAGTCCATTTGAGTCAAAAACAGAAGATAAAACCAGTCACTTCCAAAGGTTTCTGAACCTACAGAAAAACCCTGAGTCACTTGCCACCTCTAAGATGAAAGTGCCTACAGGGTTTAATCAGGCCTACGGAATGATGGCTGGGTTTGGCTGATTGAACGACAAGTTTTTTGTTCTAGAATAAACGCAAGAGAATAGTTAAAATGAGTAGCACAAGTTCAAATAAACAGCCTTTGTTGGTTGACCGTCCGTTAATTGACACGGTTCGGGTGACGACGCAAATCGTCGGCAGCTCTACGTCTAATACTTTGTTTGTGCAGGGTGGTCAGGCGCCTTCCATCCTGGTGGACATGGATGCCACACTCAGTGAAGACAACAACAGTGGCGGTATCGTTGACGCGATTGTGATTACGCGTAATGATACGTATCGCGCAGCAGATTACACACTGGATACCACTACCTCGGGAAATGCGGTATCCCTGGTAAGCGGACAGATTGTCTCTATTACCACTACGGGGGCAATGAATACTGGCGTGGCTAGCGGCGTAGGTGCATATACCTATACCGGTGCTACTACGATTACCGGTAAGCTGGGGGCACTGAACTACTCCGGCGGTCTTGCATCTGGTTTCTTGTACCAAGGTGTTGGCTACGGCAATCAACCTGCTGTCACCTTTGCGTTCTACCTAGTTCGTGGCACCACTACGCCAATCCCCGCATCAGGTGACTACCGCTTGATGTTCTCCAAAACAGTCCCAGCCAATACGGCAAGTGTTGACTGTTCCGATGTGATGCTCCCAGTGGCCTACCCAATGCCCGCAGCGGGCAATACATCTGGCCTGGGTACTACCGCACCACTACGCAACAAAGGCGTCTACCTGGAGCGCGGAGACCGCATCTACGTAGGTGTCTTTGCTGATGGCCCCAATATCTCTGGCTATCTTCCTGGCGCACACGTCATCGCACAAGGCGGCTTCTTCTAAGTCATGGGCTCCAAAAGCGGAAGTTCTTTTGGTTCTTTTGGAGCACAAGACGCCCCTTTAATAAATAAAATCAAACCTGTTACCACAGAGTTTTCGCGTGGCTCTGTACCAAACTCCATTGCGCGAATGGATCGGGAGTCAGCATGGACCCGCTGGCGCAGAGGATATGAAATTGCTTGCTATGTAGGTATTCAACACGGCTTAACATATCCCTTTGAATACAAAGTACCTTTCCCCGTAGACATTGCTCCTGCAGAAGGGAATCAACCCTTGATACTAGGCGTTGTTCAAGGTTTTCCTACGGCAGGAAAAGAGTTTGGCGTTCATTGGGCAGGTTGCCGCATTGGTGCAATCTTACGTTTTGATAACGTAACTGACAGCTCTGGCACACTAGCAAGCATTGCATCTGTAGTAGAGGATGATGAATACTGGTACGTACAGCTTGCAGGGTCTTGGAGCAGCGCCAATCCGTTGCCGCCTCCACTCTATGTACCAAACCCTTCGGGAGCCCCCTTAAAGCCACTCCTGGGGGAAACCCTGGAAGATAGAATCATTACTCCAGGTAGTTCACCAGTTACAAAAGATACGCTTAATCCAGCCACGGATAAACGCTATGGGTACGTACAAGCAGTATTAATTGATGTCGACGGGGAAAACGGTATCTTAAAACTACAAAAAAGTGGTTCTTTCCAAGCCAGTCCAGACAATGTTTATTTAACACCCTCGGCAGGAGCATTTACTCCTGGTCGTTACTTTACGGTTGGCACAAGATATGCATGTTCTTGCCAAGATTTTTCACGTAGAAGCTATGCTTTTATGATGAACCTTAGCGAGAAAGAAACTCGCAGGTTCCCTTACACAAGGCCGTCCTTACTTAAGTATGGCCGTCATGAATTAATTACAGATGCAAATAGCGGCACAATAGATAACCGTGCCATGACAGATGCAAATCAAAATAGAGACTTAACTCTTACGACCTCATCTATTGATAACCCAGGAGTCTTTACCGATTTTGGTGGACGATACCTTCGCAATATTCCAGCAGATGGCAAGGCGGAAGGCCCCACTACCTTTGTTGATTACACAGCAAAAGATAATCAGATTACTTCTTTCTCCGACTACTGGACACCTTTGCTAGATGAGATGCGTTATTGCAAGCACATCTACGCACTTCGCTTTGAAGAAGGCATTTTGCCACCAGAACCATCGGATTTGCCAGTGGGAACTACAGAAAGTTTGACAGCATGGGAGCAAAATTTAGTACGGGAAACAGCAACAAGCAAAAAACATTCCCAATACATTACGACGTTACGAGCGCTTGCCCTTATGGATGTACCACCCAAAAATTTTCAATCGCCACAAATGCTGCCAATGATGCAAAAATTACTTAACGTACCAACATCTTTTATTAGGTTGGAAAACTTTAGAATGCAAGACAAGACTGGCGCTTTTTACAATCCAAGTGCCTACGAACTTCCTGCAACGTAGCAATGGCTGACTTTGGTGAAGTTATTGAAACACGCTACGTGCTTTCAAGAGAACAGCTTGAAGCCAGTAAATTTGGCTTTAGTCCTGTGTATCACAGCGGCAGCCCCACTGTGTACTCCCCTGGAGATGTCGTCAATCTTCCCTATGTGTCAGGAGAAGTTTCCTCAATGACAGCATTGGGTAACGCCTGGGCAGCATACGCAAGTGGTATAGGCCCAACGTAAAAAGCGGCCCTTTTTAGGGGGCCGCTATCCGTCCAATAACAAAATTACTTTAAGTTGCTACGGCCATTTTGTCAAGGACCTTACGAATTGCATTTACGTTCCAGCGGAAGCTGTCGCGTGACCGTGTTTCGGGGAAGGCTGCGTAATGGGGACCAAGGCGGAGGGTGCCGTTGTCACGGAACTTGTAAAGAGTTTTCTTGTCGATGCCAAGGAGCTCTTCGATGCGATACGCTGGAACCCAGCCGGGATGGCTTGCCATGACTTGTATAGTCTGTGTGCATACCCAATTTATCCGTACCCAGCTTCCTGTCAACCCCTTTTTTGTTAGCTTTTGTAACGAAAAGAATTCATGTTGCCAACTTAGAATAAGTTAACAGCTAATTGAGTATGTTCTGCAGCGAACACGATCCGCTCGCATTGCTCCTTGAACTAACTCCTAAACTAGCTAAAAAACGTTTTAGACAATCTATCTACGAAGCCTGGAACCACCGTTGTGGTTATTGTGGTGCAGATGCTACAAGTCTTGATCACATCATTCCAAGGTTTAAATCTGGCTCTAGCAACAGGAACAATTTGTTGCCTTGTTGCCGACGCTGCAATGAATCAAAGGCAAGCAGAAGAATGGAAGAATGGTATTACAAACAAGATTTCTTTACACAAGCTAGGATGGATAATATACAAACCTGGGTATCAAAAGAGGCTATTGACCTTTTTGTGTATCAGGTGAATTCGTTACCGTTGGTTGTTTGACATGGGAATTTCATATGATCCCCCTTCCAAAAAGTGGAGTATTAAGTACGAAAAAACAGATAACCCAACTAATTTAAAAGCAGACTATCCAGTAGCAAATACTATAACTTTTTACGCTGTCCCTAGTTATAAAACTGGAAATCTGGGAATGAAGGGAAGCTATGGCGACTATCCAATCTGGACTTATTCAACATCAAAGCTTCCGCCGGTTACGCCACCCGTAACCAGGGGGCGCTATGGCGAGACAAGAAGCTTGCAAGATTGGGAAAAACGAACTACACAAGAAATTACTTTACCCATTACGGCTGGTCCTTCAGAGATAAATGATGTAGTTCGACAAAAAACAGGCCTCCCTTCGGGAACTTTTTATTATGGAAGTGAAAGCCCAACAAATCCCATTTCTTTTGCCAAAGATTTAATTGCAGAGACGGAGACAAATAACAAAAAAGCCTCAGATGACAACAAGTATAACTCTGAGTTAAACGCAATAAACCTTAAGACAAACACAGAAAACCAAGCAAAAAATTCTGCATATGACAAAACTTATCAAGTAGCCACTACTGCTAAGGGTGGAGACTATGTTACCCAAAGAGAGGCAATTCGAAACCTACAAGGAATTGACGACACCTTAAAATCTACCCTGGAAAACAACTTTAAAGCTTCTTACTTAACAGAAAAACTTCAAGCCTGGGACGGAAGCAAACTTGGAGCAAAGCCTGCTTATGGAGACTTTGATCCTTCTTATTACGTAAAACAAAACCCAGATCTTAAAGCACAATGGGAAGCATACAAAGCAAATGATGATGTAGATGTTGTTAATCGCTATGGAGAAAATGGTTACTATTTACAACACTACACTCAACAAGGCAAACCTGCTGGTTTTCGTGGCAATGCAGCAGAAGTTACTGCAGCAGCAAACCAATACTTGGAAAAGAAACCGACAGACAGTGACATACAAGCGGTACGTGATTTGCAGCTAAGCGCAGATACTTCCACGCAAACAACAAGGCTTTTGGCAATACCAGAAATTAAAACTCAGTACGAAAAAGCAATTGCCGGAGATTCTTACTGGACAAATTTAGGCAAGAAAAACTTACTAGATCCCAAAAAACCCGATGAATTTGCAGCTTTGTTTAGGTTGTCTCAAAGACCAGAAGATAAACAAATTGCATTTAATCGCAACCTAAACAATGGCTACGGAGTAACACAACTTGAAGACGCAATTAATACTGCAGTAGGCGAAAAAGGAATTGTAGACGTTAAGCGATTTGGCGCATTAGCGCAAAATGTTTTGCAAGACACAATCAGCGAAATGAAAAAAGCAAGGTCAAAGGAAGCCATGCTTTCTTACATGGGACAAATGGGAGACATGAGCGAAATCCTTAATATTGGCAAAACGCTTAGTAATGAAATCATGGGAGATAGCGGCATTGGTGGCGTAATGGCATTTAGTGGACAAGGCAAAACCCAACAAGACTCACTGGAAAAAAGCTTGCAAAATTTGTCTGGTGTCAACAACCTTACCACGTACAATTGGCAACAATGGTTTGATACAACACTGAAAGACAAGTACAGTAAAGACCTAGAACTAAGCTATACCGCTGACGAGGCAACTGAAAACGTAAAGGTTGACGGAGAGTTTGCTAGAGACTTTATTGAAAAATACTTGAATCCGCGCTTCAATCAATCTAAGTCTATGGAGGAATTTGTTGATTATTTGGATGTTCAATCCAAAGAGCAGAACCCTTTCCAAACGCAAGACTTATTAAACGCTACCAAGTTAGTGGCTGATCTTAAGGCCAAATCTTACCTAGATGCAGTCCAAAAAGAAAATGATCGGGGCTTTGATTCCACTTTTTACTTCAACCCCACTGGCGACAAAAGCCGTGAGCAAACATATGCAGACCAAGCAAAAACAATACAAAATGACTGGGAGGCCGCAAAGAAAGGTGATGGGTACTGGGCATCACAGGCCTATCGTTTTGGTGTAGACGTAAATGACAAAGACGCATTTGCTCGTATGCACTACCAAGTGAAGGGCCAGGGGCAGGGCTATGACGCAGCTGAAGATATTTTAAATGCAGGCAAAGTAGAAAATGAGATATACAAAAATATTTTGCCTGCACTCAACAAAGAAGTTATTACGCAAGGATCTGTATTTGGTCAGTTCACTACGCCTGAATCTTTTGCAGATCAAATGACAAAAGGACTTGATCCAGGGGATAGCGCTAAGTGGGACGAAGTATTGAAGATTAATGGTTTAACAGGATTTAAGGGAACCCTGGATGAGTTAAAAGCCGAAATTGCCAGCTCAATTCAGGGCTCTTCTGCTGAAGATATTCGCACACGTATTGCTGAACTCAATAAAGAAGGGGAAAAACCCACACAAGAAAACTTGGGCATTACATACATTCAAAGGGATTCCGATTATACGAATACATCTAAGCCTGCAAACACACAGTTATATCAAACATTTAAAAAGGCTGGCTACAAAGGAACCGAAGATGAATTTTATACAGATGTTTTCCCAGACACAGACAGAGAAGAGCAAAATTTCCTTACCAAAGCAGCCACTTCGTCTGGCTTGAAGCTTACTGATAGTTTCAATACAAAAGATCCCTTTGAAGCATTTAGCTCATTCAGCAATCTTCTTAATGAAGATAATGAAGGGACGCCATTTGCTGCACCTTCTGACACAACCAAGAAAACTACTGGCTCAAGCTACTTTAACTTAGACTTAGGTTTAGATGAAACAGGCAAAACTAAGACAACCAAGTCTAAGTCTGGCCAAGAATTCCTAAGCGGGTTTACCTCTCTCTTTAAGTAAGATGTCAGAAAAGCACAAGAAAGCAGTTGCTGCTTCTAAGCGATACAAAAAAGAAGACATGAAATGTAATACACCACAGAAGGCACCCCCTGGCGACAAGCATAAAAAAGTCGTAAAGTCTTGCCATGGTGGAGAAGAGAAGATAGTTCGCTATGGTGCCAGGGGATACGAAGACTACACCCAGCATGGTGACAAAGATCGCCGCGCCAACTTTCGTTCCCGCATGGGTTGCGACAAACCCATGGACAAAAACACTCCCCGATACTGGGCATGCAACGATTTATGGTAGGATGCAGCCTGTTCACTTCTGACCAATGGCCAAACCCAAGTCAACCGTCACAAACAAAATTGAATCCAAGCCCAAGGCCACCAAGCAAGGCGATGGCAAAAACTCCAAACCAAGCCACGGGCGCAAGCTAAGCCGCGGACAAGGAAGATAAAGTGTGTATGATTGGAGATAACAGTAGTTGTCTCCAATGTCTAACTTTTCAAATGCTGTAAATTTGATTTGCAAGCATGCTGGATACAATGAAAAGGCATATGCCGATCCGTCTACTGGAGCGGAACCCTATAGCTTTGGTTACGGTACGCAATTTTATCCTGACGGTTCTCCCGTTAAGCGAGAGCAGTGTTGCTCCAAGGAAAAAGCACTTGAGTATTTGTTTCATGAGTTGAATATCATTGATGATTTACTTAGCAAATTAAACCTAGGCCTTCCACAATCAACGCAAGAGGCGCTTCTTTCTTTTATTCACTCCATTGGATGGGAATCCTTTCTTTACAGCACAATTATTGATTCCCTGGAGGAAGATAATTTTTACGCTGCTGCCGAAGAAATTGGCCGATGGGTTTTTGATGAAGAGCACCATGTTATTGGTGGTCTTATTGAGCGTCGCAACGACGAAATTCAGCTTTTCCTGGAGGATGTTGACGCAATTCTTCCCCCATCAACCGAAATTCTTTTGGCTGCTTTTCGGGAATACAGCGCTGCAGAACACGAAGTAACAGCAATCCGAAGGCTGGAACGCAAGATCAGTCCCCATATTCTTTCAGTTTTTGCAAATGACTTTAAAGTGGGGTCTACGGGATGGTTGCGTTATCCCCTGAAGGACTTTGACGACATCTTCAACAGCTAGGATTAGAATGAATTAACCCAGCAGTTCCTTCCAGATGGAGAGCTTTTCTGAACCCAGGGAATTTGAGCTTCCGTTGGAGTTCCAATTTGCTATGCGGAAGGCAGAACTTCAGGCTGATGAAATGTGCTGGGAGCAACTTCATGCTGCACTACTCAACCTGTACCACCAACGCTTGATGGAATGGCAAGCAGTGCGTGAAATCTTGGCGGGTGAAAATATTGACTTGACTTTTGAGGTCCCAACAAACCTAGAATTGGCAGAACTTGCCGCCGCCTGCATGTTTGCAAGCGACGACGAAGATGATGAAGAAGACGAAGACTGTGTCCCGTTCTAAACGTAATCCCGTTCTAAACGCTCAATCAAGCGGTTGAGATACCACCGAGCTTTCTTGGCATCCTGGAGCATATTGTTTTTATACCAAAGACGTAACAAATATTTAAGTGTCTGCCACAGCAAGCCACCGGAGATAGGATCAGGAGCGTCTTGTACGGCTTGCTCCAGGATCTCAATGACTTCCACCTTGCCAGCTGTGTAATGCTCTGGGTGATTTACAGGATCCCCCTTGGGAGCAATAGGGCTTTTAGTCACTGCCCAGGGGACAGGGCAAACGCCATCAACACAACCAAAGTCTTCTACCGATTCAAACCAGGTTTTGTCGCAGGTGCCCCCAGGGCCAAGACCAACTTCTTCGGGCGAGGAGACGAAGCCGGATACTGCTCTAACGCTTCCTCCATTGAAGGAATGTAACCGGTCATTCCCGGACGTGCTTGCGACATTTCCTTCCATTCGTGGTTGTCCTCACCGAGGTTTAAGCGTTCCCGACCCTGTTGGGGAAGGACCAGACCCCTATTATACATATCTTGGAGAGGAACATCAGCCTTTTCATTGTTTAAAGGCGCACCGAAGTCCTCTTCGGTTAGGCAACGACAATCAATCTCGTCTTGGATGAAGCTATCCAGGAAACCAGCGGCTCCGTGCATGGTAATATAAGGCCTAAATTATGTCTCTTACAATATTATCACGACAAGATTTGTTGCTTGAGTAGGTAGTTAAAATGGGTTTAGGTACATCTGGAGCGGAGAGTTCGGATCTACGGCCAGAACAGGCGTATGACACAGACTTACGGCGAGTAGAACCAAGGGAGCGAAACTCTGTATCTGTATTAAATGATAAGCAAGACAAAGTTGCTAAATATATGGCAGCCGCACGTAGTGCTGGTAAGTTCCGCCAAAAAGCTGGGATTGATGAGCCATCTATCCGAGGTAAAACACCTAGGACAGAAGCAAGTATTGCTGGTACCTCATTGCCAAGCATGGGTGACACTATTGGCAGGGCAGGAAGCACCAACTACGCCAACAAACCGGGCGCCAGCTTTGGTCGCAGCTACGGTTAATAAGTAGTATTCCCGTAGGCTTCAAGTTCCAGGGAATCTTGCAGCATTTCAAGCATTGGGTGAAGTGTGTTTAATACCCATTGCACATCATCACCACGAAAACGAGAAAACTTTTTGCAAAGCTCTTCGTTTTCCTGGTAAATTACAGACCGCATTAAGATCTCTACAACTTCAAGCCTTTGTATGGCAGCCATTACACCTGAGAGAAGACTACTTCTTTCTTTTGATCTTGATACTTGCCTTTTCTATCTTGATAAGACACATCGCAGGGATTACCTCGATAAAACAAAAGTTGAGTAATGCCTTCGTCAGCGTAAATGCGATTAAACAAGCCAGTGCAATTGCTAATTTCTAGCGTAAGATAGCCCTCCCAAGCTGCTTCTGCTGGCGTGATGTTTACCAAGATCCCCGAACGTGCGTAAGTGGATTTACCTACTGCAACCACGGTCACATCCCTTGGAAGCTTGATGCGCTCTTGTGCAACGCCAAGGCAATAGCCATAGGGAGGCAAGATAAAGTATTGGCCCTTCTCGTCTTCCAGCAATTCCGCATTTGTGAGGATATCAGTATCAAAATCTTTGGGGTCACAATCACCTTTTTGAATGCGCCCAAAAATTAAACATTGTTTTGGTGACAAGCGAATATCGTACCCATACGAACTAAGCCCATAGCTTAAAATACGGCGACCATCCACTTCGCTGACTAGTTTATCCTGGAAAGGACTAATCATTTCTTCTTGCAAAGCAAGCTCTTTAATTTCCCGGTCGCAAAGAATGCCCATGAAGCGGTCCAATCGCTATTCAGTCTACCGTGATCAGGTAAGGATTCGTCCCTTGTCCTGGTAAAGATCTATAAATCTTTGCACAGCGTGGCCTGTGTCTGTAAGGGGTGGCAAGTAAACAACCAACGAAGTACATGTCTTATGGCTACCAATTCCTTGGCTTGTGTTCTTCACGAGTAAAGGAGGAGTCTTAAGAATGCATACAGGGAAATCAAATATTTTTTGTTCGTACCGAATCATGTCCGGACAGTTAGTAAAATACAACGCTTGCTTGACATCTTTTTTAAACCACGTGCGAAACAACTTGCGAAACCAAACGGCATGCGAAGATACCATTGAGGGGGAACTTGATCGCGTCATCTTCCAGCGATCCATTTTTTTCTGCCAGAAGTAAGCTCCCCCTGGAGGGAATAGATAAACCTTCCCTGACCACTCTTGGACGTTTAAGCCATCATCCATTGGGGAGTAAAACTTTTCCGCCTGGACGTATCCGTTAGCAACTTTTGAGCTGGCAACATCTAGGTCAATGCCATTCATCAACGCGTGCGCAGATGATATCAAATCATAATTTGTGATTAACTCTAAATCTTCCCGGCGGGTTCTGTAATCATGGATAGCCATTACGTTTCGTCCACCTTGTTATAGTCTATTTCCAAATAGCGAATGCCCTGGGCATCGTTAACTAAGTAACCAGCCTTCTCTACTGGATTAATTTTTTGCGCAGCTTGTAGAATCCGACGAAAAGTCTCGGCTAGATCCCCGTTGTTATTGCGCTCTTCTTTTTCCTGGGCGGAGTGAAGTTCTTCGAGGGTCAAGAAAAGCATTGAGCGATCTTCGTTATCTGGTTGAAAAACCATGACGCCAGGCCCTTCAGCTTCCCAGTGTTTTAAGTATTGTTGCCCCATGTCACCAAGGATGAGCTTTAGGGTGGCATCGAGCATCTTTGTTTTTGTGTCGTCCAGCTCGGGACCGATCACTGAAGAAAGAAGGCGTTCGCGTCGATTCATTTGTCTAGCAGTTTATGGAAAGCAAGGGACTCTAAAAGTTTTGGCAGCGGCTTGTACAACACAACAAGCTTACCCAAGTTACCACGTTTCTTGACAAGCTTGCCGGTTTCATCTCGTACCTTGTCAAATTCCCCTGAACGAATCAGATATTCGGCAACACATCGTAGACGTCGTTTCAAAGGTAGTTCAGCAAGAGGAAATTTGCCACATATTGTATCGGGCTCCATGTTTTTAAACGCTACTCGCAAGCGATTTGCTAGTGTCATTCCAGAATTGACGTCCTCTTCTTCATAATTCTTAATATTTTCTAGGTATCTTTGCAGGCATTTGTCGTCAAAGGAGCCCTCGGGGGGCAAGAACATCTCCACCTGGACAGTCAAGGTAGCAGGCAAAAATTCTTTATAGTTCTCTAATGTAAGTAAACTAAGGTCAAGACCCTGAAACCGATACGACATTATTCTAGTTTCCCTTCGGTTGACGTTTTATACAGCATAGAAGATTTGTGTAAATCTGCTGGAACAATGGCACGATCCTTGGAAAAAGAACGAATTAAATTGTTCCAGGGCACGCGAATAACTGCTTTTTTCCCTGGTACCGGGCAAATATTTACGTAATGAATTCCTTCTGTCCAACCTTTATCAGTATTTGTGCGCCCCATGGCAATCCAATTTCTGATTGTTTGATCTGATACGCCCAGGCGCCGGGCACACTCTTCGTTTGAAATGTACTCATCTGCAAAAGCTTCTGGATTTAGGCGACTGGTTTCCTCCGTCTGATATTTGCTTTGCCACATGGAACCAAGAATATTGCGGATACCCTTGAGTTCATGGGCTACATCTTCCAGTCCTTTGCGAATTCCGTAAGACATCCCAACCATTTGCTTTGTATTAATGCTAGTGTGTAAGCAAAGATTTTGCTAGGCCCATGGAAGAACAAATTCCCGCCAGTCAAGTTCCCCAACAATTGCAAGGGATTTCCCCTGAGCAGCTAGCGGAGATGAAAGCCCGTGCCAGAGAACAGGCAATTCGCATGACTATGCAACAACAAACGCCTCCACCACAATCTCCTCAAGCCCCCGTCGCGCTCCCCGGTGGTTACGTTTACATGCCCGAAGCCCCGGAACCTCAGATTGTTTATGTACGCCGCAACCTAACCGTTGCTGAAATTTTGGTTATTGCTGTAGTTTCTTGCCTTGTTGTTGGCGGTATCCAAGGTATTTGGGGATTTGCCTCCAAACATATTCCGCAAATTGAAGTACGTGTTAAGTGACCCTGGGGCAAAACCAATTATAATAACTGAATAGGTTCATGTTTTTTATAAGTGGCTAACAGGCGCATATCTGAGCTCCAAGAACTTGCAGGTCTTGATTTAGTAGATCAGGACCTGCTTACTGTTGTTCACGTAGACGAAGTTGATCCCACATTAAAAAACAGAAAACTAACCATATCAGGTACAAGGCAATACCTTAATACGTACTATTTACAGAACACTGGCGGTACTGTTAGTGGCGCCTTGATTGTCCAAGGAAATCTTACCGTTTCCGGTAGCACAAATTTTGCAACAGCTACATTTACAGGTGTTGTTACAGTTGGATCCCTTATCGCTCAAAGCGGGGTAACTGTTAGCGGCACAATCAGTGGTGCTACCATTACCGGTTCCGATATTCAAGGCACTAACGTCAATGGTGTCTTAGGTAATTTTACAACATTAACCGGGGGCGAATTAAATTTCACCACTGGCAATTTTCTACAAAGAATTAGTGGCGTAACAATTACTGGTGCGTCTGGTGCTTTTACGTCATTAACTGGTCAGACTATTACAGGCACAACGGTAAACGTTCAAACCATTACCGGTAACGGAGCAACTTTTATAACACTTACAGGTAATACAGCAGGGTTTACAACTGTTACCGGGGCTACCGTAACGGGAACTAGTGGTAATTTTGTTAGTGGTGTATTTACGTCTAGTGTTTCAGGCCTAACAGTTGTAGGTGTTTCTGGTACATTTACTTCGCTTACAGGTACTACGGTAACTGGCACTACTGCAAACTTTACGTCAGGCAAATTTAGTACTTTAGTATCAGGTTTAACTGTTACTGGGACCAGTGGACAATTCACAACTGTCACTGGTGTTTCAGGTGGCTTTACTATTATTACTGGTGCAACAGTTACAGGTACAATTGCAAACTTTGTAACGCTTTCAGGTACTACTGTTACTGGTAATGCAGGTCAGTTTACAACACTTACAGGTGTTGATGCAACCTTTACAAATGTTACCGGAGTTCTTGTTAGTGGAGGAACAGTTAAAGCTGCGACTGGTGTTTTTACTAATCTTCAGTTTTCAAGTGCTACTGTCTCAGGCGATTTAACTGTTTTAGGTACCGGATATTTTCAGTCTGGTGTAAGTGTTACCGGAACAATAAGCGGCATAACTGTTACCGGTACATCGGGTCAATTTGATTCAATCACTGGTGGATCTGCTGGTTTCACCAGTGTTACTGGCGTGACTGTTACAGGTACAACTGCTAACTTTGTTTCAGGTGTATTTACAACTCAAGTATCGGGTGCCGCAATCACTGGCGATACAGCTGGTTTTACTACAGTCACAGGAACCACAGTTACAGGTACAACAGCTAACTTTGTTTCAGGTGTATTTACTACACAGATTTCGGGAGCTACAATCACTGGCAACACAGGTCAATTTACAAACATAACCGGCGCATCGGGAACATTTACGAGTCGTATTTCTGGCGCAATTGTTACTGGTAATACGGCTGGTTTTACTACAATTACGGGAACGACCGTCACCGGTACAACCGCTAACTTTGTTTCAGGTGTATTTACTACACAGATTTCTGGGGTTACTGTTACTGGGACAACCGCAAACTTTACCAGTGGTAATTTTATTGCTTTAAGTGGCACAACTACTGTTGTTACTTCTGGTGTTTTTGGCTTAGGTTCTGCTGCTGCACCAAGTATTGCATTTAGCGGAGACACTAACAATGGCATCTATTCTCCTGGTGCAGACCAAGTAGCCATCTCAACTAGTGGCACTGGGCGATTGTTTGTTGATGCGAGTGGGAATGTTTCGCTTAACAGGGCAGCACCTGCAACCCTTGGCGCCAATTACACAACTTTTACTATTCGCGGCAAGGACAACGATTTTGGCGGCGGAATCATCTTTGAGTCGTTAGATGCATCAGACCGTACATTTCTGTATGGGGATTCGGGTGCTTTTTATGTTGCTACCCAAGACGCTAGGCCAATCGTATTTGGTACAAACGGAACAGAGAAAGCACGTCTCACCTCCGCTGGCCTTTTAGGTCTGGGGACTAGTAGTCCTAGTTTTCTACTGGATGCCAACTCTGGATCCACTGCCGCTACTGGCCGTTTTCTTTCTACCTCAACCACTTCCTACAGCGCGACTTCTTACAACGGTGGCTCTGCTCGTCTGACCTTATACGGGGGAAGCGCTACAAGTTCATTCACGGGAACACAGTATTCTCACGGCGGCAATGTAGAAGCCTTCTTTGGTATCGTACAGAATTCATCCGCTTTGGGAGACTTTGTCTTTCAAGGATATAACGGCTCTGCTTATGCCGAACGTCTCAGAATTGATTCCTCAGGCCGAGTAGGCATAGGAACTACTGGGCCAGCCGTAGCTCTAGACGTTGTTGGCCAAGTTAATTCTACCACTGGTTATGCTTCAAATAGGTTTGCCGTTAATACAAACCCTTTAAGCACGACTTCCACGACTCAAAGTTTTGCACGATTTACATCTACTGGTGGCGATTTTTATGTAGGTATTGAATCGTCAACCGCAGGGGCCTTCTTTTCTGGGTCAACAGCTTATGCGGCCTGTCTTTACAACTCGGCCTCTACTCCGCTTCAATTTTTTACCGGTGGTGCGATTAGGGCAACACTTAACTCAACTGGATTAGGGATTGGCACTACTGGGCCTGCGACTAACCTTGAAGTATCTGCCACAAGTGCTGAAGCCAGAATAACTTCTACTGGAGGAGGCAATAGCGCCCGTTTGACCTTTGTCCCTGGTGGCGAATCAAATCCTTGGTACATTTACGGCGTTGGGCGAAATCTTGTTTTCCAAGACAATGCAACAGAACGCGCCCGCATCGACAGCTCCGGCAGGTTCTTAGTTGGCACGTCTAGTACGCTTCCTGTTTACTACGACAATATATCTACTTGGCAAGGGCAATTTCAAGTAGCGCGCAGTGATCAAAACGCCGTTGCCAATTTTAGTATTTGGAACTCAACGGCCTCCACTTACACCAACTACGGCGGCGTTCAGCTTCACCTATCAGCTTGCAGAAGCGGCACGGTTGGCACTCACACTTCTGGGGCGTTGACCAGTGGCGACACTATTGGATCTATTACGTTTGACGCTTCTGATGGTACAAACTTTAGAAACTCTGCTCGCATCGAAGCAGTAGTCGATGGCGGCGTTTCAACGGGTGATGTTCCGGGCCGCCTAGTGTTCTCCACTACGGCAGATGGCTCGGCTAGTCCTACGGAGAGGATGCGCCTAACCTCCGCCGGCCTTTTAGGTCTGGGGACTTCTACGCCCGGTGGACAACTTGAAATCTTCAGGACAAGCACCACAGATCCGTCGCTGCGCCTCCGTTACAACAGCACCAGCTATTACGGCGACCATCTTATGGATGGCAATGGCAACTACATTATTTATTCGCCAGCAGCAAACGGTGTAACAAGTGGCAATTTGAGGCTTCGCGCTGGCGGCCTATTTTCTATCTCAACAAATGATCAGGCCGCAACATCACCCGCGCTAACGATTGATACCTCATCGCGAGTAGGCATAGGAACTACTTCGCCTGGCACAACTCTTGATTGCAAAGGCAACATTACATTGGGGTCTCAAAATGCCTCCGCAGCAAATGTCCAACCAACAACAGGAAGCGGTACAAACATTGCTGGAACTCATTTAACGTTACGCGCTGGCATACCAACAGGATCAGGCGCTTCTGGTCAAGTGCAGATTTTTCCATCCACAAGTTCGGCTACAGGTGGTACGTCACCGGCCTCAAGCGCTAGCAAAGGTTTATATTTAAGACAACAAATTACAAGCTGGGACAGCAACCCCGGCTTGTTTATGCTGAACGCAGTGTTTGGCTTAAGTGCAAGTGAAGGAAATCGAAGTGGTCTAGTTAACGACGGAACAGTTGTAACCATTGATGGTGCAAATAATGGTTCTCAAAGTGCTCTTGAAATTGTCGGAAGCAGTAACGCTACTAATGCGACGCAAGGATTTATTAGATTTTTTGGTTCCGGTTCAAAAAACCCTTATGCAACCATAGGCGCTTTTACACCTGGAACTAGCTATACAAGTGGAAATTTCTTTATCAACACTTACAACTCAGGTACTGAAAATACTGTTGCAACCTTTACAAATACAGGCCGTTTAGGGATTGGCACTATTAGCCCTACTTATAAATTGCATGCTTCGGGAACAACAGGAATAATTAAAGGTGATTCTGCAGGTTGCACTTTTGGCAACCCCTCTCTTAGTTTAACTGACTCAACACACGGAGTTGAAGTTCTTTTGACGCCAATTAGTGGCTTAGGTGCAATAGGGACATATACAAACCATCCATTTGCTTTTTATGCAAATAACGGAGAACGCGCCCGCATCGACAGCTCCGGCAGGCTCTTAGTTAGCACGTCTACTGCACGTACAAACCTTTATGGTGCGAGTGCTAACCCAACCATCCAAGTAGAAGCAGCCGGGATGTCTGGTAGCCTTAAAAGCATAATTTCTATTTGTAATAACTCTACAATAGGTTCTGGTCCAACTTTTGCGTTAATGGCATCAGGAGATAATTCTGTTGGCGCAGTGACAATTGTAAATAATGGACATCAATTAGGAATTGTTGATTTTCTTGGCACTGATGGAACTAAACCCATTTCTGCCGCCAGTATTATGGCATACGTGGACGGCACCCCCGGCACCAACGACATGCCGGGACGCTTAGTGTTCTCCACTACCGCCGACGGAGCGAGCAGCCCGACTACAAGAATGATAATTAGCTCGAACGGCGCTGCTGGGTTCTTTAATCTTCCTTACATTTATCCAAATACCGATAACGCTGCATCAGTAGGCTTAAACGGTAACAGATGGTCTGCGATATGGGCGGCTAACGGTACAATTCAAACCTCAGACCAGCGTGCAAAGAAAGACATCACTAATTCGCAACTTGGTTCTGATTTCATCAAGTCTCTTCGCCCTGTTTCCTACAAGTGGATAGAAGGCGGCAAGGTTGACTCTGGAGAGCGGGACGAAGACGGAAACTACATTTATGAGTCCGTTCCCGGCACCCGCACTCACTGGGGCTTTATCGCCCAGGAAGTCAAAGAAGCCGTAGACGCCGCTGGCGTGGACTTTGGTGGGTGGGTGCTGACGGAAAAGGATGACCCCGACAGCCAGCAAGCCCTGCGTTATGACCAGTTCATTGCACCGTTAACTAAAGCGTTGCAGGAGGCACTGATCAAGATCGAAGCCCTGGAGGCTGATGTAGCTGCCCTCAAGGGCGCGTAGTCAACGCCACTACTAGTCTTAGCTGGATAACCTGCTAGATTGGTCATATTAATCACTTGTTAATATGACCACATTCCTTGACGCTGCCCGGGCAACAGACAAAGACAGTCCACTGGAGCACCAGGACAAAGCTTGGGCTTATGCTTGGGGAGTGTTGTCTAAAGAAGAACAGAGCGAGTTTTTAAAACGGTTTAGAAACTTATCCGATATTGTAACAAAACTTAATAACCCGTTAGCTGTTCAATACATGAGTCAGCGGGATAATTACCGTGATGCTAACAGGACTTGTTTTAGTTCTAGCTGTGCAATGCTGCTGAAGTTCCTTAAGCCTGGCAGCATCAAAACCGATGATGACTACATCAAAGTAGTGTTTACTTTTGGTGATACAACAGAGGGCAGCACTCAAATTGCAACTTTAAAGCACTTTGGTCTGCCTGCTACTTTTGTAACAACCGGCAACCGTGCCTTAATACAAAAACAAATTAACGCAGGTAAACCTGTGCCAGCAGGCTTTTTGCATCATGGAACGCCAAGTAAGCCAACTGGTGGGGGCCATTGGCTTTGTATTATTGGCTATGACGCTACTGGTTACTGGGTGAATGATCCTTGGGGAGAGATGTCCTTAGTTAGTGGCACCTATCCACTCACCGATGGTGCCAACAAACACTACAGCTACAAGAATTTTGAACCCCGTTGGATGGTTGATGGACCAAACACGGGGTGGTGTATTCTTGCTTAAGATCAGCGTTGCTTAGTCTTGGCAGTAACCAAGGCGAGAAACTCGATTACCTTGTAAAACTTCCTTACAAAAGTGTCGTCTTTGGGGGTGTTAGTCAGTGCGGTCACTGCACTAGCTGCTGCATGGATAGCAAGCAAAGCGCCGACGTAATCAGAAAAAGATCCGTGCATGATCTTGGAGGTAACTATTATTATTTTACTAGCTTTGGCTTGTAATAGAAAAAAGATTTGAATTCTTCATTAGCCTCCCATGTAACAGATTCTTTACGTTGAAACCATTTCTTCCACACTTGAAATTGCTTGTCAGGCTTAGCTGACTCAC
>Ga0310098_1000092_pt1 | contig 20658 bp, 11 predicted proteins | sample LakMicMIDCLREDC7_FD_194453 | JGI IMG/M metagenome (GOLD analysis project Ga0310098, IMG submission 194453) | Enriched freshwater cyanobacterial communities from Lake Michigan, Michigan, United States - MI23.DCL.RED.C7 | ecosystem: Environmental > Aquatic > Freshwater > Lake | place: USA...
GTTAGGTGCAACATGGAAATGCATTCCGGATACATCATCGCCTGGGTCAGCAGTTCTGGGTGTGCCATCGAACCACTTGCCGAAATCTAATCCAATAATATTTAATAAATAAATCGCTTCGGTTTTAGCTCTGTTCAGGGTGAGTTGAATTGTTCCATAAGCTGTACTTACTGTAGGCCATATTTCATTGCGAGAAGTCAGCACTCCTGAGTAAATTTGGTCTTCGTCAGTATCAAACACACAACAGTTGCAGGATGCCCCCACGCTTGACAAGGTAGAGCTGACAGTAGGCACTACCGGCGTAACTGGGGTTGGATTGCTATTAGGCGAAAGAATACTAGCAGAGGCAAGTCGAAAGCCTGCGGCATATCCTGCATCATTGGGCATCAGCCCATCGTCACGATGCGTCGACCCAGGATCAGGATTGTAAAAACTGGCTCCACGTTTTGATCTTGTACCATTAACAGACCCATTGTAGTCTCCAAATACAGCTGTAGGATCATATATACTTTCATTCCACTCAGTGATGTTGCCGTCTTGATCGAAGGTTCCATAATGACTTGCACTGCCGCTAAATGCGCCAACTTCTGTCAGCATATTCGGCCCAACTAAGGGATCTGGCAATTGGCCAAGGGCAATTGAAGAAAAAGGTGATTTAGTGAACCCAGTGTTTGTTCGGGTATTGGCTAGATTTGGTGCAGAGGGGTTGATTAAGGTATTGCCAGGCGTGGTGTCGCTTTTAGTAGCCCAATCGTAATAACCAGCACTCCCTATCCCATTTTTATTGGGATTGTAATAAGCTGCTTTGTACCATTCGTTTTCTGTTGGGATCCAATACCTTGCGTCTGAAGCATGGGTTGCAGGTATTACTGTTACGGTTCCAGATCCAGTCGCTATTCCATTGGAATTTCTATTTTGAACTGTGAAGTAGGTAAACCCATCTTTTTTGGTGACCGACCTGATTGTGCTACGTGTCTCAAATCCGCTGCCAGTAAGGCCACTCGCTTGTGCCTGGTCTCCCACTGAGATACTTAAATCTCCTGTTGCTTTGTAAGTGATTATATTATTCCATCTTGTAGCGCCCGTAAGCGCAGCGGTTGTAATTAAATAGGCGCCACTTTCAGTGCTTCTAGGATCATTGCTACTACCATTGTGCATCCAATTCGCAAAACGAATGGCGTCCAGGTAATTGACATAGTTAACTGGCTTATTTTCACTTCCTTCTGTATTTTGGGTTAATGGTGAACCTGTTGATGGAGCTACACTGTAAATGTAGCTTCCATCTACGCCTGTCCTATTAATGCCGTTGAGTAATTTGTCATCCTGCATCCCTGGATTGAATAGTCCGTTTGGATCAGACTTTGCGACAGCATTTAGAAACTCAACGTATTGCCCATACGTCGTCTCGTATTTTGAGATATTATAATGATAGTTTACACTGCCAAACGCCAAGCCATTTGAGTCGGCCGCATCATTGGAGTTTCCCAAATTTCCAACAGGAACGAATTCCATTGCAATTGTTGGCATTTTTATTGAATTAAAATCAATGTCAATACTACTGCCAGCCGCTGGCGGGTGTCTATCGACCATGGTCGATAAAGTGTTTCGGGTCTTGCGGGGGAAGCCTGGGGTTGAGGTGGACTGGTTTTTTGGACAGGTCCCCTCGTTAACCTCTGAGGCGGGGCACCGCTCCTCAAAGGGGTTCCCACCAATGAGCAAGCGCCGCACCCACAGCCCCGAGTTCAAGGCCAAGGTCGCCATGGAGGCGATTAGTGGCCGCAAGGCGATCCAGGAGATCGCCGCTGATCACGGCATAAGTTTGCTCTATGAAGCGCACCTCACGGTGCGACCGATCCAGGTGAGCCAATGGAAGAAGCAGTTGTTGGAGAGTGCCAGCGAGCTGTTCACGCGTGGATAGAAGACGGAAGCCAAAGCCGAGAGCCAGGCCAAGGAGGCGGAACTGTTCCAGCAGATCGACAAGCTGCAAATGGAGCTGGAGTGGCTCAAAAAAATCTCAGCAGCTGTGATGCCTGTGAACTTCGCAAGCTTGTCGATTCAAACCACCCCGAGCTCAGCGTTAGCCGCCAGTGTGAGATTCTGGGTCTGCCCGATCCACCTATTCCTATCGGCCCACTCCAGTCCGGGAATCGATTCTGGGCGCCATGGCCAGGATCGATGCGCTTTACCGGGAGGATCCCTGTAGTAGTGGCAGCCGGATGGTGTCTTCTTGGCCAGAGAAGGCCTTTCAAGTAGCATAGGTTAAGTACAAACCCTACTGCGCACTTGGGTTAACGGATGATTACTGATTTGCCCTACGGGCCCAATCTCAGCTAGAAGCTTATAAATAGTTTTGACATTGAGTTTTGCTTGGAGGCCATGGATAGGGTAATGGATGGTGGCCTTAAGCCAAAGACATTCCATTTGGATTAGGGCTCTCAATTCACTGCAACTGCATTGGTGGGGCGTTTCAAAGCAGAAGAGATCGAGATCAGCTGGTCTGGTCGAAAGCGGTGTTACGACAACATCCTTGTCGAAAGACTATGGCGCACGCTCAAATATGAGGAGGTGTATCTGCGTGCCTATAACGATGGTTGGGAAGCCGAGACATGCTTGGCACAGTTCATTTGGAGGTATTGTAATGTAAACCCCCATAGCAGCTTGGGAGGCTGAACTCCCCATAAGGTCTATACTGAGACTGAACCCTGTTCCTCCCGTCCGGAGTTAACGATGTCATGGGCCCAATCGGTCCAATAAAAGGCACCCACCTTAGGTCAGTCTGGATAACACGGCCAGGCCGATCGATAGAGGTCTTCTAATCTAAGGTATGCACTGAATTCATCGGTAGAAGGCGGCAGTTAGTCTTTTTTGCTGATGATGATGCCTTTTTCTTGTGAGCCTCTTCCCTTGAATCCATCCTCCTTGTGATCGACCACAACCTCGCTGTGATTCGCTGCGGCGACTGGGTGATCGACCTCGAACCCAAAGGCGGCGATAAGGGCGGCGAGATCGTGGTGGCATAAGATTGCCGCGACTCTCAGCGCTGTGGTTCTTGCGCTTCCCTGCCGCCAGGGCGATAGCGATCCATCACAGTATCTAATCTCTGGTTGGTGATCTTTGGATTACTCTGTTGTAAACAGGCCAGAAGAACGGCTTTATTGGCGTGCACGCGCTCTCTGGTGGGACGATTCCCTTGGGAGCTTGGCTGAACCTTGGAAAAACACGCCTTAAAGACGCTAGCTGGAATGCCAAGATCGCGGCTGATCTGATCCACGGGTCGCCTTGGATCATCCGATACCATCGCTGGCGCAGCTGCTCCAGCCTTAGGTGTGCTGGCGATTCCCATGAGGACGAATAGCTGAATCAAGATGGCTCGTTGCACCGGTTTGGTATTTTGGAGTTTGCATTTATTTTTGCACGGATAGGCCCAATGATGGCTGTTCTGCTTCCAGATCATCGCTTAAGCTGATCAGCAAGAATTGGATCATCCTTGGTAGGAGACCCTTGACCATCCCCCGTTCCTTTTTCTTAGTCTGCTTGGCGTTGGTATCCACGCCTGCTGCCCTAGCTGAAACCTGGTCCACAACAGGGCGTTGTTCTTTTAACGGCGCATCCCAGCCCTGCACGGTGAGAGCTAGCGCCGACCTGTCCTCTCCCGCTTGGAGCGCCCGCTATGTGCTGCTATGGGCCGATGGTATCCGTCAGTCGATAACAGTGGGCAGTGATGTGCGGGCTACGGTCATCGTTGACGGTAAGAGTATCGCTGCCGAGCAATTGCCCCCCGATCAGGCGGGCCATTGTGTGATTCGCTCCGTTACTGGCAATGTGACTAAATTTGATTCCGGTCGTCTCAGGGTGGTTAAGGATCAGCCTGGCTGTTGAGTTGGCAGGGCAGCTCTGGCGCAGGTGTAGCTGTTAAATCGAAGATGAATGGGCAACTCAGGCGAAATTCTGCTATGATTTGATTGTTAATGTACTAACATTGATTTTCATGGCTTCCAAGGTTGTTCCAGCCACTGCCTTGCTGCTGAGCTTGGCCCTGCCGGCAGCAGGTCTGGCCAAGCCCAAGTATGGCTATACCGGTGCCGTTGCTCCCGAGAAGTGGGGCCAGCTCAGCCCTGAGTACGCAGCTTGCTCCAAGGGCACCAGCCAGGCTCCCCTTAATATCGTCACGGCGAAAGCCGTTAAGGACTCTAAGAGCCTGCCCCTTAAGCCTAATTACATCCCTGGCCCTGCTGAAGTAATCAATACTGGCACTGGCATTCAAGTCAATCTTAAGGGTGACCTAAAGATTGGTCCAGCAGACTATAAGTTGTTGCAGTTCCACTTCCATGCCCATGGTGAGGAGGCGATTAACGGCGTTCATTATCCCTTAAATGCCCACCTGGTCCATGCCAACAGTGCCGGCAACCTGCGGGTGATTGGAGTTAATCTCAAGGTTGGAGCTCCGAATGCCTATTTGGAGTCGTTCTGGAGCAAGCTGCCTGCCAAGAAGGATGGAACCGTGAAAGTTGATCTTCCTTCCCTGGCTGGTTTGTTGCCCAAGTCCCTTGCTTACTTCACCTACACCGGCTCCCTGACCACCCCTCCTTGCACCGAGGGCGTTCAGTTTTTCATTCTTAAGGAGCCCGTGACGATTTCGGCCAAGCAACTAAACACCTTTGTCAAGCTGTACCCGAACAACGCCCGTCCTGTTCAGCCTCTGAATGGACGCGTGATCAAATCTAGCAACTGATCGCTGCGGCTTTTAGTAACGAAGTCATGGGGCGTTTCCGAGCAGGAGCGCCCCTTTTTGATGGTCTAAATGGAGCCGCGGTGAGTTTGCTTAGGGGTTGGTTATGGCTCCCTATCTAGGGGTTTAGCACTGGCTTTTGCTTCAATGGTCGTTGTTCTTGTTAGTGCTGTTGTTGCCCTCCAAGGGCTTCCTAGTCCTCAGGGGATCGGGGTTGGCCCTGCCGCTTACCTTTGATGGCGCTGCGCTGTTTTTTGGCCGCTAGTCGCCGCTCCACCGATCCCCGGGTCGGTTTTGTGCGGCGCCGCGGCGGAGCAGGAGGGGCGATTGCTTCTTGCAGCAGGTTTACTAGGCGCCGTTGGGCGGCGACCCGGTTCTGCCATTGGGAGCGGTGTTCTGAAGCCGCAATCACGATGCAGCCCTCCACCAAGCGATCCGTCAGTCGGCCGATCGCACGGGCCTTGAGAGTCGCTGGCAAGGCAGTTGAAGCGGCGAGGTCAAAGATCAATTCCACCCGCGTATCGGTGCTGTTGACGTTTTGACCGCCTGGTCCCGAGGAGCGAGAAAAACGCCACCCCAACTCGGCCGCGGGAATCGAAATTCCTGGGGTCAAGTCAAGGTGGTCGTTGCGCTGATCGATGGCTAATCCCTTCAGATAACGGTTACTTTGCCAGTGCCGATGTCGAAATAGGCGGATTTGATCGCAAGTTTGCCGCTGGCCTGGGCCTTTTTGAGCACGTCGCTGCGTTGGGTGAGCGCAGCGGCGGAATAGAGGGCATTGCCCTGAATGGCCTTGGTGAGATCGTCGCCGGGCTTGAGGGAGGCCCGAATCGGCTTGACCAACCCCTCCAGGAGGGGGGTTAGGGGGTCGGATGCCATGGCCGCCTTGACGGCACCGCAGGCGCTATGGCCCATCACCAGGATCAAGGGCACGCCCAGCACGGCAACGGCGTATTCCATCGAGGCAATCGCATCGTCAAAGGCCGTATTGCCTGCGGCCCGTACCTGGAACAGTTCGCCGGAACCGGCTGCAAAGATCCATTCCGGTGCTACCCGGGCGTCGGCGCAGCTCAGCAGGGCGGCCCAGGGTTTCTGGCCTTCGGCTAGGGCGGCTGGGTTGATCTGACACCCGGCAGTAAAGATCGACTTGGTCAACTCCATGCGCTGGCTTGCCGTTGGGGCACTTACCGCTTGCTGCCAGGCCTTGCTGAAGGTGCCATTGCGTCGCAACAGTTCAGCGAGGGGATCCGTTGGGGGCGAACAGACGGTGAGATCCTTGGCCAGTTTCGAGTCCGTAGCGCCAGCAGCCTGGGCAGCTCCGCCGCTTAGTTTAGGGAGTACAAGCCCACCTGCTACCAGGCCCGCTGCTTGTAGTAGGTGACGTCTAGAAAAAGCCATTTCAATGTTTTTAAATGGTTTGGCTGGGGAGGCCCTGGCCTTAGGGCAAATCTAGGTGCAACCCTTTCAAATTGGCTCCATACGAGGACAACAACAGAGACACAGCAGAGCGTCTGGGGGCAAGTGGGCCCAACGTTGCAGTAGGTGCTCCTAGGACTGGCCAGGCTGGGGTGGCCCAGACGACAGGGGCGATGCGCAATCCTGGAGGCAGTGCTTCCACGGGCCATGGGCTGGATTGATGAGGTGTTTGACGGCGTGCGCTACGGCCTGGCCGGCTCCGTGATCGCCGAGGCCGAGAGCCCCTTCCAACGGGTGACGATCATCGAGAGCGAGCGTTACGGCAAGGGCCTGCTGCTCGATGGCTGCTGGATGACGGCCGAGCGCCAGGAGCGCCACTACCACGAGGCTTTGGTGCATCCAGCCCTGTGCGGGGCGGCCTCGATTGAGCGGGTGCTGGTGATCGGCGGTGGTGACGGCGGCACCGCCCGCGAATGTCTGCGCCATCCGGGCGTGCAACAGCTCGACATGGTGGAAATCGATGGCTTGGTGGTGGAACTCAGCCAGAAACACCTGCCCAGCCTGGGCGCGGGTGCCTGGAGCGATCCGCGCCTACAGCTCACCATCGGTGATGGCATCGCCTGGGCTGCTAACGCTGCTGACGCCAGCTACGACGTGGTGATCGTGGATGGCTCCGATCCGGCTGGCCCGGCCGAAGGGCTGTTTAACCGCGCCTTCTTTGAGCATTGCCGGCGCATCCTCAAGCCGGGTGGTGTCTTCGCCACCCAAAGCGAATCGCCCGAAGCCTTCCGCCAGGTGCACCTGGACATGGTGCTGCTGCTGCGCGAGGTGTTTGGCCAGGCCGATCCGATGTATGGCTGGGTGCCCATGTATCCGAGCGGCTGGTGGAGCTGGACCTTCGCCGCCCGCGACGGCTGCCCCTATCTCCAGCCCCAGGCCGATCGCGCCGCCTCGGTTGCCGCAGGTTGTGAGATCTGGTCGCCCCGCTGGCAGCGCGGCGCCTTTGAGGCCGTGCCGGCGGCGATCGAGCGGGCCTTGAACGCCTGAAGGGGCCCCGTCAAGATTGAATTCCGCCTAGAGCCGCTCGCCTTGACCAGCCCCGATTCCCCCAGCCGCCCCGCCGCCGAGCTCCTGGCCGAGCGGTTTGACACCGAAGGTGCCATTTACATGGCCAGCCGCCGCGATCCGGCCGGCTGCAGGGTGGGCCTGTTCGGCGTGCCCTACGACGGCACCACCTCCTTTCGGCCCGGCACCCGCTTTGGTCCGGCGGCGATCCGGGAGGTGAGCTCGGGCCTCGAGAGCTACGACCCCCAGCTCGACCTCGACCTCGAAGACCTGGCCTTCGCCGACCTGGGCGCCGTGGCCATTTCCTTCGGCGCGCCGGAGCCGGTGGTGGCGGCCGTGAAGGGGGCAACCAAGGCCGTGTTGGACCTGGGGCTCAAGCCGTTGATGCTGGGCGGTGAACATTCGATCAGCAGTGGCGCCGTGGCGGCCGTGGCCGAGCGCTATCCGGAGCTGGCCCTGGTGCAGCTCGATGCCCATGCCGACCTGCGCCACGACTGGCTGGGCAACCAGCACAGCCATGCCTGTGCCATGCGCCGCTGCCTGGAGGTGCTTCCCAGTGGCGACCTGTTGCAGATCGCCATCCGCAGCGGCACCCGCGCGGAGTTCAGCGAGCTGCGCCACACGGGCCGCCTGGTGGCGATTGAGCAGATGGCCGAATCCTTAGCGGCCCTGCGGGGCAGGCCCCTCTATCTCACCGTCGACCTCGATTGGTTCGATCCTGCCGTGATGGCTGGCACCGGCACCCCGGAACCGGGGGGCTTCCTGTGGAAGGATTTCGCCGTTCTGGTGGATGAACTCTGCCACCACCAGCTGGTGGGCGCCGATGTGGTGGAACTGGCGCCCCAGCTGGATCCCAGTGGGGTGAGCAGCGTGCTGGCGGCCAAGGTGGTGCGCAGTTTGCTGCTGTTGCTGGGACGCTGAGCTTCGATGGCCATGCCCCTGGTGCCAGAGCGTGGCTGTTGTGCGGACATCCCTATAGGAATCATCACCACCCGCGTCCGCCACGGCAAGCAGAAACATGAGCTCAGCGCTCACGACGGTGCATGCAGGGTCAGAGCCGATCTGAGATCACGAGCCAGGGCAGAGAGCTCAAGGACCCTCAAAAATCCGGATCAGCAAAAACGAGGGCCAATCTGAAGCACGTTGCAATAACAATGTAGCCCCTGTCACTTCCAAGCGTATTGCCAAGAACGCCGGCGGGTTCATTAATGACTTCTTAACCCCATTGATAAATCGTCTACGTAAAGTAATAAAATTGTTTCAGGCAAGTCCTGTGGCGCTGGTCTTCAATCTGCTGACTCCTTCTGTTGCTGCCCTTGACGGGGTAATAAACGCGAAAACACTGGGGGCCAACGCCGAGATCTCTGCCTTCAACCCCGCAAGCGGCTACCTCTACACGGTTGGCGGTGGATCGGGCGCCATTGTGGTGAGCGATCTGCGCAATCCTGCGGCTCCGGTGGCCGTTGCTAAGGCCACTCCGGGTGATAGCAGTCAGACCCTCCAGAGCGCCGCGGTGTATGGAAAACTCCTGGCCGTAGCTGTTCAGAACAGCGTCAAGACTGATCCAGGCTTTATTCAGTTCTACGATCTGACCAATCCCGCTCTGCCTGTTCACATCAGCACCGTGACCGTGGGCGCCCTGCCCGACATGGTGAAGTTCAGCAGCGATGGTAAGAAGCTGCTAGTCACCAATGAAGGTGAACCCAATATCGCCTACTCGGTTGATCCAATTGGTTCGATCTCTGTAATCGATACCTCTTCCTATCTGTTGGCAACGCCTACAGCTCCGGCCCAGGGGGTTGTGCAGACCATCGATTTCAGTGCCTGGAACGCCCGCAAAGTCGAGCTTAGTAATCGCGGCATCCGCATCACCGGCAAGGCAGGTGTTACTACCACACTCGCCCAGGACATCGAACCAGAAGCCATCGCGATCACGGCCGATGGCCGCACGGCCTACATCTCGTTACAAGAGAACAACGCCATCGCCGTGCTTGACATCAGTACGGCCACCCCTTCAATCACCACTATCTTTTCGGCGGGAATTAAAGATTGGGACCGAGGCCAAGCCAGCGCCCGAAATTACAGCTACACCCTTAGCTATGCAGCAGGCCCCTCCAACCTTCCCACGGAAGTGCAGGCAGGCGGCCTTTCAGGTCTTTGGTTTGATGGTATTGAAACCATTAATGGTCAGGCGCTGGATATCTATTACTCGATCACGGACCGTGGTCCGAATGACACGCCTACAGGCGGCAAGCGGCCGTTTTTGGACCCAGATTTCCAGCCCTCTATCTATAAACTTGGCATGAACCGTGCCACGGGCGCGGTTAGCGAGCTGGCCATCATTGGCCTGAAGCGTCCTAATGGCGTGGCGCTCACCGGCTTGCCCCAACTGCTCGGCAAGGATGAGATTCCGGTGAACGTTAACGGTCAAGAACTTGCCTACGATCCCTTCGGCATCGATTCGGAAACAATCTCCGTCTTCTCCGTAACCATCGGTGGCACTGACCGCAAGGTTTTCGCCGTGGGCGACGAATACCGCGGCCAGATCGCCCTGTTCGATTTCAACACTGGAAACCTGATCAAGCGCTACATCCCCGCTGGCCAGAAAGCGCTGCTTCAGGCTCAACATGGCAGTGCAATCGGTGACGAAACGATTGACAGCCTTCCGGCCATCTACGGCAACCGCTGGGCTAACCGTGGCATTGAAGGCATGACCTTCAACAGCAAGGACAACCTGCTGTACGCGTTCATGCAGAGCCCGCTGGATATTGACAGCAATAACGATGGTGCTGCAGCCGAGCGCAGTCCTTCCCAATTGACCCGCATCCTGGCCATTGATCCCGCCACGGGTGCCCCAGTGAAGGAGCATTTATATTTGCTCAGTGGTCGTTCCGGTCAGGACAAAATCGGAGATGTCGCCTACGACGCGGCCCGTAATGTGTTCCTGGTGATGGAGCGTGACGACAGCTTTCTCCCGAGTGGCTTTAAGAGCGTCTATGAGGTAGATCTGCGTGGTGCCACCGACACCCTCCCTATCACCCTCGCCGCTGATCAGGCGGCAAGTGGCTGGCTCGCAAAAATCGGTGTGGCTAGTCCCGAGCTGCTCGACAACAGACTCACCTTGCAGAATGGTGCCTATTCAGCCTCCAGCGCTGATCGGCTTGCAGCAGCCACTATCAAGCTTGTGAACAAAGTAGAGCTGTTTAACTTGCCTTCGGTGGGTGGCAGCCTTGCTTACGAAAAACCCGAAGGTCTCACCCTGCGCGATGATGGCGCGGTTGTCATCAACTACGACAACGACTTCGGCACCGGGGCCGCCGACGGCAATGCCTTCACGGTGGTGACCTTCAGCAACCCGGCCCTCGATACCGAGAACAGCGGCGATGGCGGCGGGTACAGACCGGCTACTAACCACGATCTCTATGGTCTGGTGATGCCGGATGGTCTGGCGACCTTCACCTACAAAGGTGAAAATTTCATCCTTGCCGCTGGTGAAGGCGACGACCGCAACGACTTCCTCAGCCCCGACGAAACCAGCCAAGTTAGAGACCTCCTTACTGCGGCAGCTAGCGCAACCACCGATCAGAAAGCTGGTCTGGTTGCTGCCAATGCCCAAAGGCTGAACATCTTCACCAACACCGGTGATCTCGATGGTGATGGCATCGTTGATCAGGCCTACACGCTTGGTTCACGCTCCCTGAGAATCTTCGATTCCAAAGGTAACGTTGTCTGGGATTCCGGCGCTGCCCTAGAGGAGCTCGCGAACGCAAAGGGTTCTTACCCGGTGGACAGCCGCGAAGACGACAAGGGTATTGAGCCCGAAATGGTTGAGGTGTTCACCATCAACGGCAGCACCTACGCCTTCGTGGCCCTGGAACGCACCACCACCAGCATGGCAGCGATCTTCGATGTCACCAATCCCTATGCCCCTGTGGCTGTTGACCCCATTGTGTTTCCCGGGGCCAAGCGGGTGGAGGGAATCACCTTCCTCACCAGCCCCACCAACGCGGCCCGCAGCGTGATCGCCTCCAGCGAAGACAACGATGTGGTGTCGGTGCTGGATTTCCCGATCCCCTATCGTCTGCAACTTCTCCATCTCTCCGATGGGGAAGCGGGCCTGCTGGCCTCGCAGACGGCGCCTTACCTCGCTGCTCTCGTTGATGGTTTTGATAACACCTATGCCAACACCCTGATCCTGGCCGGTGGCGACAACTTCATCCCAGGCCCCTTCCTCAATGGCGGCACCGATATCAGCGTGCGCGATGAGCTCAACACCGTAACCGGTTCCTCGATCAGCTCTGCTGTTAGCACCAACCATCCGGTAGGAGCAGTGGACATCGCCATCCACAACCTGATCGGTGTGGAAGCTTCCACCATCGGCAACCATGAATTTGATCTGGGTCCGCGGGTGTTTAAGGATTCCTTCACTTCTAACGCCGGCTGGGTGGGCGCCCAGTTCCCCTACCTGTCGGCCAACCTTGATTTTAGTGGAGATAATGATCTCAAGGGTAGTTTCATCAATACCACCGCCACGGCTGGCCTCGAGGAAGCTGCTGCTCAGAAGGGCAAGATCGTGCCCTCGGCCGTCGTCACCAAGAACGGCGAAAAGATTGGCCTAGTGGGTGCCACCACCCAGATCGTCGAGAAGATCAGCTCCACCGGTGGCGTGGAAGTGAAGGGTTTTAGCGGCGACGGCTCCGAGGTCGACAACATGGCCCTGCTGGCCAGCCAGCTGCAGCCGGTGATCGACGACCTCATCTCCCAGGGGGTCAACAAGGTGATCCTGATGTCCCACCTGCAGCAGATCAGTAATGAGCAGGCCCTAGCGCCGCTGCTGCGGGGTGTCGACATCATCCTGGCAGCCGGCTCGAACACTCGCCTAGGCGATAGCAATGATCAGGCCGTTGCCTTCGCCGGCCATGACCCCAACTTCGCAAACACCTATCCCATCGTTACCCAAGGTGCCGACGGCGGCACCACCTTGATCGTTAACACCGACAACGAATACACCTACCTCGGCCGCCTGGTGGTGGATTTCGACGCCCAGGGCCGCATCATTCCTGCCAGCGTTGATCCCTTGGTGAGTGGTGCCTATGCCGCCACCGCCGCCAATGTGGCCAAGGCCTGGAACGTAACCGAAGCCCAACTGGCAACCACCGCTTTCGCGGATGGAACCAAGGCTGAAAACGTGCAGGATCTTACCGAGGCGGTTCAGGCCGTGATCAGCAGCAAGGACAGCCAGCTCTGGGGCTACTCCAATGTCTACCTAGAGGGCGAGCGGGCCTTCGTGCGCTCCGAGGAAACTAATCTTGGAAACCTGTCGGCTGACGCCAACCTCTTCTACGCGAAAAGCATCGACCCAACGGTTGTGATCTCCCTCAAGAATGGGGGCGGTATTCGCTCCCAGATTGGATCGGTTGATGTGGTGAGTGGGGCCAAGGAAACCACCCTCGCCAATCCCTCCGCCTCGAAGCCTGAGGGCGCTGTTTCCACCCTGGATATCGAGAACTCGCTGCGATTCAACAACAGCCTCTCCCTGGTAACCGTGAGCGCCAGCAAGCTCAAGGAGCTGCTTGAGCATGGCATTGCCTCCTACCCCAACCAGGGTCGCTTCCCCCAGGTGAGCGGTTTGGCGTTCAGCTTCGATCTCACCAAACCGGCCGGCAGCCGCATCCTCAACCTGGCCATTCAAGACAGCCAGGGCAATGACCTGGATGTGGTGGTGCGCGGCGGGGTCCTGGTGGGCGATCCGGCCCGCACGTTCCGGATGGTGACGCTCAATTACCTGGCCGGTGGACCCGGTTCAACGACCGTTGGAGGAGATGGCTATCCCTTCCCCACCGATGCTGTTCAGAACGTTGCGGGTCCATCCAACCGCGTCGACCTGTTCAATCCCACCGCAGCTCTCACCGGTGCTGCCACATTCAGTGGTGATGGCACCGAACAAGATGCCCTAGCTGAATACCTAAAGGTCAATTACGGCACTGCTTCCAACGCTTACAACCAGACCGAAACTTCCGCCTCCCAGGACTTGCGGTTGCAGAACATGGCGTTGCGCAGCGATGCGGTGATCGATCCAGTGCGGGTCGGCACCGCCGGCAACGACAGCACCATGCCTGAGGCATCGACCATCTCCGGTTTCGACGGCCGCCTTGACACCGTCTTCACAGGTGCCGGTGATGACACAGTCAACGTGGACTTGTTCAGTGGTTTCGACAACAAAATCTTCACGGGCACCGGCGCAGACACGATCTTCGCCGGTAGCCGTGATGTGATCACCGGTGGCAGTGGCAACGATGTGATTTATGCCGATGGCGGCAATGGCAACCGCCTCAGCGGCAACGCCGGCGACGACGACTTCATCATCGGCAGCTCCGGCAACCGGGCCCTCGGTGGCGCCGGGAATGACATCTTTACCATCAATGAGGGTGCAGGCACCAACTACCTCAACGGTGGCGCTGGCTACGACCAGTTCTGGCTGGTGAGTGGTCCAGGTGAAAGCGAGCGGCCTGCCGCCAAGCAGTTCGTGATGGATTTCACCGCTGGTGAAGACAAGGTGGGCCTAAGGGGCGTGTCTTTCAGTGCCCTCAGCTTCACCCAAGTGGGCGGTGACACGCTCTTGAAGGTGAACGGAACTGAGGTGGGACATTTCATGAATGTGGGCGCAAGCATCCTCAACAACCAGACCAACTTCCTCTTTGGCTGAGCAAAAAGTGTCGCCTGCAACACATCCCTTGAGACATCCTAAGCACAGTTTTCATTGTTCGCTCAAATTAACCTAACACTAGGGTGCCTGTCTGGGTGCTCTCCCCCCAAACAGCATGGCCTAAGCGTTCGCTTGGTAAAGATCCAAGATTGAGCTTGCGATTCATCTTTACTGAATCCCAAGTAATTGGTTAATAACATCAACTAATTTCAACCTTCATTCTCCCCAACCACCACCATGGCCACGATTAAAAAAATCGGTGAAGTTACCGCTTTGGTTGCTGAAGCCAGCACGGCTAATGATCCCTCCGAGCTGTTGGATGGTAAAAGCGGCGATACGGCTTTCCCCTATGCCCAGTTCAAAGCCCTAGCAACTGTTGGCGAAGTTGATCCCATCACCAACGAGGCCCTTACTGGTTATCCAGACGGCAACGCAGCCTGGCTGAAGGACAACGACACCGTACGTGTTGCCTACCAGTCTGAGTCCTACGGCCCGATGTCGAACCAGACCTACGGCTGGAAGATGGAGAGTGGGGTGAAGTTTACCGGCTCACACATCCATACCATTGATTACGACCGCGCGAAGTTCGCCAGCTTCCTCGATAACGAGGCACCCGCCAGCGGGATGTTCGAGGCTTCTGGCCACCTGTTCGACAGGGTCTACAACGCCTTCGGTAAGGAAGTCACCGCAAAGACCACTGACAAAGCAGATCTTGCTGGTAAGTGGGGCAACCAGACCAATCCTGACGGCACCCTGGTTGAGTTCGGCACTGCAGTCGTGCAGACTTCGGGTGCCACTAAGAACATGCGCCTCACCGAAGGGGACTTCTTCTTCCATTCCTTCTGTGGTTCCTGGTACGAGACGGCAAACAAGTATGGAGCCGGCATCGGCTTCACGAGCGATGTGTGGTTGACGGGCGAAGAATGGAATATCGGCAACGCTATGTTCGATGACCCTGATGGCAGCGGCCCTCTGAAGGGATTCGACGTAGCTAACAACACCATGGGCCTCGCCTCCCTGGTGGTGGACATTAAGAACGAGGTTGCATACACCGCCCCTGCCCTTGGCCAGGCCGGCTATGAGAAGTTGATGCCGATCAACTCCGGTCACAAGGATTATGTGGTGATCGTGGCATCGGGTTATAACCACGATGTCAACCCAGCTCCCATCAAGGTCTACGTTGGCCGGAAGGGATTAGATGCATTAGGCAACCAGATTAATTTTACCGATGTCAACCTCAGCGAGCGCGACCGCTTTCTAGGTGCCAACGGTTTGCTTTATGGCCAACTCTATGGCATGGCTGCTACAGCTACAACGTATGGCAACCTTGGCATCACCAGCGTGGATGCTGACGGCAACGTGAGTGTGGTTAATGGCAAGTCCACAACCACCCACATGCTGGATCAATACCTTAAAAACGCAGCGGCACCCGATGATTTCTCGGTCCGTTTCGTCGCCACCGATTACCGCTGGAACGGTTTCGACACGCCTGAAGCTGTCAAGGATACGGAAGTCTACCGTTGGGCCCAGGATGGTGACACAGCCAATGGTGTCACCGAGGCCAACAAGCAGCCCGCCGGTTACACCTTCTTCAACAGCGACACCAAAGTTGAGCATCCCGCAGCGGATCCGGACGGAAGCAAGTTCCGTTTCATCCAGAATCACACCGCTACTGGTGCCGTTTTGGGAGTTGAGTTCACCAGCATGGTGGCCGATCTCACTAGGGATATAGATAACAATAAGTTGCCCGACTACCTATCCGCTGATGTCACAAGAATCCTTGCGGCTGTTGATGGGGCGCTGACCTTAGACGTGGGCGGCAAGGGCGTGGGCCATTACAACGCCACGGGCAACCCCAATGGGGCCACAGCAGAGAAGCATATCGAGGGCAACACGAAAAAACTCGTGGCTCCCGATGGCCTGCTGTGGGTTAAGTCGTCGGATGCCGATGTGCTGATCCTCGATGAGGATTCTGGCAACGATTATGGCGAGCGTAAGCTTGCCTTGGTGATCAATGAGGACACCCTCGCCGTCGAACCCGATGGTAAAGGCTATTTCCTTGCTCAGGCCGGCGGAAGCAAGAATCCTCGCGCCCTGGCTGGCGTTTCTACCTACGGTGAGACTTACAAGAGCAATTTAGGCTCAGAATTCTCGGGCAGCTGGAATGTCACCGCTCTCGTGGCCACCAAGGAAGATGGTTCGTTCTACACCCAGACAGAACTAGCTGGCACTGGTCTCCAGACCATTGAACAGAGCCGTCAGCTTGCCGATCACAAGTTCATCGGCGTTGTTCAGCTTCCCGGCGAGAGTGGTGGTGCGGTGGCAGCAACCAAGGCCGATTATGGCGGCCAAATCTTCATGTTCAGCATGGATCTGCCTGGTTTCGAGAAAGGTATTGTGGGTACCAACGCAGATGACATTCTGGACACTCCCGCCAGCCTTGGTGATCAGACCCTGATTGCCAACACCATCTTTACCGGCGCTGGTAACGATGAGGTGGACGTAGAGACGAATAACGGCTTTGAGAACATGGTGTTCACTGGCTCTGGTGCCGACAAGATCTTCGCGGGCAACCGCGATGTGATCACAGGCGGTAGCGGCAACGATGTGATCTATGCCGATGGCGGCAATGGCAACCGTCTCAGCGGTAATGCCGGGGACGACGACTTCATCATCGGCAGCTCCGGCAACCGGGCCCTCGGTGGCGCTGGCAACGACCGTTTCGATATTCTTGAAACTGCTGGCACTAACTACCTTAACGGTGGAGCTGGTTCCGACCAGTTTTGGCTGATTAAGTCTGGTGATGGCCCCGTTGCCAAACAGTTCGTGATGGACTTCACTGCCGGTGAAGACAAAATCGGCCTGCAGGGAGTTGCATTCAGCGCTCTCAGCTTCACCCAAGTGGGCGGCGATACCCTGCTTAAGATGGGTACAACCGAGCTGGGCCACTTTACTAACGTGAGCGCTTCTGTGCTCAATAACCAATCCAATTTCGCTGGTCTTACAAACCTGATCTGATTGGCTCTGTCGATCCTGTGGTCCTGATATGCTCTTAACCAGCTAATCAGGATCACTTTCCCAGAGGATGCCTAAGCTAAGTGGAGCGTCTCAAGCCGATCCCCTGTTCTTAGGCATTCCACCATCTCTACGGCACGGGCCACATCTAGGCCTCAGCTAACATAAACACCACCACTCAAATCATCCGGATCATGCCATCACCAATCGTTGCTTTCAACCATGGCGTGGCTTCGGGTGATCCCTACGCCAATTCCGTTATCCTCTGGACCCGGATCACCCCCCCCCAGAGCTTTAACGAGCCAATCGATGGGACCTGGCAAGCCTCCCTCAGCGCTGGCTTTGAGCCCGGTTCGATCGTCGATAACGGCACATTCAGCACCAGTGCCAGCCGCGACTGGACGGTGAAGGTTGAAGCCGACGGTCTCAACGCAGACACCACCTACTACTACCGTTTCCGCGTCGGAGATGGGCAGTCGATCGTCGGGCAAACCAAGACCCTGCCTGTCGATAGTGAGGCGGTGCGCCTGGCCGTGTTCTCCTGCGCCAATTTCCCCGCCGCAGATACCTTTGCGGCCTACGGCCGTGCTGCCGCCATCCAGGCCGTCAATCCCTACGACGCGCTGGTTCACCTGGGCGACTACATCTATGAATATGGCCCCGGAGGGTATGGAGCCGCTGAGGACGCCGCAACGGATCGGGGCTTCCTGCCGAACCGCGAGATCGTCAGCCTCGACGACTACCGCCAGCGCTATGCCCAGTATCACACTGACCAGAATCTGAAGGACCTGCGCGCATCAGCGCCCTTGATTGCGATTTGGGACGACCACGAAACAGCCAATGACAGCTGGAGTGGTGGTGCCCAAAACCACCAGCCTGGAACCGAAGGCGAGTGGATTGCCCGCCGTGATGCCGCCCTCAAGGCCTACTACGAGTGGCAGCCGATTCGTGAACCACTCCTGCGTCAAGGCGTGGACAAAGGTGATGCCAGCACACCCCTGACCCAGGGCTACCGCTCCTTCAGCTTCGGGGATGTCCTGGATCTTCATGTGCTCGAAACCCGGCTAACGGCCAGGGATGAGCAACTCGACTACCCAGACGAGGTAGCCGTGAAGGCCCGCATTGGCGCGATCCTTGCCAACCCCACCGAGCTGGCTGCCTACGCCACAAAGCTCGGACTCACCCCCCCCGCAACCCAAGAAGCGTTCCTGGCCTTCGGCACTGCCCTAGCACCGACCGTAACCCAGGAACTGGTGATTGCCGCCGTGCAGTTGGCCTGGGGTGATCCCAGCCGCGATCTGATCGGTGATACCCAGCTTGCTTGGTTGCTAAACCAGATGGGCCAATCGAACGCCTCCTGGCAGGTGCTTGGCCAGCAGGTGCTGATGCAGTCGATGGCTGTGCCCGCCGAGCTGCTGTTGAACGCCGGCGATCCAACCCTGCTCGACAAATACGCCGCACCGCTGCAAAAACTTGCCACCGGCACTCCCTTTACCGATCTGTCTGCCGCTGAAAAGGCCCTGTTTGCAGAAGCTGGCAAGATCCCCTACAACCTCGACGCTTGGGATGGCTACGGCGTTGAGCGGGAGACGATCCTGCAAACCGCCCTTGCTGGGAACAAGCGGCTGATTAACCTTGCCGGCGATACCCATAACGCCTGGGCCGGTGTGCTCGACACGATGACACTTGCTGGCAGCAAGCCTGCTGGAACGGTGGTCGGTGTGGAATTTGCCACCCCAGGAGTCACGTCCCCAGGTCTTGAAAAATACCTGCCCGGCGCTGATGCTTACATCCGTGCCAAATATCCAGCCGTGGATGGCCTCGATGGCCTGTTTAGTGGTTATGTGAGCGGCCTGAAGTATGCCGATCTCAACCGCCGCGGTTTCCTTGATCTCACGGTTACTCCTGAGCAAGCAGCGGGTAACTTTCAGTTTCTCGATGGAGTGAATGCTCAGACGGCCCATCCCCAGTGGGCCACTGAAACTGTTGTTGCTCGCAGCGACTTGAGCTTCAGCATCAAACCCGAGGCCACGCCGCAGATCCACTGGCAGCCGGGCTGGAGTGAGCTGGATCTGGTGTTCGGCATTGCGACAGACAGCGCCGGCGGCCAGAGCCTGCTTGACCCTGCCGCTTTCGCCACCCTGCCCCGGGCTAGTGTTCAGCTGGCCGACGTGACGGTGCTCGGCTCGGAGGCGGGCGAGCGCATCTTCGTTGGGGTCGGCTCCCTAGTGGATGCCGCTGGCGGCGGCGACGAGCTGTTCAACACCGATAGCCAGGGCAGCAACCGTTTGGTCGGCGGTCTTGGGTATGACACGTTCTACCTGAATGCCAGTAATGATGTTGTGATTGGCGGACTGCTGATCAGTGATGCCACAGGGCCGCGTTCAAGCATCTCCTATCCAACAGCTGCAATTATCGATCAGACCCCAGATAAGTTCTACATTCTCTCCGATGCAGTTACTGGTGGCACCAGCAACGTGTCCATCGTTGATTTTGAGATTGGCATTGATCAGGTCTTTATCGATGGCAAGTTGGTTTCTAGCAACTGGCAAGCCGCTAAAGAAGAGTTGCTGAAGGCTGGAGTTAGCATTAACGCAGCGCCGACCCTCACGGAGGCAGCCACGGGCGCAACCCTAAATCTCGTTCCCGGCGTCAACGCCCTGATAGCCCCATCGTCGACCTACGGGAAAGACCCAGATGGCGATCAATTGAGCCTGGTTGTGCTCCGCGGACCGGAGTGGATCACCAATGATGGCCCCAACATCAGTATCAAAACACCTAAAGGTCTCAAGGCTGAAGATGTAGCTGCGCTCGGTCTTGAGCTGGGCTTCTATGACGGTAAAGCCATCACCCCATTCAGTCCAACGTTGGTCTTTAAAGAAGCACCTCCGCAACCTGCTAATACTTCCGTTCTGGCGGTGAACACCCCAACTGGCGAGGTCAAAACCTTCCCCCTAAGGCATTATGGAGGCAACTTTAATCCGAATAAATCTGCCGAACTGATGGACGCAGGCGAGAAAGTTAATAAGGCAGACACAAGCTATCGAAATCACGTTACTAACGCTGCTGTAACCCTTTCTGAGAGGGCCTTGAACTTCGAAGCCGATATTGAAGAGAAAATCTCGGCCTTTAACGTTGGTGTGGATTTGGGCGCTTTCATCAATACCCTTCCAGCGGCCTCGAAGCACCTTACCTACTACTCTATTGATTCTGTAGGTAAGCTCGTACCGTTCACTTATAATCCTCGTACGCGTGAGGGTGCACGCTTTTACGATCGTAGCGGCGATGGCGTTACTGATTTTGTCAGCCTCACGCTGATTGACGGAGGCGAAGGTGACAAGGATGGAGAGGCTAACGGTACGATTGTTGACCCTTCAACCGTTGGCACCGTTGATCTAGATCCCGTGCTTCAGATTGGCGCGCTCAGCATTCTAAAAGCGTCGGATCCAATCAATACATCCGCATCGGCTAGCTTTTTCTTAAAAGCATCCCTGCAAACCCTTCCATCAAGTGCCAATCAAATTGGCTATTTGGTACTTGAGGAGAGCCAAGTAGCGAGTGCAGCCTCCCTTGATCTAGACACCATCCGTAAGCAATCTCAAATCTTGTTTTCTACACTTGAAAATAGTGATGTGATGTTGCCATCCGGAACCACCTTTACAAAGGACATTCTGCTCCTTAACAACCAGAACGTACGTTTCTTTGAAGTCGCTGACGGCACCCTAGA
>Ga0310098_1000093_pt1 | contig 20625 bp, 20 predicted proteins | sample LakMicMIDCLREDC7_FD_194453 | JGI IMG/M metagenome (GOLD analysis project Ga0310098, IMG submission 194453) | Enriched freshwater cyanobacterial communities from Lake Michigan, Michigan, United States - MI23.DCL.RED.C7 | ecosystem: Environmental > Aquatic > Freshwater > Lake | place: USA...
CCACACCCGCCTTCACTCACCAGAGCTGCTGTAGCAGCGGTTTCGGCCTCAGCACAAAAGCCCCCTCGGCGCCACCTGCTCGGTGCTCCTGCCCTCAGCCCTCCTCCCAGCGGAAGCCTTGGTCGTCCCAGGATTTCGGATCCTCGATCGGTTCGAGGTGGGTGAGCACGTGGGTGCGGGGCAAGGCCGCGGCAATCTGCTGCTCCAGTTGTTCACAGAAGTCGTGGCCGGCCTGAACGCTCCAGGCGCCCGGCACCAGCACATGGAAGGCCACGAAGCGCCGGGATCCCGCCACCCGGGTGCGCAGGGCGTGGAACCGGATCTGGTCACTCTCGTGGGAAGCGAGCAGCGCCTCCAACTGGGTGTGCTCCTCGTCAGGCAGAGCGCGATCGAGCAGACCGGAGGCGGTTTCATGCAGCAGCTTCCAGCCGGTCACCACGATGTTGAGCGCCACCGCGATGGCGATCAGGGGATCGAGGATGGTGAGGCCCGTGATCTTCACCAGGGCCACCCCCACCACCACCCCGAAGGAGGTCCACACATCGGTGAGCAGGTGGTGGGCATCAGCCCGCAGGGTGATCGAGTGGAAACGGCGGGCGGCCCGCAGCAGCACCCAGGCCACCAGCCCATTGAGGGCGGTGGCCAGCAGCGAAAGGGCCAGACCGATCCCCACCTGCTCCAGGGCTGCAGGCTGCTGGAAGCGGCCGATCGCCGCATAGATGATCGCCAGGGCCGCCACCACGATCAGCACGCTCTCCAGACCGCTGGAGAAGTACTCCGCCTTGAAGTGGCCGTAGTGGTGCGTGCGGTCGGCGGGCTTGGCCGCCAGGGTGAGGGCCCAGAAAGCGGCCAGGGCCGCCACCAGGTTCACCACCGATTCGAGGGCGTCGGAGAGCAGGCCCACCGAGCCGGTAAGCCGCCACGCCGCCGTCTTCAAGGCGATGGTGGCCACAGCCGCCGCCACCGATAGCAGGGTGTAAGCGCGGGGGGAGGAGAAGGGAGCGGCGGTCGGCATGGCGCCAGAAGGTCGGCAGAGGGATCCCGGGGAACCCCCCGACGAAGGCGCAGCGGCTGGGGTGCCCTTCAGGCTTCAGGTTGCCATGGGTGGCCACCCTTGGGGTAAAGGCGCCAAGAGCAAATCATCCATGCCAGCCGGGGGGCTTTCGATGACGGATCCCCGTATTCCAGGCTGCACCCCGACGCGGGTCTTACCCGCCAGGGTGGATCCATCGGAGGAAACGAAAGAAGACCGATGCGCGAGATCGTTTTTTTGGTCACGGCCGAGCAGACCGGCCGCATCGAGGCCACGGCCCCGGATCGGGGGCTTGTGGTGGAAGCACCGACCCTGGAGGAATTGCACCATGAGGCCCGCGATGCCCTGATCCGCCAGGTCGGGCCCTCCCACGCCACCTACCGGATCCGCATCCGCCGCGCCGGCCCCAATCCAGAGTCCACCAGCGGAGATCCAGTCGCCCAGCGCCATTCGTTCCGCAAGGCACGGCCTTTGCTCACCGGAAAGCCGGTCGGCGAAGGTCTCGGGATGTCCGGCCCCGCCCCAGCCGCACCCGTGGAGCCCATGGGCCTGAACATCAACACACCAAAGCTCCACCAGCTATCCGCCTGAAACACCGTTCAGGCCACGAATCGATTCGGCAGAGAACAGACCCCAACGAAGTCGGCTCAACATAGAGACTCCCTCAGAACAAAAGGAACAAAGCTCACGCAATACCCCTCCAGCCCGACTACACTCCCACAGCAAAGAACAGGGTCGCAACCCAATACCTGCCGCGCTTGGCAGGCACAATAGGCGTCAAGAAAGCCGATAAAATCTAACTTAAAGCAACGAAGTAACCAACGTCACCCAGACAGACACAAGTCGCCTCGGGCATGCTGATGGCAATGCCGTAAAAGCCAAACAACCACTGCTGGCGATAGCAGCTTGCACCCATTCGGATTTCCCCACCTTCTGTCCCACCGTGTACCGAACTTCGCCATGAGAAGATGGATCTGATTTGCAGATCCGCATTTCCCCATGGCCAAGCTAATCCGCTTTTCTGATGCCTCCCGCGATGCCCTTGAGAGGGGCGTCAACGCCCTAGCGGATGCGGTGAAGGTCACCATCGGTCCGAAGGGACGCAACGTGGTGCTGGAGAAGAAATTCGGAGCTCCGGACATCGTGAACGACGGTGTGACCATCGCCAAGGAAATCGAACTCGAAGATCCCTTTGAGAACCTCGGCGCCAAGCTGATCCAGCAGGTGGCCTCCAAAACCAAGGACACCGCCGGCGATGGCACCACCACCGCCACGGTGCTGGCCCAGGCGATGGTGAAGGACGGTCTGCGGAACGTGGCCGCCGGCGCCAACCCCGTGCAGCTACGTCGCGGCATGGAGCGGGCCGTGGCCCAGGTGGTGGCAGGGATCGCCCAGCTCTCGATCCCCGTGGCCGGCGACGCAATTCGCCAGGTGGCCACGGTGAGTTCCGGCAACGACACCGAGATCGGTCGCATGATCTCCGAAGCGATGGAGAAGGTGAGCGCCGATGGGGTCATCACGGTGGAGGAATCGAAATCCCTCGCCACCGAACTGGAGATCACCGAGGGGATGGCCTTTGAGCGCGGCTATTCCTCCCCCTACTTCGTGACCGACAACGAGCGGCGCGAGTGTGTGTTCAGCAATCCGTTCCTGCTGATCACCGACCGCAAGATCGGTGCCGTTGCGGATCTGGTGCCCGTGCTGGAGGCGGTCTCCCGCAGCGGACGCCCCCTGGTGATCCTGGCCGAGGAGGTGGAGGGCGAAGCGCTGGCCACCCTGGTGGTGAACAAGACCCGCGGGGTTCTTCAGGTGGCGGCGGTGCGCGCCCCCGGCTTCGGGGATCGCCGCAAGGCCATGCTGGAGGACATCGCGATCCTGACCGGCGCCACGGTGATCAGCGAAGACAGGGCCATGACCCTGGAGAAGACCACCCTCGCCGAACTGGGCAGCGCCGAACGCATCACCATTCGCAAGGACGAGACCACCATCCTCGCCAGCGACGACCGCAAGGCCGCCGTGGCCGACCGGGTGGCGTCGATCAAGCGTGAATTCGAGGCCAGCGATTCCGACTATGACCGCGAAAAGCTTTCCGAGCGCATCGCCAAGCTGGCGGGCGGAGTGGCCGTGATCAAGGTGGGGGCCCCCACTGAAACCGAACTGCGGAACCGCAAACTGCGCATCGAGGATGCCCTCAACGCCACCCGCGCCGCTGTGGAGGAGGGAATTATCGCCGGTGGTGGCACCACCCTGCTCCAGCTGGCTGAGGGCCTCAACACCCTGATGGCTTCCAGCAGTGGTGATGAGCGCACCGGCATCAGCATCGTGCAGCGCGCCCTGGAGGCCCCGGTGAAGCAGATCGCCCTGAACGCCGGCACCGATGGTGACGTGGTGGTGGAACAGATCCGCCGTGGTGGGTTGGGCTTCAATGCCCTCACCGGTCAGTATGAGGATCTGCTGGCCGCCGGCATTCTCGACGCCGCCAAGGTGGTGAGACTCGGCCTGCAGGATGCCGTCTCGATCGCATCGCTGCTGATCACCACCGAAGCGGTGATCGCCGACAAACCCGAACCCGCCGCACCTCCCGCCGGTGATGGCGGTATGGGGGGCATGGGTGGCATGGGTGGCATGGGTGGCATGGGCATGATGTAATTGCCCGGCCAGCAGGCCGTTGCAGGCCCGACTGGAGAGCGGTCTCAAAGGCTGCTCAACAGCCGGGCATGCAGACGACAAACGTTGTGCGCCTGGGGAGGAGGCTGGGAACACAGCTTCCCTAACTCCCGGTTGAGGGCTTCAAACTGGGTGAGGTGATGGGCATTGAAAGGAAGGCCGAACAGTGCCCCCCCGAACACCATGACCCCACCGACGCCGGGGAGCAGCCCCGTGGCGAGGAGGGGAATCCACGCCGTCGTGGACCTCGCGTTGGAATTCCCGCCCTTGCGGCCCTGGGTCGCCATGGATCCCTCCCAGCCCTGCCTCGTCTATCTCCATGGTGTCCAAGCCAGGCCCGATGGTCGCCTGAGCTACAAAAAAGTTTGGGTCCAGGCCTGCAGCTGGCAAGCCATGAGGCCGCGCCACCAACCACCCCAAGGCCTCGGCATCTCGGGCGGTTCAAAGACTCCGCGAAGCCCCCAGGGCCTGCCGATAGGCCGCCACCTGGAGGTCGATCCCGGTGATCGCGGTTCCCACCACCACGGCATCAGCCCCCTCCGCCACCGCCCTCACCGCCTGCTCGGCCGAGCCGATGCCGCCCTCACAGATCAGAGCCACCGCCTCCGGCAGCGATCGCCTCAGGAGCGGCAACAGGTCCCAGCCGGGAGGGCGGAGGGTGGCCGTGGCTTCGGTGTACCCGTACAGCGTGGTGCCCACCCAGGCACAGCCAAGCTCGGCGGCTCTTAGCCCATTGGCAACACCATCCACATCCGCCATCAACGGTGCTCCCAGCTCTTCACGGCAGCGGCGGATCAGCTGCTCGAGATCCTGGCCATCGGGGCGGTGCCGTTCCGTGGCATCGAGGGCCACCACATCCGCCCCCGCCGCCCAGACCGTGCGGATCTCCTCCCATCCCGGGGTGATGTACACCGGACTATCGGCGTAGGTGCGCTTCCACAGGCCCACAATCAAGGCGTCGGGGCAGCGTCGCCTCACAGCGCCGATGTGCTCAGGACTCTCGAGCCGAACACCGAGGGCACCCTGCCTCAGGCTGGCCTCCGCCATCGCTGCGATCACCTGGGGATCCCGCAGGGGGGAACCCTCCGGAGCCTGCACAGAAACGATCAGCCCCCCGGCGAGGTCAGCACGACCGGGAAACGATGGCAAGGCAGAACCCATGGGGGAAAGAACGACAGCAGGTCGACGGGAAAAGCGGGACGCGGATGGAGCGGCCCCGTTCAGCTGGCCCGGGGCAGGGAGGAATCCGGAAGCCAGGCCCGCAGATCCGCCAGGGCCGGCGGAGCCGGGGCGGCATCCTCGAGAGTGCCCAGACCACTCTGGCGCTCAGCCAGCTGGACCACCACGGCCAGAGAATCGGGAGTGCGGGCGAGTCTTAAGTCCCAGCTGGCGTCATCCTGTGGAAGCGCAGCGGCGGCCCCGTCGGGTAAGGAGGATGCCACCGGCCCCTGGAGCTTCACCGAAACGGGAGCCGGCTCCGTTACCAGCGGGGCCGCCTCCCGATCCGGGCGGGTGCTCTCAAGGGTCCTCCAATCGGTCCGGGAGAGCCGGCGCAGAAGGCGGGAACCCAAGGCGGCAGTGATCTTCGCCGCATTCCGCTGCCATGGCGCAGCGGAATCGGCCGGCTGCCCTTCGAGCGGGGCAGGATCGTCGCTGAACGCGGCGAAAGCGGACTGATCGAGATGGGAGAGCCCCTCCTCGCCACTCCCATCGGTGACATCGCCTGGCAAGGGCTCCGGTTGCGGTGCCGCGGGCTCCATGGGAGCGACCGCACGAGCGAAGGAGAACACCGGGGGGGGCTTTCTTGCCGGCAGCACCTCTGGCACTGGCGGGGCCGTTGGAGCCACCGTGAGGGGCAGGAGGGAGCCCAGGGAAGGACCCGGCGGGACGAGTTCCGGGAATTCCGCCAGCATCGAAGCGATCGCCCCATCCACGGCCTCGGTGGCCCGTTGCTCGATCCAGGCCTGATGCTCGCCGCCGCCCAGGGGATCGGCGGCGGTCACCAGGAGGTGGTCATCGGTGGTGACGAACTCCACGAGGATCGCCCGCGGGACCCCTGCCCCCGGAGCACTATGACCAGAACCATCCTCCAGCAGGGCCGCAAACCAGAGCGCAGCCTCATGGCCTTCCAGGGCAGGGAGCGTGAGGGTCTGGAACTGGTGGAGCCAATCCAGGCCCCTGCGGTGCACGCAGCGCTGAAGTCGATCGAGGCTGTCGTGGCGGCGGCGCTGGCGCACCGCCTCCAGCAAGAGAGCCTCTGGATCTGGGCGGGAAGGATGGGCCGTTGGTCCTGAGGGCTGGCTGGGCGGATTCAGGGTCACGGCAGGGGGTGCTCAGGTGAGTTTTCGATCCAGCAGCGGACGAATGGCCAGGAACAAGCCCAAGGCGAGGGTCGCCAGGATGGACAGGCAGCCCACGGCTGTGAGGGAGCCATAGGGGGCCTGGAGAACCACATCAGTGGCGATGTGGTTGAGCTGGAAAGTGCCGGCGTAGGCGGCACGGATCGGTTCAATTGCGAAGGTAAGGGGATTCAGGGCCGCTAGCCACCCCAACCATGCAGGCATGAACGAAAGGGGGGCCAGGGCTGTGCTGGCAAACAGCAGCGGCAGATTGGCCACGAAGATCACCGCGATCAGCTCAATGTGCCCCGGTAAGGCGAAGGCCAGGCCCAGACTCAAGGCGGTGACCGCGAACACAAGAAGCAACAGGGTGATCACTACCAGCACCAGGCCGGAGCCACCGGGCCAGCCGTAGCCCAGCAGGGCGGCCGTGGCCACGATCGCCAGGCTCTGCACCAGGCTGAGGCTGGTGATGTAGAGCACCGAAGCCAGCACGATCGAACTGCGAGAGCGCAGCGGGGCCACCAGCAAGCGATTGAGAAAGCCGAACTCCCGGTCGAACATCACGGGCAATCCGGCATTGAGGGCGGCGCTGAAGGCGGTGAACACAATCACCCCGGCCCCCAGGAAGCGGCCATAGCTCCCCCCACCCGGCAGCAGGCCCTCGGGTGCCTTGGCAAACAGCGCCCCAAACAGCACGAGCCAGATCAGGGGTTGCAGCACCCCGGCCACCAACGTGGAAGGACGACGGAAGAGCTGCAGGAAGAGTCGACGGGTGAGAGCCAGGGTTTCCTGGCCGATCTCGGCAAGGGCCGAGGGTTCGGCAGCCGCCTGAGGCGAGGGGGCAAGGCTGGGTGAGGCACTAGTCATGGCTCAGGCTGCTGTTCTGGGAAAGAAAGATCAAGCGGAAGGAGGGGGTCGAACCGATCAACGCATGGCCTGCTTGCGCTCCACCTTGGGATCCCGCTGGCCCGCCACGGCCAGTTCGGCGTCCATGAGGGTGCGTCCGGTGGCCTGCAGATACACATCATCCAGACTGGGTCGGCTCTGGGCGAGGGCAAACACCGGCACCTGGGCCGCCTCCAGCTGGTTCCGCAGCCGCTCCACCACCGCCGCGCTCTCCACCACAAGGTTGAGCGAGTGCCCCTGGGCCCGGTTGATCACCACCTGGCTCACACCCTCACAGTGCTCCAGCAGCACCCTCACCCGGCTGGCCTCCGCCTCGTCGCTGAACTCGCGCACCCTCAATGTCACCCGATCACCACCGAGGGCTCCCTTGAGCTCGGAAGGGCTCCCTTCGGCGATCACACGGCCCGCTTCCAGGATGGCGAGCCTGTCGGCCAGGGCATCCACCTCCTCGAGATAGTGGCTGCTGAGCAGCACGGTGGTGCCCTGATCACGGAGCTGGCGAAGCACCTGCCAGATGGCGGAGCGGCTCTCAATATCGAGGCCCACCGTGGGTTCATCGAGCACCAACACCTGCGGGCGATGCAGCAGGCCAGCGGCCAGGTCGAGACGCCGGCGCATGCCGCCGGAATAGCTTCCGCAGCGTCGGTCGATCCAATCGGCCATCCCCAGCAGAGCGATCAGTTCGGCGATGCGGCCATTGCGATCGGAGCGGTTGAGGTGATACAGGTCGCCCTGGAGGGTGAGCAGCTCCCGGCCCGTGAGGATCTTGTCAATCGCCACCTCCTGGGCCACATAACCCAGCAGCCGCCTCACACCGCGGGGATTGCTGAGGGCATCGAGCCCCCCCACCCGCACGCTGCCCGCATCGGGAGCGAGCAGGGTGGCCACAATGCGAAGGGCCGTGGTCTTGCCGGCGCCATTGGGACCGAGCAGGCCATAGAGGCACCCGGCCGGAACCGCCAGGGAGAAGTGATCCAGAGCCTGGACCGGCGCCGACTTGCGGCCGGTTCCAAAGCGCTTGCTGAGATGCTGCAGCTCGATCAAGCCAGGCTCTCTCCCGATGGGACTGTGGGCAGGAATCTAGGCAGAGCCCCACAACCTGCGCTGGTGGAGAACCGACCCGCAGGAGATCGGGGGGGAGCGCTGGGTAGGGTCCGATCCACGCAATGGGCACGCAGCGAAGGAAGCTGGGGCCGACTCTCAGGCGAGCTGCTTGAGAACCCGCACAAAACCCTCAGAGGCAATGGCCTGAGGGGTGCGGGCCAGCACCAGGAGCAGGCAGATGCCGAAGAGATAGAGAATCGACCAGCGGAACAGACTGCGGGCCCGCTGCGGGTCATCGGGGTTGTCGCGCAGCGCTCCACTCAACTGCAGAAGTCGTCCGTTGAAGGGCAGCAGCAGCAGTCCATAAAGCCAGCCGCCGCTGGGAAGGGCAATCACCCCGAAACCACTGAGCAGAACGGTGAGCCAGCTGTAGCGAGCGATCGCCCGGCCGGTGACTTGTGTGCCCCGGACAACGGGAAGCATGGGGATGCCCACGGAGCGATAGTCCTCGCGCAACAGGAGTGCAAGCGACCAGAAGTGGGCTGGAGTCCAGACCATCACCAGGGAGAAGAGCCACCATCCAGCCCAGCCCAGGTGGCCGCTGGCAGCCGCCGCTCCCACTAGGGGTGGAATGGCGCCGGCCACCCCACCGATGACGATGTTCAGAGAGGTGCGGGGCTTTAAAAGGGCGGTGTAAAGCAGCACATAACTGCACAAGCCCAACAGGCTGAGGGAAGCGGCGAGAGGATTCACCCCGAAGACCAACACCAGGGTGGCCGCCAGGGTGAGCAGCACGGCCAGGGCGAAGGCCTGGCGCCTAGCCAGCCGACCCGATGGCAGAGCCCGGCGGCTGGTGCGCTGCATGCGACCGTCGAGCTCCTCTTCCCAGAGGCAATTGAGAACGCCGGCGGCGGCAGAAGCCATAGCCCCACCGCCGAGGGTGGCGGCCATGGTGGCAGCGTCCAGGGGCCAGCCCGTCGAGAGGGCCATCCCCCCGATGGTGGTGGCCAGCAGCAGGGGAATCAGCCTGGGCTTGGCCACCTCCAACCAGGCCGGAAGCTTCACCGATGGTCGGATTGGGGCCGGGGCCGCAACGATCGGAAGCTCGCCACTCCCCTGCACCAAGGGGAGAGGAGACAAGGAAGGAACGCTAACCATGGGCCATCTCCAGGGAGGGTGAAAAGGAAACAACCTGGGCTGAGGAGCGGGACGCCAACGTGATGCCCCAGAGAGCCCCAAACAGAGCCACGAGCAGAGCGGCCATCAGTTGATGCGCCACGGTCACGAGGGGCTGCTGCAACTGGAGCCGCAGGGTGAAGAGCCCGAGCGCCAGCTGCAAGGGGGCCAAGAGGGCCAAAACGAGGGCAAAGCGACGCAGGCGGGCTGGAATGCCGGGCAGGAGATGGGCCAGGAGAGCTGGCAGCAGAAGGGCGGCGAGAGCTACCCAGGCTCCTAGGCGATGGGCCAGGAGCCACTGGCATCCATCTCCCGACTGCAAGCAAAGGGTGGAGGCCCAGCGACTGGCCATGGCACCGCCAAGGGCGGATTGGCCGAACAGGGTCAAGCTGCTGACGCCCAAGAGGAGGGTCCACCAAAGAGGCAGAGAAGCGGCGAAATCGGCGGCGGCGGCTTGGCGAGATCCGCTGGGAGAGGTCCGCAGGGCTTGATGCATGGCACTCACGAGCAGCACCAGCAACAGGGCCGTAACCAGGTGGGCGGTCACCGTGGAGGCCTCCAACAAGCCCAGCACGGTCAGGGCACCAAGACCTCCCTGGACGGCCACCAACAACAGGGCGGCCCCGGCTGCCCACGGCAGCCAGCGTGGCAGGAGGGCACGACGCACCAGGGAGACGCCGGCCAGCACCATCAGGGCAAGGCCCACCAGAAAGGCATCAAGGCGGTGGAACCATTCCAGAAACACCTGGAGATTCATCTGGCGGCCTGGCAGGAAAGAGCCGTAACAGAGGGGCCAATCAGGGCAAGCCAATCCGGCCTGCATGACGCGGGTGGCTCCGCCGACGCCAACCAGGGCAACCAGGGCAACAACCAAATGGGCCAGGAGCCAGTCGAGGCACCTGATTAGCCAGGGGTTGCCCGGGGGCCGCAGGGGGGCCTCAACCGGCGGGTCGCAACTGCTTCGATCCTCAGAAGCCCTGAAAGCAAAGGGCCTGCCGACCATGGCCACGCTTGCAACGGGATGCACAAGTTAGCGAGTTTGCGGAGATGAGCGATCCCGCACATCTCAAGGATAAAAACGAATCAAATCTGAACTTTCAGCCAGTTCAAGCTTTCGAATCCGTTGTCACTTCCAGCACGGCTTCGCGCTACATAGGCTGGTGAGGCCACGATCCGAGTCCTCCTCCGCCCCGTGCCGATCCCTTCCGCCCTTATCACCCTCCTGCTGGGCATGGCACTTGTCTTGGCAGGGCTTTGGGTGGGGTACAACGTTCCCCTCCTGCCCGTTGAGGCCAGTACGAACGCGCCGATCTACGACGCCCTCTTCGAGGTGTTGCTCAGCATCGGCACCATTCTTTTCCTCGGGATCATCGGACTGCTGGTCTTCAGTCTTGTTCGCTTCCGCCGTCGCGAAGGCGACAGCGGCGACGGAGCGGCGATTGAGGGGAACCTTCCCCTCGAGATCGTGTGGACCGCCATTCCGGCGGTGGTTGTGCTGTTTGTGGGCATCTACAGCTACGACATCTACGAGCGAATGGGAGGGATGACGCCTCTGAATGACCACAGCGCCATGCATGCCGCCCAGCCCGCCGCTGACCATCACCACCATGGTGGTGATCATGGGTCCAACAACCCGGCGGTGCTGGCCTCCAGCTCTTCACCATCGGAACCGGATCAGGAGCCGGGAAGAGTCTGGGGTGGCATCGGAGTGGCGTCTTCTGAGAGCGAAACGCTCTCGGTCGATGTCACTGCCATGCAATTCGCCTTCATTTTTCACTATCCCGGAGCCAATATCATCACGGGTGAGCTCCACATCCCAGTCAATCAGCCGATTTCACTGCACATGGAAGCCCGGGATGTGATCCATGCCTTCTGGGTTCCCCAGTTCCGGGTCAAGCAGGATGTGATTCCAGGGCAACCCACCCTGCTCAGCTTCACCGCCACCCGCCCGGGCACCTATCCGATCATCTGCGCCGAGCTCTGTGGGCCTTACCACGGCGGCATGCGGTCCAGCGTGGTGGTGCATGAACCCGCTGATTTCGATACCTGGCTCAGCAAGAACACACCTCCAGCGCCGGCCACCGTGGCCAGCTCCGGTTCCAACCCAACGGCCTGATCCACGATGACCCTTGCTTCCCCAAGTGATTTTCAGGCTCCCCAGCAGAGTTCACCGAATCAGGAAGGACCTCGGGGCCTGCAACCGGAAGGCTGGCTCCGCTACCTGAGCTTCAGCCTCGACCACAAGGTGATTGGCCTCCAGTATATGGTGTGCGGTTTTCTATTCTATTTCCTCGGCGGTGCCCTTGCTGGTGTGATTCGCACCGAGCTGGCAAGCCCGATCAGTGACTTCGTAAGCCGGGAAACCTATAACGAAGTACTAACGCTCCACGGAACGGTGATGATCTTTCTCTGGATCGTTCCCGTGGTGAATGGAGCCTTCGGCAACTATCTCATCCCCTTCTACGTGGGAGCCAGGGACATGGCCTTTCCAAGGTTGAACGCGGTCGCTTTCTGGCTGATCCCTCCCGCTGGCATCCTGCTGATCAGCAGCTACTTCATCAAAGGCGGCGCCGCCCAGTCAGGATGGACTGCCTATCCACCCCTGAGCCTGACCACTCCAGCCCTGGGCCAGGTGATCTGGATCATCAGCGTGTTGCTCCTAGGCGGTAGCTCAATCTTCGGTGGCATCAATTTCATCGCCACCATTTTGAAGCTGCGCAGGCCTGGGCTGAAAATGATGCAACTTCCCATGTACTGCTGGGCCATGCTGGGCACCAGCATCCTGGTAGTTCTCTCCACGCCAGTACTGGCTGGAACCTTGATTCTGCTGAGCTTCGATATCATCGCCCACACCGGTTTCTTCAATCCCGCACTAGGGGGCAATGTGGTTGTTTATCAACACCTCTTCTGGTTCTACTCCCATCCAGCCGTTTATATCATGGTGCTACCAGCCTTTGGCCTGGTCAGCGAGATTATTCCCATACATGCACGTAAACCGCTATTCGGGTACACCACAATGGTGTATTCTATTATAGCTATTGTGGTGCTGGGTCTCGTCGTGTGGGCTCACCACATGTTCACCAGCGGCACCCCCCCCTGGATGCGCTTGTTCTTCACGATCGCAACGTCATTCATCGCAGTGCCCACAGGGATCAAGTTCTTTAACTGGCTAGCCACCCTCTGGCAAGGCAAGATTGCCCTCAACAGCGCCATGCTTTTTGCCTGCGCCTTCATTGTGAATTTCGTTTTCGGCGGCATCACAGGCGTGGCTCTTGCCCAGGTTCCATTCGATATCCACGTGCACGACACCTACTTCGTTGTGGGTCATTTCCACTACATTGTTTATGGTGGAACCGTGTTCATTATCTTCAGCGCCGTCTATCACTGGTACCCAAAATTTACCGGCCGGATGCTCGATGAACACCTGGGTCGCCTTCATTTTATGCTCACCTTCATCGGCTTCAACCTCTGCTTTGCTCCCCAGCACTGGCTCGGTCTGAACGGCATGCCCCGCCGGGTGGCGGAATATGACCCCTCCTTCACCACCCTTAACCAGGTGAGCAGCGTCGGAGCCCTGCTGATGGCGGTGAGCACCCTGCCGTTCCTGATCAATGTGGTGGTGAGTGCCATTCGCGGTGAGGTAGCCGGCGACAACCCCTGGAACGCCCTGACACCGGAATGGCTCACCTCATCGCCGCCGCCGGTGGAGAACTGGATCGGCGAGGCCCCCCTGGTGACCCACCCCTACGGCTATGGGGCCCCGACCGATCGTCTCGATCTCCAGGTGGTGACCGCCGAGCAGATCTGGAACGACCGCACCCCCTGACCCCATCCCATCCAACCGTCAAACCGTTCAGACCCCGCCATGACGAGTCTCACCTCAGGAACCGGTGACATCGCCCAGATCGCGAGCGATCTCGACACCGCTGGCCACGGCCATGGAGGGGATGACCATGGCGGCCACGTCGATGTCCGCCTCTTCGGGCTGGCCACCTTTCTGGTGGCCGACGGCATGACCTTCGCGGGCTTCTTCGCCGCATACCTCACCTTCCGCGCCGTGAACCCGCTGCCGGAGAACTCCAGCTACGAACTGGAACTCCTGCTGCCGAGCCTCAACACCCTCCTGCTGGTGTTGAGCAGCTTCACCTTCCACCGGGCGGGGCGGGGGCTGCTGCGGGGTGAGGGTCCGGCCTGTCGCCGCTGGCTGGCGATCACTGCTGCCCTCGGCGTGGCCTTCTTGGCCGGTCAGATGGTGGAGTATTTCCACCTCCCCTTCGGCCTCACTGACAACCTGTTCGCGAGCACCTTCTATGCCCTCACCGGATTCCACGGGTTGCATGTGACCCTGGGGGTGATCTGCATCCTGATCATTTGGTGGCAGACCCGCTCGGAGGGCAGGATCAAGGCCTCCGCCCCCTTTGGCCTTGAGGCGGCTGAGCTCTACTGGCACTTTGTGGATGGGATCTGGCTGGTTCTGTACGGAATCCTTTATCTGCTCTGATTGCTTTTCAAGTTGAAGCACTTGCCGAAGCCTCATCGGATTGGCCACAATTGAGATCAGGACGAGGCTCCTTCAAGCCGACCTCATTTCGCATAGCTCAATTCGATGACTGCCAACAGGTTTTCGACTGGCTCCGATGGTGGACACGGTCAAGGGGAAGCCCCCCTAGAAGGCAAGGCCCTGCTGGATCGGGCCCGCTCCCTGAGCAACCGACCTGAGGACCAAATCGCCCGGGCCTGCGGCTATGTGGGTCCGAGTGGCCGGATCCTCAAGAAGAGCTTCTACCGAGCCCTCGTGGCCGCCAAGGGCTACGTGCTCCCTTCGGCCCTGCAGACGGGAGGCGCGGCGGCCAAGGGCCGACAGGCCGTGTTCCGCACCCGGGTGCACGGCAACGGCAATCTGTTGATCGGCCAGGCCTACACCCGCCGGATGGGATTGGAACCGGGCCAGGAATTCCGCATCGAACTTCATAAGGAGACCGGCTCCATCTGGCTGCTGCCAATGGGCGCCACCACCGGCAGCGAAGACAGCATCGACTGAGCAACCCGCTGCTGCCACCACGACGGAAGCGGATCAACAACCCGGCCAGAGCAACTGAAGCCTTCCCCTTCAGGCAGGGTCTTCCCCATCCTGGAGGCATGCTTTGATCGATCCCTCATTGCGGGCGGCGTGGAAGCTAGCGCTGAAGGTGAGCAGGTCGAGGCCGCTGAACAGAAAACTGATCCCCACCAGGGTGCCGAGCACCCAGAGCAGGCTCAGGGACTTCATCGTGAGAATCATCAGGCCTAGAACCAGGGTCACCAGACCATTGGTGAGGCCCCAGCCCCAGCCCTTGATCTGGCGGTGGCTGAGGGCCACCACGGTCGACACCGCCCCCTCGAGCAGGAACACGACCCCAATGGCGAGCGCCAGGGATGCCACCTGGGATGCGACCCCCTCCGGTCCGGAACCCAGCTGCCGCACCATCCAGAGGCCGGCGACCAGGAAGAGGGTGGCCACGGTGAAGCGCCAGAAGCCGATGGCCGTGCTCAGCCGGGGAATCCGGGCAAGGGTGTTGACCCAGCCCACGATCCCACCCACCAGAAAGGCGATGGCCACCATGGCGGTGACCCAAACGGAGGCCAGCAAGGGAAAGATCAGGGCCAAAACGCCGAGCACCAGCATCAGCACCCCCTCGGCAAAGGTGAAGGTGCGCAGGGCGCTGTTGTCACGGGCGAGGCGCCCCGCTGGCGGGGCGCCGGAAACCAGATCGCTCAGCTCAGGTGCCATGGGTGCGACGGTTCCGACTCGACACAGCAAACGTAGGCAGGGTCCCGGCGGAAAGCCACGGTCCTGGAGGACCTAGCTCAACCCCAACCATGCTGGGTCAGCCACTCCCCACTAATGGAAGCGCCAAGGGGGGCCTGGAGATCCGTGCCCGATGGAGGCCCAACCCCTTGCAGCAAGCGTTCGGTGTACTTGGCCAGCAGATCCGCCTCGAGGTTCACCGCATCGCCCACCCGGCGGTGGGCCAGGGTCGTGGCCGACCAGGTGTGGGGGATCACGGCCACCCAAAATTGACCTTCGCTCTGGCAACCGGCCACGGTGAGGCTGATGCCATCGACGGCGACGCTGGCCTTCTCACAGACATAGCGGCCATAGGCGGGGTCGTTCCAGCGCACCACCAGGCGCCAGGAATCCGGCAGCCGCTGGATCGCCACCACGGTGCCCAGTCCATCCACATGGCCGCTCACCAGATGCCCGCCCAGGCGGTCGCTGAGCCGCAGGGCCGGCTCCAGATTCACCGCTGCCCGGGAGGCGGCCCTGGCCGCCAGGGTGGTGCGGACCAGGGTCTCCTCACTGACATCGGCCCGGAATCCATCGGGGAGACATTCCGCCACGGTGAGGCACACACCATCCACCGCGACGCTGTCCCCGAGGGCGAGGGGCCCCAGGCCCCCCGGGACGGCCGAGGAACCCTGGTGCGCCCCAGGGTCGAGCCGCAGCCGCACCCCCGCCGGACATCGCTCCAGCCTGCCCACGGCCCGCACCAGTCCGGTGAACATGCCTGCCTTCCCTGCCACTGTGGCCATAATCGCTTCAGGCGCAACGACCAACGCCGGGGGCACAGGGCAATGGTGGAGATGCGGGTGGCGGGAATCGGCCTGGACGCGGCCAGCCGCAGCCCGATCGTGCTGCTGCGGGACCCTTCCGGCCGTCGCCAGGTTCCGATCTGGATCGACCAGGCCCAGGCCCAAAACATCCTGGCTGGCCTGAACGGCGAACGCCCCCCCCGCCCCCTCAGCCATGACCTGATGGTGAGGCTGCTGGAGGCCGGAGGGCTGCAGCTGGAGCGCGTGGTGATCCATACGATCGAGGACAGCACCTTCCGGGCTGTGCTGAAAATTCGCCGTGGCGAGGAGGAAACGCTTGAGTTGGATGCGCGTCCCAGCGATGCCATCGCCCTCGCGCTACGCACGGGCAGCGGCATCTGGATGCTGGAGGAAGTGGTGGCCGATGCCTCCATTCCGGTGAATGCCGAAGCCGACGCGGAGGACCAGGAAGATTTCCGGCGTTTCCTCGACCGCACCAGCCCCGCTGAGTTGATCCGCCATCTGCGGCGGGGCCTTGAGGAAGCCGAACCGAGCGAGGAGGAGAACGCCGATCAGCCGCCCGGGGGGAGCGTTGAGCCTGGAGCCGATGGCCCTGCCGCACCAGGGGCCTGAGTCCAACGTGGGCAGACCGGAAGCAGCTCGCAAGGGTTCGCCATCACCGGCATCCATCACCGGAGAGAGCCAGACGGCCGAGCAGAGCCCCGGGGAGTCTGCGGCCGGTCTCGCGGGGGAGGGGATCCAGCTCCCATCGGTCCGGCGTCCCTTTGGACGGGGCAAGCCGGTCTCCCTGTTCACGCTGGGCACGATGCGGGCCCTGGAGAGCAGCCGGGTTCTGGAGAGGGTGGTTGATACCGCCCTTAAGACCGGCATCAACCACATTGAGACAGCCCCGGCCTACGGCCCGGCCGAAGCCTTCCTCGGCGAGGTTCTCGCTGGCCTGGCGGAGCGCGATCCGATCGGGCGCTCCGAGGTGGTGCTCACCAGCAAGCTGCTGCCGGGATCCGGGGAGGGGGTTGGGCTGGCCGAGGGTCTTGCGCAGCTGCGCTCCAGCCTGCGACGCCTGGGTATCCCGCGACTCGACAACCTGGCGGTGCACGGCCTCAACACCGACGCCCACCTGGCCTGGGCCCTGCAGGGGGCGGGCGCCGAGCTGATCGAGGCCGCCGTGGCCGAAGGGTTGGTGGGCCAGGTGGGCTTCTCCAGCCATGGCGCCTACGGCCTGATCGAAACCGCGCTGGCCAGTGGTCGGTTCAGCTTCTGCAGCCTGCATCTGCACCTCTTCGATCCCGAACGGCTGCCCCTGGCCCGCTGGGCCCTGGCCGAGGGGATCGGGGTGATGGCCATCTCACCGGCCGACAAGGGCGGACGCCTCTATGACCCGCCGGCCCAGCTCGTGGAGGATTGCGCCCCCTTCGCGCCCCTGGAGCTGGGGTATCGGTATCTGCTCGCCGCGGGGATCAGCACCCTCACCCTCGGGGCGGCCCGGCCGGAGGACCTGACCTGGGCAGGACGCCTTGCGAACGCCTCCGGGCCCCTCACGTCGGCGGAACAGCAGGCGGTGGCACAGCTTGCCGCCGCCGGCGCCCAGCGGCTCGGGATGGAGCGCTGCGGCCAGTGCCGCGCCTGCCTCCCTTGTCCATCGCAGGTTCCCATCCCCGCCCTGCTGCGACTGCGCAACCTAGCGGTGGGCCACGGCATGGAGGCCTATGCGGGCGAGCGCTACAACCTGATCGGTCGGGCGGGCCATTGGTGGGAGGCGGTGGATGCCTCCGCCTGTCTCAGCTGTGGCGCCTGCCTACCCCGCTGCCCCCACGAACTGGCGATCCCCGACCTGCTGGCCGACACCCACCGCCGGCTGGCGGCACCGCCGCGGCGGCGCCTGTGGGGATGACCAAGCGGAGCCCGCGCTAAGCAATCGGGGGCCCACCGGAGAGAGATGCGCAGGTCAGGATCGGCCGGGGGCGGCCCCATCCCAGAGGGCCTGGAGACGGAGTTGCTCCGCGGGCGACAGCGGCGGCAGGCTGCGCCAGCGGGCCCGCACCGCGGCGGGGGGATGGAGGAGCTGCCTCAACTCCGGAGGGAATGCCTCAACAACGCTCTCCAGCACGGTGTCTGGCAGGGGCGGCACCCAGCCCGCAGCAAGGAGGCGCGGCAATAGGGGGGGCTGCAACACCTCCGCCAGCCAGTCGATCGGGGCGACTGGCGCCCCGGCCGAACTGAGCAGCAGGTTCCAGCCCAGGGGTGCCCCCTGGTCGGGCAGCACCACCGCCAAGCGGGGATCGCGGCGCAAGAGCGGCACCACCCGCTGACGGGGCACCACGGCGGCCTCAGCCCGACCACTGAGCAGAAGACTCAGCCCATCGTGATCATCAAAGGCGACGGCCTGGCGGCGGAGGCGCCGCAGGCGCTCGCCATCCCCATCGACGAGCTCCAGAACCACCCGCGGCGAGGAAGGGAGCACCACCGCCCCCGCCAGGCTGGGATCAAGCAGCAACTCCCAACCCTCGGCACGGCGCCGGACCAAGTCGGGACGGTTGCGTAGCAGCAACACCCAGGGGTTGATCGCCCAAGGAAAGGCCAACTGCGGCGCCGGATCGGCTGCGAAGAGGCGGGCCACCTGGGCGGCAGCCGGGTCGAGCCGGGCCAGCAGGGCCGGCGTGCCGATCGGCTGGAGATCGGCTGGCGGCAGGGTGGCCGCCCAGCCGTCGCTGAGCTGTGCCAGAGCCGGCCGACGGGGGCTGGGGCCCTGCAGGGCCGAGCGCACCTGATCGGGCCCCTCCAGCAACTGCGACTGCCAGAGGCGAGGCAGGCGGGCGATCCAGGCGGCGGGCAGGTCGCCCCGGCTGGAGAGCAACCGAAGCGGGGCTGCGGCCTGACAGCCCGTGAGGCCCCAGGTGGCCAGGGCGAGGGAGCCACCGGCGCTGGAGCGGAGCACCTGACGGCGCGACCAGAGACGATCAGCCATGGCCGGACCGTAGGGGGTCGCCATTCTCCGCAGCGACCAGGGGGCAGGCGGCCGGTGTCCTGGGCGGGCCCATGAGCTCGATGCAGGCCACCTCACACGCCCAGGCAAGCTGCTCGGGCGAACGACCGGCCAGCTCCCAGAGGATCGCCATGCCCCCGGCCCCCACGCCCTCCTTCACATAACCCCTTTCGTAATCGAGCAGGGCGGGGTGAAGGGGGCCCCGGAAGCGGAGGGAAGCCGCAAAGGCGAGGGGATCGACCCCCCAGTGACGACCGATGCGACGCAGCAGGAGGGAGAGATCGCTGTCGGACTCGAACGCCACCCAAGCCGTGGTGCCGATGGCCACCAGAGCCGCCAACCGGGGCCGCAGCTCCGGGGCGAGGAGGGCTAGGGCCAGGGCGAGCACCGCCGCCATCTGACTACCGCCGGCCAGGAGCACGGACTGGCCCGTTTCGGCAGCGGCGAGCAGTAGACCGGCCGCTAGGGCCTGCATCGGATCACCCAGAGCCGCCAGCACCGCCACCGGATCGGGTGGCATCCCCCGGGCATCGGCCGAAGCCGGGGAGCGGGCCGCGGCCGCCGCCAGCCCCCGCGCCACCAGATCCGCCTTGAGGGCATGGGCCGGGCGATGGAGGCTGCCGCTCACGATGCCACCCGCCTCGATGCCGAGGCCCGTGAGCAGTGCTTGGGCCGTGGTGGTTCCACCAGGAACGCATTCCGCCAGCACCAGGGGCAGGGGGGCACCGGACGGGGAGAAACGCGCCGCGGCCCGCCCCCAGCGCCGGCCCTGATCCAGCAGGGCCTCCACCCGGGGGCGGTCCATGGCGGACCCGGTGCTCAGGCAGCGGGCTGGCCCCGCTCCGGCGGGCGGGGGAAGGCGCAGGTGGGGCACCGCGGGTGCCACTGCGCAGCCCAGGTCAACGATGAGGGGACGGAGACCCAGACCCTGGAGAACCACCCGGGAGATCAGGGCCGGTGACACCCCGGCGGGCAGCGGAGGCAGGGAGTGGGGCAGGGCCACCCCTGGCCCCAGAACCAGCAGCTCGGCATCGGCGGCGGCGGTGCTGCGGCGGGATTCGGCACTGGTGCCCGCAGCGGAGATACCGGGCACCGCCGCCGTCTGGGTAGCGGCGAGCAACACCAGCACCTGGCAGGCGGGAAGACTGGCCCGCCAGGAACCGCACCAGGCTTCTGCCGCCTGCGGCGCTCCGAACAGCAGGCGGGGCAGCGCGCTCACAGGGGATCGAGGGCCACGAGGGCCCTCAAGGCCTCTGGCGGTTCGCCGATTGGGGACTGGAGGCGGGGGAAGATCCAGTAGGCCACGGCATGGAGGCACAGAGCCATCAGGAGGTTCTGAATAAGCACCAACACCAAGGCCGTGGCCTGGACCTGGGCCAGGTCGATGCCGGCGCTGAGACCCACCAGACCCAGCAGGCGCTCCAGCAGGCCAGCGGCGGCGGTGGTGATCAACACCCAGAGGTTTTCCCCCACCAGCACCGAGAGCACCGCCAACCGCACCAGAAAGCCCAGGCTGCCGATCAGCCCGGCCACCGCCAGGCTGGTCCACCAGCTCAGCTGCCGCCGCCAGCTCCATCCCAGCCAGAGGGCGAGCAAGCCGTAAGGGAAAAGCACCAGCGGGCCTCGGATCGGCCCCATCAGGGCCACCACCAGCAGGCTCAACACCACCACCCCCTCGAGGGCACAGCGCCAGCCGTGGCGCAGCTGCAGCAGAGCCAGGGGCAGGGGCAGGGCCAGCCGGAACAGGGGGCTACCCACCGGCAGGTAATAGAGCGCCACCCACAGCAGGGCCGTGGCGGCCGCCAGATAGGCGGTGTCCATCAGCTGCCGGGCCTGACGGTGACTGAGCTGCCGCTGGGGAGGGAGGGACATCGGGGTAC
>Ga0310098_1000094_pt1 | contig 20480 bp, 22 predicted proteins | sample LakMicMIDCLREDC7_FD_194453 | JGI IMG/M metagenome (GOLD analysis project Ga0310098, IMG submission 194453) | Enriched freshwater cyanobacterial communities from Lake Michigan, Michigan, United States - MI23.DCL.RED.C7 | ecosystem: Environmental > Aquatic > Freshwater > Lake | place: USA...
GACCACACCCGTGGGGCCCATGCGCCTTGAGGTGGCCAGCCAGGACTTCACCGGGGAATGGCGCTTCAACCTTGGCGTCGGCTGGAAGTTCTGAGCCGTGCCTGATGCCGTCTTCCCCGGCGAACCTTTGGCGTCCATCGCCTGGCCTGCCGACTATTCACTCGCCTGGACGCTCGCCGCGCCCGTTGAGCGCAGCGGGGTGGGCCTGCACAGCGGCGGTGTGTCGCGGGTGCGGCTGGAGCCCAGCGAGCAGCCCGGCTTCCGGGTGGGCTGGCTCGATGCGCCGCAGGAACCTTTGCAGCTGCTGCAGCCCAGTCAGGTCTGCGAAACACAGCTCTGCACCGCTCTGAAGCTGGACCAGCGACGTCTGGCCACGGTGGAGCACCTGCTGGCAGCCCTGGCAGGCGTGGGCCTGACGGCCGTGACCCTGTTGGTGGAGGGCGATGAGATCCCGCTGCTCGATGGTTCCGCCCAACCCTGGGTGGAGGCGATTGCCGAGGCAGGGCTGCAGGGTCTTGGCAGCCGTCCGGTTTGTGAGCCCCTTAGACGGACGATCACCCTGCAGCAGGGCCAGAGCTTCGTCACCGCTTTGCCCAGTGATCGTCTGCGCCTCGCCGCCGCCATCGAGTTCCCCCAGGCCGCCATCGGCCGCCAGTTCTTCAGCGTTGAGCTCACCCCGGAGGCCTTTGTGCGCGACATCGCACCGGCCCGCACCTTCGGCTTCCGCGAGCAGGTGGAGCAACTGCGGGCAGCCGGCCTGATTCAGGGAGGAGCCCTGGATAACGCCCTGGTCTGCGATGGCGATCACTGGCTGAATCCGCCCTTGCGCTTTGCCGATGAACCGGTGCGCCATAAGCTCCTGGATCTGCTGGGGGATCTCGCCCTGGCGGGTCTGCCCCAGGCACAGGTGTTCGCCTTCCGTGGCTCCCATGGGCTGCACACGGCTCTGGCGGCGGCTCTGACGTCACCCCCCCTGATCCCTTGACCGCATCCTCAGCGCCGCCCGTGCTCACCAGCGAGCAGATCCAGGGACTGCTGCCCCACCGCTATCCCTTCGCCCTGGTGGATCGGGTCCTGGAGCATGAGCCCGGCAAGCGGGCCGTGGCGATCAAGAACGTCACCCTCAATGAGCCCCAGTTCCAGGGTCATTTCCCCGGGCGGCCGCTCATGCCCGGCGTGCTGATCGTCGAGGCGATGGCTCAGGTGGGCGGCCTGATCGTCACCCAGATGCCGGATCTGCCCAAGGGGCTGTTCGTGTTCGCCGGTATCGATGGTGTGCGCTTCCGCCGGCCGGTGGTGCCCGGCGATCAGCTGGTGATCAGCTGCGAGCTGCTCAGTCTCAAGCGCCAGCGCTTCGGCAAGGTCAAGGCGGAAGTCCACGTGGATGGTGCTCTGGTCTGCGCCGGAGAGCTGATGTTCTCCCTGGTCGACTGATCGCCGCCATGACCAGTTCCCCTGCCACCGGTACCCGCGTCCACCCCACGGCGGTGGTGGACGCCAAGGCACAGATCGATGCCGGCGTTGAGATCGGACCCTATGCCGTGATCGGCCCGGAGGTGCGCATCGGTGCCGGCAGTCGCATCGGCCCCCACGTGGTGCTCGATGGTCGCGTCAGCCTGGGTCGCGGCAACCGCATCTTCCCGGGGGCCTGCATCGGTGCTGAACCGCAGGACCTCAAGTACAACGGCGACTCCACCGAGGTGGTGATCGGCGATGACAACGCCATCCGCGAATGCGTCACCATCAACCGCGCCACCCATGAGGGTGAACAGACCCGGATCGGCAATGGCAACCTGCTGATGGCCTACAGCCACCTAGGCCACAACTGCCATCTGGGCGACCGCATCGTGATCGCCAATGGTGTGGCCGTTGCCGGCCATGTGGTGATCGGCGACCGGGCCGTGATCGGCGGTGTGCTCGGTATCCATCAGTTCGTGCACATCGGCACGATGGCGATGGTGGGCGGCATGAGCCGCATCGACCGCGATGTGCCCCCCTACGCGATCGTGGAGGGGCATCCGGGCCGACTGCGGGGCCTTAATCGCATCGGCATCAAGCGCAGCGGTCTGGGTGACCTCGATGGCGGTGCTCAGGCCCGCCAGCTGCAGCAGGTCTGGGCGGAGCTTTACCGCGGTGAGGCGGTGCTGGCCGATGCCCTGCGGGCGGTGCGGCAGCAGGAGCTGCTACCCCCCGCCGAAACCCTGGTGAGCTTCCTCGAGGCTTCGATCGGCCCAGGACGTCGCGGCCCCCTGCCCGCCGGGCGCGGATGAGGCGGCTGCTGATCAGCACCGGCGAGGTATCCGGTGATCTGCAGGGGGGCCTGCTGGTGCAGGCGCTTCGGGCCGAGGCGGAACAGCGCGGCCTGGAGCTGGAGATCACAGCCCTCGGCGGAGAGCGCATGCAGCGCTCAGGTGCCCGGCTGCTGGCCAACACCGCCCCGATGGGGGCGATCGGCCTGTGGGAGGCGCTGCCGCTGATCCTGCCCACACTGCGTCTGCAGCGCCGGGTGAACCGCTGGCTGCGGCAGACGCCGCCGGATGGCGTGGTGCTGATCGACTACATGGGCGCCAACATCAGCCTTGGCTTGCGCATCCGTCGGCAGCTGCCCGGGGTGCCCATCACCTACTACATCGCCCCGCAGGAGTGGGCCTTCCGCATCGGCGATGGCGGCACCACCCGGCTGATCGGCTTCACCGACCGCATTCTGGCCATCTTTCCAGAGGAGGCCCGCTTCTACGGGGCCCGTGGTGCCGCGGTCACCTGGGTGGGCCACCCCCTGCTCGACACCCTGGCGGAACTGCCGAGCCGCGAGCAGGCCCGGGCCGAGCTGGGGCTCCAGCCGGATGAACGGCTGCTGCTGCTGCTGCCCGCGTCCCGCAGCCAGGAGCTGCGCTATCTGCTGCCGCCCCTGGCGGCGGCGGCGGCGGAGCTGCAGCGGCGCTGCCCCGGCCTCAGCGTGATCGTGCCGGCGGGGCAAAGCAGTTTCGAGCCGGTGCTGGCGGCGATGCTGGCGGAGGCCGGTGTGCAGGCACGTGTGGTTCCGGCCGCCGAGGCGGACCGGCTGCGGCCGGCGCTGTGCGCCGCCGCCGACCTGGCGCTGAACAAATCGGGCACCGTGAATCTGGAGCTGGCCCTGCGCGGCGTGCCGCAGGTGGTGGGTTACAGGGTGAGCCGCCCCACCGCCTGGCTGGCGCGCCACCTGCTGCAGTTTCAGGTGGATCACATCTCGCCGGTGAATCTGGTGCTGGGGGAGCGGCTCGTGCCGGAGCTCCTGCAGGATCAGCTGACGGCGGAGGCGATCGTGGCCGAAGCGCTGCCGCTGCTGCAGTCGGCCGAGGCCCGCGACCGGATCACGGAGGGCTACGCGCGCCTGCGCCAGTCCCTCGGCGAACCGGGCGTCACCCGGCGTGCCGCCGCCGCCATCCTGGATAGCTTCCCTGCAGCCGCCTCGGCATGAGTCAGTTCCCCGCTCGCCTGAACGCGCTGTTGGCCAGCTTGCTGCTGGGGCTTCTGCTTCTGCTGCCGCTCAGCCCCATGGTTGCCTCAGAGGCTGAGCCCGTGTTGGCCAAGGCGCCGGCAGCGGCGAGCGTGAAGGGCACCTCCGAGGCGGTGTTCGCCGGCGGTTGCTTCTGGTGCCTCGAGCACGACCTGGAGCATCTCCCCGGCGTGGTTGACGCGGTGAGCGGCTACAGCGGCGGCAGCCTGCGCAATCCCACCTACCGGCAGGTGTCCGCCGGCGGCACGGGCCATCAGGAGGTGGTGCGGGTGCGCTTTGATCCGGCGCAGCTCAGTTACGCGACCCTGTTGCGCTCGTACTGGCGAAATGTCGATCCCTTGGATGACGGAGGCCAGTTCTGCGATCGCGGCAGCTCATACCGCCCAGTGATCTTCACCCGTGGCGACGAGCAGCAGCAGCAGGCACGGGCCAGCCTGCAGGCGGCGGCCAAGGAACTGAAGCGGCCGGCCTCGGAGCTGCGGGTGCAGATCCGCCCGCTTCAGACCTTCTGGCCCGCGGAGGACTACCACCAGAACTACGCCGAGACCAATGCAGTGAAATACAACTACTACCGCTGGGCTTGCGGCCGCGACCGGCGGCTTGATGCTGTCTGGGGCAGCAAGCGGGCCCGCACGGGCAAGGCCTGGTCGCCCTGACGGGGCAGCCGGTGAGTGCTTTACGGGATTCCGATGAAAATCTAAAGACGGCGGGGCTGGGATTTTGCCGTTTTTCAGTGGTGGAAAGGGATCTCGGCGTTTTCGCTCCAGTCGCTGGCTCTTAACTTTGGTCTGACGCGAGCGCAGGTGTGTGTATGTATCTGCTGACCATTCGCGATGGTCTCGTCACCCGTCACATCGGCCCCTACGAGAGCCCCAAGCAGGCCTCTGATGATCTCGATCAGTTGCTGCAACGGTTCGGGGATCGTGCCCGCTGGCAGATCCATGCCCTTGAGGATCCCCAGGTGCTGCTCGGAGGCTCAGGACTGGATCAGCCGCCCTTGATGGCCGTGGCCTGAAGCTCAGGATCAGGAGCGTGTCTGGCCTGGATAGCCGCGCAGCAGCCCGCTTTCCACCATCAGGCCCACGCCGCCCACGATCGCCACCAGGCTGAGAAGTCCGTACCAGAACCAGGGTCCGTGGGTCTGGCCCAGGCTCTGCAGGGTGCGGCGTTGGATCGCTTCGGCGAAGAGGCACAGACCTGCCGGCAGCAGCAGGACCCCCAGCTGGGCCTTCACGAACCAGCGGATCTTGGGCAGGGCCATGCCGATTCGCTTCTACGGATGAATCAAGCCTAGGCCGGTCCGCCGGCGCGCACCCAGTTCGCCAGGGTGCGCACGCCGAAGCCGGTGCCACCGGCCGGATCCTGGCCGCGCCCCTTGTCACTCCAGACAGTGCCGGCGATGTCGAGGTGGGCCCAGGGGATGTCCTTGGCCACGAAGTCCTGCAGGAACAGGGCGGCGGTGATCGAGCCGCCGGGGCGCGGGCCGGTGTTCTTCATGTCCGCCAGACCGCTCTTCAGGCCCTCGCGGTAGGAGCCTCGCAGGGGCATCCGCCAGAGGGGCTCGCCCCCTTGCTCGCCCGCCTGAAGCAGGGCGTCGGCCAGCCCGTCGCTGGGCGACCAGAGGCCGGCGATCTCCTCGCCCAGGGCGATCACGCAGGCGCCGGTGAGGGTGGCGAGATCAACGATTGCATCTGGCTCGAGCTTGCTGGCATACACCAGCGCATCGGCCAGGGTGAGCCGCCCCTCGGCATCGGTGTTGTTGATCTCGATCGTCTTGCCGTTCGAAGCGGTGACGATCGCGCCGGGGTGGATGGCACCGCCGCTGATCATGTTTTCGCAGGCGGCCACGATCATGTGCACCTCCACGCCGGCGGGCTTCAGCTCGGCGATGGCACGCATGGCCCCCAGCACCGCTGCGCTGCCGCCCATGTCGTACTTCATCATCTCGATCTGGGAGCCGGCGGTCTTGAGGTTGTAGCCGCCGGAATCGAAGGTGAGGCCCTTGCCCACCAGCACCAGCCGGCGCGTCACCGCGCCGCTCGGGCGGTAAGTGAGATGGATGAACTTGGGCTCGAGATCCGAGCCCTGGGCCACCGCCAGGTACGAGCCCATGGCCAGGGCCTCGCAGTCGGCACGCTCGAGAACCTTCAGCTCCAGCCCGAACTCACGGCTGATGGCGGCGGCGGTGTCTGCCAGGGCCTGGGGGGTCACCACGTTCGGCGGCGCGGCCACCAGCTCGCGGGCCAGCTCCACCCCGCTGCAGAGCGCTGGTGCGGCGGTGATGGCGGCGTTGGCGGCGGCTTCGGCGGCAGCGGGCAGGCCCAGCAGGGTCACGTCGCTCAGGTTGGGACGCGGCTCCGCATCACCCTTGAAGCGCTGATCGGCATAGAGGCTGAGGCGGGCGGCCTCGGCCATGGCTCCAGCCGCGGCGGCCGGCTCCAGTCCCTCCAGGGGCAGGGCCAGCCCGAGCGACTGGGCGCCCGCAGCGGCGGCGGCCTTGCAGGCTGAGGCGGTGGCGGCGCGCAGCTGATCGCCGCTGAACCCGGCCGGCTCGCCCAGACCCAGCAGCAGCAGGGTTGCGGGGCTCTGGCCCAGGCGCGCCAGGCTCAGGCATTCGCCCGGCTTGCCTTTGAAGCGCCGCTGCTCAAGGCTGGCCAGCAGGGCCTCGCCGAACTGTTCGGCGAGGGCGCTGCGGGTGGTGGCACCGGCCTCGCCGGCGAACAGGCCCACCGCCAGGGCATCGCCGCTCCAGTCGCTGGGGGCGGCGGTGCTGCAGCGGAATGCGAGGGCCATCGGGGCTGGGCAGATGGGCGCGATGGTAAGTGGGCCGAGCTGGGGGATCAGTCCGGCTCTGCGGTGAAGGGTGTGGCCCAGCGCCCGCGGGTCTCCTTGTTGAACGGGGGCAGCCAGTGGCGGATCAGGGCCTGCTCCAGCGCCCGCCGCGGCTTCACTTCCGCCGGGGCATCCCGCCAGAAGCGGATGCTCAGGCCGCTGCCCAGCCCCGCCTGCTGCAGAGCCTCGCCGTAGGCCGCCAGGTAGCGCTTGCAATCGTGCTCACCCTTCCAGCGCTTGTCCGCCTGGCTGGTCTCGCCCACGTAGAGCAGTAGCTGGCCGTCCAGATGGGGTGGCCGATCCAGTACGAAGTAGAGCGCGGCTCCGCCGGGGTTCTGCTCGGGCCAGCGCCAGAACTGCAGGTGCTGCGCTGCCAGGGCCAGAGGGTCGAGACGCTGCAGCGTGGCGGCCGGTCCCAGGGCCGCGTTGCTGAACAGGTCGATCTGGCCGGCGCTGATGGTGTGGCCACGGGCGACCGCCTCGAAGCGGGGGGACTGGAAGTCCCGCAGGCGCTCCTGCCAGTCGAGCAGCTGGCGGCGTTGCAGCGGCAGCAGCTCCGGGCCGCCGGCGGTGGCTCCTTCACCAGTGCCGCTGACACCGAAGCCGATGGGCTCGGCGAACAGATCGCCCTGGCGGGGTGTGCCCCGGCTGGCCATGACCTCAGGCCGGCCGCGGCAGGTCGGGCCCCGCCGGACCCTGACCGAAGCGAACCTTGCCGATCAACTCCTCCACCAGCGCCGGCGGCAGCTGCAGGCGCTCCTGCAGATCGGCCAGATCGCGGTAGGGGCTGCGCTGCCGTTCCCGCAGCAGGCGCTGACGGCGCACGTCGTCCAGCTGGGGCAACTGCCGCTGCAGCTCGCCGGCGGCGGCGCGGTTGAGATCCACCGCCAGCGGCCGCGCCGGTGCCGGCGCTCCTTCGCCGTACCAGCGGAACAGCAGCAGCGGCTGCCAGCTGGCCACCTGATCGGCAGGCAGCTCCAGCAGGCGCTGCAGGTCGTCCGGGCCGCTCAGCTGCACGCCACCCCGCTGCAGCCGCAGCAGCAGATCCACCTGGCTGGTGCTGATGCCGGGCAGGCGTTGCCAGTCGGCGGCGGTGGCGCGGTTCACATCGAGGCGCCAGCCGAGGGCGGCGGCATGGCGGACCTCCGCAGCGCTCTGGAAGCGCAGACCGGGGTTCTGACGCAGCTTCAGCTCCAGCAGGTCCCGCTCCAGGTGGTCGTTCTCGTTCTGGCTTGCGTTCTCGTCGCTGTTGTCGTGGCTGTTGTCGTGGGTGTTGCCACGAGCGGCGCTGGCAGCGGGCTCGGCGAGGGAATCGACCAGGGCCTCGACTGGCTTCTCAGGCGGCGGCGGCGCCGGCAGCTGGCCCGTGGCCACCAGCAGACTGCGGGCGAGGGGATCCAACCAGTGCCCCCGCGCCATGGCTCCTGTGGCTGGTGATGCAACGTCCCAGAACCTTAACGAGGTTCCGGCCACTCCACCAAGCCCGCTCGGATCCCCTGAAGTGCCGCCTGTAGCCGATCGCGTGCCTGCAGCTTCGTGAGGATGCGCTGCACGTGGGTCTTGGCCGTCTCCGGGCTGATCACCAGCCGCTGAGCGATCTCCTGGTTGTTGAGGCTGTGGCTCATCAGCGTCAGCACCTCCCGTTCGCGGGGCGTCAGCGGGCTGAGGGGTTGTCCATCCAGGCCGCTGAGCCCGTGGAGTTGGGCTGCCCTCAGATCGCGGTCGATGTAGGCCGCACCCAGATCCACACAGGTGAGGGCCTGCAGCACCGTGCCCATGCCGATGTTGCTCTCGAGGCAGAGGCCATCACAGCCGCTCTGCAGGGCCTGCTGAATCAACGCGGTCCGCCGCGGCTGGGTCACGATCAGCAGCGTGCGCAGCTGGGGCCTGATTTGCTTGGCCGCCGCCACCAGGTTGCCGCCGTTTCCCTGCTCGAGCTGGTCGGTGCAGAGCAGCAGATCCGCCTGATGCTGATCCAGCCGCTGCAAGGCGGCCGCCTCGCAGGTGACAGCCCCCACAAGCTGCGCGCCCGGTCGGATGGCGCTGACAAACAGGCTCAGGGCCAAGCGGCTGCCCATGGCCGCCACCAGGCGCGTGTCCTCCAGGAGGCCATTGCTGGCCTCGGTGTTGCGGCGCATCTGCGCCATCAGATCGGTGAAGTCCATGCGTCCCGGGTTGCAGTTCCACTGTGTGCAGAGCTGCGGGCCGTGGCAGCCCTATCTCGCTGATACGTGGATCCGCACTCCCAAGGCCGTTGGCGGTTCAGCACAATCGTCTGGAGCTGCCGGCCGCTGCCCGCCATGGCCTTCTTCGACTCCGAAATCGTCCAGGAGGACGCCAAGCGCCTGTTTGGCGATTACCAGCAGCTGATGCAGCTGGGCGGCGAATACGGCAAGTTCGACCGAGAGGGCAAGAAGCTGTTCATCGAGCGGATGGAGGCGCTGATGGATCGCTATCGCGTGTTCATGAAGCGTTTTGAGCTCTCCGAAGACTTCCAGGCCAAGCTCACGGTTGAGCAGCTGCGCACCCAGCTCGGCCAGTTCGGACTGACCCCGGAGCAGATGTTTGAGCAGATGCAGCGCACGCTCGAGCGGATGAAGCTGGAGCTGGAGAAGCAGGGCTGAGGCTGCCGGAACGCCGCTGCCTACGATCCGGGGCCATAACTGCTGCGCCATGAGGCGATCCGGAACGTGATGGCCAGGGGCGCATGGGGACTGCCGCAGGCTCTCGAGCGAGGGGTGGCGGATCTCTTCCCTGCCGGCCAGGCGGAGGGCGCTGCCGCCGATGCCGATCAGCAGCTGGCCGCGCGGCTGGCGGAGGCCGAGCGTGACGGCAGGCCGCTGCGCGTGAAGCTCGGCATCGACCCCACCGGCTCCGACATCCACCTGGGGCATTCGATCCTGTTCCGCAAGCTGCGGGCCTTTCAGGACGCCGGCCACACCGCCGTGCTGATCATCGGCGACTTCACCGCCCGCATCGGCGATCCCACCGGCAAGAGCGCCACGCGGGTGCAGCTCAGCGCCGAGGCGGTGGAGGCAAACGCCGCCACCTATCTGCAGCAGCTCGGTCAGGGCCAGGACCCACAGCGTGCCCTGCTGGATTTCAGCACCCCCGGTCGGCTGGAGGTGCGCCGCAACAGTGAATGGCTCTCGGGGCTGGATCTGCCGCAGGTGATCGAGCTGCTGGGCATCTCCACCGTGGGTCAGATGCTGGCCAAGGAGGACTTCGCCAACCGCTACGGCTCCGGCACGCCGATCTCCCTGCACGAGTTCCTCTATCCGTTGCTGCAGGGCTACGACTCGGTGGCGATCCGCTCAGATCTGGAGCTGGGCGGCACTGATCAGAAGTTCAACGTGGCCATGGGCCGCGATCTGCAGCGCCATTTCGGCCAGCGGCCCCAGTTCGGCATGCTGCTGCCCATCCTGCCCGGCCTCGATGGCGTGCAGAAGATGAGCAAGAGCCTGGGTAACACCGTGGGCCTCAGCGAGGATCCGCTCTCGATGTACTCCAAGCTCGAGAAGGTGCCCGATGCGGTGGTGGAGGAGTACCTCACCCTGCTCACCGATCTGGAGTTGGCGCAGTTGCCGGCGAATCCGCGCGAACGCCAGAAGGCGATGGCCCTGGAGGTGACGCGCCAGCGCCATGGCGCAGAGGCGGCCCTGCAAGCCCAGGCCGATGCGGCGACGCTGGTGGGCGGTGCCAGTGGGAGCGGTGCTGCGGATGCCGAGGTGCCGGAGGCATCGCTGGCGGCGGTGAACTTCCCCGCCAAGGCCTTCTACCTGCTCAGCGCCGTGGGGATCTGCGCCAGCAGCAGTGAGGCCCGCCGCCAGATCCAGGGCGGCGGGGTGAAACTCGATGGCGAGAAGTTGGCCGACCCGAACCAAGAGTTCGCCGATGCGGCGGCTCTTCAGGGCAAGGTGCTGCAGCTGGGCAAGAAAACGTTCCGGCGGCTGGTGGCGGGCTGATGACTACGCGCTTCAGCCGTGATCCGGCCGATCAGATCATCGTGGCCCTCGATGGCATGGCCCCGGAGCAGGCCCTGGCATTCGTGCGGGCTGTGCCCGACCTGCGCTGGGTGAAGGTGGGTCTGGAGCTGTTTGTGGCCGGCGGACCGGATGTGGTGCGGCAGCTGCGGGATCAGGGGCAGCGGGTGTTTCTGGATCTCAAGTTCCACGACATCCCCGCCACCATGGCCGGCGCCTGCCGCAGCGCGGCCCGGCTGGGCGCTGAGCTGATCACCGTGCACGCCTGCGCCGGCAGTGAGGCGCTGGCGGCGGCGCAGGCCGCGGCCCAGGAGTCGGCCGCGGCAGCCGGTCTGCCGGCACCCACCCTGCTGGCGGTGACGGTGCTCACCAGCTGGGATCCGGCCCGCTTCGCCAGCGAGCTCGCCATCGCGGAGCCCGTGCCGGCCTATGTGCCGCGGCTGGCGCAGCTGGCGGCGTCGGCCGGGATCGGCGGTTGTGTGTGTTCTCCGCTCGAGGTTGAAGCTCTGCGGGTGGCCCACCCCGAGCCCTTTGCCCTGGTCACACCAGGCATCCGGCCAGCCGGCGCCGCCCATGGCGATCAGCAGCGTGTGCTGACGCCGGCCCAGGCGATTGCCGCCGGCTCCAGTCAGCTGGTGATCGGTCGGCCCATCACCGCCGCCCACGACCCCGCCGCTGCGTTTGCCGCCTGCTGCGCTGAGCTGAGATCCTCAGAGCTGGGCTGAGCTGAAGGGGGACTCCGGCCTCAGGCTGCCAGGGTGCCCTGCGGCACCAGATCGGCATACAGGCGCTCCAGCTGGTCGATGTTGCGGGCCAGGGTGTAGCGCTCCAGGGTGCGCTGGCGGGCCCGGCGGCCCAGTTCCGTGCTGAGCACCGGCTGGTCGCGCAGCACCGGCAGCAGCGTGCGCAGTTGGGTGGTGACCCCCTGGGTGCTGATCACGATCCCGGCGCCGCCTTCCAGCACCTCGCCATCGGCACCGGCGTCGGTGGCCACGCAGGCGGTGCCGCTGGCCATCGCCTCCAGAAGGGCCAGGCTCAGCCCCTCCACCAGCGAAGGCAGGAGGAACACCTCCGCCAGCTGCAGCAGCGCCAGCCGCTTGGCCTGATCGGGCTCGTAGCCCCACCAGTGCACGCCGATCTCGCTGCCATAGGTCTGCATCAGCGACTGGCGCACCGGTCCATCCCCCACCACCACGAGTGTGCAACCGGCCGGTTGCACCAGCCGCCAGGCCCGCAGCAGCGCCTCCACATTCTTCTCGGTGGCGATGCGGCCCATGTAGAGAAACACCCGTTGGCCGCCAAAGCGCTGGCGCAGGCCCAGCAGCTCCGCGGATTCCCCTCCCGGCGGGGCCGGTGCCCAGCGCTCCGGATCCACGCCGTTGGGGATCACCGCCAGCCGACGTTCGGGCACCCCCAGCCGGGTCAGCACCTCGGCCTGCAGTTCCGAGAACACCACCACCCGGTCGTAGCGGGCCAGGGAGGGGGCGTAGAGCTGATAGGTGAGCTGCTGGGTGCCGCCGCTGAGGTTGCGCAGGCTGGCATCGAAGGCCGGGTGGAAGGTGGCCACCAGGGGCAGGCCCAGCTGCTGGCAGAGGTCCGGCAGGCGGAAATCCAGCGGCGAGAGGGTGAGGCTGGCGTGCACCAGGTCTGGCTGCAGCCGCTCGAGCGATTCCCGCAGCTCCCGCTGCGCTCCAGGCGAGGGGATCGTGTACACCTGCGACTTCACCAGGTAGGGGAGCGCCACTTCGGGATTGGCCTCTGCGCCTCCGCTGCCGTTGGCGGCTGTCAGTTCGGCGGGCTCATCGCTGCTGCGTCCCAGGGAGGCCGCTGGCGTGTCGAAGTGGATGAAGCTCACCTCATGGCCCCGGCGCCGCAGGGCCTCCGTGGTGGTCAGGCCGTAGGTGACGTTGCCGCAGAACGGAGATTTCTTGCCCAGCCAGGCGATGTGGGCCACGCAGCGGCAGGCTCAAGCAAGGTATGAAGCTAGCAGCGCTTCCAGGGCTTCTCGAGCAACGCTGCAGCCAGGGCCAGGCCGGCCAGGGCCCAGAGCACGGGAAGAAGGCCGTAGCGGCTCACCACGGCACCGGCCAGCACCAGCGGCAGGCTCAGCGCGATGTTGATCAGGTTGTTCTGCAGCCCGAACACCTTGCCGCGCATCGCTTCCGGGGTGTCTTCCTGAATCGTGGTCTGAGCCGGGATCGCCAGCAACGCCGCCCCCACGCCGAGCACGGCACAGAGGGTGAGGGTGAGGGTGAGGTTGCCGCGCAGCTGGCCCAGCAGCACCAGGCTCCAGGCGATCGTGCCGAGGCCGGCGGCCGCCAGGCGGCGGCGGTTGAAGCTGTGGCCAACCTGGGCCACGGCCACCGCACCGAGGGCCATTCCCACGCCGCTCATGGCCAGCAGCGTGCCGAACTGAGTGGGCCCCAGCTGGCTGATCGCCGAGGCCAGGCTGATGGCCAGCACATACAGCGCCGCCAGCAGGCTGTAGAGCAGCACCAGTTGCAACATCGCACTGCGCACGCTCGCCTGTTCGCGCAGCACCTGCAGCCCTTCGCCGATCTCCTGCCACACCGTCTGCCCCCGCGACGGCTGCGGTGACTCCTCCACCCGGATCGCGGCGATGCTGATCGCCGCCAGGCCGTAACAGAGGGGGAGCAGCACGAATTCGCCGTCGGGCACGCCGATGCCTGCCAGCAGCCGCTGCAGCAGCCGCAGCACCGGATCACCGAGGGCGAAGCCGACGATCGTGGCGCCCATGCTCGTGGCCTGGTAGAGCGAGTTCGCTGCCAGCAACTGATGGCCGGGCACCAGCATCGGGATCGCCGCCTGCTCCGCCGGTGCAAAGAACTGGGTGAGCACCGATTCCAGGAAGGTGATCACCAGCAGCCCCCAGTAGCCCCAGCTCAGTCCCAGCCAGTGGGGACCGTCGATCAGGCAGAGCGGAATCAACAGGGCCAGGCCGGCACGGATGCCGTTGGAGGCCACCATCACTTCGCGCTTGGGCCAGCGGTCTGCCCAGACCCCAGCTACAAGCCCCAGCAGCATCGCCGGGATCGTGTTGGCCACGTAGATGCCGGTGGCCAGCAGGGTGATCAGCTGGGCGCGGCTTTCGATGCTCAGGTTGAAGGCGCCGGCGGCCTGGGCCAGAGCGCCGCCGGCCGGGGGTGTGGCTGTCACCCAGTACTGGGCGATCAGGAACACCATCAACACGATGTAGAACTTGTCAGCCAGCTGGCTGAACACCTGGCCCAGCCAGAGCTTGCGGAACTCCGGCAGGGCCAGGACGGCCTGGATGCCGGTCTGCTGGCCCTTCGCCTGGTCCGTCTCGGGGGCCTTCTGCAGGCCGGGTGATGGCGAGGGGTCGCTCAAGGGCTGCAAGGGGGGTGGCTCAGGTGCCGGCCGGTTCTGATGATGCCCCAGCCCATGGCCCCGCGGAGTAGCACTGCCGCAGCAGCCGCCAGGAGCGGGCGCTGCGGCCCAGATGTTCCCGGCTCCAGATCTCCACGAGTTGCAGCAGCCGCAGCCATACCGGCTCCGGGCCCATGAGCTCCCCATCGCGGCGGCGTGGCAGGGCAGGGCGCAGCAGGCGCTGCAGCAGAGCCAGCTCCGAGGCGTTGAGCACCAGCTGGGCGCCGGCCACCGCGCCGATCACCAGCCCCTCGCTCGGCAGCAGGCTGCAGCGCCACTCCCAGTTGCCCAGGGGCGGCTCCAGGGGCTCGCCGCTGCGGGCGCAGCTGGCCAGCGGCAGGGCGTAGCCCCCAAGGGCCAGCAGCTGCACGCTGCCCTGCACGGCGATGGCCAGGGCTTCAAGGTTGAGTTGCCGCTCCTTCACCACGGCTTCGAGGCGGTTCAGCTGCAGCAGCAGGTCGTCGAGCACGCCCTCCACGGGCGCATCGGAAGGCACCAGCTGCAGGGTGAGTTCCGCCAGCCCCTGCGCGGCAGCCAGGGTTTCCAGGCGCTCCGCCAGGGCCGAGAAGTTGCGCAGCACCCGCAGCTGCCGCACCCGCCGCAGGCCACTGCGGCCTCCCACCTGCAGGCTCAGCACCGCCAGCGGCACCGCCGCCGCCAGGGAGCTCTTCGGTTTGCGTGCCCCCGGCGCCGCCAGACGGGTGAGGCCCTCGCTGGCACTGAGCAGGGTGAGCAGCCGGTCGGTCTCCCCCAGCGGGCTGCTGCGCAGCACCAGGCCCTCCAGTCGCTGCTCCGGACTCATGGCCCTGCGGGGCCAGGCTCCGCTGCCATGGGATCAGAGGGCGCAGGGCTATCGCGCAGGGCCTTCAGCAACGCCACGCCGCGGCTGGTGCCGAGCCGTGTGGCGCCGGCCTCCACCAGGTTGAGGGCCTGCTCCAGGCCACTGATGCCGCCGGCGGCCTTCACGGCGGCGCGGCCGCGGGCCAGCTGGCGCAGCAGCTGCACCTGCTCCACCGTGGCGGCGGGGCCGAAGCCACTGCCCGTTTTCAGGAAGGCGGCGCCCACATCGATCGAGGCCTCCACCGCCAGCTCGAGCGCTTCGCGGCTGAGCCGCCCCACCTCAAGAATCACCTTCACCGGCAGGCCCAGCTCCACGATCGCGGCCAGGTCGTTGCAGAAGGCCCGGCTGTCGCCATCGGCCAGGGCACCGAAATCCGGCACTACATCCAGCTCCTCGGCACCCGCCGCCGCCGCCCATTCCGCCTCGGCCCGCTTGATCTCCGCCGGCACGGCGCCGAAGGGGAAGCCCACCACGCTGATCAGCTTCGGCCCCCGGCCGCCGCTTGGACCCAGCCGCTCGCGGCCCTGCGGCAGCCAGCGCGAGGCCAGGCACACCCCGGCGAAGCCGAAGTGGCGGGCCTCATCGCAGCAGCGCCGCACCGCCTCGAGCCCCTGGTGGGGATCGAGCAGGGCATGGTCGATCAACGGGGCGAGGTCGGGCAGATCACGCACGGGACATTCCGGCGGCGCCGCAGCTCAGGCCTTCGCCTGAATCACGCCGAAACCGCCGTGATTGCGGCGGTACACCACCTGCAGCTCGCCGCTGGTGGCATCGCGGAACAGGTAGAAGTCGTGGTCGATCAGCTCCAGCTGGTGCAGCGCCTCATCGAGGCTCATCGATGGCATCGCGAAATACTTGCGGCGCACACCGGGGCTCGGCAGAGCGGGCTCCTTGCCCTCCACCAGCGAGCCGGTCACGACATCGTCGCCGGCCAGCTCTGCCAGGCTCGGCGTTGTGGAGGCGTGGTGGCCGGGGCTGTGGTGGTGGTCGCCGTGGCGGTCCTTGTAGCGGCGCAGCTGGCGCGTGAGCTTGCCCGCCACCAGATCGATGCTGGCGTAGAGGTTCTCGCTGCGTTCCTGAGCGCGGATCACGGTGCCGTTGGCGAACACCGTGACCTCGGCCGTCTGCTGCGGCACCCGCGGATTGCGGGCCACCGAGAGATGCACGTCCGCCTCCTTCACCATGCCGTCGAAGTGGCCGATGGCCCGCTTCAACTTCTCTTCGGTGTAGTCGCGGATCGCTGGAGTGACCTCCAGATTGCGGCCGTGAATCAACAGCTTCATCCCGTGGCTCCCAAGGCGGTGGGGATGTCTGAACGCTAGGAACGGTGTGTGAATCTCACCACAGGCGACGCAATCTGTTTCCAAGCGGCGGGGCCTGTGCCGTTCGCCCTGGCGTGGGACTGGCAGCGGCAGCTGCAGCAGCGCCTGCTGGCCGATCCCGCCGGCCCCGAGACCCTGCTGGTGCTGGAGCACGACCCCTGCTACACCCTCGGCCGCGGCGCCGATGCCGCCTTTCTTGGCTTCGATCCCGCCGACCCGCCCGCGCCCCTGTTCCGGATCGATCGCGGTGGTGAGGTCACCCACCACTGCCCGGGCCAGCTGGTGCTCTATCCGGTGCTGAACCTGCAGCGCCATGGCGCCGACCTGCACGTGTATCTGCGTGAGCTGGAGGGCGTGGTGATTGACCTGCTCGATCAGCTCGGCCTGCGGGGGGAGCGCATCGACGGACTCACCGGGGTCTGGCTGGAGGGTCGCAAGCTGGCGGCGATCGGGGTCGGGGCCCGGCGCTGGATCTCGCAGCACGGCCTCGCTCTCAACGTGGAGGCCGACCTGGCCGGCTTCGCCGCGGTGGTGCCCTGCGGCCTCCGTGATCGGCCGGTGGGTCGCCTGGTGGACTGGCGGCCCGGTCTCACCGCCGCGTCGCTGCAGCCGCTGCTGCTGCGTTGCTTCGCAGATCGCTTCGGGCTGACCCTGCGGCCTCCCACCCCCCAGGAAGCCCTGCAGAGGTGGTAAGACCGGGGCGCCGTTTCCGCCTCCCCCGCCTGTGAAGGCCGATCGCTCACCCCAGCGCCAGCCAGCTGCCCCTGCCGCTTCGATCAGCTGGACCGGCAGTCCGCAGGATCAGCAGGCCCTGGCCCTGCGCAGCGACTGGAGCGCCCTGAGCGGGCTGGAACAGCTCTGGCCGGTGCTGGCGGAGCGCTACGGCGACAGCCTGGCTCTCGACGCCCCCCATGCTAGGCCGCCCCAGAGCTTCAGCTACCGGCAACTGCACCACGCGATCGAGCAGGCGGCGGCGGGCTTCGCTGCCCTCGGCATCGGCGCCGGCGATGTGGTGGCCCTGTTCGCCGAGAACAGCCCCCGCTGGCTGGTGGCCGATCAGGCGCTGATGCGCCTGGGTGCCGCCGATGCGGTGCGCGGCAGCAGCGCTCCCGCTGAGGAGCTGCGTTACATCGCCGCCGACAGTGGCGCCGTGGCCCTGGTGCTCGAATCGGCGGCCCTGCTCGAGCCCCTGCAGCTGGCTCCGGAGCTGTTGGCCCGCCTGCGGGCGGTGGTGCTGCTGCAGGGGGAGGCCCCCGCTGCAGCCCCTGCCGTCGCGCTGGGCGGCGTGCCCTGCCTGAGCTGGGAGCAGTTGCTGGAGCGCGGCGCGGCGACGCCGGCACCCGCCTGGCCGGCAGCGGATCCGGCGCGCCTGGCCACCGTGCTGTACACCTCCGGCACCACCGGTCAGCCGAAGGGGGTGCCCCTCAGCCACGCCAACCTGTTGCACCAGCTCCACCATCTCGGGGTGGCGGTGGCACCGCAGCCCGGCGATGCGGTGCTCAGCGTGCTGCCGATCTGGCACGCCTATGAGCGCAGCGCCGAATACTTCCTGCTCTCCTGCGGCTGCGCGCAGACCTACACGACTCTCAAGCAGCTGCGCCCCGATCTGCAGCGGGTGCGGCCGCAGTACCTGATCAGCGTGCCGCGGCTGTGGGAGGCCCTGCTGGGGGGCTTTGAGGACGCCCTGGCCGCCATGCCGCCGGCCCGTCAGCGCTTGCTGCGTTCGGCTCTGGCCCTGAGCCGCTTTCACCGGCTGCAGCGCCGCATTGCTGCCGATCTCACCCTCACCTCGGAGCCGCTGCCTCGTCGGAGCCTGGCCGCGGCGGCGGCAGCCCTGAGCTGGCCCCTGCACGGCTTGGCCGCCCGTCTGTTCTGGCCGAAGGTGCGCCAGCAGCTGATCGGCGGGCGGCTGCGCACGGCCATCAGCGGCGGCGGCGCCCTGGCGATCCACGTGGATGCCTTCTTCGAGGCGATCGGCATCGAACTGCTGGTGGGCTATGGCCTCACCGAGACCAGCCCGGTGCTCACCTGCCGGCGCCGCTGGTGCAACCGCCGCGGCAGCTCCGGCCAGCCGCTGCCCGGCACGGACCTGCGCATCGTCGACCCCGAGAGCGGAGTCGCCCTGGCGATCGGCGAGCGCGGCCGGGTGCTGGCCCGCGGCCCGCAGGTGATGGCGGGCTACCTGGGCAAGCCGGAGGCCAGCGCCAAGGTGCTCGACGGCGATGGCTGGTTCGACACCGGCGATCTGGGGCATCTCCTCGCCGATGGCAGCCTCGTGCTCACCGGTCGCGCCAAGGACACGATCGTGCTCAGCAGCGGCGAGAACATCGAGCCCGGCCCGCTGGAGGAGTGTCTGGTGGCCTGCAGCCTCGTGGAGCAGGTGATGCTGGTGGGGCAGGACCGCAAGGCCCTCGGAGCCCTCGTGGTGCCCCGCGCCGAGGCCCTGGCCGCCTATACCCGCGAGCAGGGCCTGCAGCCGCCCACCGCCTGGCCGGATGGCTCCACCGCCGGCGCCGAGGCGGCGCTGCTCAAGGCCCTCACCGGCCGGCTCAATCGGCGCCTGCAGGCCCGGGTGGGCTCCCGCCCCGATGAGCGGCTGGCCGGTGTGGCCCTGGTGGAGCCGTTCACGATCGAGAACGGCCTGCTCACCCAGACCCTCAAGCAGAAGCGCGATCGCATCAGCGCCCGTGATGCCGCGGCGATCGACGCCCTCTACGGCCGCTGAGGCCGCAGGTGGTCTCAGCGCGGTGCGAGTCCGGGAACCCGCCCCGCCCCTGCGTTGCCGAGGCGGCCTGACCCTGGCAGCCTGCCGGCGAGTCCCCCCAAGCCCATGGCCGACAGCCTCACGATCAAGCGCTCGATCACCGTGCGGGCCGTGGTCACCCCCCGCTGGAAGGAGGACGCCGAGCGCGAGCTCAGCAACGCCATCGCCAATTCCGATGCCCAGCTGGCCCAGCTGGAGCAGGAGGGTCAGCAGCTGGTGGAGGCGATCCGCAGCCAGAGTGCCAACCCTCTCGATCCACGCGTGCAGGAGCAGGTGGGTTCGGTGCAGGAGCAGGTGGCGGCCAAGCGCGCCGAGCTCGAGGAGCAGAAGCGGCAGCTGCTGGAGCAGCAGCGCCAGGTGCGTGAGCTGGAGATGGAGCAGGTCGTGGAGCAGGGTCAGCTGGAGAGCTTCACCGATGTGCGCGTCGGCGACAACCTGGTGGAGAAGCTGCAGGTGGCTGTGCTGGTGCGCGACGGCGTGATCGAGGCGATCGAGGGGGGCTGATCGCCGCCCAGGCGCCACGTAAACTCCGCCCCAATCGCGCGGCAGTCCTCCGTTGGCCACCCACGAAATCTTCATGCCCGCCCTGTCCTCCACCATGACGGAGGGCAAGATCGTCGAGTGGCTGAAGAAGCCGGGCGACAAGGTCGGCCGCGGTGAGTCGGTGCTCGTGGTCGAGTCCGACAAGGCCGACATGGACGTGGAGTCGTTCAACGAGGGCTATCTGGCGGTGGTGCTGATGCCCGCCGGCGGTACCGCGCCGGTGGGCGAAACCATTGGTCTGGTCGTCGAAACCGAAGCGGAGATCGCTGAGGCCCAGGCCAAGGCCCCTTCCGGTGGTGCCGCCACTGCTGCACCGGCCGCCCCCGCTGCGCCCGCAGCACCTGTTGCTGCTCCGGCTCCGGTGGCCCCCGCTCCTGTGGCGGTGCCGGCTCCGGTGGCCGTACCAGCCGTGCCTGCTCCGGTGGCCAATGGTCGGGTGATCGCCAGCCCTCGCGCCAGGAAGCTGGCCAGCCAGCACGGCGTCGCTCTCGAGAGCCTGCGGGGCAGCGGCCCCCACGGCCGCATTCAGGCGGACGATGTGGAGCGCGCCCTCGGTCTCACGGTGGCGGTGCCCCGGGTGGCGGAGGGCACCGGGCCGGCCGTGACGGCCACCGGCGCTGGCAACGGTGCTGCGGCTGCGGCCCCTGCTCCGGCCGGTGAGGCCTTCGGGCGTCCCGGTGAGAGCGTGAGCTTCAACACGCTGCAGAACGCGGTCAACCGCAACATGCTTGCCAGCCTGCAGGTGCCCAGCTTCCGGGTGGGTTACACGATCACCACCACCAAGCTCGATGCCTTCTACAAGCAGGTGAAGGGCAAGGGCGTCACCATGACTGCCCTGCTGGCCAAGGCCGTGGGTGTGGTGCTGGCCCGCCATCCCCAGGTGAATGCCGCCACCAGTGCCGATGGCAGCGCCATGGCCTTCCCCGCGGCGGTGAACGTGGCCGTGGCCGTGGCGATGGAGGACGGCGGTCTGATCACGCCGGTGCTGGCCAACGCCGACAAGACGGATATCTATTCCCTGGCGCGCAACTGGGCCGATCTGGTGAACCGTGCCCGCAGTAAGCAGCTGCAGCCGGATGAGTACAGCACCGGCACCTTCACCCTCTCCAACCTCGGCATGTTCGGTGTGGATCGCTTCGATGCGATCCTGCCCCCCGGCACCGGCGCGATCCTGGCGGTGGGCGCCTCCCGCCCCACCGTGGTGGCCGGCAAGGACGGCTCGATCCGCGTGGCCAACCAGATGCAGGTGAACCTCACCTGCGATCACCGCGTGATCTACGGCGCCCACCGC
>Ga0310098_1000098_pt1 | contig 19784 bp, 17 predicted proteins | sample LakMicMIDCLREDC7_FD_194453 | JGI IMG/M metagenome (GOLD analysis project Ga0310098, IMG submission 194453) | Enriched freshwater cyanobacterial communities from Lake Michigan, Michigan, United States - MI23.DCL.RED.C7 | ecosystem: Environmental > Aquatic > Freshwater > Lake | place: USA...
CTAATCGCTGAACGGGAAAGGGTTCCGTCGTCATTGGCGAGAACGACGCCAGTTCCTGTGCCCGCGAGATTAGCAACCGTCGTCTGCGTTGTGGCAGCACCAAGAACAATTTGGTCGGCACGGGTGGCGGATGAGCGCTCACCGATGGCTATGGAGTTTGCGAATGCCGCATTTGCGCTGGTTCCAACAGCCACGGATTGAAAACCAGCTGCATTTGCGTTTGTCCCGATAGCGATAGCCAGTGTCCCTGACGCCTTAGCCGTCTGGCCCAATGCGGTCGAGCCTCCCCCTGAGGCATTGGCTTGTTTACCAAGTGCTGTTGCAGCACTAGCATTGGAACGGGAATCGGCTCCAATGGCCGTGGATGAAGCTCCGGAGGCGTTTGCCCCAGGGCCTATCGCTGTGGAGCCAATGTTAGATGCCGCGGAGTTAGGTCCGATTGCTGCGGAATCCTCTGCTGCTGCCGCTCCAGCACCCAGTGCTGTCGCTCCACGTCCAGCTGCTGTGGCGTTAGGGCCATAGCAGCTGGCGTTGACGCCATTGGCGGTGCAGTTCAGCGAAGTCAGGGCCGTTGAGCTGATCGCTGAACGGGAAAGAGTTCCGTCGTCATTGGCGACAACCAAGCCGGTTCCTGTGCCCGAGAGATTGGCAACTGTGGTCTGCGTTGTGGCCGCACCAAGAACAATTTGGTCGTCGCGGGTGGTGGATGAGCGCTCTCCGATGGCTGTGGAGTTTGCGAATGCCGCTGTTGCGGCTTTGCCAATAGCCGCGGAGTTAGGTCCCGTCGCACGTGAGCCTGTCCCTACGGCGAGGGCGGAACTTCCTGACGCCTCGGCAGACGATCCCATTGCAATCGATCCTGCACCTGCGGCATTGGCCGAAGTGCCAATGGCCACGGCTGAGGTAGAACTTGCGCGCGAGGTACTGCCGAGAGCAGTTGATCCGTTACCCGAGGCGTTTGCCTGAACGCCGATGGCTGTTGCGCTAGATCCGGATGCCCCGGCGCGGGTGCCAACCGCGATGGTCTCATTGACAGAGGCTGAGGCCTGAGTGCCGACGGCCGTGGAATCGGTGGCTGCGGCATTCGCCCCACGGCCGATCGCGATGCCATTGGCCCCTACGGCTGCGGAATCGGTGCCCAGCACGGTCGACCAGCCACCACTGGCTTGGGTGCCGAAGCCGATTGCGGTTGCGCCTTGGGCAAGGCTAGAGGCGCTGCCGCCGAGAGCCGTGGCACCGCCAGGCTGGCTGTTAGCTACGGCCCCATTGCCGATGGCGATGTTGTTGTTGCCGTTCGCTGCGGTGGACGCGCCAAGCGATAGGGAACTGCCCCCGGCCGTGCTGGCCGCCCGGCCAATGGCAAAGGAACCATCCCCTGTTGCGGCGGCGTTGCCACTGCCCGTGCCGTAGGCACCGGGGATGTTGGTGATCTGGGCCTTGGCCGCAGGGCCCTGCAATGCCCCATCCATCAAGATCCCAAGGCTGGCCACCTGGCCCATCACGGCCCAGGCCATGAAACCCCGCCGGGCAGCCCTGTTCCAGCGTCGGCTTCGACTCGAGCGACGCTGGAGGCTGCCACGCCGGTAACCAGCCACCTTGAAGACAGCAGCTACCAGCCAGAACATTTAGAGAGTCATGCGTTTAGCCAAATTGTGCCAGACAGAACCAATTGCGGCAGAAAGTCCAACTAAATCTTCCAAGTCTCACACCGTGGACGGTTGCCTTGCTGGCACATGTTGCGATTGGCTCTCCTCGCGTCTGCTGGGCGGGACACGTTGAAGCAGTTGTTTGAGATTTATCTAGACTTTTACAACATTTGGCCAGGTCTTTTGGATGTTGGAGCCCAGGGAGCGCTCGATGGCGGCGGTGCTTGTGGTTCCCAGCATCCATTGGTTGCTCCTGCCTGTTCCGAAGGTCGCCTCCACCCTGCTGAAGCGCCTGGCCGTGATCGCCGACCAGCGCGATCCGGGCTCTTTACCTGTTCTTGGTGAGACCCGCCCGGCCTTGGCGATCCATCGCGTTGAGGTCCACGGCCTGCCTTCGCTGGCCCAGCTGCCTGCGTTGGAAGCGGAGGACTTGCTGGCCGATCCCCATGCCCTGCGCCTGGCGGTGACCCGCCACCCCGGCGAGCGGCTGCTCTCCTTTTGGCACGACAAGCTGCATCTGGCCGATCCGGTCTATGCACCCCTGAATGGGGCGATCCAGTCGGCCCAGGACCGGCCCGCTGCGGAGGCCTGCAGCTTTGCTGATTTCCTGGCCTATCTCGATCAGCATTGGGAGCAGCTGCGCGGAGACGGTCACCTGCGGCCCCAGGGCGAGTGGTTGGGGGATGGTGGGCTGTTCAACCAACGGCTGGATCGCGGCGATCTGGTTGATCGTCTGCCGGCCCTGATGCAATCCCGCCTGCCCAGGGCGGCCTTTGAGCGGTTATCGGATGAGCTGCAGATCTATGTCCGCCACCATCGCCAGCGGCTAGGCAAACGCTGGGAAAGCAGCTACGGCAAGCAGGGGCTGGCTGTTTTGGAGCGCCTCTATGGCGGCGACCTGGAGCGTTTTGGTTACAAGTTGCCATCACGGCGAAGGGCGACGGCGATGCCCCTGGCAGCGATGGACACCGATGCCCTGGTCGACCCGCTGAACCAGCTGCGTGAGCGCCATCAACAGATCGCCGGTTTGCAGCAGCAGATCGTGGAGCTGCAGGAGCAGATCCTGGAGCTGCAGCGCCCCAGCCTGCCGGCGATCAGCCCGCCCCAGGGGCAGTGGCCCCCCCATAACGATCCTGGCGCTGGCCTCAGCCACCTCTATGACGCCATCGGCCAGCAGCACTTCCAGGAGGCGCTTGATCAATGCGACGCCCTGGAGGGCCATCCCCACGCGGGCGAGATCGCCTATCTCAAAGGTTTGGCCCACAACGGCCTTGGCCACCATGACCTTGCCTTGCGTTGCTTTGAAGCCGCGCAGGCGGCCGGCTTCCTGACCCCCTATGTGTTGTTCAACGGCGGCAATGCCTGCCGCGCCCTTGGCAATACGGCCGAAGGGCTGCGCCTCTACCGCGATGCACTTGCGGTGTTTCCGCTATTCAGCGAGTGTCGCCACAATCTTGCGCTTGCCCTACTCGAGGCCGACCAGCCGGAGACGGCGGAACGGGAGCTTCGGCTGCTTTTAAGGGATCAGCCCACCTATTTCCAGGCGTCCTTTTGCCTTGGCAACCTGTTGCGCCAACATCAGCGGGAGCGTGAGGCGATCGAAGCCTTCCAGCTCTGCCTGCAATTTGCACCTGCCTATGCCGATGGCTGGAACAACCTGGGCCTGGCCCAGGCTTCCGTGGGGGAGCTCGAGGAGGCGATGGCCAGCTACCGGCAGGCCCTCACGATCGATCACCGCTTCAAGCCTTCACGGCAGAACCTCGCCCAGGCCCTGGTGTCAGCCAAGCACCACCGGGAAGCCCTGGAGCAGTTTGAGCTGTTCGCCGCCCTCGAGCTGAGCACCTATGAAGAGGTGGTGGCCTTGCAAGGGCGCATCAACTGCCTGCTGGAGCTCGATCAGTACGACGACGCCCTAGCCCTTGCCGATCGGCAGGTTGACCGGCGTTTGCAATTGATGAGCCGTCTGCATGTGCTGCCGGTGCTCTACGCCAATGATGGGCAGGTCGCCGCCGTACGGCAGCGGTGGAGCGCCGATGCCACTGAGCTGTATGGCCTGCTGGAGGATCTCGAGCGGCAGGATCCCACCTGGGAAACCCTCTATGCCCATGCCTGGTCGCTCACCAACTTCTATCTCGCTTACCAGATGGAAGACGACAGGCCCCTGCAGGAGCTTTATGCGGGCATCCTCGATCGGATCCTGCGGCCCAGGCTGGCTGCGTTCATGCAGCCGCTGCCCCAGCGCGATCCGGCCGACCCGCGGCCGCTGCGGGTGGGGGTGATCTCGCCCCACCTGCATAACCACAACGGCGCCATCTGGTGCCTCGGCTGGCTGGAGGCCGTCGCGGCCAACCCCGGTTACGAGATCTTCACTTACAACCTGGGGGAGCGGGTGGATTCGGGCTCCCATCGCTTTGCCGCCCTGGGTGTGCAGCGCCAGCTGCCCCTGCGGGCGGAGGCTCCCGAAGGGATGCTGCAGCAGATCCTCGATGACCGGCTCGATGTGCTCCTCTTCACCGATATCGGCATGCACCCGGCCAGCAAGGTGACCTCCGTGCTGCAGCTGGCGCCGGTGCAGGCCCAGGGCTGGGGCCATCCGATCACCAGTGGGTCACGCACGATGCACTACTACTTCTCTGGTGAAGGGATGGAGCCGCAAGGCAATGACGACCACTACAGCGAACTTTTGTATCGCCTTCCCAATACCGGTCTCAACTACGAAACCCCGGTGGCTGTGCATGATGGCCAGTTGCTCTATGACAAGTTCGATTTGCCCCGCGATCGACCGATTCTTAATTCCCTGCAAAGTACCTTCAAATATCTACCCCGCCACGACTGGACCTTCGCGGAGATCGCCTCATGCCACCCCGAAGCCTTGATCCTGTTGGTGGGGCCGATGGGCAGCGGACGCACGACGGATCGGCTGTTTGAACGGATGCGGCCCCATTTTGAGCAGCGGGGCTTGCTGATTGACCAGCATCTCCGCATTCTTCCCCGGCTCGACTATGGCGATTTCATGGGCTTATTTGCCATCAGCCACCACACCTTGGACACGATCGACTGGAACGGCGGTAATAGTTCTTTTCAGTCGTTTTCCCTGAATTGTCCGGTGGTCACCCTGCCCACCGCCTTCATGCGGGGCCGGCACACGGTGTCGATGCTGGATGTGTTGGCCATCCCTGAACTGATCGCCACCGACGCCCACGACTACGTCGCGATTTCTTGTCGTCTGCTGGAGGACCAGGCCTTTCACGCCGCTATCAAGGACGCGATTGCCGAGCGCAAAGGGAGGCTTTTCCACGATCGCTCCGTCGCAGAGGCCTTCCAAATAGCGTTGGAGACAGTCTGCCGCCAAGTGCCGGTGTCATCAGTTTAGGAGACCACGCAGATCCTTCTGCGATGATGATTCAGGTGGCGCTGCCGTTGCCCGACTGGATCCAGTGCCATCTCGCGTGGCGCCACCATGGGCCGGGAGGGTAAGCCTTGTTTGGGTGGCTGCTACTCAGGGATGATGGACGGATCTCCAAGCGTAGGTACGCCCCTGGAGGTCACCTGCCTACCCATCGAACCATGTTGAATTGGCTCCAATGCCTCCGTCCCGCCAGGCTCTTCAAGGGATTGCTGGGCCTGCTGATCGTGCTGGCTCTTGGCTTCGGGTGGGGCCATGGCGATGGAGCCTGGGCCCAGCAGGCCAATGTCAACCAGGAACCTGAGTCAAGCCTGGCACGATCAACGGGCAGCCTCAACTTGGCCACAGTGCGCATCCTGGGGGTTCCCGTGCTCACGGTGGCCTCCCCGGAGGTTGGCCAAGGGGGAGCTGGTGTGCCTGCAAAGGAGCGGGCCAAGGTGATTGAGGGCAATTTGGCCTGGCTCTACGAAACCAAGCAACTGTGTAGTAGTGGTGAAGCCTTGGCCGAGACCTTTCTCGATCTGGGTTTTCTGCATCGCCATGAACTGACTTGCAGCAGCGACTCCCTTGGTCTTGCTGGACCGCCTCAGGCCCTGACCGTGCAGGTGCGGGGTGAGTCTGGCGGTCCGATTGAACTTGTTGCCGTTTTAAAGGGCAGGCAGGAACCCTGGCCCTTGCTCACGGTAACCGCAGAGGATGCCCGATGGAATGGCACCACTCGTCTCCAGTTGGCCCGTCGCTGGCAGGCCCAATTACAGAGCCGTTTACGGTTTGCTCGCTCGATTTTGCAACCTAAGCAGTTGCTCTCGCGGTTCCATTTTGTTTTGATTCTTGAGCTTGTCCTTGCCGGCTTGCTGTTGATTGATCTGGTGCTTTGGCGTCGTGTCCTGCGCATCATGCGTCGTCTCGATCAGCAACCGTCACTCGTGTTGATCAATCGGCCCCGCTGGAGGCAACTGGCCCTGCAAACGGCCCAGAACGCCTGTCGTGGTCTGTTGATCGTTGCCGCGGGCTTGGTGGTGCTGATGGTGGGGGTGGGCGACTTCGCCGTGCCTGGCCAGTTGCCCGTTGCCTTGGATTTGCTGATGCAACCCGGTGGCCTGATCTTGAAGGTGCTGTTGCTGTGGGTTGCCACTTCCCTTGTCCGGGCCGTTCTGGCGGCGCTGTTGCACCAATGGGCGGTGAACATCGATGTGCCGGCTGATCGTCGGGCCCGCCGCAGCCAACGGCATGTCAGTTTGCAGCGAGTGTTGGGGCGGCTGGTGGACCTGGGTGCAATTCTCCTGGGCATGACATGGATCCTGGGCGATGTTCCTGGAATCCGTCAGCTTTCAGCTGGTGCCGTCGTTGCCGGTGGAGCCGTGTTGGGCGCTTTAGCGATCGTGTTTCAAGGTTTGTTGCGAGATTTTATCGCTGGCTTGGTGGTGATTTTTGATGATCGCTATGCGATTGGCGACACGGTTGAAATACACGGCATGGCAGGGACTGTAACCGATGTGGGCTTGTTGAGCACGGAGCTGCGCTGCGTCGACCAACGGGTGCTGGTCATGCAAAACAGTGGTTTTGACCAGGTTGTGAACCACACGAAATTGCGCTCTGGTATCGATGTTCGAATCCCCCTCTCGCCCACTATCCCCTCCCTGGAGACTGCCCTGGATCTGATTGCCATGACGGTGCAGGCCTTTGCCCAGGATTCCGAATGGTCTAGCTGCTTGCTTGCGGCTCCCGTTCTGCGGGGCGTTGATGAGATCACTCCTCAAGGCCTTGTCGTGAGTGTGCTGCTCACCACCAAGGCTGGTGAGCAATGGGCTGTCAAGCGGGCCCTACTGCATCGGCTTTTGACTACCCTGGAGCAGGCTGGTATTTCTTTGGCCCATTACGAGAGCCTATTGCCCGTGAGCGGAGCCTGAACCTACTGCCTGCAAGCTATTCTTCTGCGCCACATGACGACCACCTCTCTGAACCAAACGCTGTTCAATCCAGAGGGGCTAAACCCAATTCTCGAAACGACTGATTTTGATCAATGGTCTATCGCTGTCGGCACGAATCTGGGGGATCATCGCAGCCATTTGCTCACTCCTTGTGAGCCATTTCAAGCGGTGATCCATGGGGCCCAGGTGGCAGATCTTGGTTTGCTGCATTTTCAGGGACGCGGACAGGTTCAATTGGATCGGGTGCAAGGTCCTGATCAAGCCGTGCTCTGGTTGCCCTTGCAGGGCCTGAGCGAAGAGGTTGTTAACGGCGAGGTGCTGGTGGCAGCTCCAGGCATGGCGATGCTGTTGCGCCCAGGGGATCATTTAAGGGGCACAACCACTCGCCAGATGGAAGGGATCTCCATCTTAATCCCCTCCGATCGGATTCAACCCGGCCTGCCCAGTTTGTTGCATCAAGGCCACCCCCATGGCCGCTTGATTGCCGCAGGCCACCGGTTGGCTCAGGCCGTTTCAACTGCCCATCCAGCGGCCGTACATGCAGCCACAGCACTCTTTGATCAATTAGAAGCCTGGCAGTTTGCCATGGCGCTTGAGCCGGGCAGCCAGCGCGAGCGCATGACGGCGCGCCGCCGTCGACTCGTTGTCGCAAGTGCTTGCCAATGGATGGACGATCACCTTGAAGAACCTTTCGAAGTGCTCCAAGTGGCGCAAGCGGTGGCGGTATCGACCCGAACTCTCCAATATGCTTTTAGCCATGAAAAGGGTGTTTCACCCATGGGCGAAGCGAAGCGACTGCGGTTGATGAGGCTGAGATGTCTGCTGCAAGATCCTTGTTTTGCTGACTACTCCATTGCCGAACTGATGACCTGTTCAGGTCTACTGGCAGGAGGTAGCACCGCGGGGGAGTATCGCCGCTACTTTGGCGAATCTCCTCGTCACTCACGACAACCCTAAGTGGTCCCTTTGTGAGGGCAACGAAATGGTTGGGGCCTCCCAATTGGGAGGCCTTGTTTTTGGATCAGAGACCTTGCTTGAATTCGGTGATTTTGCCTTTGCCATTCACATTGCAGTAACCAGAAACCTTCTTGTTCCGGATTTCCCAGTTGAAGCTGAGGCCGAATTTCTTGATGTCATCAAGGCTCGTGTTGCCCTGGTCAATGCTTTGTTGTTCTGTAGCGCCCAGGTTGACGAGGGCGTCGGACATCGGCACATCAAACTGCTGCACCACTTTCATCTTGCAGGCTTGTCCCCATTTGGTGGCGAAGCCTGAGGCGGTTTGGGCGTGGGCTGCGGGGAGTGAGATCGTTGCCACGGCCACAAGGGCACCCAGGCAGGCAAGACGACGCACCATGACTAGTCATGCAATTCGCCTGAATCATGCCTAGTCGCGGCTAGGGCGATGTTGCTAAAACGCAAATTGTTGACAACAGTGCATTTTAGTTTTTGCAATGGATTGTCAGGTGTTGCTTTGCCGGGCTTTCTGGCTGGATCTGCAATTTGTGGACTGCTAGTTCCTTTGTGGAGGCCGGGGTGATTCTTGCCGCTGTTTTTATCGCGATCTTGCAATATTGAGAATGAACTGATCTGAGTCTTGTTTGGATGGCTTTTGCTGATGCAAAACGCCTCGAAGGCTCGGATCTGACTTTCAGGATTTTCTACCCTTCAGCACCACCACCGGATTCAACGGCGCCAATCGGGTGCCATCGGCCAAGGGGGCTCCACGCCAGGCCTGGTGCTGGCTGACGCCAAGGGCAAAGCCCGCCCGTTCCAGCAGGGGGCGCAACTCGGCCAAGGCTTCGATCGTGGCTAGGGGGATCACGATCCGGCCACCAGGGCGCAGCCGCTTGATCACGGCTGCCAGCACCGCTGCCCGCTCGGATCCACCTCCGCCAATCACAACTCGATCGGGATCGGGCAGCTCCGCCAGGGCTTCTGGCGCCCGGCCTTCCACAACCCCGGCCGGCGTGACCCCCAGCCGTTCGGCATTGGCGCGGATCAGGGAGGTTGAGCCGCCCCGTTGCTCCAGGGCCCAGAGCTCCAGGCCAGGCCGCAGCCGCAGGGCCTCCAGGCCGATCGAGCCGACGCCGGCACCGAGGTCCCACAGCACCCCTGTGGCGGGGAGCTCCAGGTCGGCGAGCACCTGAATGCGGACCTCCCGCTTGGTCATTAGGCCTGGTCGGTCTGGCAGTTGTAGGAACAGGCCGTCCTCGAGGCCGAACAGGGGCAGGTCGCTCGGGTCGACGGGAGGGGCTGGCGGCTCAGCCACCAGCAGCACCAAGTTGAGGGGATCGAGGACTGCGGGCAGGGGCGCTTGGGGCGCGAGCCGCTGCACCCGCTCGGCCGGATGGCCGAGCCGTTCGCACAGCCAGAAGGCATAGCTGGCCTCTAGGCCCGAGGCCAGCAGGATCGTGCGCACGGCTGCGGCGCCGCCCTGGTGGGGGTCGGTGAGCACGGCCAGGGCGGCGGGCCGCTTCTGCAGGGCCGCCGCCAGCGCTTCGCTGTCTCGGCCGTGGAGGCTGATCCAGCTGGCGTCCTGCCAGGGCCGGCCGATGCGGGCAAAGGCCAGCTGCATCGACGATGGCGCCGGCTCGAAGGCCAGGGCTTCAGGGCCAAAGCGTTGCAGCAGCAGGCGGCCGATGCCAAACCAGAGGGGATCGCCACTGGCCAGAACCACCGCCCTTTGCCCTGCCTCTCTAGCCGCTTCGAGTTGGTTGAACGCTGCTTCTGGTTGGTCCGTGGCCACCAAGGTGGGGCAGGGCTGGCTGATTTGAAGCCGCCCGGCGGCCTGTTGCCTCTCCCACCAGGGGGGCAACTCCGCCAGCAGCCGTTTCGGCGCCGCCACCAGCGTTGCTTGAGCCAGCAAGGCCAGGGCCCTCGCCGGCAGCGACGCCAGGCCGCCCGCATCGGTGCCGATCACCGCAATTGTTGGTGCCAGGTCTTGGGGTTGGGGATCGGGACGGCTGCTGGTCAGGGGGTGGTCTGCCACTGGCCCCATGATGGTCAGTCGCCGTCCCTGCCCCTGGCCCCATGAGTGACCGCCGCCAGCGCATCCATGAGCTGGTGCTGGCCCTATTGGCCCAGCAGAAGGACCTGGAGCTGCTCAATGGCGATGGCACCAGCCTGCCGGCGGGCGATGCGGGCAACTGGTTGGAGCGCAACCGCCGGGTGGTGCTGCGCTATCAGGCCCTGGTGCGTTCTGCCGTCACCCTTGATGCCCTGGTGGACCAGGAGGTGGGCGGCAGCCTCCAGGCGCGGGAGCCTGGGGCTAGTTGAGGTCTGGGCTCTTGGGCTAGTCCGTCATCCCCCTGATGACTAGCTAGGGGGGTGGCGGGTTTGGACGTTCATTAATCCAGAGTGATTCTTCAGCTTCGCCCGTTGGAATCTCCCAGACTTTTGGTCACCGTTTCCAAGACGGATTTGGCAACCCCAAGGGCAAGGTCGCAGTCCCTTGCATCAAACAAATTCATTGGGGCCTCATCGGCATCCGGGTAGCGCGTCGCAGTCGTCATCCGGCTCAACGATTTGAGTTGAAGGGACCTCAGGGATTCAACCTCCAGGCCCAGGTCTGCCAAGGCATCGACCAGCCGTTCGAGGGAATGGCTGCGGGGAGGGTCCTGCCCCAGGCCGATCAGCAGACCTTTCAGGGCCTTTTCGGCTGCCTGGCTGCAGTGATAACAGGCTTGGGCATAGAACTGGCCACTGCGGGCAAACTCAGCCATGGCCATGTCGTTTTCGGCTTGCCGGATCCAGGCTTGCAACCGGGCTGTCATTGGTCCTCTACCCCAGCTAACAGAACGGCATCGCGGCAGATGCCCCGCCAAAGGGGATCGTCCCCTACCTGATGCTGCTGCCAACGGCTGGTGGAGAGGGCAATCACGTCATCTCCCAGGCCCGCCGCCCGCAAGCGATCGGCTAAGGCAACGGCTGCTGCCTGATCGGGGGCTACGGCTAAGAGATCGATATCGGAATAGGCATCCCAATCGCCCCGGGCGTAGGAGCCGAAGAGCCAGACCTGCTGGTGGGCGGGATCGCTCAAGAGGGCCTGGCTGCCCTGCTGCAGTTGGCTGAGGCGCTCCTGGCGCCGCTGGGCACGAATCGCTTGGAAGCTGGCCATGGCAGTAGTTTAATTAGCCTGCTCAACAATGAGTCCAGCACAAGCACTGTGGATCCATAGTGCTTCAGCGTTCAACTTCTTGCAGCAGCTGGAAGAGATGGGTTTTGGCCTGGTGCACGTTGACCACTTCCAATGGGGCTCCTTACGGGCTAAATCTTCGTTTAGTTAAGGGCGCTTGACCCGGATTCGTGCTGGCTCAGCTACGGCTCAGCACCTCATGGCTGGCCGAGAGCCAGGCGCCCGTGGCGTCATAGCGGCGGATCAGGCGCTCCATCCGGCCGGGGGCGACTAGCCAGCCCCCCTCCAAGACGAAGGCTTCGCGGTGGCTGATTTGCTGGGGCAGGCGCACAAAGCCGCCATCGGGCAACAAGCTCAGGGAGTTGAGGTCATCGGGACTGATTTTGACCTGGCAATCGCTGCTGGCGGCTTCGGGCCAGTCGGCGCTGATCGTGGCTGAGCGCCCTTGCCAGCGGCCCAGCAGCTGGTCGGCTGTTGTGGCGGGATTTTCGCTGGCACCGCTGCCGGCGCGGAATTCCCGGATCAGCACCAGCTCGTCAAACACCCCTGCCGCCGTATATAGCTGCACCAACCGGTGCCGCCGGTTGCCGGCAATGAAGCCGAATTCACCACCAAACACCGTGCTTGGCGCCACCTGCATGGAGCCCTTGTTGAAGGCTCCTGAGTCAAAAAACACCACCTGCTTGCCGAGGCTGCGGTAGTCCTGCTCGATGTCGCGACCGGGTTCACCTGCCCCCTCGCCTGGGCCACCTCCGGCAGCCACTGGAGTGCCAGGGCTCCAGCGTTGCAAGGTGAAGCGCACATGGCCATCGCCTTCACCGCGGGCAAGTGTCAACACCGAGGGGGAACTCGGCTGCAGGTCACCCGCGGCGTTGATGGTGGTGAAGCTGCCGCGCCATTCGCCCAGGTTGCAAAGGAAGTTGTCCCACTTGCTGGCCATGGCGCTTCGGAAGCAATGGAGCGACGTTAGACAGGGAGATCTTGGGGGCGGGCAGGCCTAGGGAGAGCGAGCTGGGTCCTCGGGTCGGTGTATCGAAAGCCATCGCCGTTGCTGCATGGCTCAGCCTTGTGCCACGACCTGCAGATCGGCCGATCCGTTGGCCCGTTGCAGGCGACGCGTGATCGACTGGGCTACGGCGCCCAGCAGGTGCTGGTCCCCAGGGTGCAGGCCAACCAGGCCCGCCAGTGGAGTGAGCCGCCGGAGCTGCTTCGGGATTCCCAAAGCGTCCCAGCCTGGGCAAAATGGGCAGATGGCGTCACCCCCATCCCAGCGGGCCCATGGGAGCGAACCCCGGATCGATGCGATCGTGGCCGGCATCGCTGCAGCCATTCCAGAAGCCCAGGTGCGGTTATTTGGATCGCGGGCCAGGGGAACAGCCCATGCCGACTCGGACCTGGACCTGTTAATCACGGTGCCGGACCAGTGGCTGGCTACCCACGATCGCGTTCGCGTGTTGGGTTCCCTTTGGCGTCAATGGTCCAGCAGCCAGTTGCCGCTTGACCTGCTGCTTTATTCCGAAAGCGAGATTTGCCAACGCCAGCAGTATCGTGGTGCGGTGACAACCCAGGCCTACCTGGAGGGCATCGTGCTCTATGGCTGACGCCGATGCGTTGCGCTATCTGCGGATTGCCAAGGCCGATCTCCTAGAGGCACGGCGCATGCTTGATCTTTCTGGATTTCGGGACAGCAGCATTGGCTTCCTGTTGCAGCAGGCCTGCGAAAAATCCTTCAAAAGTTGGATCCATTCCTCTGGTGGCATGGCTCCCTTTACCCACGATCTCGTGGCACTGATGGACTGGCTCCAACAGGCAGGAGCCGACACCAGTGCCTTTGCCAGCCTTGCCGATCTCAGCTTCTTTGCGGTTCAGTGCCGCTATGACGACGATGTGGAGATCCAACCGCCCGATTGGCCATCCGTCATCAAAGTTGCTGAGGCGCTGCTGGCCAAGGCAGAGAGACAGCTAAAGGACGGCTAAGTCCATTCTCCGAGCTGGCTAGTAAGGCTCACCAGTGGCATCAACTAACTAACCATCGGCAGGCCTTGGTTTAGCAATCAACCAACAACCCAACCCATCGTTCCCAATCTCCACCTGCCTGCGGTTGATGGCCACCGCTCGAGCCTGGCGCCTGTTGGCCTGGGCGGCCGGTTGGAGTGCCTGGTGCAAGCGGGCGCCGCCGCCGGTAACCGCTAACTGCGACTAGGGCAGGGATGCCATTTCGAAGGGATTGCGAATCTCAAGGCCTCCAAAATGCTGGCCGCCATGGAAATCCTCGCTGTAGAGAACCGAGCACTGGCTTCTGATTGCTGCTTCGAGGATTAAGGCGTCGAACCAGGCGATCTGGTTGGCTGCTGCCAATTCGTGGGCATCCAGCACAAGGGCCGCATTCGTTGAGACGACGTCAAAACCCGCAAGCGCCTCCAAGGCTTTACGAGCTTCCAGGGTGGACATGGCGGGCTGTAACTTACGGGCCATCACGCCTCGCAATTCAATCAAGACCTGGGTGCTGATGACAATCTCATGGTCTTGGGCTAGTTGGCGTAGCCAACTCTTGATGAGGTGACCCTTTTGGACTTCCCGTTGATCGAGTCGATAGACCCAAAGGTTGGTGTCAACAAACACGCGCATCGTCAAACCAAGTTGCGCTCGTGAAGCGATTCCCGGCTCCATGGGGACGGGCTGGAGCTGGTGCAGCGATCAGCAACCGCCTCAAAGGCATCGAGGGCCTGGAGACGCCTGGAGCGGGCATCGACGTAGCGGCTGAGGTAGTCACGCACCAAGGCGTTTACAGACGTGTTCTCCCTCAGGGCCGCTTCCCGTGCCTTCTGCAAGAGGGCGTCATCGAGGCTGAGGGTGAGATTTGCCATCGCCATGGGCCTGGGCAGCTGCCGATGCTAGCCACAAAACCCGTGTTACACAGGACCCGTGCGGTTCTGGCGGTCAGTTTCGTCGCTGAACGCCAAGGGGTTGCTGGGGCCTGGAGAAACCGACCGCCGTCCTAGGGCGACTCCCAGAACAACGGGGCATGCGCAACCAGAATGGATCCATAATGGTTCCATGCCCTACGGCCGGCTGCTGGGATGGCCAAAACCCTCACGCTCAAAAATCTGCCCGAAGCCCTGCATGCGCGACTCAGCGCAGCGGCCAAGAACCATCGCCGCAGCCTCAACAACGAAGCCATCGTCTGCCTGGAGGCAGGTCTTGCCGCTGGATCCGCTCCAGTGCAGGACCGCTTGCGTGAGATCCGGGCGTTACGGCAAACGCTTGGTAGCAGTGATTTTGAGCCGAACGTGATTGAGGCCTTCAAGGTGGAGGGCCGCCCATGATCGTGGTCGACACCAACGTGGTGGCCTATTTGCTGTTACCGGGACCCCAAACCGCTGCCGCAGAAGCCTTACTGGAAGCCCAGCCCACCTGGGCTGCTCCGCCGTTGTGGCGGAGTGAATGGCGCACTGTGCTGTGTCGGACTTTGCGCCGCGGCAGCCTCAGCCTTGAGCAAGTGATCGCCCTGCAACTCCAGGCCGAAACCCTGGTGATTGGCCATGAGGAGCCGGTGCAATCCGAGGCCGTGCTGCAGTTGGCAGCCAGCAGCGGTTGCAGTGCCTCTGGCTGCGAATTTGTTGCTGCGGCTCAACAACTCCATGCACCGCTTGTTACAGCTGATCGTGCCCTGCGCAAGGCCTTCCCTGCCTTAACCCGATCCCTGTCCTGAATCCTCAGCGCCGCAATACCCGCAAGGGCAGCAACGACGCTGCAATCAGCAAGCTGGCCACGCCAAACAGGGTGCTGTAGCCGCCCAGATGCACAACGCACAGCCAGGCCAGGGCTGGAGCGAGCACCATCGCTGCGGTGTTGGCGCCATTGAATACGCCCAGGTCGCGGGCGTGGTGGCAGGGATCGGGCAGGTGCTCCAACACCAGGGCCTGGTGGGTGGCGATGTAAACGCCGTAGGCCACACCGAGCAGGGTGGCGGCCGCCAGGGCCAGGGGCAGGGCCTGGCTGATCAGCAGCAGGCTGCCAGCGGCCCCCATGCCAAGGGTGCCTGCCGCCACGAAGACCAGGCGCTGGCCGCAACGGTCGGAGGCCCAGCCGGCCAGGGCGGCGGAGGCCACCGTGCCGGCGGCATAGAGCCCGAGCAGCAGGGTTTGGGCCTGCAGGGCTGCGGCCCTGGGTAGGCCGAGGCGATCCTCCAGGAAATAGAGCAGATACACCGTGCTCATCGACCAACCCAGATAGAGCCAGAAGCGACTCCACCACAGCCCCCGAAAGGCGCGCTGCCCAAAGGCAGCCAGGGGAGCCGCTGGCGCCGGCCGGGGTGGGGCGTCTGGCCGCTGGCCTTTCACCACCAGCAGCACCGGCAGGCAGCAGAGCAGCAGCAGGGCCGCCTGGCTGGAGGCGGCGCGTTGCAGCTGCGGCAACAACACAGTGGAGAGCCCCACACCCAGCACCAGCCCCAGGGGCTGGGCCAGGCCAACCCATCCCCACAGGCGCCCTTGCTGACCATCCGGCACCCGATCGGCCACGGCGCCGTTGAGGGCGGCCAGGCAGGCATTGAGCCCGAGCTTGGCGCTGGCCCAAAGCAGCAGCAGGGCCAGCCCTGTTGATGCCTGGGGCAATAGCAGGATGCTGAATGCCGCCACCAGGACCCCGCCCAGGATCCAGGGCCGGCGCGGACCCCAACGCGAGCGGCTGTGATCCGAGAGGGCCCCGGCGATCGGATTGGCCACCAGGGCCACCAGGGACCCGGCCAGGGTGGCGGCCGCCAGCAGCCCTTCCTTGCCGCCCATGCCAGAGCCGCTGAGCTGGTCCGCCAGGAGTGGCAGCAGGGTTTTCAAGGGGGCATAGAGCCCGAGCCAGAGGCCCAGCTGGGCCAGGGCCAGGGCCGCGATCCAGCGGGACGGGACGGGGCTCGGTGGGGCAGCACCGACGCCGCTGCCGTTCTCAAAGAACAAACTCACAAGTCTGTTGTCAAAGCATGGTGATTGGACTGGGCCCCACCTATTCTCTATCCACCTTTGCCAGCCCTGGCCGATGGATGCACTCGATGTCTTTTATCGGGTGCGCCATCAGTGGCCTGAATTCGAGGCCTTGATGGCCAAGCTGCGCTATGTGTTTGCCAGCGGCTCCCATTGTGAAGCCTTGGCTTTGGTGCATAGCCAGCGCTCCTATGTGATGAACCACCATGGCCACCGGCCGCCTGGACGCGAGGAAACCGGTGGGATGGTTGGCTCGGTCACCACTAGGGCCGAGGCCCTGGAGCTGTGTAGTCGCCACCAGCCCGAACTCTTGATCACCACGGACCAGCTGGAGGATGGCGATGGCCTGGAGCTGGTGCGGGACGCCCATCAGCGCTGGCCTGGGCTGCCGATTCTGCTGGTGATGAAAACCGTGAGCGTGCCGCGGCTGCGGCTGGCCTTGCGCAGCGGCAGCCAGGGGGTGCTCACCGATGCTCTGGTCTTAGAGGGCAATGTGTATGCCGCGTTGCAGACGCTGCTGGCTGGCGGGCGCTATCTCGATCCGAATTTATCCCAGTTGCTTGAGCAGAACGCCCTGGGCTGGGATCCCCAGCTCAGTGGCAAGCAACTGCAGATTTTGCAGGCCGTGGTGCATGGCCTCAGTGATCGCCAGATTGCCGAGGCCCTGGCGCTGCACTACGACACGGTGCGCTACCACCTCAAGCAGGCTTACCGGGAGCTGGGCACCACCAATCGCAGCCACGCCGCCCTGCTATTGGTGCAGCAAGGGTTGCTGGCACCGCCAAGCCCGCCCCGAAAGGCTTGGAATGGGGCCCAGTTCTTGGATCACTCCCCAGGCTAGGTCGACTGGCTTATGGCGTGAATTGGCCTGGCCATACAGCTAATCCGTTGCTGGTTCTAGCCCCCAGGCCCTAGACGTAACGCTCTGCCATAGAAGCCCCGGACCTAGGCGTGCCCCTAGGACTAGGTCGCTCAGACCTACTCACTTGAGTAGGGCACCCTCAGGCTTGAGGCGGCAAGATGCAAATTGGGCCCATTTCTGCTGGGTTCCGGCTGGCCTTCGCCCCTAGTGGGCTGGCTGGATCGATCAATTAACTCCTATTTCAGACAGCCCCGATGGCGAATCCCACCCCGGCCAAGACCCTGATCATCGTGGCGCCGGAGCTGCTCCAGGCCTTGCCGCCAGAGGAGTTGGCTGGGGGCGAGGTGGTGCGGCTGGTGCTGGGGCAGGACCCGATCAACCAGATCAAGGCGGCGTTGCAGGCGCGGGCGGCCAATCAATACGAGGTGCTGCGGATCATCAGCCCCGGTGAACCGGGCTCCCTGCTGCTGGCGGGCCATCGGATCACCGCCGCCAGCCTGGCTAACCGCGGGACCGACCTAGCCGCCTGGAGCACTGGCCTGGCGCAGGGGGCCGACATCCTCCTCTACGGCAGCTCAATCGCCGCGCGCCCCGATGGGGTGGCCTTGGTGAATGCCCTGGCCCAGGCCACGGGCCGCGATGTGGCCGCCAGCCGCAATGCCAGTGGGGCCGGCGGCGACACGGTTTTTGAGGTAACGAGCGGCCCGATTGCGGCCACGGCGCTAGCTGATCGCCCGGCTTGGCAGCGTAGTGGGGTGCATTTGAGCCCTCTTCCATCGTCATCGAGATTGTGGTCTTCCTCTAACGAAGGGGCATTTGCCGCGTTGCAGGCTGACGGAACAATAAGTAGCTGGGGAGACCCTTCAATGGGTGGAACCGGAGCACCAACGGGCTCAGGCTACACCCAGATCTTTTCCACTAAAGAATCTTTCCTTGCCCTTAAAGCTGATGGGTCACTCGTTAGCTGGGGCAATAGCCAATTTGGCGGAAATATTGTAGCCAGCGAACCAGGAATTACTCAGATCTACTCAAATGTGGGTGTTTTCGTTGCCCTGAAAAGTGATGGCTCGTTGCGTGCGTGGGGTAATCCTTATTTGGGAGCAACTGGAGTACCACCTGGCACGGGATTCACGACAGTTGTAGCTAATCCGTTATCTTTTGCTGCATTAACTACTGATGGAACGATTCGCACATGGGGTGCTGCTTATAGCGGAGGCTCGGGAGCGCCGACCCAGGCTGGATTTACGCAGATTTACTCTGGTGGTAGTGGCGCCTTTGCCGCATTGAGTTCCAATGGCTCGATCAGTACCTGGGGAAATGAAAGAGACGGCGGAACTGGAGCACCGGAAGGCAACGGTTTCATTCAGATTGTAGGCAATCTTTTTTGCTTCGCAGCCTTGAAGAGTGATGGCTCGGTTCGATCGTGGGGAAATCCCGGTGTCAACAAGGCAGCACCTTCAGGTCAGAATTATACGCAGATCTACTCCACGTTGTATTCTTTTGCAGCACTAAAAATAGATGGTTCAATTAGTGGCTGGGGGGGGTTGTCTGCTGGCGATACAAAGGCGCCAGCGGACATGGGGTACACCCAAATCTTTTCTACTGAGACAGCTTTTGCGGCACTTAAAAACGATGGTTCGATCAGTGTATGGGGTGGGCTTGGATCCGACTTCGTAGCGGCACCTAGTGGCAGGGGAATTACCAGCATTTTCTCAAACGCTGGGGCTTTTGCAGCGATTAGAAATGATGGTTCGATCATTACTTGGGGAGACCCGAATACCGGCGGTACGGGAGCCCCGTCTGGAACTGGTTTTGTTCAGATCTTCGCAAGCCGATATGGATTTTCTGCCTTAAATATCGATGGGTCTGTAAAGGGTTGGGGTAAAGACTCTGACTGGGATATGATGACGGAGGAGCTTGTTCCATACGCAACCCCTCCAAAGGGTGGCCAATTCGTTTCAATTCAAACCACGAGTGATTTTGTTCCTCTCATATTTGGCCCAGTCGTCAAGATAACTTGTGCAAAAAGTGCCCTTCGTTCAGGTGATTCCGTCACGGTTCTTTTTGAGCTGAGTGTGGCTTCCTCCGATTTTACTTCGGCAGATATCACTGTATCGAATGGTCGCATCGACTCACTTCAGAAGGTGCCTGGTGGTGATGGCCGCCTCTACGCAGCCCAGTTCACCCCCGCAACCAACACCAAAGCCGATGCCGTAATCACGGTGGGGGCTGGCAGCTTCAGCGAGGCGGCCGATCCCACCAAAACGAATGTTTCCCCCACCAGCTTCAACCTCCCAATAGATACCACCCCCCCGGCCCTGGTGAGCCTGTCCTTATCAGGCAACGGCCAGGTGCTGAACCTGGTGATGAGTCAGCCCATCGCCAATGGCCTGGCCGGCGCCCCCGCCCTGCCGCCTAGCTCGGCCTTTGCCCTGCAGGCCGATGGTCAGGCCGTGGCCATTAACGCCATCGCCGCCAATGGCACCAGCCTCAGCCTCACCTTGGCGGCCCCGATTGCCGAGAGCGTCAAACAGCTCACGCTCACCTATACCGACCCCAGCAGTGGCGATGACGCCGCCGCCCTGCAGGATCTAGCCGGCCAGGATGCCGCCGGTTTCACCGGGGTGTTGAGCAACCAGGCCCCGGTGCTCACCTACAACGCTGGCACCAGCCCCACCCCCAAGTTCACCGAGGGCAGCGCCGCTGCCCCTGTCCTACCTGGCAGCCTCAGCCTTAGCGACAGCGATAGCCAGGCCTTCAGCGAGGCCCGGGTCAACTTCGGTGCCGGCTTCACCGCCGGCGACCAATTGGCGGTGACCATCGCCCAG
>Ga0310098_1000100_pt1 | contig 19562 bp, 16 predicted proteins | sample LakMicMIDCLREDC7_FD_194453 | JGI IMG/M metagenome (GOLD analysis project Ga0310098, IMG submission 194453) | Enriched freshwater cyanobacterial communities from Lake Michigan, Michigan, United States - MI23.DCL.RED.C7 | ecosystem: Environmental > Aquatic > Freshwater > Lake | place: USA...
TGGCCACCACGGTGAGCCGGTTTGTGCTGGCTTTCCTCACGTCGGTTCCGAAGCAGGTCAACCCGTTCAACACCCTCAATCCGCTTCTGCAGGAGCTGATCAACCTGGGGGTGGGGCTGTTGGTGCCCCTGCTGGCGATCCTGCTGATCGGCCTGATGGCCCGCAACATCGTCGGTCGTTGGTTGCTCGAATTTGGCGAAGGCACCCTGCAGCGCATCCCCCTGGCGGGATCGGTCTACAAGACCCTCAAGCAACTGCTGGAAACCTTCCTGCGCGACAACTCGTCCCGTTTTCGTCGGGTGGTGTTGGTGGAGTATCCCCGCCAGGGTCTCTATGCCCTCGGATTCGTGACAGGGGTGCTGGGTTCCTCGGTGCAGGCCGGTTTTGACCAGCCCATGCTCAGCGTCTTCATCCCCACCGCCCCCAACCCCACCACGGGCTGGTACGCGGTGGTGCCAGAAACCTCAGTGCGGGACCTGGATCTCTCGGTGGAGGATGCCTTCCGCACGATCATCTCGGCTGGCATCGTCAGCCCCGATGAACGCGAAACCCCTGCCAGCCGCAGTTTTTCCAGCCTGCTGGCCCAGCTGCGGGCTCCCGCCTATTCCCCCGTTCCCCCCAATAAGGCCTGATCGGTCCTGAGTGCCTGTCCCATGCAGAGTCGTTCCGTTGCCAGAGAATTGGCCCTGCTGATGCTTGGCCAGATCAGTGATCGTCAACCCGCTAGCGATCTCTCCCGCACAACACCCCTGGATGCGTTGTTGCTCCAGGCCCTGGCCAGCCTGAGTCAGCACGTGCGCGAAGCCCTCGACCAATCCGCCACCGACCTGGAGCAGGCCCAACAACAGCTGCTCGATAGTGAGCTCGTCGATGCCGGCGGCGACAGCCTGCCCCAGGTGCGCACCCACCTCCAACAGGGCCTCTCCCACGCCGAACAGGCCATCAATCGCCTCTCCGCCAGCCTGGAACTGCCTCGTCTGCTGCTGCTCGCCAACCAGGAAGAGGTGCGCACGGGCGCCCTTGAGCGCACCCGCGCCGTGGTGAGTCGCCGCCAGGAGCTCGATGAGCGCCTGGATGGCGTGATGGAGGGTTGGCGGCTCACCCGGCTTCCCCGCATCGATCGCGACATCTTGCGCCTGGCCGCCACGGACATGGAGGATTTCGGCACACCGCCGGCGGTGGCCTGTAACGAGGCGGTGGAACTGGCCAATCGCTACAGCGACGACCAAGGCCGTCGCATGATCAATGGGGTGCTGCGGCGCCTCACGAGTCTTCCCGGCTGATCGCTGATGGTGTTCGACTGGTTCCAGCGCACTTCCGTCCCCCAGGGTCAGTCAGGCGACCAGCCCGAACCGGATCCCGGGCCGCCGCCGGCCCCCCCAGAGGCTGACGCCCCGGCCCCTGAACCCAGCGAATCCTTGGGGCTCTCCCAACCCGTCTCCTCCTCACCCCCGGAGGCCTCCCCTGGAGCTGACGCCGGTGTGCCCCAAGCCTCGCCAGCGGTTCCGGCTAGCCCGGCGCCGATGGCTGGCGTCGATAGCGAAGCCCTGGAATGGGCCCGCCAGGCCTATGCCCGCCTCAAGGCCCAGCAAGAAGCCACTCGCCAGCAGGCCGCCCAGGCCCGTTCCCCCGAACCAGCCCAGCCGGAGCCATCGGCACAACGCGCTGCCGAACCCCAGCCTGGCCCTGTTCCCCTGGGGTCCGAGCCAGCTAACCCCGAGCCAACCCGGAGCCAGCTGGAGGGGGGTTCCTTGGATTCGTTGCCGGCCCGGGAGCCCGAGCGTCCTGAGCCCGCCCCGGCAGTAGGGGTCCCTACGGACCAGCCTGCCGCCAGTCCGGCGCCCGGGTTGTCCTTGCTGGAGCAGGCCGCGGCCCAGCGGGCCGAACGCCAACGGGAGTTGCTGGCCCGTGCCATCGAGGAACCGGTGCCCCCAGGGCCTTCTGCCCCTGGCGCCTGGAGCGCCACCATCGCTGGCGCGGCTACGGTTCCGGCCCCCCAGACTCCGGCCACCACTGCTGACGCCGAACCCCAGCTGGGCGCCTTTGATGCCGATTTCACCTGGTCGGCCGAGGTGCTGGCGGCCCAGGGCCGCCGCGCTGACCAGGTCTCCCTCGAGGAAATTGATTGGCTCGGCCGGTTGCGCCGCGGCCTGGAGAAGACCCGTCGCAATTTCGTTACCCAGCTGCTCACGAACCTGGGCGACGATCCCCTCACGCCGGAGGTGCTCGACGAGCTGGAAACCCTGTTGCTGCGCGCTGATGTGGGCGTGAAGGCCACGGACCAGGCCCTGGGAGCCCTGCGCGAGCGCCTCAATGTGGAGGTGGTGGATCCCAGCGAGGGGATTCGCTTCTTGAAGGACCAGCTCAAGGACTTACTGGAGGCGCCGATTCGCGCCAGCGGCAGTGCCCTGCTGGCCCCCCAGCGGGATCGCCTCAACGTCTGGCTGCTGGTGGGGGTGAATGGCGTGGGCAAAACCACCACCCTGGGCAAGCTGGCCAATTTGGCCACCCGCAGCGGCTACAGCTGCCTGATCGCCGCCGCGGACACCTTCCGGGCCGCGGCTGTCGAGCAGGTGCGGGTCTGGGGCGACCGCAGTGGCGTCACGGTCGTGTCCAATCCCTCCGCCAATGCCGATCCTGCTGCGGTGGTGTTCGATGCGATCGGCGCCGCCCAATCCAAGGGCCTCGACCTCGTTCTGGTCGATACGGCCGGCCGCCTGCAAACCAAGCACAACCTGATGGAAGAACTGGCCAAGGTGCGTCGCATCGTCGATCGCCTGGCGCCAGAAGCGGCGGTGGAATCCCTGCTGGTGCTTGATGCCAGCCAGGGTCAGAACGGCCTGCGCCAGGCCATGGCCTTTGCCAAGGCGGCTGGCCTCACCGGCGTGGTGCTCACCAAGCTCGATGGCAGTGCCCGCGGCGGCGTGGCCCTGGCGGTGGCGTCGGAAGCGGGCCTGCCGATCCGGTTCATCGGCGCTGGCGAAGGCATCCGGGATCTGCGCCCGTTCAACAGCTTCGAATTCATCGAGGCCCTGCTGGACGGTTAGTCGGGTTAGTCGTTGATCGGCAACCGGGTTGCCCGCCAGGGTGGTGGCCAGCCTCGTGGCTGATTGGCCGGCTTGGTTAGGGGCTGATCGGGCCGAATGGCTCCCAGGGCCGGGACAATGGTGGCAACGCTGCTACCTTGCGGGTCCCATTGCGGCCCCTCCTTGGGCAGCAAGCCGCTGCGGATTCAACCTCCGCCCCATTCCCTTTCCCCCACGGCCTCGGCAACGGCCTCCCTGCGCCAGCTGCTCGACAGCCTTAGCCGGGAGCAACGCCGCAACCAGGAGCTTCTGGCCTCCTTGGCCTTTGCCCTGCGTAGTTTCACCAACCTCAACCGTTTTCTCGAGTTGGTGCCCCTGGTGGCGGCGCGGTTGATGGAGGCCGAGGGGGCGTTGCTGCTGCCCTTCCATGCCGATGGACGCCTGTGGCGCGAGCAGTTCCATGGCACTCCGCCCGAACGCAGCCGGGAGCTGCTGCGCCAGTTGGCCAGCCTCGACGATGGCAACCTGCTGGCCACGGTGGGTGAGGCCGGCTTGGTGGCTCGCCTGGACGAGCTGGTCGCCCGCCAATGGGGCGACGGGGCCCTAATTGGCACATCCGTGGTGGCCCGCAGTCGCCAGTGGGGGCGCCTTTATGTGTTTGGCCTTCCCAATGGGCTGGATTGGAGTGATGTGCACCGTCGCCACGGCCAACTGGTCGCCGATCTCACCGGCGTGGCCCTGGAAAATGATTTGTTGCTGCAGGACAGGCGTCGCCATGAGCGCCTTGATCGCCAGCTCAACACCGGCGCCGAGATCCAGGCCCAGCTGCTGCCCGACCACTGCCCGGTGATCGAGGGGGTGGAGTTGGCGGCCCGCTGCCGGCCGGCCTACCTGGTGGGCGGCGACTACTACGACTTCATTCCCACTCGGCCCCAGCTGCAGGGCCCTTGCCGCGAGCAGGGGCGCTGGGCCCTGGTGATGGGCGATGTGATGGGCAAGGGCGTGCCCGCCAGCCTGTTGATGACCCTGCTGCGGGGCATGTTGCGGGCTGAGGTTCTGAGCGGTTTGCCCCCCGATCGCATCCTCCACGACCTCAACCAACTGGCCCAGGAGGATCTGGCCCACTCCCATCGCTTTGTCACCCTCTTCTATTCCGACTTTGATCCGGCCACGCGCCTGTTGCGTTACGCCAATGCGGCCCACAATCCGCCCCTGGTCTGGCGGCGCCAAAGCCAGCAGGTGGAGCGGCTCGATGCGCCCGGGCTGTTGATTGGCCTGGAGGCGGAGGCCGATTACGGCTGTGAGCACACCGTGCTCGAGCCTGGCGACGTGTTGCTCTGCTACACCGATGGGGTGACCGAAGCCGCCGGCATCAGCGGTGAACGCTTCGAGGAGCAGCGGCTGCTCACCTGTTTGCAGGAGGCCTGCCGCGCCGGCCTGGGAGCCCAGGCAATCCTCGACCAACTCTTTGCCCGCCTGGATCGCTTCGTCGGCAGTGATCGCCCCCTGGAGGATGACGCCTCCCTGGTGGTGCTCAAGGTGAAGGATCAGCCAGCGCTGGCCAGCCTGCCAAGCTGAGCGGTTGCGGCAACCAGGCCCGATGGCAGCCCCCAATCCCGAGATCGTCCCCGGCCCCGAATCCCTTGGCGCCGGTCTCCCTGGTGGGGTCACTGGCGGTGGGGCGGCGGGCTGGAGCGACCGCTTCGAGGAGGGGCTCCATCCGGCGATTGAGCGATTCAATGCCTCGATCGGCTTCGACATCGAGCTGCTGCAACAGGATCTCGATGGTTCGATTGCCCACGCCACCATGCTGGGCAGCGTGGGCGTGATCACCACCGCCGAAGCCCAGCAGCTGGTGGAGGGGTTGGAGCAGGTGCGCCAGGAGGCTGCTGCCGGCGACTTTCGCCCCGGTTTGGAGGCCGAAGATGTGCACTTTGCGGTGGAGCGACGCCTGATCGAGCTGCTCGGTCCGGTTGGCAAGACCCTGCACACGGGCCGCAGTCGCAACGACCAGGTGGGCACGGACTTGCGCCTCTGGTTGCGCCAGAAGGTGGACCTGATCGATGGCGCCCTGCTGCGCTTTGAGCGGGCCCTGCTGGCCCAGGCCGAGGCCGAGGCCGACACCCTGATTCCGGGGTACACCCACTTGCAACGGGCCCAGCCGGTTTGCCTGGCCCACCACCTGCTCGCCTATGCGGAGATGGCCGAACGGGATCGGGGCCGCCTGCGGGACCTGCGCCACCGGGTCAACACCTGCCCCCTGGGGGCAGCCGCCCTAGCCGGCACGCCCGTGCCGATCGATCGGCGCCAGACCGCGGCGGCCCTGGGCTTCGAATCGGTTTACGCCAACAGCCTGGATGCGGTTAGCGATCGGGATTTTGCGGTGGAATTCTGCGCCGCCGCCAGCTTGATCATGGTGCACCTCAGCCGCCTGGCCGAGGAGGTGATCCTCTGGGCGAGTGAGGAGTTCGCCTTTATCCGCCTCACCGATCGCTGCGCCACCGGCAGCAGCCTGATGCCCCAGAAAAAGAACCCCGATGTGCCCGAACTGGTGCGCGGCAAGTGCGGCCGGGTCTTCGGCCATCTGCAGGGGCTGCTGGTGATGATTAAGGGCCTGCCCCTTGCTTACAACAAGGATTTCCAGGAAGACAAGGAAGCCCTGTTTGACACGGTGCGCACCAGCCTGGATTGTCTTGAGGCCATGGCCATCCTGTTGGAGGAGGGCATCAGCTTTCGGCCTGAGCGGCTGGAGGCGGCGGTGGAATCCGATTTCTCCAATGCCACCGATGTGGCTGACTATCTGGTGGCCAAGGGGGTGCCCTTCCGCGAGGCCTATCAGCTGGTGGGCGGTCTGGTGAAGACCTGCCTTAAGGAGGGCATCCTGCTGCGGGATCTCCCCCTGGAGCGCTGGCAGCAGCTCCATCCCGCCTTTGACCAGGCCATCTATGCCGCCATCGCCCCCCGCCAGGTGGTGGCGGCCCGCCGCAGCGAGGGGGGCACGGGGTTTGATCAGGTGAAGCTCCAGCTGGCCCGCACCCGCAGCCGCCTCTACGGCTGAGCAAGGTTGGTTCCCAGCTCCCCGGGCGGCGGGCGGAGGCCAGTCCGGGGAGCGGGCTGGGCTGATTGGGTCCTCAGGCCCAATCGGATTGCAGCGTCGGGTTTAGATTTGGCTGGTTGGATCTCTGCCTTTTGGCCCCCCAGGCCTGTGAGCATTTTTGTTGGCAACCTTCCCTTCCGCGCGGAACAGGAAGACATCGCTGAATTGTTTGCCCCTTTTGGAGAGGTGGCGAACTGTTCCCTCCCCCTGGAACGGGATACGGGCCGCAAGCGCGGCTTTGCCTTCGTCGAGATGGCCGATGCCGAGAGTGAAGGCCGGGCGATCGAGGCCCTCCAGGGCGCCGAGCTGATGGGCCGCCCCCTGCGGATCAACAAGGCCGAACCCAAGGGAGCTGGCGTCCCGCGCCGTGCCCCTGGTGGGGGCGGTGGCTATGGCGGTGGCGGTTACGGCGGCGGTGGTGGTGGCGGTGGTTACGGAGGAGGGGGCGGCTACGGCGGTGGCGCTCCGGCCGGTGGCTATGGCGGCGGTGGCGGTTACGGCGGCGGAACTGCCGGGGCCGAACGGTCTTCCGGTGCCAGCGGTTGGGAAGATCGCAGCTACGGCGGTGGCGGTGACAGCTTTGGTGAGGGTCGCAGCCGGCGCCGTCGGAGCTCCCAGCCGGACCCCCATGGCGGCAACGACGACTACGGCGGCGCCGAGGTCTGATCCCGGCGGTTGGCCCTGGATCAGGGGTAGGCCCTGGCTCAAAGGCCCTGGGCTTCTAGCTCCTGGGCGGCGCTTTCCAGCACGATCGCCCCGGCGCCACTGGCGCCGGCGTCCTCGCCCAGGCGCCGCCGCCAGTGGCGGGCGCCGCTAACCCCTTCCACGACTTGCACCAGGTGCCTGGCGATGGGCCATAGGCGACCGCCGGCCTCGCACCAGCGCTGGGCGTAGGGCACCAGGCCCCGCACCACGCTCGAAGCACTGGCCAAGGGGGAAGCCTGGTCGCCAAACAGGTCCCGGTCCACCGGCGCCCAGCGCAGGGGATGGCCGTAGGCGGCCCGGCCCACCATCACCGCATCAACGAGCTCCAGCTGGTGCTGGCAGGCGGCCAGGTCCTCTAGGCCACCGTTGAGTTCGATCTGTAGTTGGGGCCTGTCCCGTTTGAGCTGGTGCACCAGCTCGTAGCGCAACGGCGGCACGCTGCGGTTTTGCTTGGGGTCGAGGCCCTCCAGCCAGGCCTTGCGGGCGTGCACGCTGAAGCGGCTGGCGCCGGCAGTGGCCACGGTGTCAATGAAGTCGAGCAGTTCGGCGTAGGAATCGCGGTTATCGATGCCGATCCGGTGTTTCACGCTCACCGGTAAGCCCGAGGCGGCGGCCATGGCGGCCATGCAGTCGGCCACCCGGGCCGGTTCCGCCATTAGGCAGGCGCCAAAGCGGCCCTTTTGCACCTTCTCGCTGGGGCAGCCCACGTTGAGGTTGACCTCGTCGTAGCCCCAGGCCGCCGCCAGACGGGCCGCGGCTGCCAGCAGTCCAGGATCGTCGCCGCCCAACTGCAGGGCCAGGGGTTTTTCAACCGGATCGAAGCCGAGTAGGCGTTCGAGGCGGTCCTGCTGGCCTGGCTTGTCGCAGTGGTGAATGGCTTGGGCCACCACCATTTCGCTGTAGAGCAGGCTGCGGCGCGTGATCTGGCGCATCAGCACCCGGAAGTGCCGATCGGTGTAGTCCAGCATCGGCGCCACACTGAAGCGGTAGGACGGCACCTCGGTGGATGGCACCGCCGTGGGGTCGTGCTGGTTGGGCCCATTTGCCATCTCCCCATGCTGCCCCCTGCCTTGCCCCAGACCGACACCCAGCCGGAGGTCGCACCCGAGCCCATAGCCGAGTCTTCCGGCCTACGGGCCTGGGACCTGGTGGTGGCCGGTGGCGGACCAGCCGGCTTCATGGCGGCGATCACGGCTGCGGAGGCGGGTGTGCGACAGGTGTTGCTGCTCGAATCCACCCCCACGCCCCTGGGCAAGGTGTTGATCAGTGGCGGTGGCCGCTGCAATGTCACCCATGCCTGCTGGGACCCCCGCAGCCTGGTGGGCCATTACCCGCGGGGGGGGAAGGCCTTGCTGGGGCCCTTCAGCCGTTTTGCTCCTGGCGACACGGTGGCCTGGTTTGCTGAGCGGGGTCTCTCCTTGGTGGAAGAAGACGACGGCCGCCTGTTTCCCAGCAGCAATCGGGCCAGTTCGGTGGCGGCCAGCCTGCGCAACGCTGCCTTGGCTGCGGGGGTGACCCTGCGCACGGCCGTGGCCCTGCAGGCTGCCGAGCCCCTGCCGGCGGGGGGCTTCCGGCTGGCCCTCCGGGTAGGGGGAGGGGTGCTGGAACGGCTGGAGACTCGCCAGTTGGTGCTCGCCACCGGCAGCCATCCCAGTGGCCGGCGCCTGGCGGCGGACCTGGGCCATGGGCTGGTGCCGCCACTGCCTTCCCTGTTCACCCTGGCCCTGGCTGGGACGGGGATGGGTGAGCTGGCAGGCCTGGTGATGGATCCGGTCGGGTTGACCCTGGAGTTGGCGGAGGGACGGTTTCGCCAGTCCGGCCCGGTGCTGTTCACCCACCGGGGCTTGAGTGGGCCGGCGGTGTTACGCCTCACGGCCTTTGCGGCCCGCGGTCTCAAGGCGGTGGCCTACCGCTGCGAGCTGGGCGTGGATTGGAGCGGCGGCCGCTCTCAAGGGGATCTGGAGGCCTTGTTTGCCAGCCTGCGCGTTGACCAGGCCCGCAAACAGCTCGGCGCTTGGCGGCCTTGGCCGGAGCTGGCCCGGCGCCTTTGGACGGTGCTGCTGGAGCAGCAGTCCGTCGATCCCCTGCAGCGCTGGGCTGATCTGACTCGGCCGCAACAACAGCGCCTGATCCAGGCCCTCCGAGCCAGCCGTTATCAGGTCAGCGGCCGCGGCCCCTTTGGAGAGGAATTTGTCACCGCCGGTGGGGTGTCCCTCAAGGAGTTGAATCTGGCCACCATGGCCAGTCGCAAGCAGGAAGGCTTGTATCTAGTGGGAGAACTGCTGGATGTGGATGGGGTAACAGGTGGCTTTAACTTCCAACATTGCTGGACCTCCGGCTGGCTTGCCGGACGGGCGATTGCGGCAGTATTCGATGCAGTTTATTGAATATTTTGAAAAACACCGAACATCGGTAGGTACATCGCCACCAGAATCGCGCCCACAATTCCGCCAACCAACACGATCATGGCTGGTTCCAGCATGGCCGTGAGATTTTTTACAATCAGACCGACTTCTTCTTCATAAAAATCGGCCACCTTGGAGAGCATGGCATCCATCTCACCGGTCTCTTCGCCAATGGCTAGCATACTCAGGGCCATGTCAGGAAAGATTTTTTTGCTCAGCAAACTTTTGCTGAGACTGATGCCTTCCTGCACATCATTTCTGGCCTTTTCTAGGGCTTCCTGAACGGCGGCATTGCCTGAGGTTTGTTTGAGGATTTCAAGGGCCTGCAGAATCGGTACACCGGCTCTGCTTAGGGCGCTATAGGTTCGACAGAATTGGGCGGTGGCACTTTTGAGGATCAGGTCGCCGAAGAGGGGAATCTTCAAGAGAAATTTATCCACATTCATGCGCCCGCTCCGGGAAGCGTAATATTGGGAAAAGATAAATATTGCTACTGCGATCGTGAGTACGGCAGGGATCATGTATTCGGGTGAACGTAGTAAGGCGCTGAGATCCACAAGCATTTGGGTAAAGGCGGGCAGTTCGGCGCCGAGGCTTTTAAAAATATCAGCGAATTGGGGAATAATGAAGATCGTCATTCCTAGAAAAACGGCAATGGCGATGAATAAAACCGCAACCGGATAACCCATCGCACCCTTGATCTGGTTCTGAAGTTTGGAAACATCTTCCTGCAATTTAGCCAGCCGTCTCAATGTTTCATCGAGCACACCACCGGCTTCGCCAGCTTCCACCATTGAGACCATTAGACGGTCGAAAACCGTGGGCCAGCGCCGCATGGCACTACCGAGGGTTGTGCCCTGGTTGACTTCGACGCAGATCGCTGTGAGGGCCCGTTTGAACAGGGGTTGGGTCTGCTGGCTGGCTAACATTTCCAGGCTGCGAACAATCGGTACTCCCGCATCGATCAGGGCGGCCAATTTGTTGGAGAACAGGGCCTTATCCCGCACTCCAGGGCGTTTTTCCAGCACCGTAGAGATGCCATGGCCCCAGTCCTTCCTGGGCGTCTTCGCTTTGGTTTGTTTGCTGCTGGCGGGTTTGCTGCTAGTGGGTTGGGGAACAATTGAGGTTGCGATTTTGCCGGAACGTCGCAGCTCCCGCTTGGCGAGGGCCATGCTCGCTGCCGTGACCCGGACTTCCTTCGATTCGCCCTGGCGGGTGGTGTAGTTGGCGATGAAAACAGGCATGGCGCTTTGGCAGTCCGATAAGGCGTTGAAAACCGTTAAGGGTGGTAGTGGGCTGTTGAGGTTCAGGCCGCAGGTGTGGTTACAGCCTAGGTGTCTTGAAGCATCCGGCTTAATTCCTCTGGTTTGCTGGCTTTTGAAAGGGCTTCTTTGGCGCTGATGATTTGTTTGTTGACCAGGGTGGCTAGGGCTTTTTCGAGGGTCTGCATGCCCAGCTGCCCGCCTGTTTGCATCTGAGAATAGAGCTGGGCTGTTTTGCCTTCACGAATTAAATTGGCGATGGCCGGTGTATTGATCATGATTTCCTGGGCCAGCACCCGCGCGTATTGGCCGGGCAAGGGATTGAGGGCCTGGCAAAGGGTCTGGGAGAAGATGCCCACCAGACTGCTACTGAGTTGGGTGCGAACCTGATTCATTTGTTCAGCGGGAAACACATCGAGAATGCGGTCGATAGTCTGGGGTGCTGAACTGGTGTGCAGGGTGCCAAAGACAAGGTGGCCGGTTTCGGCGGCCGTGATCGCCAACTGGATAGTTTCCAGGTCTCGCATTTCACCGATCAGGATGACGTCCGGGTCTTCCCGCAGGGCCGCCCGCAGGGCGGCGCTGAAACTCCTGGTGTCTTCGTTGATTTGACGCTGATGAATCAGGCTGAGGTCATTGACATAGGTGAATTCTATTGGATCCTCGATGGTAAGAATATGTTCGGCCCTGCTGTGGTTGATGTGGTCCATCAAGGAGGCCAGGGTGGTGGTTTTCCCCGAGCCAGTGGGGCCGGTCACCAGAATCAGTCCCCTCGGTTTGCTACAGGATTCCACCACAACGGCTGGCAGGTTGAGATCTTCCGTGGTCGGAATCGTGCTGCTGAGGGCGCGCAGGCAAGCGGCATAGGTGCCTCGTTGCCGGTAGGCATTAACGCGGAAACGGGCGATTCCCTTCAGTCCATAGGCACAGTCCAGTTCCCAGGTTTGTTCCAGTTGTTTGCGTTGGGAGTTATTGACTAGGGAAAAAATTAATTGATTACAGTCCTGCTCGGACAGCTTCTCTTCGCGCATCGGCGTCAGCTTGCCATTGAAGCGTCCGTAAGGGGGCTGGCCGACCGAGAGATGCAAGTCACTGCCACCTCCTTCCACCAGTTGGGTCATGAGGTCTTCGATCAGTAATTCCATGGCTGTGACTCCCGGTCAAGATGGTGGTGATTATCAGATAAATCTAATAAATAAGCAACCCTGTTAGACCGTTTTATTGGGTGTTCCCTATAAAGTCTAGTATCTGGACTAATGCGACTGTTGTTCGACGATTGGGTGGCTGGCCATTTTTAATCTAGTCCCTTGGGGTTAAACAGTAGGGGCATTCCAGCCAGTCATCCTGCATGCCGGCGCCACAGCTCTTACAGGTGATCGCGTGGAGGGCCTTGGCTTTGCGTTCCGATTCAAGACCGGTATCGGTAAGAATCATCCGGCCAATTTCTTCCAGGGTGGTGTAACCATTGCGAACCAGGTCGAGTCCATAGCCCAAAAGGGTTGTCATGCCATTTTCCAAGGCCAGACGGCGGATCTGCTCCGTGTTTGCTTCTACGGAAATGGCAGCGGCCAAACTATCATTGATACGCAGGACCTCATAGACACCAATCCGACCCTTATAACCAAGACCTTTGCAGGTGGCGCAAGGCTTCTCGTGCGACTCAGTTGTGCGCTTCGACTTGAAGAAGGTGATATTTGCTTCGCTATTGGCAAGCAAGCCAAAGCGAGCTAGCTCCTGTTCGCTGGGATGGTAGGCAATCCGACAGGTGGGACAAACGCGTCTGACCAGGCGTTGTGAAACGATGCCAATTAGGGAGGCGCTGACCAGGAACGATTCCACCCCCATTTCCGCAAGTCGGGCAATGGCACTGGGAGCGTCATTAGCATGCAAGGTGGTTAACACCAGGTGTCCGGTAAGGGCAGCTTCCACAGCCGTTTTGGCCGTTTCCAGATCCCTGGTCTCACCCACCAGCAGCACATCGGGATCTTGGCGCATGAACGCCCGTAGGGCCCGGGGAAAGTCGTAGCCCTTATCGCGATTCACCTGGGTTTGGGAGATTCCCTTGAGGCTGTATTCAATGGGATCTTCAACGGTTGATATGTTGATAGTCGGACTATTGCGTTCCGATAGGAGTGAATAGAGGGTTGTGGATTTACCCGATCCCGTCGGGCCGGTCACCAGGATCATGCCGTAGGGCTTTGATCCCATATCCCTCACCATGAAGAGGGCGTCTTGATTGCTGATCAGTTTGTCGAGTCCAAGTTTGGTCGATCCGCTATCAAGCAGTCGCAGGCAGACTTTTTCGCCATAGCGGGTCGGCAGGGTGCTGACGCGCAGATCGAAAACACGGCCGCGGAACATGCGGCGAATCCGACCATCTTGGGGCAGTCGTCGTTCAGCGATATCTAGATCCGCCATGATTTTCAATCTGGATGTGATCGCTGGGATAATATTTTTGGGCAATACGGCTAGTTGCCCGAGCACGCCATCGTGGCGCAATCGAATCACCAGGCCATCCTCTTGGGGTTCAATGTGGATATCGCTGGTGCCACTGCTTAGGGCTTGAATTAAAATCTTGTCAACCAGGTTGATAATGGGCGAGGAATTGGTCGTTTCCAGGTCCATGTTGGCGAAAGTGTCCTCCTCCGGAGCAGCCTCAAGACTGGCTACCTGGTTGAGGTTGTCCAGCAAGGAAAAGGGCTCATTGCTGGTGCTGCTATCGCCGGTATCAACCCTGAAGGAATCCTCTTCGGCGCTGCTTGAGCGGGTGTCTTCCAGAATCGCTTCGATATCCGGCTTCATCGCCAAACGCAGTTCCATCCTTAGCCCTTGGCTCAGGGCGATCTCCTGGAGTCGGTCGCGGTCCTCCCGTTCCAGGGTGGTGGGGATCGCGACCACCAAAATGCCGTCGTGCTGACGCACCGGCAGGCAGCTGAACTCCTCGCATTGTTCCTGGCTGAGCGAGGGGCTCCAGCTCCAGCGGATCGGTCTGGCCTCGCCCAGTTCGGCCGCTGTCAGCAACCGTTCCCCCAGTAGCAGCTCCACTTCCAGCCTCTGCTGCAGCGGATCGGTGGCCACCGGGACGGGCCGCGAAGGGGTCAGGGTCATGGCTTGGGGGGGGCCGGTAGACCTGGAAAGGTGCGGGCTTCCCCCGCTTGTGGGTAGCGCCCGTGAGAATCCAACATGTCTACGTCAGATCCTCGCTTCAGTCAGCATGAGCGGCGACGCCAACCATCCCCACGACTCCGCAGCCGAGGCCGTTAGCGCCGCGCCGGTCGACCATCCTTCTGACCAGGCTCCTGGGGTTGGGGCCGAAGGTCCGGTCCTGGAGGCCAATTCCGATTCGGGCAGCGAGGGCGATGGGGCCAGCGAGATAGGGGCTGGGTCCGGCTCCAGGGAGGAGCAGTTGGAGGCGGAACTTGCGGCCCTGCGCAGCGAGTACGAGAGCCTGCGCTCCCAGTCCATGCGGATTGCCGCTGATTTCGACAACTTCCGCAAGCGCCAGTCCCGCGACCAGCAGGACCAACGCCTGCAGATCACCTGTTCCACCCTCAGCGAGATCCTGCCGGTGGTGGACAACTTCGAGCGGGCCCGCCAGCAGCTTGATCCCCAGCACGAGGAAGCCCAGGGCCTGCACCGCAGCTACCAGGGGCTCTACAAGCAGCTGGTTGACGTGTTCAAGCAGCTGGGGGTGTCGCCGATGCGGGTGGAGGGCGAACCCTTCGATCCCAGCCTGCATGAGGCCGTGTTGCGCGAGCCCAGCGACGACCATCCTGAGGATGTGGTGATTGCCGAACTGCAACGGGGGTATCACCTCGATGGCCGGGTGCTGCGCCACGCCCTCGTCAAGGTGTCGATGGGTCCAGGTCCCTCGGCTCCGGCCCCGGCCGGCCCCAGCGAAGGCGATTGAGCCAGTTCACGGGTTTTAGGGTTCCACTAATAGAGCTGAGCGATGGCGGATTACTACGACCTCTTGGGGGTCAGCCGGGATGCGGACCCCGAGACCCTCAAGCGGGCCTATCGCCGCATGGCCCGGCAGTACCACCCCGATGTCAACAAGGATCCTGGGGCTGAGGACAAGTTCAAGGAGATTGGCCGCGCCTACGGGGTGCTGAGCGATCCCCAGACCCGCAGCCGCTACGACCAGTTCGGTGAGGCCGGCCTGGGTGGTGGCGGCGGCATGCCCGACATGGGCGACATGGGCGGTTTTGCTGACCTGTTTGAGACCTTCTTCAGTGGCTTCGGTGGCGGCGCCGCCCAGGGCGGCGGCGGCCCCCGCCGCCGCGGCCCCCGCCAGGGCGATGACCTGCGTTTCGACTTGACCATCAGCTTCAGCGAGGCGATCGCCGGCCAGGAGAAGGAGGTGCAGATCCGGCACCTTGAAACCTGCACCACCTGCAAGGGCTCCGGCGCCAAGGCCGGCAGCGGCCCCACCACCTGCGGCACCTGTTCCGGTGCCGGCCAGGTGCGCCGCGCCACCCGCACTCCCTTTGGCAGCTTTACCCAGGTGGCCCCCTGTCCCACCTGTGAGGGCACGGGTGAAGTGATCGCTGACCCCTGCAACGCCTGTGGGGGCCAGGGGCTGCAACAGGTGCGCAAGAAGCTGCGCATCAACATCCCCGCCGGGGTCGACACCGGCACCCGCCTGCGCGTGTCGAATGAGGGCAACGCCGGCCAGCGGGGCGGCCCGGCCGGGGATTTGTATGTGTTTCTCACGGTCCAGCCCCATCCCCAGCTGCGGCGGGACGGGATCACGATCCACTCCGAGGTCACGGTCAATTACCTGCAGGCGATCCTGGGCGACAAGATCGAGGTGGAGACCGTGGACGGAGCCCAGGCCCTAGACCTGCCGGCCGGCACCCAGCCCGGGGCGGTGCTGAACCTCACCGGCAAGGGGGTGCCCAAGCTCGGTAACCCCGTGGCCCGGGGCAACCACCTGATCACCATCAAGGTGCAGCTGCCCACCAAGCTCAACGGTGAGGAGCGCAACTTGCTGGAGGAACTGGCCGGGCACCACAGTGCCAAGGGCCACAAACATCCCCATAAGAGCGGCCTGTTCGGCGGCCTGTTTGGTGGTTAATCCGTCCCAGGGCGGTGACAGGGGCATGGGAACGGGCGCCGAGGCTCCCCTGGAGCTGGACCAACGGCTGCCCAGCCTGAGCCTCGATCTGCGTGGCACGGCCTGTCCAGTGAACTTCATCCGGTCCCGCCTGGCCTTGGAAACAATCGACCCCGGGGCCTGGCTCCAAGTGGACTTGGACGCTGGCGAGCCCGAGCGCCTAGTGGGTGAGGGCCTGCGCCAGGCCGGCCACCAGGTGAAGATCACGGCCCTAGCCGACGGAGCCGTGCGCCTGCTGATCTGCCGCCATGGGGGCTGAGGCGCCGGATCCGGGCGACGGCTCCCGCCTAGGCAGCCCAGGTCTGTCCAGCGCTCAACGGGCGCCTGAGACCGGCCCTGACCCCTCCCTTGTCGGCAGTTCTGTGGGCGGGCTTGTGGTGGCTTTGGAGGCCAATTTCTGCCGGGTGGCCCTGGAGGCCGCTGGCCCGGGGGGTGTGGACCAGTTGCTTTGTGTGCGCCGCACCCGCCTGGGCAAGACCGGCCAGCAGATCTGCGTCGGCGATCGGGTCACGGTGGAGGGGATCGACTGGACCTCCCGCCGCGGCGCCGTGGCGGCGGTGTCGCCCCGCTCCAGCCTGCTGGCCCGGCCGGCGGTGGCCAACTGCAACCGGGTGGTGGTGGTGATGGCCCTGGTGCAGCCCGACCTCGATCCGATCCAGCTCACCCGTTTCCTACTTACGGCCGAAGCCACCGGGGTCCAGGTGGATCTGGTACTCACGAAGGCCGATCTACTGGCTCCGGAGCGGCTAGAGGAGTGGGGCCAACGCCTGGCGACCTGGGGCTATGAACCCTGGCTGGTGTCGGCCCAAACGGGCGCCGGCATCGAGCCCCTGCGCCAGCACTTGGCGCAGCCGGGGATTGCCGTGCTTTGCGGCCCCTCCGGGGTGGGCAAGAGCAGCCTGCTGAATGCCCTGGTGCCGGATCTGGTCCTGCGGGTGGGGGCCGTGTCGGGGCGCCTGCAGCGGGGTCGCCACACCACCCGCCATGTGGAGTTGTTTGCCATTGGCGCTGGCGGCCTCCTCGCCGACACCCCCGGCTTCAACCGGCCTGACGTACCGCCGGACCCTGGTGCCTTGGCGGGGTTGTTCCCCGAGGTGCGTGGGCGCCTAGGCGCTGGCGGTTGCCGCTTCACCAATTGCCTGCACCAGGGCGATCCGGGCTGCGCCGTTGGCAGCGACTGGCCCCGCTATCCCCATTATTTGCAGTGCTTGGACCAGGTGCTGGCCCAGGAGGCGGCCGCCAAATCCCGGCCCGCCGAACCCGGCCTCAAACAGCGCGGTGGCCGCTCGGAGCCCCGCCTTGATCCGCGCTTGCGCCAACTGTCGCGCAAGCGGCGGCGCCAGGGGGATGGGCCCCAGGGTGACGACTCCTCCCCTGATCGCGATGGGGAGGAGGGGGAGGATCGGGACCTGGCTCCAGGGACTCGCGGTTAGGGCGCTGGCGGCTCCCTGAACCCGGCTCCGAGCCTGTCAGCCTCCGGCCCGCTTCAGCCCCCCATGCCGGGCAGGTTGAGGTTGAGGCCGCCGGTCAGTTCCTCCATGCGTTCCTTCATCGTGGCGGTGGAGCGTTCATAGGCGGCCTTGAGGGCCTCCAGCACCGCCACTTCGGTGGCCTCGGCCCCGTCGGCCACGAGTTCCGGCGCCACGCGCACCCGCAGGGGTTGCTGGTTGCCCGACACCCAGACGCTGGCCCGGCCATCGCTGCTACTGCCCTCGAGCTCCATCGCATCCAGTTCGTCCTGGAGTTTTTGGGCGTCCTGTTGGATCTGTTGGGCCTTGCGGAACGCTTCGGTGAGCTGGCCGAAATTGGGAAGTCCGAAGCCGGCCATTCAGGCAAAACGCAAGGTGGGTTCAGGCTAATCCCTGCGGCCCTGGCGTCCTTTCAGGCGGCCTGGGCGGGTTCGGCAAAGCGGCCGAGCCGCTGGACCTCCGGGTGCAATTCGATGGCGTGGGCCTGGCGAACCCGCTCCTGCACTAGGGCGATCAGCTGGTCCATGTCGCTGGCCCGGGCCGCTCCGGTGTTGACGATGAAATTGGCATGGAGGGTCGACACCGCCGCACCACCAACCCTGAGGCCCTTGAGGCCCAGCGCTTCGATCAGTTGGCCGGCTTTGTGGGGTTCCGGGTTGCGGAAGACGCTGCCGCAGCTGGGTTGCTGGTAGGGCTGGCTGCTGGTGCGGCTGCGCAGGTTGGTGCTGGTGCGCTGGCCCACCGCGGCTGGATCCAGGCCGGCCCGGAGGCGGAAGCGGGCCGAGAGCACCACCAGGGGCTCCTGCTGCAGGCGGCTGTGGCGGTAGGCGAAGGCCAGGTCGCGGCTGGCCAGCACAAAGGGCTCGCCCTCGCCGTTGGGATCAAACACGGTGACGTCCTGGAGCCACTCGCTGGTGCAGCCCCCCTGGGCTCCCGCATTCATCACCACGGCTCCCCCCACCGTGCCGGGGATGCCCACGGCCCATTCCAGGCCGCCCAGGCCGGCGCGGGCGGCCCGGCGGGCCAGGGTGGGGATCGGTTCACCGGCCTGGGCTTCAATCAGGCCCGTGGCGCCATCGAGCTGGCTGCCCTGGAGCCGCCGTTGGCACAGGGTCAGGCCAGCCAGGCCCTGGTCGCTGATCAGCAGGTTGGAGCCGGCGCCGATCACCTGCAGGGGCAGGCCCTGGTGCCGGGCCCAGCGGGCCAGGCCGACCACCTGGTCGTTGCCCTCCGGTTCGCAGAACCATTGGGCCGCTCCGCCCACCTTCCAGGTGGTGAAGTCGGCCAAGCGCACCGCCGCCCGCAGCCCAGGGGGAAGCCCAGCTCCCAGCTCCGCAAGCAGGGCGGTGGTTTCCATGGCTTAGGCGGCCAGGGCCAGGGGGCTTTGCCGTTCTTCGAGCCGTTGCAAGCGGTTCCAGAGCCCGTTGACATCACCGGCCCCCATGGCCAGCACCAGATCGCCGTTCATGGTGCTGAGCACCACTTGATCGGCTAGGTCGTCCAGGTCCCGGGCCACGCTCACGGCCAGATCTGGGCGGATTCGCCGGACCTCGGCCGCCAGGGCCTCACTGGAGATGCCGGCGATCGTTGCTTCGCCGGCGGTGTACAGGGGGGCGAGCACCAGGACATCGGCCTGGCTGAGGGCCTGGGCAAAGCCCTGCAGGAACTGGGCCGTGCGCGTGTAGCGATGGGGCTGGAACACCGCCACAAGCCGCTGGGGCGGGCAGGGCAGGGGGCTGCGGCCGCTGCTCACCATCAGCCGAGCCATGGCCAGGGTGGCCGCCACCTCACTGGGATGGTGGGCGTAGTCATCGACCACCTGGCGTCCCTTCCAGGTGCCGCGGTAATCGAAGCGGCGACCGGGGGCCTGCAGGCTGGCTAGCGCTTCGCTCAGGTCAGCGAAGGGCACCCCCTGGAGGCGGCAGGCTGCCAGGGCGCCGGTGGCGTTGCTGAGGTTGTGCAGGCCCGGCAGGGGCAGGGTGAAGCGGCCCACCAGTTGGCCCCCTTCGTGGAAATCAGCCACGCAGCTGTCGCCGTTGAGCTGCACCGGGATGGCGGCGAAGTCCACCGCTTCCGTCTGCACAACCGACCACCAGGCATGGGCATCGAAGTGCTCCCGCAGGACCGGGTCATCCCAGTTGGCCAGCAGGCTCTGGCAGCCCTGGGCGAATTGCTGCAGGGTGCTAATCAGGGAGTCCAGATCCGGGTAGTGGTCCGTGTGGTCCAGCTCCAGGTTGGTGATCACTCCGAGGCTGGCGGGAAATTTCACCAGGGAGCCATCGGATTCGTCGGCTTCTGCAACCAGCAGGGCGCCGGAGCCACTGCGGCCATTGCTGCCGAAGGCGGGCACGATGCCGCCGATCACGGCCGTGGGGTCCTGGTTGGTGCCCGCCAGCAGGGTGGCCACCATGGTGCTGGTGGTGGTCTTGCCGTGGCTGCCGGCAATGGCAATGGCGCTCTGGGAGCGGATCAGGGCGCC